>Ga0137361_10001304_pt1 | contig 15330 bp, 14 predicted proteins | sample Mad1_80_16metaG_FD_104923 | JGI IMG/M metagenome (GOLD analysis project Ga0137361, IMG submission 104923) | Vadose zone soil microbial communities from Angelo Coast Range Reserve, California, USA - Mad1_80_16 metaG | ecosystem: Environmental > Terrestrial > Soil > Vadose zone | place: USA... | reverse complement strand
CGCCATTCGAGACGCAGCTCCTCAAGTCCGAGCGAGCGGATGCGATCGAGCTTGCGCTCGATCGCACGTGTATTTACGTCGGCCATGGCTAAGCGGCCGTTGGCGCCAGAATGCTTGGAGTCGACTTGGATTTGGTCGGCTTTCCGGCGGCCACACGGTATATGCGTTCGCCGTCGGCCTTCTCCGACGTCATCGTCAAGCCGAGCTTCTTACGCACGACGCCGGCGAAGAAACCGCGCACCGAGTGTTGCTGCCATCCGGTCGCCTTCATGATCGCGGCGATCGTTGTTCCCTTGGGCTGTTTGAGCAGCCCGAGAACCGTCTCCTGTTTAGTCCCGCCGCGGGCTGAACCCGAGGCAACCTTTCCATTCTTTGCAGGTTTCTTCGCGCGCTTGGCTGGCGCGACCTTCGTCTTTCTGGGTGTGTTGCGGTGCGACATCTTTCAGATCCTTTCGGTTGCGACGGCACACGCGCCGTCACCACCGAAGCCCCACAGTGGCGGTATCGCCAGCGGGGCGGGATCCAAGACGAGGCAAAAAGGGCCACATCAACCGACGACACTGACGCTCTGCTTGCAGCGGAAGTCCAGTCGTTTCTGCAAGGAATATCGGGCTTCTGTTGGCGCAGCATCTCGGGATTAAAGCTTGGTTCGCCCGCGTCTCCGAATTCCGAAGTTCGAGTCCTGCCACCCCAGCCAGCCAGTCCGGTCTCTGTGGGCTATGTCCGGTTTGCAAAAATACGTGCGACATTCCCGAGAGTTAGCGAGACGAAACGTAGTCTCTGACGCGTAATTTTCTGGATTTTCCGGCGCCACCGGCCAATTTCGCGCGCCAGTCTCTGGTCGCCAATTTTCAATATCCGTGTTTTGTCTCCCGAGACTCGGTTCGAAGTCGTATAAGACCGGTTCGATACACGTGCTGTGTCGTCTTCAGCAATTGGAGCGGAGGAGCCGCCATTTCAACGGCACGACGTTGGGTCAAATGGCGCAGCAGCGGACTGAGCAACATCGACCATTACGCAACAACATTCATTTAACTAACATTCCGGCCTGGACCACTCTTTAGGGGCCGATCAGGTTCGATCCTGGTTGACGGCGGACGAACAATCAATTTACAGCGTGATGATCCGCTCAAAATGAGTGAAGAGGCAATTGGCGTGGCGAAATGGCTCGTTGGCATCGACACCGGCGGCACATTCACCGACCTTATCGCTTTCGATCAGATGAGCGGCGCGCTGCAACGGGCAAAGGTCCCTTCCGTGCCGAGCGATCCGTCGCTCGCTGTGGTTGAAGCGCTGGAAAAGCTCTTCGCCGAAGGCGTAATACCAGCCGACGTCGCCATGATCGTGCATGGCACGACAGTCGCCACCAACGCGCTGCTCGAAGGCAAAGGCGTGCGCGCCGGCCTCCTAATCACGAAAGGCTTCCGCGCCGTCTACGAGGCGCGCGGCTGGTCGCAGCCGCGCGGCGCCGACCTGCTCGATACCTTCTACCAGAAGCCGCCGCTGCTCGTGCCGCAATATCTCACGGAAGAGGTCATCGAACGCCTCGATTACGAGGGCCAAGTCGTCACTCCGCTCGACGAGGAGGCATTGCGCGCTTCGGTGCGCAACCTGGTTGGCAAGGGAGCAGAGGCGATCGCCGTCTGCTTCCTGTTCTCCTTCGTCAATCCGGCGCACGAGCGGCGCGCCGCCGAAATCGTAGCGCACGAGGCGCCCGATTGCCGCATCTCGATCTCGAGCGAGGTGCTGCCCGTCATTCGCGAATACCCGCGGCTTTCCACCACGGTCATCGACGCGTACGTCGGGCCCCGCATCGCCAACTATCTGCACAGTCTCGAACAGCGGCTCGATGCGCGCGGCGTAACTACGGCGCAGAAATTCCTGATGCAGTCGAACGGCGGATTGATGCGGATTTCGCTCGGTGCCCGTCATCCGAACCAGACGCTGCTCTCGGGTCCGGCGGCAGGCGTCATCGCCGGCGCCGAGCTCGCGCGGGCGACCAAGCGCGGCCATGTCGTTACCTTCGACATGGGCGGCACGTCGACCGACATCAGCGTCATTGTCGACGGCGCCATCCTGGAAATGTCGCAAGGACAGATCGCGGGGCAAGACATCGGGACGCCGATGCTACGGGTGCGCACCTTGGGCGCGGGCGGGGGCACGGTCGCTGAAATTGGCAAGGACGGGCTAATGAAGGTCGGACCGCGCAGCTCGGGCTCGGTGCCGGGCCCGGCATGTTATGGTCGCGGAGGCAACGAGGCGACAGTGACCGACGCAAACCTGATGCTGGGTGCGCTGTCGAGCGAGACCTTGCTCGCCGGGACTTTGCGGCTCGATGCGGCGTCGGCGGGCGCAGTCCTCGAACGCACCGGTGCCGCGCTCGGCATGGATGCTTTGCAGACAGCCTCCGGCATCGTCCGCATCATCAACACGCACATGGCGGTCGACCTACGTCTTGCGTTGCAGGAGCAGGGCCAAGATCCGCGCTCGTTCACGCTCGTCGCCTTTGGCGGCGCGGGGCCGCTGCACGCAGCAACGCTGGCGCGCAGCGTGGGCATCCCGACCGTGCTCGTGCCGCTCTATCCGGGCCTGAATTGCGCGCTCGGCATGTTGCAGACCAGCGTGCGACATTCCTATCTCAGGTCGGAGATCGGGTCGCTCGCTCATATCGCGACCGGGCGTGTCAACGAGCTGTTCGCAGCGCTCGAGGCGCAGGCCATGCAGGAGGCGACCGAGGAAGGCTTTTCGCCGGGCGAGGCCAAGATCACGCGGCTGCTCGACCTGCGCTATCCGCACCAGGGATATTCGCTTTGCGTCCCATGTCCCGCGCCCTTCGATGAAGCCGCCCGGCGGACCGTGAAGGACACCTTCGATTCGCTGCATCAGAATGTATACGGCCAGAGTGCACCGAACGAAAATGCCGAGATTGTCACTTTCCGCCTGCAGTCGGAGATCGCGGTTCCGCGCCTGGCCCTGCCTGAATTGCCCTGCACGGACGGTAATGCTGCCCGTGCGATCAAGGGCCAACGGCAGCTCTACGACACAGAGCGACAGTAATTCATGCGCGTGAACGTCTGGGACCGCACGAAACTGCTCGCCGGCGATCTGTTTGAAGGGCCGGCCGTGATCGAGCAGTTCGATTCGACCGCCGTCGCGCTCGCCGGCCAGACGGTCAGCGTCGAAGCCAATGGGGCGCTGATCATTGAGGAGCGGGTTGCATCGTGAACATCATCGATCCTGTCACGATCGAAGTCGTTGCGAGCCGCCTGCGCGAGGCGGCCGCCACCATGGAGCACGCGCTCTATCACAGCGGCTATTCGCCGATCCTGCGCGAATCGAAGGATGGCACGGCGGGACTGACCGACAAAACCGGCCGTGTCGTCATTCTGAGCGGCGGCATCCAGTTCCATTACACCGCCTACGAGCAGGCTGTGCAGGCGATGCTGGCGCGCTACCCAATCGACAAACTGCGGCCGGGTGACAGTTTCGTCTGCAATGATCCTTACAAGGCCGGCGTTCCGCACGCGTCGGATTTCTGCGCGATCACGCCGGCGTTCCATCGCGGCGAACTCATCGGCTTCGGCGTCAGCCTCGCGCACAAATCGGACATCGGCGGCATCGTGCCGGGATCCGCCGGCGCTGCGGCGCGCGAAATCTACCACGATGGCGTGGTGTTTCCGCCGGTGCGGTTCCAGACCGCGCAGGGAGTCGAGGAATCGGTCGAGGCGATCATCGCCAACAACAGCCGCGTCGCCGAGGTCGTGCTCGGCGACCTGCGCGCGCAGGTCGGCGCTACGCGCATCGGCTACGAGAAGCTCGCCGCGCTCTGCGACGAATACTCCCGCGAGACCGTGCTCGAAGTGATGCAGCGCCTGATCGCGGCGAGTGCGCGCCGACTCGAGACGGAGTTGCTGCAATGGAGCGACGGCGAGGTTGAAGCGGAAGGATTCCTCGATCACGACGGCGTCACGAAGGACCAGCCGGTGCGCATCCACGTGACCGCGCGCAAGCGCGGCGGGCGGCTGACGATCGATTTCACGGGCTCCGCGCCACAGGGGGCCGGTCCGGTCAATCTTGTCTCGTGTACCGCGCGCGCCGCTTCGGTTATGGCGATCCTGGCATCTTGCGATCCAACAATCCCGGTCAACGCCGGACTCAACCAGCAGATCGATTTCGTGTTTCCGGAAGCGAGCGTCGTAAACCCCCGCCATCCCGCGACGATGAACCTCTATTTCCCGTCGGCGCATCTCGTCTACAACACCGTTCTCTCCGCGCTCTCGAAGATGAATCCGAAGCGCGCGGTGGCGCCCTCGGGGCTCGGCTCGGGCGCCGTCACCATCGGCTATCGCAAGGCGCGGGGAGGCAAGCCGGCGGTGCTCTACGAATTGCTCAACACCTCGCTCGGCGGTACCAGCGCCCACGATGGCGTCGCGGTGGTGATGGCGATGAACCATTTCACGCCCGGCGCGCCGGTCGAGATTTTCGAGAGCGAGTATCCGTTGCGCGTGCGCGCCTTCGAGCTGGTGCGGGATTCGGCCGGCGCGGGAACGTTTCGGGGTGGGCTTGGATACGCGCGCGAATTCGAGGTGCTGGAGGACAGCGTGCTTACCGTGCGTTCGTCGAACCACAAGATCGCCTCGGAAGGACTCAATGGCGGCGGCTCGCCGCGATTATCGCGCGTCGTCGTCAATCCGCACGGCGCAAATCCGGAGGAACTCGGGCCGCTCGAGACGCGGCTTCTGAAAGCGGGTGACGTCATTCGGTTCGAGCGCAGCGGTGGCGCGGGATTCGGCGATCCATTGCGGCGCGCGCGTGACGCGGTCGCCGACGACGTGCGCAACGGCTACGTCAGTCGCGAGGCGGCAATGAAAGTCTACGGCCTGAGCGATCCGCCAGAGAGGTGAAGCCAGGCGCGAATTTATCCCTTCGGCGCGCGGTCACTGCGGGGCGATCACGAGACTGACGTGCACGACTTCCTTGCCGTCGTCGACCTCGCGGCCGAGCGTGCGGACCGCGAGATCGGCCTCCTCGAGGCCAAAGGAATGCGAGCAGATCGGACCCAGCCTGCGGTGGTGAGCCCGTAATATCTCGAGCGCGATATCGAGCGAATCCGCGGTCGAGCTGAACCCACCGAGCACTTGCAACTCTTTGACGACGATCTTGTCGGTGACGAGGCCGCTGAGCGGTTTGCCGTTCTTGAGCCCGGCGAGCACGACCCGTCCGCCCATGCGAGCTGTATCGAGCGCCTGCAGCACCGGCTCGGTCGAGCCGGCCGACATGTCGAGCACCACGTCCGCCATCTCGCCGTCGGTGACATCACGCACGCGCTCGACGATATCCTCCTTGCTGACGTCGACGATCACGTCGGCGCCGAGCTCGCTCGCCAGTGCGAGGCGATGGGCGTCCCGCGGCAGCCCGGAGATGGTGACGGTCTTGGCGCCGGCGTGCCGCGCGGTCAGGGCAGCGAGAATGCCGCGCTGGCCGGGCCCGAGGATGACGACGTGCTCGCCCATGCGTAGTTGCGGGATTTCGTAAATCCAGTGCACCACGCCCGAGAGCGGGTTGAACAACGTCATTACGTCGCTCGGGATATCGGTCGGCGCTTTCTTGAGCTGCGCATCGGGATGCAGGTACAGGTGCGTCGCGTAGCCGCCCCAGAGGCTCGGTGCCACGTCCGTCGTCAGATAGAGGCCGTAGCCCATGCGCCTTTCGCAACGCTGCGGCGCGCCCATGTGGCACTGCCGGCACTTTCCGCACGGCAACGGCGCCTTGACGACGACGCGATCGCCTTCGACGACCTTCCATCGCTTGGCGGCGTCGACGCCGATCTTTTCGATCCAGCCGATCGTCTCGTGCCCGGGAATGATCGGTACCTTACCGAAGCCGCCGATCTTGAATTCGCAGAGATATTGGTCGTAGTCGGTGCCGCACAGGCCGTTGGCCTCGACGCGCAGCAGACCATCGTCTGGCCCGATCTCGGGCAAGGTGAAGTCGCGCATTTCGATCTTGCGCGGTCCCGTGAGCACCGCTGCGTGTGCTCTTGCCATTTCGGCGCCTCTCTAGCGAGCGGACTATAGCCGAATGCACGCGCTGTCGAAATCGCCGCCCTTGACGGGTTGCGATGATCAACTAGCATCTCGACCAATCATCAGCGGACGCGCCTTAGTCTTCGGCGACGCATACAACCGCACCGGGAGGAGCAGATCATGCGTATCACTCGCGATCGTCGTCGATTCCTGGCTGGAGCGGGCGCAATCGTTCTTGGCTTGCCGGCGATGCGCGCCGCTCTGGCGCAGCAGGCAAGTGGCGCACCGTATAAAATCGGCGTCACCTATCCGCTCAGCGGTCCGCAGGGCGCCTGGGGCCAATTGATCGTACCGGCGATCGAAATCGCAGCGCAGCACGTCAACGAGGCGGGAGGCGTCAACGGACGCCCGCTTGCGCTGGTCGTCGAGGACAGCAAAGGCAACCCAGAAGGCGCGATCTCCGCGATGCGCAAGGTCGTGCAGGTCGACGGCGTGCAAGTGATCATGACGATCTTTACCAATGTGGTGAGCGCGCAAATGCCGCTCTCGCAGCAGTTCAAGGTGCCGTTGATCAGCCCGGTCGAGGCGCCGGGCCTCGTCGCCCGCAGCAATCACTGGGCCTTCGCGCATTCCGCGCTCCTGAAGCGTACGCTGCCGCTGCTCGAGGAGCGCTGGAAGAACATGGGGGTGAAGCGGCTGTTCGCCTTCTATCCCAACACGCCGATCGCGCCCTATGGGTCCGGCTTGGTCAAGGAGGCAGCCGGGCGGCTCGGAGCGGCTTATGAAGAGACGCTGTTTAAGCTGGGCGACACCGATTTCCGCGGGCTCATTACGCGCGCCAAGGCGTTCAACCCGGATGCCATTCTGGTATGGGGCCACGGCACGCCGGACGAAGGCGTGATCATGAAGCAGACGCGCGAGCTCGGGCTTCCGACGGCCATGTTCAACGGCAGCGCCAATCCCACGGTGAAGACCTATCGCGAGGCCGCCGGCAAATCGCTCGAGGGCGTCATTTACGCCGGCTTCAAATACGATCCCACCGCAGCCAAGAAGCTCATCGATCCCTATCGCACCAAGCTCGGCTTCGATCCGGATTTTGCATCGCTCGAAGTTTACGACATGGTCAACATGATTGCCGCGGGCATTCGCCAGAACGGCTACGACGGCGAGGGGATCAGGCGCTTCCTCGCCGAGATCAAGGACTTCAAGAGCATCGGCGGCGGCACGTTCAGCATGGATCCGGACGGACAATCGATCGTACCGGTGGCCCTCTATCAGGTGAAAGACGTCGAGAAGCCGGTATTCGAGGAAATCAAGCCCTGAAGCAACGCGCCGCGCTTCGACTTGCGTGCCGCGTGGCAGAGTCCCGACCTAAACGACTGATCGCCTGGCTCAGCGAAGCCGATTGCGCTTCGCCGGGAATCGCCGGGACGGATGTGCCGTGAAGGGGCGGAATGTTGGCGAGCCTGCTGCAGGTTTTCTCCACCGGGCTCGGACTCGCCGGTTATTACGCGCTCGTCGCAGTGGGCTTTGCGCTGATTTTCGCGACCCTGCGCATTTTTCACGTGGCGCACGGCACGGTCTTCATCATCGGCGGCTACGTGTTCTTCGGCCTGCATCGTCTGTTGGGAGTTAACATTTTCGTCAGTGCTATCGCTGGCGTGGCCTGCGCCGGCCTCGCCGGGCTTGCGATCGACAAGGTTGTCTATGCTCCGGTGCTGCGGCGGGGCGGCGGCATGTTCAGCGTGTTCATCGCCTCGCTCGGCGCGGCGCTGGTCGTGGAGGCTGGCTTTCTCGCCTGGACGAAGGGCGTCGTCTCCGTCGCGCGCACCGGCATGCTCGATATTTTCATTGTCGGCGACGTGGCCTTCCGCGCGCTCGACTTCAGCATTTTCGCGCTCGTCGCGGCGGCCTTCGGCGCGCTCTATCTGTGGCTGTATCGCACCAGTAGCGGGCTCGAAGTGCGCGGGCTGACGGACAACGCCGATCTCGCGGCGGTTGTCGGCGTCGACGTGCGGCGCACGCGTAACTCGATTTTCCTCGTCGCTTCGCTGCTCGCGGGCCTCGCTGGGGTGCTGACCGCCTATGACACAGGACTCGTGCCCTCGATCGGCTTCAAGATGCTGTTCATCGGCGTCGTCGCCGTCATCCTCGGCGGCGTGCGAAATATCCTGCTCGGCACGATCATCGGCGCGACCTGTCTCGGCTTACTCACGGCCTTCGCCGGCTTTTTCTTTCCCGAGTGGATCACCTTCACAATCTTCCTGATTATGATCGTGCTAATAATCTTCCGACCGCAGGGCATTCTGGGTTGAGCATGGAGCATCTTTTCTATCTCGGCACCCTAATCGCCGTCTGGATTATCGTCGCGCTCGCGGCCAATCTCGTCATCGGCTACACCGGCATGATGGCGATGGGGCAGGCGGCCTATCTCGGGGTGGGCGCATACGTCGCCGCGACGCTCAACATACTGCTCGGCGTCAATTTCTATGTCGCGCTCCTCGTCGCGTCGATCGCAAGTGCGGTCATCGCCGCCGTCACACTTTTGCCGCTGCTGCGCATCGGCGGCTTTTATTTCGCTTTGGCGACGCTCGGCGTGAATTTTGTCTTCTTCGATATCTTCCACAATCTGGGGCCGCGCGTGGAAGGCAGCGAGGGCCTCTATGGCCTGCAATTGCCGGGCCCGTTCGCTTTCTCCGGTCCGCGCTTCGCTACCACCCTCGCGATCGCCATCGTCTGCGTTCTGTTGTGCCAGCGCGTTGTGGCATCGCCGCTCGGACGTGCGCTGCGGGCGACGCGCGACCGGCCGGATGCGCTCGCCGCGCTCGGCAAGGATCCGCGCCGTTATCAGATGATCATTTGGACCTTGGCCGGCGCGCTCACCGGGCTCGCCGGCGGCCTCTACGCCGCGACGCTGTTCTACATCGACCCGACGCTGTTCACGCTCGACGCCTCTATCCTCATTCTGGTCTATATCGGCGTCGGCGGGCTCGCCAGCACCGCTGGCTCGGTGCTCGGTGTCATCCTGCTCATCGCATTCAACGAATCGCTGCGGTTCGTCGGGCTACCGAGCCAGTTCGTGGGGCCGCTGCAGCAGGCGATGTATGGGCTTCTCCTGATCGGGCTGATGATCTTCCGGCGTCGCGGCTTGGTAGGCGAATATGACTTCCGGGAATAGCGGGCTTCGCATCGACCGGCTGGCGATGAATTTCGGCGGCGTCTTCGTCTTCGAGGACGTCTCGATCGAAATTCCGCCGGGGAAGGTGACGGCCTGCATTGGCCCCAACGGGGCCGGAAAGACGACGATCATCAACATCGTCTGCGGCGTGTTCCCGCCGAAGGCGGGCGACATCTTCGTCGACGGCGTGCGGCTCACGGGCGTGCGGCCCTTCGACACCGTCCGGTATGGGCTGTGCCGCAGCTTCCAGGACGTGCGCATCTTTCCGTTCCTGACGGCGATCGAGAACGTGCTGGTCGCGATGCCGGACCAGAGTGGCGAGGGGCTAGCCGGGCTATTTCTTCCGCGTGCGCGCGCACAAGAGCGTACGAACCGCGACCACGCCCGTCGCCTGCTGCAAGCCGTGGCGCTCGAAAGCGCGGCGGAGCGACCGGCCGGCGAATTGCCCTTCGGCCAGCAGAAGCTCTTGTCGCTGCTGCGGGCGGTCGCGACCGGTGCCCGCGTGCTGCTACTCGACGAGCCGGCCACCGGCGTCGAAAACGATCTCATTCCGCGCGTCGTCGATCTCATCCGTGACCTGGTGAAGGCCGAGGGCCGGGCCACGTTTCTAGTCGAGCACAACATCGATCTCGTGCGTCAGGTGGCGGACCAAGTCTGCGTGCTGCAGGGCGGGCGGATCATCGCAGCGGGCGATGTGCGTCGCGTGCTAGACGACGAGATCGTCATTCGCGAATATCTGGGACAAGTCTACGATGCTTGAGGTTCACGGAATCGACATCGCCTACGGCGCCTTCGAGGTGCTGCACAAGGTGGACATCGCGGTCGGCGCGCGACGCATCGTCGGCCTGTTCGGCCACAATGGCGCTGGCAAGTCCTCGCTGCTGAAGGGAGTCTACGGCCTGTTGCCGGTGCGCGCGGGCAAGGTGACGTTCGCCGGGAAGGAGACCACGAACGACCGCCCGTTCCAGCAGTCGGTGCGGGGCATCCGCTTCGTGCCGCAGGAGAGCAACGTCTTCCCGAACCTCACCGTCGAGGACAACCTGCGCCTCGGCGCACTGCGGCTTGCGGGCGGCGCATCGGTCCACGCCGCGCGCTTCGAGGACGTCTACGGTACGTTTCCGATTTTGCGCGAACGCCGGCGTGCCCGTGCCAGCGTGCTCAGCGGCGGCGAACGCCAGATGCTCGCGATCAGTATTGCGCTTATGACGCGGCCGAAGCTTCTGCTGCTCGATGAGCCTTCAGCGGGACTGGCGCCGATCCTCGTCCAGCGGTTGTTCGAGATGATCCGCGCCATCCGCGATCGCTTCGGCATGGCGGTCCTGCTGGTCGAGCAGAACGTCAACGAGGCGCTGCGTATCGTCGACGAGGTCTGCGTGCTGGAGGAAGGACGCGCCGTGTTCTCGGGCGCTGCGGCCGACAAGGACCAGATCGTGCGTCATCTGTGGCGGCTCGAGAGACGCGCACATTGAAGTCGGGCACACTGAGGCTGGATCGAGAAGGCCATGGTAACACGCGAGAAGCTGCCGGAAGGCAGGAATCGCCTGATCGGAAAAGTCGCCTTGGTGATCGGTGGCGGTTCGATCGCGTCTGCCGCCTCGTGGCGCGTGTCGACCAGCAGCCATCACCGCGACCACGATCGTCGTCGATGGCGGCGACCTGTGGGGGTTTGATTCTCTATCCCTTCCGTCAGGAAGGTGAATCGAGAGGCGAGCTATGTCAGGGGAAAATCCCAAGACCGTGATCGTCACGGGCGCCGCCAGCGGGATCGGCTTCGCTTGCGTGCAAGGCCTGCTGGCGGCCGGCCATCGCGTTTGCGGAGCCGACCTGCAACCGGTTCCGACGGAACAGTTGTCAACCGATCCGACGCGCTTCTTGCAGGTGCGCGCCAACGTCGCTGATGACGCGGACTGCCGAACGGTTGCGGCGCGTACGGTGGAAGCCTTCGGCAAGCCGAACAGCATGATCCACATGGCGGCGGCGCACTCGACGCTGACCTGGCGGGAGCTCACCACCGAACATTTCGATCACATCCTCACCGTCAACGTGACCAGCTCGTTCCTCATGGCGCGCGCGGCCGCCGAGCACATGACGGGCGGCGGTGCCATCGTTCTGACGAGCTCCGGCTCGATCAATGTCGGCGGCGTCGGGGGACACGGCCGCGGCGGCCCGGCCTACGTGTCGTCCAAAGCCGCGATCATCGGGCTGACGCGTGCGCTCGCGCGCTCGTTCGCTCCGCTCGGTATTCGCGTCAACGCCGTGAGTCCCGGGTCGACCGATACCGCAATGACGGCCGACTACGACAAAGAGGCCCGGCGCAAGGTCGCCGAGCGCACGCTGATCGGCCGCATGGGCGACCCCAAGGACATCGCCGCAGTCGCGCAATTCCTCATCTCCGACGCTGCCGGCTACATGACCGGCGAGATCGTGCACGTGAACGGCGGCGACAGCTTCGGGTGACCGCGTGCGGCGACGGCGTTCAAGCCGCCCGGGGCCGAGACGCCAGTGCATAGCGATACGACGATTGGATCCCGGCCCTTTTCGATAACTTCCGCCCAAAACTGCAGTGCCGACGTTTCTAGAAACAGGTCTGCTCAGGATGGTGAAGCCGGCCTGTGTTCAAAGCCAGGAGATATCCGAAATTTGTTGGAAGAGACCGGTTCGAATTCTGCTATCCACGCCGCCAGTCTAGCTTGAAGGTGCATATCATTCTTTCGGCACCTCGCCCGCGAAAGTCTCTGGTCCCCAAATGTTCCGAAATCACACGAAATTCGCCCCACATTTCAAAGGGCGTTTTTGAAAATGACATTTGTGAGTTCGAGTCCTCCCGCCCCAGCCAGCCAGTCCTGTCTCTGTGGGCTATGTCCGGTTTGCAAAAATACGTGCGACATTCCCGAGAGTTAGCGAGACGTCACGTAGTCTCTGACGCGTAATTTTCTGGATTTTCCGGCGCAACCGGCCAATTTCGCTCGCCGGTCTCTGGTCGCGAATTTTCAATATCCGTATTGCGGCGTCAGAGACTCGGTTCGAAGTCCCATGAGACCGGTTCGATATACGTGGACGTGCCAATCGCGCCAGCAGCGTGAGGAATGTTGTACGCAAGTTGAGAATGTCCACCGTCCCGGAAGCATCTCGTGCACCTTCGCTCAAGTCGCACGGACGACCTCATCATGCGCCGATCAGTTTCCTCCACGACATACGTAGTTGTTAGTGCCCATGCGCTGGGGCCTCATTCCGTCATGGTGGGCCAAGCCGCTCAAGGAGATGAAGCTCGCCACTTTCAATGCGCGCGTTGAGACGGTGACGGACAAGCCCATGTTCCGAGACGCCTTCAAGCGCACGCGATGCCTGATTCCGGCGAGCGGCTATTACGAATGGCAAGACACGCCCGATGGCAAGCAGCCGTACTATTTCACGCGCCGTGACGGCCAGCCGATCACGATTGCAGGGCTGTGGGACGCCTGGCGGGACAAGCAAGCTGGCGAGACAATCAAATCATGCGCAATGATTATCACCGACGCCAACGGGTTCGTCGCGGAAGTTCATGACCGAATGCCGGTAGTCCTTGAGCCGGATCAATTCGAGCCGTGGCTTTCGGGTGGAGCGGGAGCCGAATTGCTCAAGCCCGCAGCGAGCGATGTGCTGCAAAGATGGCCCGTGTCAAAACGAGTGAATAGCTCACGGGCGAGCGACGACGATGCGACATTGATTTGATCCGCTGCCCACAATTCCAAGCGCTGCTGGCGGCGCTCCCGACTTGTTCGCAACATGACCCCACGCCCAGCGCGAGACTTTCGCACGCTCGCTCACGATTGTTCTGATCTCAGGGGTCGCTGCACCGTTAGCAATTGAAAGCTTTTCGAAACCCAGCGGCCTGAGCGTCTTCTTCGGAGCAGAACCACCGCTTTGGATTCGTCGTGCTTCGGTAGCTGCGGCAGCCCTCCATGTGGTAGATGCCGCGATGTCCCGTGATTTTGGCACGCAAAGCATAAGTTCCCTTAATCGAGCAGCCGGGCGGCATGGCGGGATGATCGGGGAATAGGACATTGCGCGCCTTAGTCTCGTCGCCCCTTGGGCAGGTTGCGCCCAGCAACTTGGCCGTCGTTTTGTTCCAGCGCCGCAGGTCCTGCGGTGCGGAGAAGCAGCCCTGCCATGTCCCACGTTGGCTGTTGCGAGCGTCCGCCTCGTCCGCTGTGAAGCGCCCTTTCGCATAGGGCTCGAAGTTAAGCGCCCAGCCCTCCCGCACGAGCCATTGGTTCAGGGTAACGTTCTCGCCCTCCACCATGCAAATGCCTATGCGCCTCGCTGGATAGACAGTATCTGGCCCCTTGTCATCGCATCGGATCGCGCGCTTGGCGATCCACATGGCCAGTCGATCACGCGCCTCGACACCGCACGCCCACGATGTGCCATTTTTGTCGAGGCAGATTTGATCCATCTCCGGCGCATCAACGCCATCGAGTCGAAATGAGGTGTCGCCAAGTCGGATGGTGTCACCGTCTTTTACGATAGCATCGGCCGCCCAAACCGTGCCAACCACCATCAACAGTAAGCTTGCGATCAATGGGCGCATGAAACCTCCTCTGTCAGCCAGCGGAAACCCGCTTTTGTCCTCCAAAAGCGCCCCGAGAGTTCGACGGAGCGTGGAACCCTCCGCGTTTCCTCGGTAGTGATACTGGATACGGCGTAGCAGCGATTGGCTGCTGTTCGGCTTGCATTCCTTATCGGGTGCGATGCCAATGTAGAGCAGCGTCTTGCCGTCGAGCGTCAGGCAACCCTCGATTGGGATGGACGCAGGCAGGTCACCAAAATACCAAGCATACAAGCCGTGCGCCGCTGGCACTGGCGAGGGGCGACAAAAAACTTCGTCCCTCGAGTGTAGGTTGCTTGGCGGTGCGATGGGGACTGGCGCTATCAACGCGTCTCTCTGATCGACCCTCGCGTGCGGTACAAGGATGGCAGAAGATCCAGAAATTCGGCTTCTTCAAAGCACGCCACATTACCGAACATATCGTCGTGTGCCTTCCCCACTTCTTTTAGCTTGCATGCATAAGCGTGTATCCGTCTAACCTTCGCAATATGCACCGACGACCCGATCACCACTCCGAGGAGCCCTAACATGCTCGCATTGGTGATTGCTCCTAAGATATGCTTGGATGACGTGCTGTGCTCAACTTCGATTGCTAGCAGGCATCGTGGATTGTGGTTTACATAGAATCCGCCGTTGTTCCGGGTGCGGATTTCTTCGTTGAGCCATTGAATGAGAGGATGCCTGAAACTGAAGTTTCTGATCGCATCGGCATCGCTCGCTCGGTCCTGAAAGGTCAAGTTGAAAGGTCCCACGGCAATATCAAGACGTGGCGCGTAAGATGCGGAGTCACCAAATGCGTCAGCAGCGCCTTTGCGGACGCTCCACTCCTTAATGATGAGAGTCGGGTCAAAGAAATTCGTGAGGTCTTGATAGACAGCCGCTTGGATTTCTTTTCCTGTCATGAGGCGAGACCGCGATTTGGTACATTCCACGCGCTTTCGCTCATGATACCCTTATCGAGCCTAGGGATGGTACAGATTCTGATGTTGGATACACTCGTTTCCGACTTCGCGAAGGCGCTGAAGGCGGTTGATACGGATCGCCCGATTAGCCATTAGCGCGACTACGCAGCGGGCTTACCAAGCCGGTAGCCGACCTTTTTTCTAATTTCAATTAGCCCTGTACGACGAATCCGGCAACGACGCTTACCAGGTCATGCCGTAGCTGCTTCACCTCATCTGCTTTCTGTCTTTACCACCGCCCGCCACGCTCCATCGCAACGGGACCCGCAGCCTCGCTCTGCCCCGAAGGTGAACAACTGGCGCGTGTGCCATCAGCAGCGGAACTCGCAATCGCGAATTCTTGAGGGCAGTTGGCGCGTGTAAGACGATTACCGCGGTACTCGCCGAAGGACAGTAATTTCAAATATTTAAGAGTTTGTCGCGCGGCGGCCGCTGGCATTTCCGTTCTCTCGCGTGTCATTCGGCGTGCAATTTTGACCCCCTGAGTCGGGGGATCGGCGTCCAAAATTGACCCCCCAAGGTTGGCCTGTTGCGCTGCTCGCTTTGATTCGAAGCGAGTGGTGAGGGGGAATGTTG
>Ga0137361_10001300_pt1 | contig 15342 bp, 7 predicted proteins | sample Mad1_80_16metaG_FD_104923 | JGI IMG/M metagenome (GOLD analysis project Ga0137361, IMG submission 104923) | Vadose zone soil microbial communities from Angelo Coast Range Reserve, California, USA - Mad1_80_16 metaG | ecosystem: Environmental > Terrestrial > Soil > Vadose zone | place: USA... | reverse complement strand
CGTGATGGTGGGCTCCGCGACGCCGAACTGGTCGACGCGGTTGCGGATCGTCTCCAGCCCCTGGCGGACCGCGTCGTCGCGGAGCCGGCTCACCACGCGCTCGCTCATCACGAGCTTGAACCGGCCCGCCGCCTGGTCCTCGTCGCGCCGGCCGAAGTTCTGCAGCTCGGCGGCCGCGGTCAGCGCGTCGTTCCAGCTCTGCGGACTCGCGAGCTCGACGACCACCGTCGCGTCGCCCTCGCGCGCGATACGCTTGACCGCGACGCCTTTGCGCTCGAGCGTGGCCTTGAGATCCTCGGCAGCGCGGTCGGTCTGGCTGGCGACGTACTTGTCGGCCTCGACACCGAGCACGAGATGGGTGCCGCCCTGCAGGTCGAGGCCGAGGTTGATCGTCCGCTTCGGCGGATAAAGGTACCAGCCGGACAGGACGACCACGACGGCGACGAGGGTCACCCGCGACCAGAGGTTCCTAGGCATTCCTGTCGTCCTGCGGCTCGAGGACCCGTCCGACGGCGCCGCGGTCGAACTCGAGCCGCACCTGGTCCGCGACGCGCAGCACGACCTTGTGCTCGTCGAGGCTCGTGACCGTCCCGTGCAATCCGCCCGACGTGACGACGCGGTCGCCGCGCTTGAGGGCGGCGAGCATCTGCTCGCGCTCGCGCTTCTGCTTCTGCTGAGGACGGATCAGGAGGAACCAAAAGATCGCGAAGATCGCGGCGAAGAACAGGAGCTGCGTGGCGACGGCGGTGGATCCGCCTCCGCCCGGCGAGGACGAGGCAGCGAAGGCGAGGTCAGCGGCGTGTGCGGCGTTCATCGGACGTCGAGCCTCCGGAGCAGTCAGTCAGTCGCGCGAAACATCCACGGATGATACTGCATAACGCGCGAGTGGTCAGCATCTATTTGACTTGGCGTCGATTTTTTGACCGCTGTCCGTGTTCTCCCCCCGATTTGTCCGTGTCCCGACGGCACGAGGGCGGTCGGCATCACCGCCCGCTGCGCCTCGCGATAGTCGTCCGCCCGGCGTAGCGCGGCCGCCATCCGTCTCGTGTCGACGATGTTGTAGCGCTTGAGCATCTTCGGGTCCTTGTGGTGCGTGATCGCCATCGCGACGTGAGGATCCACGCCAGCGTCGACCAGGTCGCGCACCGCCGTCCGTCGGAAGTCATGCGGGATCTTGCGCCCGACGCCGGCCTCCTCACAGGCACGGCGCCACTGCCAGCGGAAGTCGGCGATCCGCTTCCCGTGGCGATGGAATACCCACTCGCTCAGGCCCGTGGCGCTATCATGCCGGCGATACTCGCGATCCCGCCAGCGCCGTTCGACGATCTTCCCGAGCTCATTCAGCTCGCCACGATCATCGACCAGTGGGAGGGCCGCGCCCTCGTCATTCTTAGTGTCAGGGATGGCGACACGCCCGCGGGCGCGGTCGACCCATTCCCACCGGAGACCGGTCACTTCTTCGTGACGCCATCCAGAGCGGTAGAGGAAATGGACAACGTCACGGATGACCTCCTGGCGGAGCCGCTCGTAGACGGCCCAGAATTCCGCCCCCTCGAAGAAGCCTTGCCGCGGGTTGTCCGCGTTCCGCAGTCGGGGGACCTTCGGCACGAAGGCGATCAGCTCGTCCTCCTGCGCCTGCATCAGTGCGGCGTGGAGATAGGCGAGCGTGCCGTTGACGGTGCTGGGTTTGTAGGCAGTCCCGTCGCCACCGTGAGTGAGTAGCTCGTCGCGCCACGTCTTGATACGCGTCGGCCCGAGGTCGACGACGCGGAGCGCGCCGAGGCCGTTCCGAATCGCCTTGAGCCGCGGACGAATCGAGCGGAGGTTGGTACCATTCGTCCGAAGCTCGCCCTCGTAGTGATCGAGGACCTCCGCGACCGTCACGCGGTCCTGATGGGGACCGCAGAACCGCCCACCGGCCATCTCTTTGATCCGGCGCTTCAGAGCCCGCTCGGCGTCAGGCTCGGTGACGAGCTCGTTCGGCTTGCCGAGCAGCTTCGCCACCGACTCCCGGATCTCTCTCCCTCGGTGGTAGTAGGCAATCCAGAGGTTGCCGCTGCCCGGTGGTCGTTCGAAGATCCTTCCTAAGCCCCGCATCGGTCCCCTCCCGTCTCGAGCCCCCCGCGGTATGGGCGGCTGGGCTGGTGGCGAGGGGGACACCATTTGCGCCGCCGCGCCGCTTGCAATCGGCGAAGCGGACCCAGCGTTCACGACACCCTCCGCGCACAATACTCTTCAATTCGCCGCGCACTGAAGCGCAAATTCCTGGTCCCTGTCGGCACGACGAGGCCACGGTACGTGGTTCTCGCCCTCCGATACAGAGTGGCAGGCGCAATCCCCAAGCGCCGAGCGGCTTCGTCGACCTCGAGAAGCTCGTCAGGCCCGGAAGCGTCCGGACCTCGTGACACGACAGCGGGCACGGTCGCCATCCGCGTCCCCAGAACCGTGACAACGGCAGCAGCTCGAGTCGCAAGGGCCCCACACACATGTGGCGGCAGTTCATTTGCGAGCGCCGGGTTCTCGGCGATTTGGTCGAGCGTTGGAACTGCGGCGATGTCCCCGAATCGTCTGGGCAGCGTGCTCTTGACCTGGCCGACATGGCGGTTCTGAGGGCGAGCGTTCCACGGCCCTTGGCCCCCCGCCAATCGCTCATTCGGCCCGTCGCCCTTGGTGTCCACGCTTCGTGGCTGCTAGCGTCCGGAAGCGGCCACTTGTCCGGGCCCGGAACGAAAATTCTCGGGTCGCCCGCTCCCGGTCCCACCCCACCGCCTCGCCCGGATCACCCCTGCGACTTGCGCCAACGCCTCGGGCGGGAACACGGCGCGCATCTCATGGTCACCCGTCTGGTGCCGCCGGACATTCGCAATGGCCCAGAGCTTCCGAAAGAGCTTGGGGTGATCACTGTAGACGGCGAGCGCTCGACCGTCGAACCATTCGATCTGACCGTAGCGCCCGGGGATGATGGGGAACCCTTCGGCGTCGGCCCGGACCCGGAAGCGATATGGCTTGGCAAGCGCACGGAGCTGCTGAGCAGCGCGCTGCTGCTCCGAGAGCTGTCTCCCACCTGCTCTCGTGATCACCGGGTCGCCACTCATGCGCCCGGCGATCAGCGAAGAGCATGCCAGGACCACCGTCCGAGCTAGGCCGTCTCGCAAGTCCCGAGCGACAAAGTGTTGTGCTCGGCGAAAGGGCGATCAGCGCCGCTGCCCTCGGCGCGCGAGAGTGCGGTGTTTCGCAGCGCACCGCTGCAATCTACAGCGGTTCGGTTCCGGCGCCGCCGCGACGCCGGCGAAGCGGCAGGTCGCTCGTCGGTCCAATTCAAGCGTAAGAGCGGCTACGTAGCGCGACGCACGTTACGGCTCCGGCTGGCGACAGGACCTGGCGAGAGAGCTGCCGGGTGATCGCGCGATGGCTCGGGCACAGGAGACATGCATGAATCTCAGACTGATCGACTACCGTCGATGAAGCCCGCCGGCCGTGTGCTCGGCACTCTGACCGGCTACGGCACCTACAACAGCGAGGTCGATGGCGAGGCGCTCGACCTCGGGCCGCCCGTGCTTCGGACGCTCCGGACTTTCGTGAACACCGATCGAGCGTTTCAGGCGTGGCGGCGTCACGCGAGGGATGAAGTGGCTGGAGCCCCGGCCGGTCTACTGGAGTCGCGGAATGGCTAGGGTGAGGAAGCAGGCATCGACACGGCAAGATAAAGGGGAGGGCCGGATGGCCCCTAAGTGCGCGCGTCCATTGAGCGGCGCGCGGCCCTCTGCGAGTGCAGACGCAATCGGCCATCTCGGCGCGAGGGCCGTATGCGGGCCGTGGCCAGAGGGTGGGGGAAGGACCCGTGGTGGTTCATCAGCAGGTCCCTCGACGCGTACGCCGAGCAGTACCGGAAGCTGCTCGGCGGTTGCAGGATCTGTGGCCACTCCTGTCGAGATCTTGTGGTCGTTAGTGGACCTGGATCGTGCCTTGAGGCGGGCCGGCGGCGAGCCCAGAGCGGGCGCGGCGGCGGACCGATGATGAGCCAGCGGCGGAACCAGACGAAGACGGCTCGGAACGGAGCAGAGGGAGTGACCGCCGCGGCCTGGCGCTCAGGTATCGGCACACTACCGCCCTCGTACGGCCAATACGACCAATGCCCAAAGAGCACTGAGATAGTCTAAATATCGTTTTGCATCCGTCGCTGCTCGAACATCACCTTCACGAATGAGCGATTCGAGACGCGCTTTCAAGTCCTGATATCGCCATTCCTCCTCGGGCCCAAAGACTTTGCCGAGTTCCGCACTACCGAGGGCGCGCGTTACGAGTCCATTCCACTCCGTGTCGATCAAGACTAGCTCGGCATGCAGTTGGCTAGCATTCTCGTCATCACTTCCTTCGGGGAAGGGCTTCAGCTTGAGTTCATCATATGCTTTCCGGAGTTGTTGGCGGCGATCGTTCATCACTTGTACCAGAAGCTGACTACCCGTCCGTCGGGAGTGAAATAGCCGCCAGGCCCGCCGCGCATACGGATCAGGACGCCAGCGGTGCCGTCCTTGAAAGTTACAGCCTTCCCAAGGTGCTGGTTCTTACTGAAGAAGTCGACAGCATCCCGAGTATATTCCACAGCCGACTTCCCGTATCTTGGGGCGTGCCTTAACCAATGATATGCAACAGTCCCTGACGCGCTGAAAAACGTCGCCTGGTACCAACTGCGCAAGAGAAATTGAGCGCCGGTTTCTGTCGCCTTTGCCGCCGCGGCTCCTGTGGCAACCGCATAAGCGCCCAAGACTGCGATCCCGCCTGTGCAACCTATTCCTGCGCCAGCGGCCAACTCACCCCAGGTCGCCTTCCGACCGCTCACCGACAGAACCACGATGTCTCCTGCGACCGCGCCTGCCGCGCAGACCACCGCAAGGGCCGCAGCCGTGGAGATCGTCACAGGCTCGAGGCCGAGCGGGTCGACGAGACTAGTGTCCCGTATAGTAAGTCAGGTTAATATATGCCATGGCATTCTCCGGGAGGGAATCCATGGCAAATCGCATCCGCCCGATCGTCGTCAGCCACGAGGATCGGCATGAGCTGGAGCGGCTCCAGCGGGCGTCGTCGACGCCGGCCGGTCTCAGTCGGCGGGCCCGCGCGGTGTTGCTGATGGCCCAGGGCCTGGCGGGCGTCGAGATCGCTGAGCGTACCGGCTACACCGTCGTGCAGGTGAGCCGGCTGCGGCGCCGTTTTGCGGAACACGGCCTGAACGGCCTGCACGATCGCCCGCGGTCGGGGCGCCCGCCCACGATCACCGCGCGGAAGCGCGCGCAGATCGTCGCGCTGACGCTGAAGCCCGCGCCGGCCGGCCTGACTCACTGGTCGACGCGCGATCTGGCCCGGAAAACGGGCGTCTCGCACGGTACGGTCCATCGCCTCTGGCGCGCGCACGCCCTGCAGCCGCATCGGATCTCGACGTTCAAGTTCACTACTGATCCGGCCGCCGAGGACAAGATCTACGACGTGGTTGGCCTGTACCTGAATCCGCCGACCAACGTGGTCGTGCTGAGTCTCAGTCGCACCCAACCGCTGCTGCCGCTGCGACCGGGGCTGCCGGCCCGGCAGACCCACGACTATCGCCGCAACGGGCTCACGAGTCTGTATGCGGCCCTCGAAGTCGCCAGCGGCCGTGTCATCGGCGGCTGCGCGCCACGACACACCGGCGCCGACTTCTTGCACTTCATGAAGGGGCTCCCCCGGCGTTACCGCGGGCGGGCGCTGCACATCGTCCTCGACAACTCGTCCACGCACTCGACCCCAGCGGTGCAGGCCTGGCTCGCCCAGCATCCCGCGATCCAGTTTCACTTCACGCCGAAAGGCGCGTCCTGGCTGAACCTGGTCGAGGCGTGGTTCGGCATCCTGACCCGCAAGTCGGTCCGGCGCGGCTCGTTCGACACCGTCCGGGCTCTCGTCCGCCACATCGAGGCCTACATCGAGGCGTGGAATAGTCACCCGACTCCCTTCGTCTGGACGAAAGACCCGGCGGCCATCATTAAGAGCGCCGTCCGCCGCCGTCGTTAACATGACTTACCGGACGGAACACTAGTCGGTTGGTTCACGACGTAGGCGTAGAGATTGACGTCACCTGCGCCAAATTCCACCGGGTCCTCGCTGACAAAGCGCTGCAGCGTGGGGTGGTAGTACCGCGCCCGAGAGTAGCGCCCACCGCGAGTCTGGCCGGAAAATCGGTGCCGCCGCCGATGCGAGTCTCGGCGGTGAGAGCGAGGCCGGGTGATGCCGTGTGCGTCGACGACCTCGGCCCGCCGGTGGCTGGTTTTCACGTGTCCACCGAGGGTGCCGCGCCGAAGGGTATCCCGCTGCACCAGAAGTTCACCATTGCCATCGCCAGTCCGGGGAAATCTCCTCACAATTCACTGCCCTTGCTATGAGCTGTTCCATGAACCTTTCGTAACCCATCAGAAGACTGAGAACAGCGATCTTCCTGCCGTCGGCTGTTTCGATCACTATGAACCTCAGCCGTCCCTCGCCCCACACGCGACGCCGACGAATCCGTACAATGGAGCCCCACGGGATCTCTACGTGTGTCGAACAAACGGCGTGCTCTGCTGCCAGGACATCTGGCCTGATGACAAAGCGCCAGTTCTCTCTCCAGAGAAACCACACAAACGTGCAGAGATAGCCATTCACCACAACTGCCAGCACGACCGCAATAATCCCAATTGGGGATAACACGTCCGGAACCCGCAAGATAAGATAGAACCCATACAAAAAAGCCACAGCGCCGGCTGTCATCACCAACGCGAATCCTGGGATGTATCTGAAAGACTGATCCTGCTGCGTTGCCACTATTTCCGCCCGGCAAGAGCCGGTGGAGCCTGAAGAGCTATGCGAAACGGCAGCAAGTCTCCGACGACAGACGGTACAAGACTGAACGGAACAAGCGCTTCTCCACCAAGTGCCGTCGCAAGAGCCTTAGCGAACCTCGACTCAATGACTCGCTCAAGTTGTCCCACTGCAGTTCCGCCCCCAAAGGCCAGCGCTGCGGAGAGAATGACGCTAGTGACGTTGATCTCTGAGAACGACTTGCCCGCTCCGATTTGCGATACGACGTCCGCCAGTGCTGCAACGCCGGAGCCCAAAACCGGGCTCGCAACAGCAGCCGCGCCGCTGACCGCACCACTTACGATCCCAACAGTCACACTGAGTGGCGTGGCATTGCCACTCGCAAGGACCGACAGGCCCTCCACCTAGGGCGCCGATCGCTGCGCCCGCAATTATCGCGGCGGTCAACGGATCCAAGTGGCCGGTCGGGTCTCTGAAGAGCACTGGATTATTCCGGACGTACACGTACACGTTGACATCGCCCCCCGCGAATCCGATCGGATCCTCGCTGATGAAGCGGCTCAGCTGCGGGTGGTAGTACCGCGCCCAAGAGTAGCGCCCACCGCGAGTCTGGCCAGAAAATCGACATCGAGCCCGATGCGACGTTCGCCGATGAGGGCTGGTAGGTCGGAAGACGGACGAGCGCCGGCGCGTCCGAAGGCGACGCAGGTGCAGCGGCGCGGGAGCGGTAAGTGACCGGTTGTCGCGCTGTAGAAGTGACTCAATTCGTAGGCGCGGGCGGTATGGCCCAACGATGGCTTCGGCTGGCCACAGCCCGAGATTCGAGCGCCTCACACTCACCAATGTGAGTTGGGCCCTACTCTACGGCTTGGAAATGGACCGAAGCTTCTCCAGCAAGCGGCCGAGGCTCGCCGGCTCGGCGCCGACGGCGTTTCGAATCTCGTCCTCTTGCCCGTGCGGATAGCCGTAGAGATGCGCCACAGCGTTGATCACCGCCGTCTCAGTCGAGCGCTCGGCCGCATTGTGCGGCCATCGTCCCGCAATGGCCTGTACCTCCTTCTGTGATAACCCAAACAGAGTCTCGAACTCCCACTGGGGGAAAAAGCGCCCCGACGCAACAGCTTCAAGGCACCGTTGCACAAGCTGAACTTCACGATCGTCGAGCAGACGCGCTTCGATCACTATTGCAGTGCCCGGAAATACTCAAGACCGCGCTGAGGCACGAAAGCAGTTCCTCCATCAGGTGCCCCTGGATTTCGAATTACGACTACGCCGCCTCTCCAGTATGCAGTCCGCCCGTTGCTCAGCTCTCTGACATATTCAGCCTTCGACATTACGCGCTCGATCACTTCTGCGAATTGCTCCCGAGTGCGAATCGCCGGGAACTCGCCTCTCTCTACGACATGCCTTCCGAAGGCGTGCCCCTGAGAGATCTGCTCCGCCGCAGATTTTATCAGGAGCGCCGATGCCGAGCCAGAACTGGTTGTAATGACGTCCCCGGCCAATACGCCTCCTGTAGCCACCACCCCGGCCGCAATGCCCGCCGTGAGAGTCAGGACTCCTATTCCGCAGCCGACTGCGGCCGCACTTGCCGCCTCGCCCACCGTTATTTTGCGGCCCGCCAGGACATACTTCGTCGCGACGTTGACAGCAGCCCCACCTCCACAAAAGATGGCGAATGCCGCAAGGGAAACAGGATCGACGACTAAGCCCGACGGGTCACGAAGTTCAGTAGGCGCGTTGAAAACGTAAGCATACAAATTCGGGTCGCCCCCGCCGAAGCCGAGCGGATCTTCACTGATGAAGCGCTGCAGGCCGGGATGGTAGTACCGCGCCCTACAGTAACGCCCACCGCGAGTCGCCTCATCATCGAGACCGACCCTGTGAATCACCAATCCAGGTCGACTCACCTCTCTTACCGTAGAGGCGGCTGCTGGCTCGCCCGAAACTCCTCCTCGGTTCCAACAAACACAAGCACCAGTTTTCTTTGCTCCGAATGACCTAGCGGCCAGACGGGCGGCGCGACCGTTCGTGACCCGTCAGGTTCCAGATACGTCGCCCGTTGGTAGTGCCAGCCTCTCGGCAGCGGGCCTGATGTACAGCCGTGTCCATTAGCAGCGACGCGAATAGCTTGAAACACACCGCGACTTGAAGACGGTGGGCAGCTACGATCCTCATAGCGGATCTGGAGCCAACCACGGTACCCGCTGTGAAGCTCATAGACTGTTGGGCGGGTCACACCTAGCCTGAAGATCATCAGAGCAACCAGGCCCGCGCCACCGACCACGAGAATTCCCACGACCCAAGCGAGTACCATCATGAAGCGCTTCATGGGCGAAGTGGCAGGACGTCAGGCCCGTTCGATAGATCGCCGATGGTCGTTCCGTAGTTCCTATGGGAATAGTTATAGACGCGCTGGATGCCGGCGGGACCTCCATACTGGTAGATTTCAAACGAGGGAAACGACGTCCCGGAGGCACGTACCACGCTCGCGACACCGGCTTGATCTTCCCGGATCACGAACCGATACGAGAGCGGCGGATCACCGGTGACAAACGCCCATCCGTTCCAGGCCGTACATGAGACCGAGATCTTTCGGCCGGACAACGGCACCGTCTTCACAGTCGACTCGCAATTCGCTGTGCCCATGAGCGGCACGCCCAGCACAAAACTGTCGCCGGCCCAGGCTTCGGAACCGCCGTTTGAGAAGACGAACTGGCGTGTCCTGAACGTGCCTCCACTTGGATTCGTACCTCGATTGTCGCCTGCCCCGATATAGCGCACGCGCTTGTCTTCGATGTAGGCGTCGATGCAATATCGCAGGCCGACGCCCCCGGGGTCGGCACACAGACCTGTTGGATCTCTATCGGATACTGGTCGGTTCGCTGTATAGGCGTACAGGTTTGAGTCTCCTCCAAGAAATCCGATTGGGTCCTCGCTAATGAACCGCTGCAGGCCGGGATGGTAGTACCGCGCCCGGTAGTACTTTAGCCCCGTGCCGTCGTCTTCGCGCCCGGTGTAGCTCAGGGTGTTCGCGCCCGGCGGTCCGGTCACCGTCGTCGCCCCGAACGGGTCATATGTGTAGGTCGCCTGAATGGTCCCGGTCCCGTCCACCAGCGCGAGCGTCGAGCCCAGCGCATCGCCCAGGAGCCCGCGGGCGCCGGCCCCGTCATCGCGCGTCAGGACCTCATCCACCCCGAGGCCCGTCAGCAGATTCCTGATCGACGCGCCGGCCTGTTCCTGTACGGGATTGAACCCATCGTAGAGGAAACTGGTGGTGCTGCCGCTGATGGTCTTCGCCCGCCGCCGCCCCGTCGCGTCGTAGACGAAGCTCGCGGGCGCCGGCCCATTGATCGCCGCGAGTCGATTCCGGGCGTCCCATGTATACGTGCTCGTGCCGTCGCTCGTCAGATTGCCGTTGAGGTCATACGTCAGCGTCTGACTACCGAAGGTGAGCTGGTGATTGGCGGCATTGTAGGTCGCTGAGGCGAGGGGCTGCGGCAGGCCCGTGCGGGCCCAGGTGCCCTCGACCCCCGTCCGGTTCCCATTGGCGTCGTAGCCGTAGAGCAGGGTGCCAAGCGTGGTTGTCCCAACAGCGTAGGTCAATCCGGTCAGCCGGGACGCGGTGTCGTAGGCGTAACTGGTGGTGACCCCGTTCGGCAGTGTCAGCGACGTGCGCCGGTCCGCGTTGTCGTAGCCGAACGTCACCACCGCAGTGCCTTGCGTGATCGACGTGAGGCGATCGGCGTTGTCATAGGCGTACGTCACCGCCGGGTGCCCCGCGACTGTCATGCTCGTTCGCCGGCCGGCTCCGTCGTAGGTGTAGCTGATCGACCCCTCAGGCGTCGTCTCCGACATCACACGATCCAGGCCGTCGTACGTGCGCGTGATCGTGGCGCCCAGAGAGTCGACGATCTGCGTCACCCGGTTGCCCGCGTCCCACGTGTAACTCGTCGTCGAGTTGTCCTGGTAGGTGACGAGTGTCGGCCGGTTCAGCCCGTCATACGTGGTACTGGCGGCCTGGTTCTTTCGATCCGTGAAGCTCGTGGCGTTACCGTTGTTGTCGTAGGCGTACGTCTCGCTGCGGGTCAGCGGGTCGGTCCGCGTCGTCAGCCGATCCATGCTGTTGTAGACGTAGCTCGTGCTGTTGCCCCGGGCGTCCGTCACGCTCAGGAGATTGCCGTTCGGGTCATAGCTGAAGCGCGTCGTGACGCCCCCGGGGGCCCCGATGGCGCCCAACTGGTTCAGGACATCATAGGCCAGCCCGGTCGCCCGGCCGCCCGGATCCGTCTGTTGCGTGAGGCGGCTGGCGGCATCGTAGACGCGCGTGGTTCGGTTGCCGAGCGGGTCGACGATCGCCGCCAGATTGGCCTGCGCGTCGTACTCGAACGTCGTCGTCTGCTGCAGCGCGTTCGCCACCGACACCGGCTGGCCCACGGGGTTGTGCGTCACCACCGTCTGGTGCCCCAGCGGGTCGGTGATCGTGATGCGGCGGTTGGCGTCGTCATAGGCCCACGTCGTCGTGGTGGGGACCGGCGTCGTCACGCTCGTCAGCCGGTTGAAGGTCGTGGGCGCCGGCGCCTCCCAGGTCAAGCTCGTCGTCACCGCCTGCGGGGTGCCGGCCAGCCGCGTCACCGACGTCACGTTGCCCTTCGTGTCGTACGTGAAGGTGGTTTGCCGGCTCAGCGCGTCGGTCACCGACTGCACGAGATTCGTCCCGGCCTGGCGCGTGTAGGTCGTCGCCTGCTGCTCCGGCCGCCCCACCGCCCGCGTGTCGGTCAGCACGTACCTCTGGCTGTTGAACGTCACGCGCCGCACCAGGCCCCGGGGGTCCGTCACGTCCGTCTGCGTGACCGTGTTGTTCACGTCCACGGTGTACGCGAACTGGTAGGTCGTCCCATCGGCCTGCGTCTGCGTGATCACCCGGCCGTTGCTATCATACACGTTGGTGAGGTAGGTGATCCCCCGCGCATCCTTCAGCGTCAGCATCCGGTGGGCCGCGTCGTACGTGTACTCCGTCGTGCCGCCGGCGGGATCGATCACCTGCACCAGCCGGCCGCTGGCGTCGTAGCTGTACGTCACCCTCCGGCCCATCTGATCGGTCGCCGCGGTGATGCGGTGCCCAGCGTCATACGTGAACTCGATCCGGCGGCCGGTGAGGGAGCTGATCATGAGCAGGTCGTAGGACGTCCCGTCGCGGATCATCTGCAGCGTGTTGCCGAACCGGTCCCGGACCTCCATCACCGCCGCCCGCGCCGGCACCGTCGCGCTGAACGATTCCGGGAACGTGTACCGCGTGCCGTCCCGCAGCGTCAGGTACCAGTTCACCCCCGGCGCGTTCCAGACGATCTTCGCGCCGTACCACGCCGTTGGTGTCGCCGTGTGCTCGTACACGGCGTCCTCATAGCCCGTGCCCGGCGAGATCCGCGGAAAGTGCACCCGCCCCCCGTCGGGCAGGATCAGATCGATGTAGGTGTAGGGAAAGGCGGTGCCGATCAGGAAGATCTCGTAGGGGTGCGAGGCCCCGATCCCGAAGGCGCGCGAGCGGCTGTCGTTCTGGCGATAGGTCCGCGTCAGCGCGATCGGCAGGATGTCGGCAAGTGCCAGATCGGTCTTCTCCATCACGAAGAGCCCGGTGGCCACATCCACCGGGTCGCCTAGGCGCAGGCCCGCCACGATGGCCGCGATGAGGGGCGCCAGGGACGGCGTCGCCACCATCGCCCCGGTGAACTCGTAGACGGCCACCCCCGGGTCGGGCTCGATCTGCCGCCCATCCGGCGTGACGGTGCCCTGGCCGTAGACGTGCCAGCCCTTACCTCCGGGGTCGTAATGCCAGAAGTCGAAGCGGGTGCCTGGGGGCGCCTGCCGCCGATTCGGATAGATGAGGCGCGCGCCAGCGCCCTCGAGGTTGCGAACGTAGCTCGCCCCCGGCTGGAGCGTGAAGTACAGCGGCACGCTCACGTTCGTGGGGAGCGGGAACGGCGGCCGGTCGATCGGAATTTCCGTGAGGCTCAGTCGCCGCACCCGCCGGTACTCGTGGTCGTAGATCACGGAGCCCGCGGGAATGCGCACCTCCAGCCCGGGGATGCGCGGCGTCGTGATGACCGTCTCCGCCGTGGTGGGCGATGGAATGCTGACGGCGTGCGCGGTATCGATCTCAGGCATCCAAATCGTGTAGGGCAGGACGTTGGTCCGGCCCCCCGTCACTTCCAACCCCAGCTCGAAGACGCCGTAGGTGCGGCCGGGGCGGTTGGCCGAGCGGCCGTCGACCAGCATCTCGCGGTGCTCCGCCGCAATCCCCTCGAGCAGGAAGCGCCCGGTCCGATCCGTCTGGGTCGTCGATCGGCTGTCGTCCAGACCCCCGGTTTCGACCGTGACATCCGAAAGCGGCTGGCCGTTGAGCGTCAGGACCTGGCCGGCCACCGCAGTGACGCCGGACGGGGCTGTGAGGGGCGGCAGCGTTTGCCAGGAAGAGTTTGGGCGTCCGTCCCGAAGAGCCCCCGTCGAGTCCCAGTCGTCGTCGCCCGGGGTGGCGTCATTCCCTGGTGGGGTCGCCGGGGCAGCTGGACCCGTCGGCGGCCGCGGTGTCTCACCGATCGCGGTCCCATGCTCGGTCGTGAAGTGGATAGCGGTCGGCGACAACAGCCGCCCGTCGATGTCGGTGGCTCCAACAAGAGAAAGGCTGTAGACAGTATTCGACGACAACGCCACGGTTGGGGTGATGAAGATCAGCCGGCCGCCCTCGGCCGGAACGATCGTGATCAGCTCGATGCCGGCCGGGCTACTGAGCAGCACCGTGCTAGGGTTGAGCGTGTTAACACGCAGCGGTTGGGAGAAGCGCACGGCGATCATGACGTCGACCGGCACGCCACGATCTCCGTCACGGGGCAGCGAGCCCGCGACATGAGGTCCGTCGACTAACGGGTCGAGTCCGGGGGGCGGGACGTCGATCGGATGGAATTGCCCCCGCTGCGGGTCGAAGACTTCACCGCTGTCGAGGCCGGTCCCGTTGACGTTCACGCCGCCCCACAGGAGGACCGAGCCGTCCGCCAGGAGGGTCGCGGTGTGGCGCGCGCGCGGGGTGGAAAGCGTTGCGCGTGCGCCGTCGGCGCGCTGTCCGAGCGTACGAGACCAGGGATCCCACAGTTCCGCTTGCGACACGAGCGCGCCCGAGTTCGACACCCCGCCGGCGATGAGCACGCGGCCGTCCGTGAGGAGCGTCGCCGTGTGGTAGGCGCGCGGCACGACACCCGACCCCGTCAGCCTCTGGAACGTTTGCGTGTCGGGATCGAACCGCTCGGTGGTCTCGACCACGCGACCGCTCGCGTCCACGCCGCCGACAATCAGGACGGTGCCGTCGGGAAGTGTCGTGGCGGTGTGCCAGGCACGCGCGTCCTGAAGACCGTTGGGCAGGGCCACGATTGTTCCGCTCCCTGGATCCTGGACGGATGCCCTCGCCAGCATCCTCCCACCGGCCTGGCCGCCGAGGATCAGCCACCGGCCATCAGGAAGAAGGGTCGCGGTTTGCCCTGCCGTAGCTGAGCCGCCGACCCCCGGCCCAGAGGTCGACGGCATGCTCAGGAGCGCTACCGCGAGACCCAGGACGATCCGAGCGCATTGTCTGCTGGTGCTCATCGTACGCCGCCCATCTCCATCAATTCGGTGTCACGCCTGTCACCGCGCTGCCGTCATTACGAGCTCGCGACCGGACCGGGTCACGTAGGCGATCTGCGAGGGCCCGCCGAGCGTCGCCGACACCCGCACACGCTCGACCTCCTCGCCGTGCGCGTACACGGGACCGCTACCCGCGGCTGACAGCATGAAGGTGCAGGAGACGGTGATGACGGTCGGTTCGTTGGTCGGGATCGTCAGGTTCGTCGAGGCGGTGGACGAGGTCGACGTCCCTGAAAGCGTCGCGGTTGCGGACGTTGTTCCACCTGCGAGACCCGAGGAGGTGACGGTGACAACAGTGCCGGGTGGGATGTTCGATGCGGCGACTGCGACGCTCACCGGGCTCGTCGTGCTGCTCGGCAGGGTGATATCGGGAGTCGAGTACGAGCCGGTCGGCGAGGCAGGCGTGGCCGTGCCCGCAATCGAGGTGATCGTGAGGCTCGGTGTGTTCGGCAGCGCGACCAGGGTCGGCTGGTTCAGGGAGGGAGGCGTGTTGTATGTCACCGTGCTGCTGTTTGAGAGGCCCTCGACCCGAATCCGGCCAACCGCGCCAGCCCCGCCCCAGATGTAACATCCGAGGCCGCCAGCCCCTCCAGCCACGCTGATCGTGCCTCCCGTCCCAGTGATCGTCGTGGCGCCGAGGCGAATGCCGCCGCCACTCCCCCCTCCCCCGGCGTAGCCGCCGCAAAAGGAGTTTCCGCCGACGCCGCCCTGAGCGAGAAGATTTCCGGTCAACGTGACAGTTCCCGAAGACGCGATCAGGAGCGCGCCTCCACCCCCGCCCCCGCCAGCACTGGTAAAGCCGAAGGCGGCCGCGCCGCCGCCGCCACCAGACCCGCCAATCAGCGG
>Ga0137361_10001290_pt1 | contig 15376 bp, 13 predicted proteins | sample Mad1_80_16metaG_FD_104923 | JGI IMG/M metagenome (GOLD analysis project Ga0137361, IMG submission 104923) | Vadose zone soil microbial communities from Angelo Coast Range Reserve, California, USA - Mad1_80_16 metaG | ecosystem: Environmental > Terrestrial > Soil > Vadose zone | place: USA... | reverse complement strand
GCCAGACTCGCGTTCAGCATGAGCGTGAAAAAATACATGACCGTGACCGCTGAGATCACTGCCGTCAGCATCTCCAGCCGGAAGACCAGCAAACCGATTATCCAGAGCAGCCCGATGAGACAGAGTGCCACGATCTGCCTGGTGGTGAACGTCTGCAGGGCGGAAAGTTTCGGTCGAAAAGGCGCAAACATGGCGACCTCTTGCTTCCCGACTTTCACGACCTTGGTGGCTTCTTGAATATAGTCATCGATCTCTTGTGCATTGTCATTGAGTTCATCGTACCTGGCCTGCTTCGCAAGCCAGTCGGCATAATTTTTCACTCGCTCCTGGATACGCGGATCAACAATGGCAGGTTGTACAACAGGCATCGATTTCGTCGGTGTACTGGATATAGAGATTTCCGGTACATCGGAAAATGGTGCTAATGGTGCTCTAAATTGTGGTGATCTATTCCCATTCGTTGCATAAGTCCCAGGCACAAGGTAGTGATCATCTTGCTGTATCTTAAAATCTTCCGGCACGATTACTTCTTTCTATCTCTGCGATGTTTTCGTCATCTTTAACGAATAAGTAAGCTTACGCTATAACAATACAAATGCCTGATAGCAAATCAGTCCTACACTTTCCGATTTATAGTGTTCTAAGCTCTGCTCAACAGAGAAATGGCGTACCCACCAGGACAGACATACCTGGAGGGCGACAAAAGTTACATGAGGAAGTGAGTAATGTGTATAGGAATTATGGAGCGGTAATGAGATAAGTGGAGGCCCCCCTCGTTATAATGAAACGAGATAGTTGGAAGTTTTTAGGAGGCGACATGGGTAAAGGCGCTCTTATGAAATACATGCTGTTGTTTTTGGCCCTGGCCTTACTGCTTTTTACGGGTTGGGAAGGGTATTTTTATATTAAAGATAACTTCACGAGCTCTGCGGCACGTCAAGTGACGAAGCCACAGGGGGTGAACAGCGCCACTCACGTATCTGATAATGAAGATCGTGTAGTCTCCAGGGTCCACTACAAACGCCCTGATTTTGAGGCGGGTATTACCTTTCCCGAGTGGACGCCAGATGGGTATGGAGCAAAATGGCAGCAGCAGTTGCCGGCGATTCAGACACAGTCGGGCGCACGCTGGATGGAGATGACGGTCTTTCTTTCACAGGCGACGGACAATTCGACGCAGGTGAGAACGAATCAGAGTACCCCCACCCCACAGTCGTTTGCCAGCGGCATTAAAGCAGCGCGTGACCAGGGGTATCATGTTTTTGTGGTGCCGTTGATGGGCGTCGATAGCCCGGCGAACCAGTGGGCAGGAACGATACAATTCTCAAACTATCAGGATGAGGCGCAGTGGTTCGATAGTTACTGGAAGGCGTATCAGCCTTATGTCGAAGTGGCGGCGCAGAATGGTGCAGACCAGTTGGCAATCGCCACCGAGATGGTGTTGCTGCAGCAGTCGGCACCGGCTACTTTATGGAATACATTGATTTCACGTATACACAGCGTTTTCCCTGGTACCCTCACCTACGATATGGACTGGTCGTCGCTTGACCAGGCGCCGCCAAGCTGGATGAGCAATACACTGCTGGCGGTGATCGGCATTTCGGAATATCTCCAGCTGGCCAATGATCATACACGTGTTGACCCGAAAGACATTCCCGGCCTCTGGAAAACAATTGTGAAGACCGCGCTCGATAATTTTTCTGTGCAAGTGGGGAAATCCCTCGTCATCTCGGAAATCGGCTATCGCAATACTGCCGATGCCCTGTATCAGCCGTGGGCAAGATATTCAACAGGCTCTCCACCTGATCCTGAGGAACAGGCAGCGGCATGTGACGCCGCCTTGATAAATGTCATTCCCGATCCCCACATCACAGGCATCTTCTTCTGGGGCTGGGACGGTGTGGAGGGCTTTAAGCTCTCAGGTCAACCTGCCCTGGCGGTACTCAATAAATGGTATACCTCGCCGCAGTCCTAGCGTCGCCTGACCGGCTTGCAAGAAACGATCTTATCACATCGCGATATCTCCCTGGACTATCCCCATTATGCTACTAGCAGAGATTACAGAAAAAGGGAGGCACAATGAGCTATGTCCGATCCCGAGGTCAACGTAATCACCGGAGCTTTCAGTTATACAGGCAAATATATTACGCGTAGGCTGCTGGCAATGGGGAAGGAGGTTCGTACGCTGACGGGGCATCCGAACAATCCCAACCCGTTTGGGGAACGGGTGCGCGTTTTTCCGTTCAACTTCGACAAACCGGGGGAGCTGGTCAAGGGCTTACAGGGAGCAACAACGCTCTACAATACGTACTGGATTCGCTTTGCGCATGGCTCGATGTCCTTCGATAAAGCTGTTGAGAATACTAAGATGCTGATCAAGGCCGCTGAAGAGGCCGGTGTAAAGCGCATAGTGCACGTCAGCATCACAAATCCCGCTGAAACATCTCGTCTGCCGTACTTTCGGGGGAAAGCGATCCTGGAACGGGCTATTATCAATTCCAGTTTGTCCTACGCGATCATCCGGCCAACCGTGATCTTTGGAACCGAGGACATCCTGATAAATAACATCGCGTGGCTGCTGCGGCATTTTCCAGTGTTTCCTATCTTTGGCTCAGGTAGCTACGGTCTCCAGCCAGTATATGTAGAAGATATGGCCAATCTCGTTGTAAACGCGGGCCAACATGACGAAAACATACTGCTCGATGCTGTTGGCCCTGATATTTTCACCTTCGAGGAACTGGTGCGACTGATTGCAGGCAATCTTCATCGACACGTCATGTACATTCATACCAATCCCGGATTAGCATTTTACATGGCTAAGTTGATTGAACCGGCGGTGGGCGATGTACTTATCACTCATGACGAAATTGCGGGGCTGATGGCAAATCTACTGATTTCTCAAAAGCCACCAACAGGTCACACTCATCTGAGTAGCTGGTTGGAACAGAATGTTAGCAGCGTAGGGAAGAAGTATGCTTCTGAGTTAAACAGGCATTACCGGTAACGACTCCCTCCGGCTAAAGCCGAAATAGACCTACTTTTGGGCCTGTCAAACGTATAATGTGCAGTATGACATATCATCTGATTTCTGGATGATGTATAATGCTGCTATAGACTGTTCCTTAATGTATTACCTCGTGCAGGACCTTAGACATGCCTAGAATAAAATCAGAATATAGACCGGCAAAGCGAAGATACCAATTATCACGAATTGTAGTAGTAGTAGGAATGATTTGTCTCGCTCTTCTAGGATTGGCTGGCATCACACGGGCGGCTTATGCAGACGGCATCCCTGGTGGCAATGTCTCCGATCCCGTGGTACGCGCGGTTGACATTGCTAAACCTGCTGTAGTACGCGTTATTACTACTTTGAATGGCCAATTGACAGTGCATTTTCCTGCATCTCAGGTTGTGACATTTCCTCAAGGGAGCAATGGCTATCCTATAGGCCTATCCGGCAGCGGCACGTTTATTACAGCAAACGGCGACATTTTGACCGCCGACCACGTTATTAATCCGCCGCGCGCAGACCTGGATCAATTCCTGCTAGAGCAAGCATCGCAGGACGTAGCTAACTATATGAACCAGGTCCTGAAAGCCAATCCCCCCGTAACGCCAAACCAGGTAGCAGCGGAACTGGCAAGTGGACAACTACCTTCTAATACTCAATATAGCACTCCTCAGAGCCAGGTCTACTTGAGTACGGATTATACAGGCCCTTTGAGTGCACAGGATATACAGCAGATTCCCGCGAATCTGTATGCGCCGGTTGATCGTATTGAAAAGCAAAGCGCAGTTAACCAGGCGGATGTTGCTATCATCCATGTCAGCAACATGACCGACCTGGCAATGGTTCAATTGGGGAATTCTTCAAGCGTGCAGCAGCAGGATAACCTGACGATCATTGGATTCCCAGGCAACGGTGATATTGCAGGCCACACCCCTACCGATCTTTTAACCTTATCAGTAAACAAAGTCTTCGTAAGTTCCATGAAAACGACGGATACAGGCGCGCCGGTCATTCAAGTTGCCGGCAACGTGGAACATGGCGATAGCGGCGGTCCTGGACTTGATGGCCAGGGTAATATAGTTGGTATTGTCAGTTTTGGAGCTGCCGGACCCGGCAGTACCAGTTTCTTGCAAGCTAGCAATAGCGCCCAGGCGCTGGTACAAGGATTGGGACTGAATACGACTCCTGGATCTTTCCAGAAATCCTGGGGCCAGGCTTTTACAGACTATGCATCTGGTACTCCTGGTCATTGGCACAAGGCACAGCAAGAATTCCAGCAGATCGCGGCGCATTACCCTCTCTTCAAAGCTATTACGCCTTACCTGAACTATGCAGCCGCGCAGGCTAAGACCGAGAAGGCGCCTCAGCAGCAAACACAACAGGTAACACAGCCATCACGGACAGGTTCAACTGTTCTGGATACGCTCAATAACAACAAATGGACCTTCATCGGGATCGGCATTGCGCTCCTGCTGGTTTTGTTACTCTTCGGGGCAGCGGCTATACGGCGGCGGCGTGAAAAACAGGCTCCAGCGGCCACGGCACCGGCACAAATGCCTAACGTATCACCTCCGGGTTCAATGACGCCGGCGGGTCAGAATCGCCCGGTAAGTCCTGTGCAGCCTCCCTATGGACCACAGGTAAACGGTGGCTTCTCAGCATTTGGAGCGCCGCCTCAGCCACGGCCACAGGTAGCGCCATCACCCTGGCCTGTTCAGCCGCCAGGCAAGGCAAGGCAAGGCCAATCACAGGTGTACCCACCGCAGCCAATGCCAACCCAGCCAGGAACCTTTTCCACAAACAGCCCGACCGTGCCATCCAACCCGTCCGGTGCCCTGGTACCCTGGCCGTGTGGCCATATGAACCGGCCTGTTGCACGCTACTGTAGCGTCTGTGGCGAACCAGCACCACAAGCACCTACCGTGCGCAAATTTGAACAGTGAGAAGAGGCTTGCCTCCAGGGCGACCCTTGCGGTCGCCCTTGCTCCTTGCCCCCGCCAGGCTCATAACATCACGCACCCATGATGTTATAGCCCGCGTCAACGAAGAGGATTTCACCTGTAATGGCGCGAGCATAAGGACTGCTCAGGAAGAGTGCAGCATCCCCCACTTCGCTCTGCTCGATGTTGCGGCGCAATGGCGCTACTATGCCCATGTGTTCGCGGAAGCCGGTGAAGCCCGATATGCCGCGGGCTGCCAGCGTGTTGAGCGGCCCGGCAGAAATGGCATTGACGCGAATGTTGAATTCCCCGAGCTCAAAGGCAAGGTAGCGCACACTGCACTCCAGAGCGGCTTTGGCAACGGCCATGACATTATACTTGGGCATGACACGCTCACTGGCCATGTAGGTCATGGTGAGGATGGACCCCCCGCCGTTGGCCTGCATAATCGGTTTGGCGCGGCCGGCCATGGCAATCAAAGAATAGGCGCTGATATCCAGGGCTGTGCGGTACCCTTCGCGTGTTGTCTCGTAGAACGGATTCTCCAGTTCGCGTGGGGGAGCAAAAGCTACTGAATGGACCAGAATGTCGAGTTTGCCACCGAAGGTCTCGTTGGCCCAAGCAAAGGCCGCGTCGAGTTGCTCGTCATTCTGCACGTCACATGGGAAGACCGGGGTGTCGGGTATCTTGGCTGCCAGTTCACGCACGTACTTCTCCATGCGATCCTGGTACGTAAAAGCCAGGCGAGCACCTTCGCCGGCAAGGGATTGGGCAATCGCCCAGCCAATGGAACGATGATTGGCAATGCCGAAAATAAGCGCGTTTTTTCCTTCAAGCAGGGGCATGTGTTTACTCCTCTCAGGTTATTGCTCTCCCCATTGTACGATATTTGCTGGTGTTTATCATCGCAAGCAAAAGAAAATCGCTGGCTACCGTTCAATGGGATAGCGCCGGCCAACCCACCCGTTCATGCCATTAGCCAGGTTATAGACCTTAATAAGACCTGCCACCAGCGCAATCTCGGAGGCCGAAGCACTTCTATTGCCCATGGCACAGACAAAGATGACATCTTCGTCTTCCGGAATGTTCAAATCTTTGAGTGCCCTGCCGAACGAGTAGATGCCATCAAGAGGCACAAGCGTTGCTTCGGGGATGTGACCGCGGTCCCACTCATCCGGTTGGCGTACATCAATTACATGAGCGCCCGCATCAATCATACTTTTGGCATCGTCGGTACCAATGGTGGTATATGGAAGTGCCTCTTCTTGATCATCAGTGTATGGCATCATCGTACTCCTTCTTCTCACTATCGTACTGTTCCAGCCAGAGGCGACCATACATGGTCGCGCTCAACACATATTCGTCGCCAATAAACTCCATGGTGAGCAAGCCCTGATCTTCCATCTCGCGAAAGTCATCCGTAACCAGGAAAAAGCCGGGCACCAGGTGCGACAGGTCACTTTCCGGCAGTTGTTTCCATATCAGGAGTTCACGCATGACAGCAGCGAACTTAGGGCTACTATCATCAATTGCTCGCATTGGCGTTCTCCTTCTTCACATTTTCTCGCGAGGGATACATCAATTGTCTGCTCCAGCCTGATAGATGGCGCTCGACATGATCATAGTGTAACAAATCCAGGCAGGTTGGGCAAGTGCGGATTCTGTGAACTTTTAACTCTACTCGACGACGAGCCCCTGGTATGCTATAAAGAGAGTGCGATACATATTCGGAAGGAGGTCGACCCATGATGCCCAATCCACCACAGCCGCCATTAAAAGCCAGCACTGTCATTCGCAATATTGGTCAACTCATAACCGTCGCACAACAGCCCATTGCCGGCGCCACCGGCCCATTACAAATCATTGCTGATGCAGCCATTGCAGTGCATGACGGGGTCATCGTCTGGATCGGCCATGACGATGATGCAGAACCTTTGTTCCAATCAGATAGCGATAATCCTGCTGATGGCATTACGCTCGTTGATGCACAGGCTGTTGTTGTCACACCCGGGTTGGTAGACTCGCACACGCACCTGGTATTTGCCGGGGACAGAGCGGAAGAATTTCACCTGCGCAGGGCAGGAGTAAGCTATGGCGAACTACTTACCCAGGGACGCGGTATCCTTAGCACTGTGCTCGCCACACGCAGAGCAGATGCCGGAACATTGACGGAATTGGCGATAACGCGGCTGAATACCCTGCGTCACTATGGCACTACGACGGTCGAGGTAAAGACGGGATATGGTCTGGATAAGATCACTGAAGAAACTTGCTTGCGCATAATCAACAATCTCAATGCATTCGAGGCAAGTACCCCAGACCAGCATAATCGTGTACGCGTAGTACCGACGTTTCTGGGCGCTCATACTGTCCCTCCCGAGTACAGGGAGCGGCGCGACGCCTATGTGGACCTGGTTGTTGAAGAAATGCTGCCATCGTTTGTAGGCCTGGCGCGCTTCTGCGATGTCTTCTGCGAGCGCGAGGCTTTTTCTTTCGAGGAGAGCCGCCGTATTCTTACGCGTGCAAAAGAACTGGGCTACGCGCTAAAAATTCACGCGGACCAATTAAGTCCTTCGGGAGGAGCCAAACTCGCGGCGGAACTCGGTGCAATATCTGCCGATCACCTGGATTTTGCCAGTGACGCGGATCTAGACGCCCTGTGTGAAGCAGGAGTAGTAGCAACACTTTTACCTGGTTGTTCCTATACACTGAGAAGCCCTTATCCACAGGCACGCCGCTTGATCGATCGAGGATTGCAGGTTGCGCTTGCCACAGATCTAAATCCCGGTACCTCCTACTGCGAAAACATGCAAATGATACTGGGCCTGGCCATGTCTTCGATGGGCATGTCGCTTGAAGAGGCATTGAAGGCTGTTACAATCAATGGCGCCCGCGCCCTGGCATTACAAGACTCAATCGGCAGCGTAGAAGTGGGGAAACGTTGCGAGTTGGCTTTCTGGTCAATTCGAGACTACCATGAAATCGGCTATCATTTTGGTATCAACCTGGTCCAGTCCGTTCTAGTGCCAGAATGATCCATACAACAGTTCTTGACGTAACCCATTTAAGTGGAACGTTTCACGTGAAACATCGCATTTCTCTACCCGGTCAATGTTTCACGTGAAACACCGGCATTTTCTAGAGGATACTCACGATGGCCCAAACAATTGACGACGAAAATCAGTTTGTGGTCGATTTGCTGACAACCCTGCGTAACGAAAAGTTCAGTGCGCCGGCATGGGTGCATTTCCTACAGCGATCCTGGGAGATGGCTTGTGCTACAGCCGCTGCCAACCCATCATTAAAACGTTCCTGGGCGCACGCTACGCTGCTGATTGGCATACTGGCACTGGTAATGCTTGGTGCCAGCTTCATCTTTGAAGGATCTCACACGGCGTTGCGCTTGCTGCCAGGTTTTCTTTTTTGTGCCGCGTGGCAGCAAAGCGACCTCTTCTGGCATCTTGGATTGAACCGCCAGAAACAGACAGGCAAACTCTTGCCGGTAGTCGGAGTCGCCAATACATTGACGTGGGTGCGTGGATTGGGAGCTGCATTTCTGCTAGGCAGACTGGTAGGGGGAGTAAGCACCCCGTCCTGGTTGGCACTGCTTGTCTTACTTGGTGGGATAGTGACCGATATTTTTGATGGGCAAATTGCGCGGCGGACAAAGACGCAGAGCAAATTGGGACGAATCGCTGACGGCGAGGCGGATTTTTGCCTGTACCTGGCAATCACACTTATCCTGATCCAGAATAGCATTCTTCCATACTGGGTAGGAGTGGTCATGTTGTTGCGTTTTCTGCTTCCATTGCTTGCAGCCACAGGCAGCTACTTTCTCTTTGCCCGGCCGGTGCGCTTCGGCTCGACCACCTGGGGGAAGTATGCGGGGCTGGCGCAATGTCTCTACTTTCTTGTATTACTTGCTCCTGACCGGTTGGCATCGTTTACAAAGTATTTCAATACGCCTCTGCTGATCGTAACTCTCACCCTGTTAATTGCCGCTCCGCTGGCTCAGCTTATTAAGAATGTGCCAAAAGGAGAGTACACATGACATATCGCGCATTTACGTCTTAGGTCCATTTCTGCTACAATGCAAATCAAGAGGCAATGTCGCCCGGCTCTCCATCCTTAGGGGTGAAATATGAGGCACATTTGTAGGGACGCACGCGGTGCGTCCCTACAAATCACCCGAACGGATAGAGACCCTGTAGTCTAGAAAGGAAACGACTTATATGACGAAAACAGCATATGTGCACGAACTTCCTGCGAATGTGACCATCAATGGGCAGGCTCTATCCAGTACCCAGGTAATCGCCGTAGCCCGTTATTATGTACCCGTGACATTGGGCAGCGAATCCATTACACGCATCCTGGCGGCCCGTGCAGTAATTGATAAGCTTGCAGCCGCAGAGCAAAAAGTTTATGGTGTGACCACCGGTTTTGGGCATCTAAGTAGAGTTCGTATTCCCCAGGATCAACTGGCGGACTTACAACATAATCTGCTTCGCAGCCATGCTGCCGGCGTGGGCGAACCGCTGAGCGAAGAGATTACACGGGCTGTGATGCTATTGCTTGCCGCGAGTCTTGCACGCGGTAACTCCGGTGTGCGTACGGGGGTTGTGCAGTTATTATTGGATATGCTGAACGCCAGGATTTGCCCTCTTATTCCCTCGCGCGGATCTGTAGGGGCAAGCGGAGACCTGGCTCCGCTTGCGCATCTTGGGCTGACACTGATCGGCGAGGGCCAGGCTATGCTAGAGGGTCAACGTTATACCGGCGCAGAAGCCTTGCAGCGTGTGGGTCTGACTCCGCTTCAGCTAGAGGCAAAAGAGGGCCTTGCGCTTATCAATGGAACGCACCTGATGGAGGCAATTGCGATACTGGCGCTCGCTGATGCTCAAACGCTCTTGCGCACGGCGGAGGTTGCATGCGCCATGAGTATCGAGGGTTTGATGGGCAGTCACGTGCCCCTGGATGCGCGCATTCACGAGCGGCGGGGCCAATATGGGCAGCGCATCAGTGCTGCCCGGTTGCAAAAACTAGTAAGTGAGAGCGAGATCAACGCCAGCCATCAAGACTGCCCCAGGGTACAGGATCCTTATACAATGCGCTGCGCGCCCCAGGTCTTCGGCGCTGTACGCGATGCCCTGGAATACTGTACCAACATCTTTGAACGCGAACTGGGAGCCGTTACCGATAATCCGCTTGTTTTTCCAGAGGATGGCGATGTGCTGAGCGGGGGCAATTTTCATGGGCAACCCCTGGCTTTAGCGCTCGATTTCCTGGCTATTGCCCTTGCCCAATTGGCAAGTTTCTCCGAGCGGCGCATCTTCAATTTGATGGGGCCCCATGATTGGGACGAAAATGGCGCTCCTCTTTTCCTGACACCGAATCCTGGTTTGAACTCCGGCTTTATGGTCGCTCAATACGTGGCGGCAGCGCTGGTCAACGAGATAAAAATACTTGCTCATCCTGCTAGCATCGACTCTATTCCCACCTCTGCCGGTATGGAAGATTTCAACAGCATGGGTGCCACCAGCGCGCACAAGGTTCTAGGCATCCTGGAGCAGGCACAACAAGTCATAGCTATAGAATTGATGTGCGCCGCGCAAATGTTGGAATTTCGCAAACCGTTGAAACCTGGTATGGGTGTGCAGCAAGCATTTGAGCTCGTACGCTCTTATGTCGCGAAACTCGAACACGACCGTGTGCTGGCACCTGATATCGCACTACTCGCAAAGGCAGTGAAGGGTGGAGCGTTTGAGGTGGTGGAATAGCATAATGTTTCACGTCAAACATTCAGTGCATCACTTCCCCGCCATCCACCACCAGCACCTGGCCGGTAATAAATGAGGCGGCAGGGGAAGCGAGAAAGAGAGCAGCGGACACGATATCACCGGGTGTCCCCCACCGCCCTAGAGGTATGCGCTGCTCCACTTTTTTGCGGAATGACTCCGGGCGACTCTGAGCCCAATCGTTCTCGACCCAGCCAGGCGCTATGCAGTTAACCCTCACACGGGGAGCCAGCTCGTGCGCAAAGCTGCGGCTCAGCGAGATGACCGCGCCTTTGCTTGCAGCGTATAACTGATTGACGAAGCCTGGCGCGCCATCGAGAGCGTGATCCCAACCCATATTGAGAATACAACCGCCCTCGCGCATGTGTTTGGCAACAGCGCGGCAGCAGCACCATGTACCCATAACATCTACTGCCATAACACGCGCGAAACGTTCTTCCTCGCTTAAGCCCCGGGCCTCTTCACTATTAGCACTTGCCCCGGCATTGTTGATCCAGACATCTATAGGTCCCAACGTTGTATATGCCTGGGTAACGAGACGATATGCTTCTTCTGGACGAGATAAATCAGCCTGAGCCAGCATCGCTCGACCGCTAGCTTCATTAATCTGGCGCACTACCTCTTCTGCTTCCTGCTTTGCATGTCCGTAGTGCACCAGTACGTTTGCACCCTGCTCTGCAAATGCTAAAGCCAGTGCGCGCCCAATACCTCGCCCGGCGCCGGTGACTACGACGTTTTTATTGTGGAACATAGGTTTCTCCGCCAAAATGTTTCACGTGAAACATAGATCATTCCTGCCTCAGTTTGTTTCCGCCCTATACTATATGCTACACTTCTAGATGCAGCCAGTCAATGTGGACTATGCTTCTTCAGGGCTATTCCTTAGAAAGTCTCTTTCATTATCTTCTCTGTACGTAGTGACATGGCGCTTTAAAAGTTGAGTAAAGCAGGGATCCAAGGGGCGGCAGCCCCTTGGCGGGGTGTGGGGTGTCCCCACCTTTTCCCCTTTTCCAGGGGTGGGGAGGGGAAGAAGACGACTTTTAAATAATCCTGATGCTCCTTCCGCTTAAGAAGTGTACATATCAGGGCGCAACTGAATAGAGTGATAATGGTGAGTTGAGGATACCCACAAGTACCAGGAGAGATGACAATGACCCAGGGGAATTTTGAGAAACGTTTGTGATTGCAAGGCTTGATTAATACTCTGGCTAAATGGTACTCTTTAAGAAGATGACAAAAGGTGGAAAGAGATAGCGACTGCACTCATATATGTACATGTTTCACGTGAAACATCGGATTTTCCACCTCAACCTTTGCCCTGGTTTAGCAGGAAACAGTTTTATTGACAAAAAAGCAAAAGGAGAAAACTTTTCATATGGCCACTCGTGTAGGCATTAACGGTTTCGGGCGTATCGGTCGCCAATCTTTGAAGGCAATGATGGAACGCTACCCGCATGATCTTGAAGTCGTTGCAGTGAATGACCTGACCGATACAAAAACAAACGCTCATCTTTTAAAATACGACTCTACCTATGGACGTTTCCCCGGCGAAGTCGAAACAACCCCTGACTCGTTGATCGTCAATGGACATAGCATCAAAGTGCTTGCTTTGCGTGATCCGGGACAGATTCCCTGGAGCGACCTCGGTGTGGAGATCGTCATCGAGTCTGTGGGCATTTTCACCGATGCCGAGAAGGCAGGGGCACACATTCGTGGCGGAGCTAAAAAAGTCATTATTTCCGCACCGGCCAAAGGGGAAGATCTAACCATCGTGCTCGGAGTTAATGACAATATGTATGACCCTGCCAGGCATAACATTATCTCTAACGCTTCCTGCACCACCAACTGTCTTGCCCCCGCTGCCAAGGTGATCAACGATACCTTTGGCATTGAAAAAGGCTTGATGAACACCATTCACTCCTACACGAACGACCAGCGCATCCTCGACCAGGTGCACAAGGATCTACGCCGCGCTCGTTCCGCCGGTGTTAACATCATCCCCACCACGACAGGCGCTGCTCGCGCGCTGGCGCTCGTCATTCCCGAACTGAAGGGGCGCTTCGACGGTATGTCGCTGCGTGTGCCAACGGTAACCGTGTCGGTTGTCGATTTTGTAGCGGACCTGCGCAAGTCAACCAGCAGGGAAGAGGTAAACGACGCATTTAAACAGGCCGCCGCCGGTCCTCTCAGAGGCATCCTTGACTATACGGATGAACCGCTTGTTTCGACCGATTTCCGGGGTGATCCCCATTCCTCGATCATTGATGGACTTTCGACGATGGTTGTCGGCGGTAACATGGTCAAGGTCGTCGCATGGTATGATAACGAGTGGGGTTACTCCAGTCGCATTGCCGATCTCACACACTTTATCGCCGAAAAAGGCTTTTAGTGACCGGGGCTGTTCGCTCCCGTAGGGAAAGACTGATGGACAAGAAAACGATCCGTGACATTGATCTCGCGGGAAAGCGAGTTTTGGTGCGCGTTGACTTCAACGTACCGCTAGATTCAAAGCAGCATATCACGGATGATACACGCATCAGGGCGGCTCTGCCTACCATCCGCTACGTACTCGACCAGGGCGCGGCAGTCATTCTGATGTCGCACCTGGGCAGGCCAGATGGCAAGGCCGTCGAAAAATTAAGCCTGGCACCGGTAGCGCGACGCTTGAGCGAATTACTAGGCAGGCCTGTGCAAATGGCAACTGACTGCGTAGGGCCTGCAGTCGAAGCTCAGGCCAAAGCATTGCAGCCGGGGCAGGTGCTATTGCTGGAGAACCTCCGTTTCCATAAGGAGGAAGAGAAGAACGATCCCGATTTTGCAAGGCAGCTTGCCGCGTTGGGTGAGGTCTACGTCAATGACGCCTTCGGGACAGCACACCGCGCCCACGCCTCGACAGAGGGAGTTACCCGCTACTTACCCGGCGTTGCAGGCTTCTTGATGGAAAAGGAAATAAACTTCCTGGGATCTGCGCTGGAGAATCCTCGCCGGCCTTTTGTAGCGATTATCGGCGGAGCTAAAGTCTCCGATAAAATAGCAGTGCTGGAGCGGCTCATCAGCATGGTTGATGCCCTGCTGATCGGCGGTGGCATGGCAAACACATTTCTCAAAGCAGAGGGCTACGAGATCGGCGACTCGCTCTTTGAAGAGGGCAAATTAGACGTTGCTCGTGACCTGGTCGCGAAAGCGCAAAATCGCGGGTTGCAGTTCCTTCTACCCACCGATGTGGTGATTGCGGATCGTCTTGCCGCCGATGCAACCTACAAAGTTGTTTCCCGCGACGATGTTCTCAAGGGCTGGCGTATCCTGGATATCGGCCCAAAGACGGTCGAGGCTTTCCGTGAAACCCTGGCCGATGCACAAACGATTGTGTGGAACGGTACGTTGGGCGTCGCCGAGATGCCGGCCTTTGCAAAAGGTACCGATGCCATAATTGAGATACTGGCTAAGCGCACACAGGCCGGTGCCACCACGATTATTGGTGGTGGAGATTCCGCGGCCGCGGTTGAAGAGGCCGGCGCAGCCGAGAAGATGACGCATGTCTCAACTGGTGGAGGTGCCTCACTCGAGTTCCTGGAAGGGCGCACCCTCCCAGGAGTTGCAGCTTTACAGGATAAAAGCTCATGACTTCACCATCACGCGTTGCTATCATTGCAGGAAACTGGAAGATGCACTATGGACCCAGGCGGGCATCAAGTTTCGCCTCTGAGATTGTGCCTGAATTGGGATTACTGGTGTACCAGAATCCGCAAATATTGTCCATCCTTTGCCCACCAGCTATCTCACTGGCGCCAGTGCGCGAAGTGATGGATGCCCATCTTTTCCAAAATATCGAGCTGGGTGCGCAGAACATGTACTTCGAGGAGAAAGGAGCCTTCACGGGTGAAATTTCACCTACGATGGTACGGGAACTATGCACTACTGTCATTCTTGGCCACTCTGAACGGCGCACCTATTTTGGTGAAACCGACGAGCTGGTGAACAAGAAGGCACTCTCAGCTCTGCAACACAGGTTGCGTCCCATCGTTTGCATTGGCGAACACCTTGAGCAGTACGAGGCGGGTAAGACCGAGGAGGTTATTCGCTTCCAGGTTCAGCATAGCCTGGCAAACTTTCCCGCGGCGTATGTCAAAGAGGTAGTGATCGCCTATGAACCTATCTGGGCGATCGGCACCGGCAAAGCTGCTACCGCTGAAGGTGCGGGAATCGTTATTCAACTCATCCGCCAACTCTACGGCGAGATGTATGGCGGCGAGGCGTCATCAGCGCTGCGCATCCTCTACGGTGGCAGCGTTACCCCCGACAACATCAGTGAGTTTATGGCCCACCCGGATATCGATGGGGCACTTGTCGGCGGAGCCAGCATCAAGCTCGACTTTGTGGAGATTGTGCGCAAGACGATAGAAGTGATGCAACAGTGAGTTTGTAACAATGATAATGTAACACTATTAACGTTATATTGTCATTGTTACAAATTGACGAGTACGATGCCCCCAGAATGATAATGATGCCTAGTACTACTTTGTTAGTTTCTCCGAGGACGGAAAGTTTGGATCTGCTCGGTCTGCAAGAGCCAGAGGACGAGATCCTGGAACAGCCAGAGGAGCATTTGCCGATGCACGGAAGGCAGCGAG
>Ga0137361_10001279_pt1 | contig 15423 bp, 13 predicted proteins | sample Mad1_80_16metaG_FD_104923 | JGI IMG/M metagenome (GOLD analysis project Ga0137361, IMG submission 104923) | Vadose zone soil microbial communities from Angelo Coast Range Reserve, California, USA - Mad1_80_16 metaG | ecosystem: Environmental > Terrestrial > Soil > Vadose zone | place: USA... | reverse complement strand
TTACATAGGGGTTAGACGTTCTCGCGTCTGGGCAGTCTCTCATTAACGTAGTACTTTTCCGTCCGTTTTCGAAACAAGCGAATGCTGAATAAAGATGTGGTGCTTTCTCTTCGCCATTCGCCGTCACGCAACGCTTCGAAGTGACCGCGAATCGGCTTATCGCCAACTTTCACCAGCCGAACGCGCATCACGGGACTCAACAAGTCACGCACCAGACCCATAGCCTGCTGGGATGCCTTCTGATGATCGCCATCGGACGTGAAATGCTGGTGTGCAAGATACTCCGAGTAAACGGTCACTTCTTGTTGATCGGCAACTACCGTGACCTCGAATCCGTCTTCCGACAGCTTTGGAATAACCAGTTCGCAGCGTCCGTTCTTGTCTTGGAGACGCCAATCGCCGCATCTTGCCGCATCCCGTCGCACGATCTCACCAACAACTTCACGAAATATCGTCGGGAGAGGCGTTGGCATGTTCGTCTAGACCTTATGGCTGCGGGCGTGAGGTGAACGCGACAATGGCGCGACATCAACTTCCTGGATGATTTTGGCGTAGCGGGCAAGCTTCCTGGGTCCATGCCGACTTGGGTCCAAAAGGTTTGGCTTTGATGTCCCACGGATTTGGGAGCCCTGTAAACGAGGGGGGTGTGAGGTGTGAAACCCCTTGTAGAACCTTTCGTGGGTGCGTTCCTTCCTCTGGAACCCCCAGGCGATCACTTTCTGCCAGGCCTCGTCTTCCTGTTGTGCCGACACGGTCGTCGGGGGGCAGACGTACGGTCTATCGCGCGGTTGAGACAAGATAGCCGCCGCGGCGTTCAAGGTGTCTTAAATCTAGCCCACGTGTTTCGGTGCCGAAGCAGATGAAGAGGCCCAGCGCAGTCACAACCGGCACTATGATGATGAGGGCTGCAATACCTAGCGCCGGTACCAGAGCGGTGATACTCAATGCCTGCGCCAAGACCCCCCCGCCTTTGGTGCAGGCGGCCACCCAACCCGTGGCACGGCCACGAATCTTGACTGGGTAGCTTTCCGAGGCATAGGGCAAGATGATAGCGATAATGCCATTGCTTCCCATGATAAGCAGACCGACAGGCCAAACAGGGTTGCTGCCCGCATGACTTTCCAGCCGCAAAACCCAGATTAGCCCTAGCAATGTCAAGACGACCATGGTAATGAACGTCCATTTTGTGCTCCAGCGGCTATAAATAAAACTGCAAAGAAAGACGGTTGGAAGAGCGATCAGAGCCGATTCGGCCAAGAGCTTGCTTGACAGGCCCATGGAATAGCCCTTGGCAACCAGGTCATTGGGCATCCATAGCAGCAGACCGAAATTGATCAGTCCCCATGCTAAGGCCGCAATTGTGAGGGCTGCAGTCTTGCCCATTAGGTTAGGTGTCCAGAGTTTGGCGTCCGGCACCAGATCCTCTGTTGGATGCTGGTGGCTATGACCGATTACCTCGGTTTCGTCTTCTTCTCCTTCGGTCAATCGACGGCTGACCGTGCCGAAGCGTGCCATGACGGCATGAGCCTCGTCATCACGGCCGCGCGCCAGCAGAAACTTGGCCGATTCCGGGATAAATGGGCTCAAGGCCAGAAGAATCAGTCCGGTCGGCAGATTAAGCAGCCACAAGATGCGCCAGCTTAAGATCGGCACTAACAGCGCGGAGAATCCACTAGCGGCGAAATAGCCCCCGACTGCGCCTAAGCCGCCCACCAAGACCAGCGCCCAGCCACGATGTTTCGACGGCATGGTTTCAGCCAAAAGGGCGTAGGTCACTGGCAACATGCCACCGGCGCCGAGTCCCATGAGAAAGCACATACCAATGTTCCAGTTAAGCGATGGCATTGCGCCACAGATTGACGTGCCAACAAACACGACGGCTGACAACAGGATCGATGCCTTGCGGCCATAAAGATCGGCGAGAATGCCCCACAGCACCGACCCACTCACGGTACCGATAAGGGCAAAGAAGGGGACAAGGGAGACGTGCGCATGAGAAGCGTCATATTCCTTGATCATTCCTGGTACGGTGAAACCCAGGCTTGCCGGCTTCATTACGTCGATAACCAATGCGACAACGAGTGCGGCCATCAGCCGCCAATGGGCCGGTCCTAGTTTGGCGTCTTCGGGAGCGGCCACGGTGATCCGCGAGGCTGCCTCCACGGTCTGAGCTACATGTTTGGGTAATAGTCCATAGGAAGCAACAGCAATGCCTGCTACGATCAGGTACATGCCGAAAATCATGCCAGGATCCATGGGCATGCCGGCGAGGACAAAGCCCGTTTTGTGGCCCATCCAGAACATCGGCAGATGCAGCAGAACACCGACGGTGACCGCTGCGCAGCCGAGCCCGAAGGCCCAAACCCCGCGTCTGTCGAGGAAAACTTTAGTATCAATCATTTATGGTTGCAAACATCTATTCTGGGTTCTGACTTTGCTTTCCTGTTTTTGGCGCGAGTAGTAAATGAATTTCAATAAAACAAGATTGAACTTATGACACCATTGGTTTCGCCAATGCTATGACAAAGTTGGCGGAATGCGCAAGCGTTTTCTCACTTGAGACATCAGCAGCGTGACATATGTAGTCGGAATGTAGTGCATGGTTGAGAGCTCTTCTTGGTCGTAAGGCCTTTTTGGTCACCAGAGTGAACACGACAGAGGTCCACAACATGCCGGGGACCGCCGGTGGTAGGGAGGTTGTGGAATCACCGCGCCGTCCCAAGCGCAAAGACCGGGGAGATCGAGACCAACATTACGCGCGACGCGTCAAGCAAGAGCACCGGGCTCGAACGTCATTTCGCAGAAGCCAATACGGATGCGGTCTTGGGCTGGCGGGTTTGTGGCCTAACGATTTCCCGGCACGGTTAAGTCTTGATAATCTTCGGGACAGCCGCTCGCGCCAGTTTCGTAAATTCGTCGACCGCGTTACTGGTGCCGGAGTCGATCAAATCGAGCAGGCCAATTTCGAGAGCGAGATTTTTGCCTTTGAGCCGGATGGCGAACTGTCTCCAAAGCAATCGAGGGATAATACGCAGGGGGGCTGCTCTGCGGCCGAAAAACTACTGCTTTACCTTTGGGCGCATTTTTGGTAAAAGGGCGACCCTACGATCAATAAGAAACCTGATGTGGTAATCATCGGTGGTGGGCCGGGGGGTTCGGCCGCCGCCATGCTCCTCCTTCGTGAAGGGGTCAGGCCCACTATCCTCGAACAGGAAGCGTTCCCGCGCTTTCACATCGGCGAATCGATGACCGGTGAAGCTGGCCAGTTGCTCCGACGGCTCGGCTTGGAGGAAAAGATGTTGAGCGCCAAATACCCGGTGAAGCATGGCGTGAAAGTCTATGGATCCGAGGGCGTGAGCTCCTGGTTCATTCCCGTCTCCGCCCGCACGCCAGACTGGCAGCTGACACCCGGCACAACATGGCAGGTTCGCCGCAGTCATTTCGATGGCATGATGCTCGAGGAGGCCGAGAGACGCGGCGCCAATGTTGTTCGAGGCAAGGCGGTGAAGCCGCTAGTTGGCGAAGATGGCGGTTTGCGTGGTGTGACGATGCGCCGGCCCGATGGCAGTCATGAGGAGATTCAAGCGGAAGTGACGCTCGATTGTTCCGGCTTAGCGACCTTTCTTGGCAATCAGCGCGTTACAGGTCCCAAATATGTCGGCAACTACGATAAACAAATCGCCTTTTTCTCTCACGCCACTGGTGCCATCCGCGACAGCGGTACCTCTGCTGACCAGGCGAAAGACAACACGCTTATCTTTTACAAAAAGAAATTCCACTGGGCCTGGTTCATTCCGATTGATGAACAGGTGGTCAGCCTTGGAGTGGTGGTGCCGACGGCCACCTTTCAGGAATCCAGGCAAACACCCGACGACTTTTTCCGCGCCGCTCTTCCGGACATCAATCCCGATCTAGCGCGCCGGACTTCCGACATCCAACTGGTCGAGAAGGTGCACGTCATTCCGAATTACTCGTACCAGGTCCGGCGTTTCTGTGGCAAAGGCTACATTTGCATCGGCGACGCGCATCGTTTTATCGATCCGATCTTCTCCTTTGGTATTTCGGCCACCCTGCGGGAAGCGGAGTTTGCCGTGCCGCATGTCCTGCGATATCTCGAGGGCAAAGGGCGCGGCCTGCCCAATCCATTCGCCGAGCACATGCTCTTTTGTGAAAAGGGAACCGATAACCTCGAAGACATGGTTGACCTGTTTTGGGAGCAACCGTTCGCTTTTGCGAGTTTTGTCCATTATCGCTACCGCGAGCAGTTGATCGATGCTTTTGCGGGACGCGTCTATGAGACTGAGCACCAGCCCTCGCCAGCGATCGTTGCCTTCCGCAAGGTGCTCGAGCGAACGCGCGAGTACGACCACGAAGACGATTACTCCATTCCGATCGGTTCGCGTTATCACCCCGAGCGCGCCCCAATCTGGGAGCCAAATTCACCGCTCTCAACCACCGAGGAGTGGATGTCGCACGCGGGCTCGGCGGTCGCCGAGATGGTCTGAAGTGCCTTCGTCCCGGTTCGCGACTCGTTAGGCAGAACGGTCTCAAGAATCGCACAAGAGGCGCTACCCAGGCCGTGGCTCGCGCAGGATTGGCTGCCACCCACGTGGCTACTGCCGCTGGGTAACTACTCGGAAAGCAATTGCATCATTGCTGTTGGTTCGCGGGCGAGTTGTCTCATTTTTGGGCGGGACAAATCGGACAAACGATAAGCTGGGGCCCAACCGAAGAGAAGCATGGTTGAAATTGATTTAAAGAGCGATTAAAACGAAAACAACCAAACCCAAACTCAAGGCTCCCTGGTGCTCCACCCGAATCCCATTAAACAAGGACCTTACGCACGAATTTCCAAAGGAGGAACCGTCTCACCACCGATCCCGTTAAAAGGTAATCCAAGCTTAGACCAATGATATCACAACGTGAGCTCGAAAAGGAAATCCTTGAACTATGCTCTGAGGACGATTTCGGTTCTTGGGAGCTTTGGTGGAAAATTCACGGTGACCATCACAGAGAAAATGAGGAACAGTTGAAAAAATGGTTTGTCAACGCCGTCGCGGCTCTGATCAATTGTGGCAGGGTTATCGCAAAAAGACGGCTGCCGACCGGTGACATGATGTCGACAACATTCGAACCCGATAAACTCGATCGGGACCTTGCTGCTGCGAACGATCCTGACCCCGATCACAATTATTGGTTTGGAATTGGTGAGAAGGAGAGCAGGTTGCAACCATGAGATATGATAGGCAAGTGAGGTTAGATCTAACATTCGACCCGGCAAATCGATTCGATCACCGACCCGCAAAGCCGAACGACACAGTATGGCTCGGCAACCTGGACATTCGACAGCCTCTGGCAATGAACCAAAGGGGGAATGGGGAGCCGGGGCGGGCACCCATTTGCCAGCTCAGGCAGCAGAAATTACTGCGAGGGAGGCTCGAAAAGGCGCGACAGAAGTCGTTCCCAGGCGAAAAGCCCCTCGGCCCTGTATTCGGGAACATTCCGTTGCACGTGTGACGTTCGAGGACGTGTGCTAAGCCCTCATCGGTGATTCTAACGGCTCTACTCCCACCCCCACAATTCTCTCAACCAGTCGGGAAAAAGCAGGAGGATCGGCGGGACGACCGGATGAGACCGAACGCGAGACAGGCGTGGTCGGTGATGCTTGGTAACAGCCCATCGCGATCAAGAACGACAAGAACCTAATCACGATTGGACCGGCCCGAGCGCGACGGGCTTGCGCGATGCGGCGGGGCCTTGCTCGCGGTTAAAGGTTGACGGTCCAGGACAGCCGAATGGGAAAGGAGGTTGAGGCTGGCGATGAATCTGTTGATTGGTTGAAACTGAGGTCTAGCTCGATGACCAGCTCACTTTGCGACTGACAAGGGCGTTCAAAAAAAGTGGGGCGAAACTGTTCCGAGGCAAAATCTTGGATTATTTGGCGTTCATAAAACATTCGTTTAATGAACAAGTCTCCTAACAGCCTTTACACGCTGACGCCTATTTTTTGCAACGCGATGCTAAATACTTTAGTGCCAAGCCAACCGCCAATAACCGCAAGAATCGCCGCGCTGAAAGGATTGAAGACAAGAATGTGCGGGAAGTTTGGAATAAGGATTAAACCGAAAACAAGGAGCCAATAAAGAACGAATCCCGTTACTACACCGATAGGAATTCTCGGCCATTTGGCGTTGGTGTCGGTGTAAAACGCGACCAACCCTCCAATTAGACCTCCAATGGCACAAAGAATCAGGATCAGTATTGGGGTCACAACGGTGACCTCTGACTCAGCCGCCCCTAGGTTAGGCGATTCTGCGAGGAGGCGTATGGTTCCCGGCAAAATTGGTCTGAATTTTGTAGTTACTCGGGGATCGTTGGGTTCAATGAGTAAGCTGGTCTGATCTAACCCTCCGCTACCGGATTCGACGGCTAACCAGACCTCCCGCTTTTCATCGTCGGCGACACTATTTCCATTTCCGTCTGCCAGTTGGACTGCGACTTCCGTTGATTCGAACAATCCAATTTTCGGCGGGTTGGGTCGCATTTTCAGCTTGGTCGGCCCAAAAGCTATCTTTAGAGGAAGACCCGACACTCCGTTAGCCCATGGAATAGAGGACATAAATCTGACGGATACAGCGGCGGGCCTATCGTAGGTGAGGCGAGCCTTACCGCCGTTTTGGCCTTTAGGAATGACAATCGGCTCAGGCTGTAACGAGCCTACTGAACTCATCACATAAATTAACATATCCCAGAGGGCGACTTCATCAGGTGGGAGATTCGCGTAGACTGCTGCGGCATCTTTCATGTCAGCCCATATCTTCCGCTCCGGCACGTACATGAAGGTTAAAGGCGGATTCCAGGCATTGCCTGCCGACGGGGGTGGCGCCGCGCCAGTCGGCGGCGGCGGTGCCGTAGCCACTCCTGGAGAAATAGAACTACCAGAAGGCATCGCGACTCGGGCTCTGGCTCTCAAGGCCGCGGGCATTCTGGTTGTACCGACAGACGGCGATCTCGCGGCGAAATGGATCGCTGGGGAGGCGCTGGCTGCGGGCGACGACGTTGGCGACGCGAAAGCGGGAGAGGCTGATGCCAAAGGCGTCGGGGACGGCAATGGTGCTTCATGTTGTACAGAGCGAACATTGAGCACAGAACCGCCACTGGCCAATTCCCGATTGGAGGCAACCAGTTTCACCAGCCCGGGTTCCTTCGCTGACATTTCGACGGTACCGCTGCTCTGTCCTGCTTTAACTAAAACCGTAGATGTTTCGGTGCTGCCACTAGGCGACTTGCCTTGCACTTGAACCGTCACATCCTTCTTAGCGACAGCAGGTTGGTTGTCGGGATCGAGCAGATTAACTCGCAGCTGTGCTGCGGCGCCTACAGTCACGGCAGGCGATTCCGTGACGACCTCAATCTTTACCGGCGTTCCGGCTAGCGATTGTGTCACACAGCAGATCGGAAGCTGCGTCGCCGCTAGTGCGATACTCCATATTGACAGATTGCGTTTCATGAGCAGCTCTTTTTGCGAAGCTTGCATTCGCAAAAACTTCTTACCGATCGAGGTTCCTCCAATTGTTGCTCGTTGCCGTGCAAGTTTGTCCCTCAGGACAATATTCAAACTTTAGAACTGGATGTATCTCCCAGTTGTTGTGACGCTTGAGGTGACGTCCCAGGAAATGTTCTGAGTCGAACATCAACAGGCCGGTTACCCGCACTCCGAGGTACCCATGAGCCGCAATTAGCGGTTGCAGCTTTTCTCTTGTGAAGTTCGCGTGGTGGAGTCGTCGTACCCGGGGAGTGAACTCTGCGGTCACAGAATCATCCTCGCTCGCAGCCAACGTTGGCCTTTTTAGTGCCGGATCAACCAATACTATATGATTATCGGTGTCCTTTGGCGCAGTAAGTCCGCAATTGCACGACTCGGCGCCTCCTTTCCTGGCTACCAGCGCGTATGCTACCACCGTGATCTTCTTACCTTCCCCCAAACCAGCCAACTCGCCACGGCCAGTATTCTGCCTGGTGAAATTTGTTGGGTCGGGCAGGGTTTTCATCCACCCAATGCTTCGCAACGTTGGCCTGTGGTTGTCGGATCGAATATTCTTTCGTTTATTCAAGTTCGGATCGTATCGACCTTTTTTACCGCACCCTTCAGGCGGGCAGTCGGCAATCGTCTTTATGTTTGGCGCACAATCTGAGACTAAGGTTGTTGCGCGTGTGGATCCTCGCCGGCGCTGTTGAGCAGCAACAGTCGAGCTGAAAAAGACGATAAAGAGAACAATTACGAGTGGGATTCGTTGCATAGTGGGGACTCCTTTTAACGGGATAACAGGTTAAGGCTGCATTCTGCCCGAAAATCCGCCCACACGTAAAGCAGAGAATTTAACGGCGTACCGGTCCGGAGGCGCTCGGCGTCGTCGCGAAGTGCGTTGGAGCGTCGTGTTTTCATCTTCGTGCGCACCCACAACAGTTTTAGAGTCGCCCGCCTGGCCGGATCGCGTAACAACCGCGGTCAGGCTCAGCAGATTGTTCCTCCATTTTTATTCGAGAAATCGATGTTCTAACGGGATCTCCGTTGGGCCGAGTCCAAGACTAAGCAGTTTGGTGATTCGTGATCGCAGAGCGACACTGACCGGAACGATTGCCTTGGTTGATGACCACTACCGACTGCCGTCGATTCATATTCCGCCAGGAAATGGAAACTGAACTCGACTGGGAACGGGGCCAGGGAAATGACTGCCGGTCGCTGCAGCACAAATTGCGTAACCCCAATTTATCAAGCGATCCTGGTATGCTGGCTCCAAGCGCTTGAGCCGGGTCGGAGTAGATGCAAGCTCTGTTACCCGATCGTCCGCACACTCCAATGGAATCGCCGGAAAATAATCCTTTGTATGACTGCGAATCCCCCAATAGGTCCCGTCGTGATCCGTTCCGGCCTTGAACGCCTCAATCAATTGTCGCTTCCGCAAACTGCGAACCTGATTATCAATGATGTCGTTAATCCGATACGCATGACGAGCCCAATCGCGTTTGGGTTGCGGTTGCGGCGGCATTTTTCCGCCGCCGTCACTTACAAGAATGCTCCTGTAACGCTTCCAAGCTGTCTCGAGTCCTAGATTATCATACACTCCGCCATCGGATAAGACGACTTCGGTTGTAAATGGGATTTTCTGAAGAGGGCAGCCAGGGTCCGCAATAAAGTCGGCGTGCTTAAGCTTCATTGCTAAGGGAGAGAGAACAGGTGGAAAGGCGGAGGATGCGGCGACCGCAATCGCGACAGGCGTCTGCGGATTTAATATTCGGCCAACCCTGTAATCAGCCATGAATGGCCGCGAAAACCTCCAGAGTGCGCCGCTTTGGACGTTGGTTGCGTTGATTACGAACCGCGGCCCTTCATTGTCAGAAGGCAAGTCTTGCAATGTTGAGTTGCCGTAAAGGAATTTCCGATACGCGCGAACGATGTTGTCGCTGATGGAAACGCCAGGCATCAGAATCCCGCCAATAACCGAACCAACGTCGATTGTGCGCTCGCCCAAATTACGAATAGGATCGATGACTGACCCTTGGAGATTTTTGGCAACGCCGTTTTGAAACTGGAGATCACGCCATTTCAACCCTAGCTGCGCAGCGGTAATCGAACCGCCCGAAACGCTCGACACACGGTTCAAATTTCGCAAGGAGGCCGATCTCATTCAGTCGGATTAATGCCCCCAAATGAAATATCATCGCTCGGTACCCACCTCCGGAGAGGCAAAGAGCGATCCCCGGTTCGATGTGTGTCGCGTCGGTATTTACATCAACAACGCTGACGGGCTGTTTAGCAGGATCAGCCATGTGAAGGCACGCACACCAGAGTCGTGCGGGGTCGATGTTCGAATCGGGGGCTAGCCATGTGGGCCTTTTAATCAATCGGCATTTTGTTTGCCAAGACAATATCTTGGTTTGGGTCGTCCGATCAGCGCCCGGGCCATGCGTGGCACTAGCGGAGCGTTGGCGTCGTCGTTGTCAATCGCCGCGACGATTCCGGCCAGTTCCAAATCGAAACCGGCCTCGCGCAGGTCTTCCAATACTTCGGCGGTAAGGTCAGGGTCAGATTCCGCCAACGATTTAGATTTGGCGCTGGCAAAAGTTCGGTGATCGGCGCCGGCACGGCGTCGGCTTTGAGCTCATGGAGTGCGGCTAGCCAAGACCCATGGCCCAAGACGATCAGGCTTTAGCGAGTCGAAACGACAGTCGCCCGCCGCCAACCGCCTTCCCGGATGATTTTCGCATAGAGGGCAAGCTTCCTGGGCCCATGCCGCTCTGGGTTCAAACGATTCGGTTTGACTTCTCACGGATCCATGAGGCCCATGTGAGCGCAATGCACTGGAATCATGGACTTTGCGTTTTTTTGACTAGTTTTTTTCATGGGAAGTTGTTTTTCGGACTATTCATACGAAAACGACGAGAGTTGGAACAACCGCGGGTCAGGGCCATCAGCCGAAGAGATTCCTTAGTAGGGGGACCGTTAGGCGGCGCGAAGCCTTCGCGATAATCCAAAAGCGACACGTGTGTTGGATTTGAAATTTGATTCTATCCGCAGGCCGGCTAATGCCTCATGCTTTGCAGCAGTGCGCGGAGCTGCTTGAACTGCCGGAAATTCGGCCCGCTCGCGGCGGTTTGAGTGCTCGCGTTTTATTTACGCCTTAACCGTGGATAGGAAACGAAAATGGAAACGAAGGGTATCCAAACACAGGGAAACGAAGAGCCTCTTTTTGGCTTCTTCGTTTCCCCTGGCTTCCTAGCGTTCTCATAGGTAAACGGCCCCGGAAACGGCCTTCGTTTCCCGTTTCCACGGTCTAGACACAGGAAACAGGAAACGAACGAAGCAGGAAGGAAACGAAAATGGAAACGAACGGAAAATCACGGTTTTCGGGCAACGCGGGGTTTTTATGGCGATTCGGCGTCGTCGATAAGCTCGTAGCTGCGTTTGTTTTTCTTGAGCCAACCGGCATTGATCGCCTTCTTAGCCCACTTTGAAATGGTCCCACGAGACACTTTCAATTCCTCTGCGAGCTCCGTGCAATCGGTGACGCCCTCCTCGATGCACTGTCTGAATAACTCTAGCGTCTGCGTTTGCTTAAACGACACGCTGACTTGGCCACTGAGATTATCGGTAACCAGGTGCCACTCGTAAGCGGGAACCTCATCCTGAGTATTACGGCTCGGCTTGGTGAAACGCGATACAAAACGCGCGCCGCGTTTATCGTCGGCCTCCTTTTTCACATCGTCTAAAACGATGGTCCAAAAAACATTGTCCTCCCGTTTCGAGGTCCCCCGCATTTCACCACTCCGCCCAGCGTGATGCAGGATGACGACAGCTATTTTGAGGCGCCGTAGTTCCAAAAGCCAGTTGTTCACGAGCTCCCAGCTATCCGCATCGTTTTCTTTCATCCCGCTGGCGAGCGTAGAAAGATTGTCGAGAATTAATACCTTCGTGCCAGTCGCGACGCAGCGTCGCGTGATAGCGTTTTGAACTTCGGGCGAGGTAATGTTCAATACCTTGTTCGTGCGCTCGAACAAGATTTCGTGATTCAAAAATTCCAAATCTCCGCTGCAACCGTTGAGACCGTCGCAGCGATCCCGCATTAGGTCCGGTGGCATTTCACCGTCAACGTAGAGCACCCTGACTCTATTGAAGGCCCGCCAATGGCCGAACTCGCCCCCATTGCTTAGCGCTTGGGCAATGCCAAGCGCGAACCACGTTTTGCCGACGCCTCGCGAGGCGAAGATGAATCCAAGATCGCCCTCACAAAACCATTCGCCAAGAAGTTTTCGGCGCGGTTGGAGTTTGAGCTCATGCAGTTCGCGCGCCGTTACAACTCCTTCATTAAGCGCATCGGACCAACTTCTCTCCGCTTGCTTAAGTGTCTCTGCGTTTGTGATCGCTGCACGCAGCTCGTCCGATAGCGCGCCCGCCCGGATCCAATCGTTCAAATCTTTATGCGGGCGCCGAATTTGGACGCGTTTGACCGCCGCATTCGCGATCGCGCAAATGTCCTTCTGCCATTTTTCGCCGGGTTCATCATTCTGGGTCCAGAGATAAACGAGTGAACTGCCGTTCAAATGATCCTTGACGAGGCTGCCGTTTTGCGACCCCCGCGTGACTATCACATCGCCCCGCTCTCCGAGCGCGTCCATGTAGCTCAGCGCGTCCCATTGGCTTTCGAAGATGTGGACGGCACTGCTATTCGGACTCACTCCGATGAGAAGCGGCCGCGTCTTGATACCCGTTGGCACATACCACCAGTTACCGTCTTCTTGGCGGACGTGTGCCGCGATAATTTTTCCCGCATCGTCGTGGACAGGAAACGCGACACGCTTTTGGTATAAGCCCACCAGCGCTTGCTTGCGCAACCACGAGCAAAATGCTCCTGAGAAACCGCGCCACTCCCCAAGACGTTCCAAGTCCTCATCGGTGAATGCGTCCACACAAGCCATCCACTCGAAGGGTTCGGCTGCTGCGTGGACGGAGCTGCTCCCATTCAAGCCAGCCAAGTCGAAATACCGCTTGATCGCGTCACCGGATGAAAGCTTTTCATACAATCCGAGAAAACTGATCTCGTCGCCTTCGCCACAGCCGGCGTGACATTTGAAGAACCAAGCGCCGTTCGTTTGCCAGACCGAAAATGAATTGTGTTGATCGTCGTGCAACGGACATCGCGCACTCTTTTTGGCATGGTCGTCGAGCCCTAGCCGACGCAGCAAGTCTGGAAGTGGAAGCCTTTGCTTGGCTTCGGAAATATCTGTGCGCTGCATTCGTTAGGCCGCTAACTGCGCGAGATCGTTTTGCTCGCGCAAAAAGCGATCGGCCTCCGATTTCGTGATGACGATGATGCGGATGCCGGGAATGCGTTTAATTAAACCGCGGTGAATCCAGCGCCTTACCTGCGTCATGGACACGCCGAGATAATCGGCCGCTTCCGGCAGTTGAAACGCCCCGCGCTCAACAAGCGGGACCTCATTTTTGTGGCGCTTCCACTTCGATGAAGGGATGCGCGTTTTTTTCGATTTGCTAACAGTGGGCGTATTCATGCGCCCACTGATACACTCAGTTAGTCTCTCAAAACTTCCCCTTTTTTTTTCGCTTGGGGGGTAAGTTTAACTGCGCGGCCTTGCCATAATTCGGAGAGGCCTTGCCGCGTGGTTCATCTTTATGAGGAATCCCGAGCTCGTGCAGTTTCTCGTGAAGCTCCTTGTCCGAAATGGCGCGGAATTTTGAGACGAATTGGTCTTTGAGCTCGCGGACCGTGTGCTCCGCATGTGGCCAGATTCTTATTTTGTATTCGAGCAACCACTTTCCGAGATGCGAATCGCCGCTCCCGATGGTCTTGTCTTTGGAACTGTAAATCCGATCGTTCAGAATCTGCACGGCTTGCGTCAAGCCTTTACAAAATTCTGAATCTCGTTCCTTTAGCGCGCTGAGCAGCGGCGCCAGCAAAGTGAGCTGATCGCTATCTTTTCTGGGGTGTCCAGATTCCGTATCGTTAATCGCGGCGTTGTGCAAAGCGCGCAAAACATCAAAAGCTTTGCGCTTTTTTTCCGACTTCCAGCACTTTCCGTAGTAAGCCTTTTCGTAATCCCGTGCATTTCCAAATAGGGCAATGAGTGGCCATTGCCCCGCGCCACCTCGTATCCACTTCGAGATTTGTGCCATCGTTTCGCTTGAGGAACCTTGAGCTTCCCAATAGTCCGCATAACTTTTTGCGATCTTTTCCCAATGGATTTCTTCTTGTCGCTTTGTGAAAGGCCGCGCACGGACTCGCCTAAAGGACAATTTCCCGTCCTTCTGGACGACCATGTCTGTATAGGAAATTGCCTTCAGTTTCCTCATGACGAAACGCCCCCGGCCGCGCGGGGCAAGGGAATGACGTTTTCTTCCGGCAAACCGTCCGTCATGAGTTGCGCCATTCGATGGGAATGCGCGCGGTTAACGTGACTGTAGGTGTCGAGAATGAGCTTTCCGCCGTCTTTGTGGGACTGCCACTCGCTAAGCACCCTCACATCGATGCCGCGTTCGATCGCGCGAGTAATGAACATCCGCCGAAACGAAAGGTGACTATAACGCGGCAGATTTAAGCGGCGGCAGGCATTGGCGATCGCGCTATCTGCGCGGTTGATACGAAACACCCGCTCGTTAGGAGCATCGTCGCGACGCCGGCGGAGCAGTAGCGGTTTTAATTGCGGATAGATCGGAATCGCGAAGCCGGATTTCGTTTTGTGACGAAACGTCGTGATCTTTTCGCGTTTCCAATCGATGTCGCTTTGCTTTAGCGCGGCCGCTTCCGCTTTGCCTAAGCCGGCGAGTCCCAAAAACTCGACGAAGTCCGCGCTCTCTTCCGCGTCGTGTCCGTTGAACTTCTGCGAGCGGATGCTTTCAACGATCGCCTTAAATTCTTCAAAGCTCGGCGTAGCGCGAATTGGTTTCGCAAGTTTCGTTCGCCGCAAATGAGCGGCGGGCGATCGCGAGACGATTCCATCGCGCACCGCCATTTCGAAAATACGTTTGATTTCCGCCGCGTGCTGATTGCGGGAAACCGGGCCGAAGCGATAACGGGAAATCCAAAGATCGACATGCGAGGGCTTAACTTTCGCGACTTGAGTAAGTCTGCCGGTCGGCCAGTCTGATTTGACGCGGCGGATAACGAGCGCCTTTCGCTCTATGGTCTTGGGCATCAGATGCTGAACGGTCGCAAGGTAGCGATCGCAGAGCTCGGCGAGTGTGAGCTTGCCTTGCGCGGGATCGATTTGCTTTCGCTCTTCTTTTAACCAGGCGAGGGCGCGTTGCGCCGATGCGCGATCGGCGGTCCGCAGCGACCGGCGGATTTCCTTGCCACCGCTCTCGAAGCGCGCATAATAAACGCCGTTTGATGAATAGCGGTAGAGACATTCGCCCACTTTTTGGAATGCACTGTTCTGGCGTGTTCTCATTTGATCCAGAGTGTAAGCCGGATAAAATAGCCGGACAAGCACAATTTTCAGGGCGAATTGGAAGGCCGCTTTTCATAGGTAAAAACGCGGGTGTAGCTCAGTGGTAGAGCACCTCCTTGCCAAGGAGGACGTCGCGAGTTCGAGCCTCGTCACCCGCTGTTTTTTGCGAATCTAACGCCGCCCTACGCAATCACTTTGTGAATCGCGCGCACTTCGTTCACCATTTGCTCGTATTCGTCGAACGTGAGCGTCTGCGCGCCGTCCGAAAGCGCTTGCTCTGGTCGCGCATGCACTTCGACCATCAGACCATCGGCCCCAACAGCCGCACCGGCGCGCGCCAGTGGCGTCACCATGTAACTTCGGCCCGTTCCGTGCGCGGCATCGACAATCACCGGCAGATGTGAGATTCGCCGCACCGCCGGAATTGCCGCCAGGTCGAGCGTGTTGCGCGCGTGC
>Ga0137361_10001277_pt1 | contig 15448 bp, 10 predicted proteins | sample Mad1_80_16metaG_FD_104923 | JGI IMG/M metagenome (GOLD analysis project Ga0137361, IMG submission 104923) | Vadose zone soil microbial communities from Angelo Coast Range Reserve, California, USA - Mad1_80_16 metaG | ecosystem: Environmental > Terrestrial > Soil > Vadose zone | place: USA... | reverse complement strand
TTTCTTTCACGAACGCGGCGACAAACTTCCAAGCCGTCCATGCCTGGCATCATCCAGTCGAGAAGGGCAAGCGTCGGACCTTGCTCTCCTCGCAACGCCGCCATTGCTTCATGGCCGTCTTGTGTGATAAGCGCTTTAAAACCCCATTTTTCCATCAAGCTGCTCATCAGCGTTCGCGAGACCAGATCGTCCTCGGCAATCACAATGGGCATTTGGGAGAAACGTGCCACCGCTGGGCGCGCGTCGAGTTCGGTCGCTTTGGGCTGGTCTGGTTTTTCCAAATCAGAAATCTGCCAGGGAGGCGAAAATGGGATATCCTTCGTGTTCGACATCCGGTGCGTTCCGCCTAAGGCAAAACCGCCAACCTGTCAATCGAGGCGGGTAACGAGCGCCCACCCTGCCCTCCCTGCCAATGCGAGAGCAAGTTGAAATTCACCGTTTTACGGCGAAAAGCGGTGTCGGTCGGAAATGCGCTTGCGGTGGCTGCCCAGCAGTCTCCTCCGCGCCAATGTAAGAAGCGGCGGCCAAAACTGCCAACAGCAAAACGAGAACAAAATGCAGCTCCCGGATTAAGCAGATACCATGAAAATTAGATGTGAAGCGATAATTGAACTGCACATCACGGCGAGCTCCCCGTTAACAGCGGCCGCGGCTTGGGCTGAGTTCGCGAAGAATGCCGACTAGATGGAAACCGATGGATCGCAGAGGATGACGGAAACTGATCCTGGACTGAAAATGGAGCCGAATACAGGTCCAACGTGGGAGAGCTCCTTCGATATTTGTCTTCATCGTTACCATTGAATTAAGCTTTCCCCACACCGGACGCGGCACGGCGGGACGGTATTTTTGGATACGGCCTTTACGTAGGCCCGAGCGGCAATTGGAGACGAGCGAGCGACGCCATCAACCGCCATCGGAACTTCTGCCGCCGAATTGCGGCAGGGCGCGATTAAGCCTCAATGATCTTGTTACGAACGGCGTAGCGAACCAACTCACTAAACGATTTCAATCCCAGTTTTTTCATGATCGCGGCGCGATGCGTTTCCACCGTCCGCACACTAATCCCCAGGATGATGGCAATTTCCTTACTACTTTTACCCTCACCCAGAAGCTGCACGATTTCCCGCTCCCGATCGGTGATCCGGCTGTTTTCGGCAGTCCCTTCAAGGGCTTGTTTTCCCTGAATACACCGCGCGAAAACGATCTCCGAGATCCGCGATGTAAAAAAATGTTTGTGCTCGGAAAGTGCTTTGACCGCGTCGATTAAATGTTCAGCCGCATCTGTTTTCATGATGTAGCTACGCGCTCCGGAGTCGAAGACATCGTGGACTAGCTTTTCCGTCTCCTGCGCCGTAAAAATCAGAATTTCTGTCTCAGGTGACTTCTTTTTGATCTGCCGTGCTGCGTCGAGGCCGTTCAATTCAGGCATTGTGATATCCAGAATCACGATGTCCGGTTTTAGTTCGGCGGTCAGTGCAACCGCATCTCGACCGTTATCGGCTTCGCCGACAATCTCCCATTCTGGGATCGTCGACAGAAGCGCACGCGTTCCCTGACGGACCACCTTATGATCGTCGGCGAGAAGAATCCGGACCGTCTTCACGAGACAACAATTATAGCTTTTGGAAGTCTTAAACTCATTACGCTTTCCAGGGGATAGAGTGAGCCACGCTCTGATCTTGAGCGCGAGGAATCATTTTTTTGGACGAGGCGCCAATTGCTTTAAGACGGCGCTTTCCAGCACGGTCAGCAGCTTCCTCGTATCGTATGGCTTGCTTAAAAAATTCACGACCCCGAGTCCCTGAAGTTCGACCAGGCGAGGCTCATCGTCTTGTCCACTAGACGCGATGAAAATCATATCCGGTTTTATCCTCTTGAGCGCGCGAATTAGGGCAACCCCATCTATATATGGCATCATCAAATCGGTAAGAACAACGCTGATCGAATCCTTGTGTTGAGCAAAGATAGCCAATGCCTCGGGGCCATCATTCGCTTCCAGCACGCGGTAATTGTGCGTCTCCAGAGTCATCTTCGTGACACGACGGATGTTCATCTCGTCATCGACCAACAGAACTAGTTCGCCATTTCCGTTGGTGACAGGCGGAGCCTCTTTCCGGCATGGAGCGACATCGGCTTGGACAGCGGGAAGGAAAACCGTAAAAGTCGCACCCCTGCCTTGTTCACTGGACACCGAAATAAAGCCGGCGTGACTCTTCACGATTCCTAACGAAGTGGACAACCCTAAGCCGGTGCCCTTACCGGGATCCTTGGTGGTGAAGAATGGCTCGAAGATCTTCTCCAGCAGCGCACGCGGCATCCCGACGCCTGTGTCGCTCACACGCAAAATTGCATACGACCCAGCCTTTGCGCCTGGCATCATTGCAGCATAATTATCGTCCACCTCCACATTTTCTGCTGCTAAAATCAGGGAGCCGCCATTGGCCATAGCGTCCCGTGCATTCATGGAAAGATTCAGCAAAACCTGGTGCAGTTGAGTTGGATCACCGCTAATCGCCCAAGGATGCTCTGGGTATTGGCCTGTGACTTCGATCGATTTGGGAAATGTCCTTTTCGCGATCTCGACCATTTCGTCAATGAGATGGCGCGGGTTAATTAGCACCCGCTCACCTTCCACGCCGCGCGCGAAAGTGAGTACTTGCTTAACAATGCTTGAGCCGCGTCGTGCGCTCTCCTCGATGAGTGAAATCATAGCCGCGGCATGTTCGCCCGTCCGATTGCAACGCAGTGATTCCGCACCCATCAAAATCGGACCAAGGACATTATTAAGATCGTGAGCTACGCCACCCGCCAGGGTGCCAATGCTTTCAAGTCGCTGCGCGCGCAACAGCTGCATTTCAAGTTTCTTTTGCTCAGTAATGTCCGTGTTGATGAGGAGCAGCGAGCGAGGCTCCCCGGCGGCATCGCGAATGAGGGTGGCGCGGCAGTCGACAATGATATCCCGTCCACCTTTTGTAACCTGCTTGAGTTCGCCATGAAATTCGCCAGTAGAGAGCAGAACCTTTAAAGGGGCGTCGCGCTCGTTTGAGTCGGCGTAGAGTAGTTCGCCGCTGGGCTTGCCCAACGCTTCGTTGGCGGTCCAGCCGTACAAGTGTTCCGCCCCTTTGTTCCAAAAGGTGATGTGATCATCTTGGAAGTGCCGGATGATGATCGCGTCCCGTGCATGATTGATGATGTCAGCTTGCTCTCGCAGGCGTTCCTCCGCGCGCTTGCGTTGAGTAATGTCGCTTACGGTAACGATCGCCAACAACGGTTCGTTGTTCCCATCGTGAACGAGAGTACCGCCATAGTTAAAAATACGCTCCCAATCCGACCGAATATTTCTCACACGCAGTTCGAGATCGCGCAGATTTTCGCCACGAAGGATGCGAAACAGCGGCCACTCTTCCAACGGAACGCGGGTGCCGTCCAGGGTCGAGAGTTCGAAGGTGTCAACGAGGTCGCTCTGGGATCGAAGACCCTCCTCCAAATTGGTATACCCATGAATTTTCAATGCGGCACGATTCCACTGCACCAACCCGCCCTTGAGATCGGAGACAATCACACCCTCGTCGAGGTTCTCGACGACAGTTTGCAAATGAGCCTCGCTTGCGCGTAAGGCATCCTCCGCGCTTTTACGCTCTACGATTTCCTGCTCGAGTTGATGAGTAAGCGTCTCCAGTTCCTCCACCTTTTCGGAGAGCTTGTCCGTAACAAGATGAAGATGTTCACGCTCGAAATCTGGTGTTGGAACAATCGCCGCCGGTTTCGACCTCTCCCCCAGCGCATCATCAACAATCTCGAGGACGGTTTCGGGGTCCGTCGGTTTGACAATGATATGATTAACCCCACAGGCCTTTGCTAATCTCCGTGATTCTTCTTCGATATAGCTGGCGGTATAAAAGATTACTTTCGTTTGCGCGTTTCTTGGATCCTGCCGCAATTGCTGGACAAACTCATAGCCATCCATCCTGGGCATGAGCACATCGGCTATAATCAGGTCCGGCTCTTCTTTGCCGATCAGCTTTAGCGCTTCTTCTCCGCTGGAGGCCTCGACCAGGCGATAGTCGCGGTGCTCTAGCGTCGCCACGAGCAACGCCCGGTTGTCTTCGTGGTCGTCAACAATGACAACGGTCTTCATGGTCGACTTCAAGCGCTTCCCCTTCGACTACGATCATCCTGCGGTTCTCCCGAGATGGGCCGATCGAGAAACGGTGTTTAATCTTGGTCGTTCTTTCTTTGGTTGCATCATGTGGTCGAAGCAGGACCCATTCCAAATTCAAATACGCTCAGATGAGCCGTTCTTCCTGGCCCTCTGCCAGAGGTTGATGCCGGGGAAAGAGACCCGAAAAGAAGTTGTCGGGAATCGCCGATGAGCGTCGCGGTTGCGCGCCCTTATCAGCGCCCGCTCCCCAACTCTAGTCTCGAGCGAAACTGACAGCCTATTTTTTTCGAAAATCTCGCTTTACCCGATTCAACCTTCGCTAGGTCAAAGCAGATCCTTAATGCGGAAAGCTGATGCAACTTGGCTGCGTCGCACAAAAATCAGCGGGCACAATTCAGTTTCGCCATTTCAGCTTTAAGGCACTCGGGGCAAACGCCGTGGCTGAATTCCGATCCGGTCTGTTGCTTGATGTAGGTTTCGAAACGCTGCCAGTAGTCTTCGGCGGTGTGTATTTTGTGACAATAGGCACAAATCGGGATCAATTGCTTGAGCTGGTGAACTTCTCTCGTAAACCAAAGAATTCGATCCGCGACGCGCAGTCGCATCCGAATAGCGGTGGCATCAAGCGGCTTAGTTAGGAAATCGTCAATGCCGGCTTCAGTGGCGAGGTCGTAGTTTTCCGCACCGGTATTCAAGGCGGTGAGAAGGATGAAATAGGTATATGGTGTGTTCGGACGCGCCCGCACTCGGTGACAAAACTCCAAGCCGTCTATCCCTGGCATCATCCAATCGCTTACAACAACGCGCACAGGAGCGCGATCGAACGTTTCCCACGCTTCCGTTCCAGTGCCCGTCACCACCACTTCGTGGCCCATGCGCCCGAGGGTTAATTGCAGGATTTGGGAGGCAACAGCGTCGTCTTCGGCGATCAGGATTTTCATCTCGCTGGTGATCTGCGGCGCTGCTTCGGCGCGCCATGACCCGTGGCGAGCTGCGATTCGTGAACACCCGCTTTGGTCGGAACGGCGCTTTGCACACTTGCGATTGGAAATGGCTGCGGGCCTTCCTTAAACAACCAGGTGAGCGTTTTCACGGCTAGCTCAACCAGCAGGAACGGTTTCGCGATGAAATCATTTCCTCCACTTAAAGTCGATTGCGCGCGACTTCCGAAATCAGAATGCGAAGTGACAAAAACGATCGGAGTAGTCCGATTAAGCTCCATCCCGCGGATCTTCACACACAGTTCGAGGCCGGTTTGCCCTGGCATCTCGACATCGAGAAAAATGAGGTCGAAATGTTCCCCCTCCAGGAGGCGTTGCGCGGCCAGCGGATCATCCAAGCTTTTGGCATGAAGGCCGGCCCTTCCCAGCGCGGAGCAGATCGTTTCGCGCGAGATAACTTCGTCGTCCACTACTAAGATATTTGGCGACGGGATTACTTCGCCTTGAGAATTCGCGGCGCGATCGACTAATGATGCCAATGTCTCAATAGAGTGCGCGACCGTTCGTACGACTGACGGCGTGATTTTTGCCGGCTCGGTGTACAATTCAACGAGCAAAGCTTCCAAAGCTGTGCTCATCTGCGCAATCTTGTGGAAAGCAAGGGCGCTGGCGCCCCCCGCCAGCAAACGAAGCTGACGGTGCATCTGGAGAAGTGCAGTACGACGCAAATCTTCCCGTTCCGTCCTGGTGAAATTCTGATAACTGGCGCGCAACTTCGCGAGTGTCTCGGGCCTGTTAATCGAAAACTTCGACGCTAGCTTTTCCTGATTCGCCTCCGGCGTTCCAATCGTGCCACTAACGCCGACCCTGGAAGTCGCGCTCGCGCTCACTCCGAGCTCACGCAAAAGTTCGATTATTTGTTCCGGTGTGTTGTCGACTTTTGCGACGAATTTCGTTGCCCCCGCTTCTACAGCAGCACGCGTCAAGTTGCTGAGATAAGGATTTGAAAAAACGATGATGGGTAAGGACTGCGTGGCGGATTCCGAACGGATATTCTTGATCAGCTCGACCACGTTTATTCCGGGCAGGCACAGATCGGGCATCAGAAGGTCGACAGCGTCTTTTTTGAGGGTCTGCAATGTACTGTCAAAGTCGCGAGTGACCTCGACTTTGAATCCCTGCGCCTCGAGTTTTTCCCGGTAGATCTGAGTGGCGAACTGATCGTCATCCACGATCAGGATCGATTTCTTTTTGGAAGGCGTGAAAATTCTCTTCATCGGTTATGAATTGGAGGTTGGCAGTGTTTGGACAAGTTGCGTGAAGGCGCTCTGGACGCGCGGAAATTTCTGACGAACATCGGCAAGCAACGCGTGTGCCCCGGAGAGATCGCCGGCGTAGGCGAGCCGTTCCAACTCGCGCAACGGTCGGGTAAACGCTTCCACTCCACAACAGGCAGTGCAGCCAAGTAATTCGTGAGCGATACGCGCCACTTGGCGGCGTGAATTGCTCTGAATCGCTTCATCGAGGCCATCCAACATCGGCGCGGTTTCAACCAAATGGAGATCGATCAACTGCTGCATTTGATCTTTCTCGTCATGAGCAATCTCGCGCAGGCGATCGGCGCGCCGATAAATTCTTTGCTCGTGCGCGCGGAAGACCTCCGCCGCGCGAGGTAGAAGGCTGTCGGCTAGCCTCTGCAACTCCGACTTTGTGTCGGGCGTTTGATCGATCGCAGTCATGAGGCTGTTTGTATTGCCTGCAAGAGCCGACTGGGAAAGCTACGAATCACAATTTGTTACCCTCGCAATTGATTTTCGCCTAAGGCGAGCATTTACGGGGCCACCGGAACAATTGGCTGGGGTATCGTCAAGCCGCCACACCAAGAGGACTGCCTCCGCCAAAAGCCGCACCGAAATATTTCTCTCCGGCACACTCGGTTACGCAGGATCCAGCCTCCTTCCCCGAACGGAGGTTTCCCGACAATAGGGGACAAGAAAAGCTTACCGCAACGGTACACTTTGTGCATTGAGTCGGCTTCCAAAGGCCCGAAATGGATATCCTCGTCGCAGATGACGACCGTACTGGCAGATTTTTGCTTAGCTCTGCCCTGATCGAATTGGGACACAGCGTCACCGAAGCCACAAATGGGGGTGAAGCGTGGGAGGCATGGAAACGTGAGCACCACCAGCTCGTTATCTCCGATTGGATGATGCCGGGTATCGATGGGTTGGAGCTTTGCCGAAGAATTCGCGCAGAGGAAGAATCGGGCTTCGCCTACGTCATCCTGATTACCGCGCGCGCGGGAAGGGCCAATTATCTGGACGCGATGGATTCAGGCGTTGACGATTTCCTCGGCAAACCATTCGAGCGAGACCGGCTCCTCGCGCGCGTACGTGTGGCAATGCGCATCCTTGATCTGCATCAACGCTTGCGCCTCGCCAATACCGATTTGGAGCGTCGGGTTGAAGAGCGTACTGCTGAACTGGAAAAGGCGCTTCAGGCGAAAAGTGAATTTCTTTCCCGCGCCAGTCACGAGCTACGCACCCCAATGAATCACATCCTGGGGTTTGCCCAGCTGCTCTCGTCGAAGACGGGACTAACCGAGAAACAAGAAGCCAGTGTCCGACAAATTCTAGAAAGTGGGCGGAGGCTCTTGACCCTGATCGATCATATCCTCGGGATTTCAAAGTCCGATGCAAATCAGCTAAGTTTTGAAGCGATTGGCGCCCGAAAACTGGGCAGCAGCTAAATTTCACGTTCCCCTAGCCGACCGTGGCAGGAGTGGGATGACCAGGATCAGGTTTGTGCGTGAACTCGTGCTCGTGAAAGTGGGCGCTACGCAAGAAGGGCACACGATCGAGGACATGCTCCTGGAACCATTCTAACCAGAGATAGATTACGGGCGTGATGTAGAGCGTGAGCAGTTGCGAAACGACAAGGCCGCCGACGATAACGAGACCGAGTGGGCGCCGCGATGATCCGTCCGCGCCGACGCCACATGCGATTGGCAATGCGCCCATGAGCGCGGCGAGCGTTGTCATAATGATTGGACGGAAACGTTCGATGCTCGCTTCATGAATGGCTTCGCGTAATTCATAACCTTCATCGAGACGATGGAGCGCAAAGTCCACGATCATAATCCCGTTCTTCTTCACGATACCCATCAAGAGGAAGAGTCCGATGACTGAGTAGAGCGATAGTGTACTGTTGAACAGCCAGAGTGTCATGAGGCCACCCACGACAGCTGGAAATAGAGTGGAAAGCACAGTAACAGGATGCACATAGCTCTCGTAAAGAATGCCCAGGATGACATACATGACGAAGACGGCAGCAATAATAAGAAACGGCAATGCCTGAAAAAGTTGCTCGAGCACGAGCCCCTCGCCCTGTAGGTCGCCTTTGACGCTGGGCGGCAATACTTCGGCGGCGGATTTCTGGATGTAGTTAATCGCATCACCGAGCGGCACATTCGGTTTGGTGTCGAAGCCGAATGTTACGCTCGTGAATTGATTGAGGTGATTGACCGACTGCAGTCCGACGTTCTCCTGCGCTTTCGTGACAGCGCGAATCGGGATCATCGTGTTGCCGTTGTCGGGTTTCACGTAGACTTCGCGAAGATCCTGCGGGCCAGTCCGCGCCTGATCGTCGGCCTCCACGATGACCTGATATTGGTCATCCGGTTCCTTAATTAAATAAACATAGTTTTGCGAGTAGGCGGCGCGCAGCAAGCTCTCCAGCTTCGTGGTTGAAACGCCGTAGGTACCAGCACGATCGCGATCGATCTGGATGTCGAGGCCGGGCGTGGCGCGAAAGAGATCGGAGCGTGGTGGACCGGCGAAGCCGGGGTAATCGCGCAATTTTGCTCCAAGTTTGTCGGCTGCGTCATAAACCTCGTTAGGATCAATTCCGCTGATGACGTAGGAATAGCGACCGAACTGACTTCCAGCGGCACCGATGTTGATCTGCAACACCGGCTGCGGATTCATCGTCGGCAGAACGCCGGGAATACTGCTGCACGCTTTTCGTACTTGAGCCGCTACCGTATCGATGTCGGCGCGCTCACTTTTATCCTTTAAAAACAAAACGGTGAAAACACCGGCGCCTAACCCGGAACGGCCCGCAACGGTGAAGTATTTATCCACGGCGGGATTCGCCTGAAGAATAGGATCGAGCTGCGTTTGAAGCTGCCGTTGCTGGTCGGGTGACGCGCCTTCCTGGACCAGAAAGAACCCGCGGATGACACCGCTGTCGCCGGTAGGCAGCAAACTAAACGAGAGTTGTTTGAAGGAGAACCAAACACCGACGACGCAGGCGACCAGGATCGGCACCGCGATCCAGCCATGATCCAGAAACCAATGCAGGGTTCGACCGTAAGCATTGCGAATAGGATTGAAGAAGCGGGCGACGAAGCGCTCCGTCCATGTCTTGCGATGTCCGGTGCCGCGCTCCTTCAGAATGCGCGAGCACATCAATGGTGTGAGCGTGAGTGAGACCAAACCTGACGCGAGAATCGCGACGATGATGGTGATGGCGAATTCGCGGAAGATCCGGCCGAGCAATCCAGGCATGAAAGCGAGCGGAATGAAAACTGCCGCCAACGAGAGCGTCATCGACAAGATGGTGAAGGAAATTTCGCCCGCGCTATTCATCGTCGCCTTAAGAATTGATTCGCCGTGCTCGGCGCGGCGGACAACGTTTTCCAAAAACACGATCGCGTCGTCGACGAGGAAGCCGATGGCGAGGGTCAGCGCCATGAGGGTGAGGTTGTTGATCGAGTAACCGAGCCACCACATCGCCACGAACGTGATCAGGAAGGACATCGGCAGCGCCACCATCGGGATGAGCGTGTCGCTCGCCCGGCCGAGAAAGACGAAAATGACAAAGATGACGAGCGCGAACGCGACCATGAGCGTGAACTGAACGTCGTGCAATGAATTCACGATTGATTGCGATCGATCGAAGGTCGGGAGCATGCGGATCGAGCCGGGGAGTTCACGTTGCAGTTCCGGTAGCAACTCGCGCACGGAACGGGCGACCTGCACGGCGTTCGCGCCTGCCTGCCGTGAGACAGCGAATACGATGACCGAGGCAGGCGGATTAAAGCCGCGCGCAAAAAAGTGACGGGACAGCCGTTCGTTCTCCACGCTGTCCACCACGCGTGCCACATCGCGGAGGTAGACAGGGGTGCCGTTTGGCCCGCGTTTGACGATCAGATCACGATATCCTTCCGCGGTATCGAGCTGGCCCTGCGGCCGCAGCGTAAAGGATTTGTTCTTGCCATCGAACTGGCCCGCGCCGGAGTAGGCAGTCCCCGCTCTAACTGCAGCCGCAAGCTCGTCGAATGTCATGTTACGCGTGGCGAGCTTGCCCGGATCCACTTTGATGCGAATCGCGCCTTTCACGCCATAGATGTTCACCTGCGACACACCCGGCAGGATGTTGATGCGCTGCGCAACTTCGGTCGTGCCGTAGCGATATAGTTCGCCATCGGTGAGAGTGTCGCTTGTGAGCGAGACGTACATTACCGGCTGATCGTTGGGATTTGCCTTGGTAAATGTCGGCGGGCTGGGCAAATCAGCCGGTAGTTGTCCGCCGGCACGCTGGATCGCGGATTGCACGTCGCTCGCCGCCGCATCGATGCTCTTACTGAGATCAAATTGAATCGTGATGCTTGTGTTTCCCTGCGAGCTTGAGCTCGTGATCAGACTGATGCCCGGGATTTGCGTAAACTGTTTCTCGAGCGGCGTCGCGATCGTGTTCGCCATCGTCACCGGATCTGCGCCGGGATACGACGCGCTCACGGAAATGACCGGGTAATCGACAGCCGGCAGATCATTTACCGCGAGCTGATTGTAACTGAGGATGCCGAAGACGAGAACCGAAACAGTCAGCAACATCGTCATTACCGGCCGCTGAATGAACGGACGGGAAAGGCCGGAGGAAAACTGAGTCAGTTTTTGCGCAGCACCGCCGAGTCTCTGACGGGATGATTGCCGTCCGCCGCCGTCGTGGCCATCGGTTTTCATCACTGAGCTGCGGCGTTATCGCGAGCGCCGCCAGTGGATGATTGCGATGATTTATCCTCCTGTGCCGCGACCTTCATTCCGGGAGCGAGCTGGAGCTGACCGCGCGTAACAACGCTTTCGCCGGGTTTAACGCCATTGATAATCACCGTCATGTCGCCGTCCTGCCTCTGACCGGGCTTTACCTGGCGTAGGTCGAGCGTTGAATCGGCCTTGACCACAAACACGTACGGACCGTTTTGTCCGATTTGCACGGCGCTGCCCGGCACCAGCATAGCATTCTTCAGCGTCTCCAAAATCAGCCGGACTCGCACGAACTGCGCCGGCCACAACGCGCGATCATGATTTTCAGTGGTGCCCCGTGCTCTGACCGTGCCCGCGCCAGGCTGCACCGCGTTGTCGATGAACGTCAGCTCACCAACACGCGACTGCACTTTGTCATTCTCGCTCTCCGTTAACACTTGCAACGGTGGCCCGTTCAGATGCTGGCGCACCAGAGGAATGTCCGGCTCCGCAATCGTGAAGTCGGTATAAATTGGATCGAGTCGCTGCACCATGACGAGTGGTGGGCTACTCGGCCCAACGAGATTGCCCACATCCACATTGCGAATGCTTGTCCTGCCATCAATCGGCGACCGGATTGTGCAGTAATCGAGATTTACCTGCGCAACCGCGACGGCGGCATCGGCTTTCATCGCGTTCGCCATGGCCACGTCATAATCCTGACCGGCAACTACCGCCTTCGACCGTAATTCCTTTTGTCGCTCAAAGGTAGCATGCGCGAGAGCCGAATCCGCTTGCGCGGAGGCGAGCGCCGCTTCGAATGGACGCGGATCGATTCGGAACAACACATCGCCCTTCTTGACATCGGCACCGTCCTCGAAATCGCGCGAAATAATTTGCCCGCTTACCTGCGCCTGCACCTGCACCGTTTCGGCTGCCGTACATGTGCCGATTTCATCCAGGTACAGGGGAACATCTTTAGTGATGACTTTTGCCACGGCGACGGACCGTGCCGCTGGCGGCGGGGCTGCTTTTTGCCGACTTGTAATCGTGCGAATCGCGAAAAGGAGGACCAGGAGTGCGACGGTGCCGGCCACGAGATAAACGCGCTTACGACCATAACGTCGCTCAAGGTGTATGACACGCTCCCGCATCGCCGTGTTTGCGTCAGCCAGAGTGCTCATTTGTGTCTCCCTCTGTCTCCATTCGTGCCCGGGGCGCGATCGATCCGTTCGCAGACATGGCTCAGCACGCGCATGCAAACTTCCATGTCTCGTGTTGGAATATCTTTAATCAACTCGTGACGCAGCTTCAGTGCGGTCGCATTAATCCGAGTGATCACGCGTTGAGTCCGAGGTTGCAAGTGTACGGTTTTGCATCGGCGGTCACGAGCGGAATTCTTGCGCACGACCCACCCTTCTTTTTCCAGGCGGTGAAGCAAACTCACCAGAGTTGGCTCTTCAATGCCGGTGCGTTCCGCGATCTGTGATTGGGTTAGCGGTTCAGGCGCCCGGGAAAGATGGAGGAGCGTGCGCCACTTTGCCTGGCTCAAGCCCATCGGCTTGAGCCGCTGATCGAGTTTCATCCGCCAGGCCCTGGCGGTACCGCCGAGAAGGGGCCCAAAGGTCTCGGGATCGAATTTCTTCATGAGATGCGGAAGATCGTTAGCAGGCTAACGATTTACTTATAAGCAAGGCCTTTGCCAACAGTTGTCAACCACCATCAACGCGAGGATGGAACAGAAAAAATAATCGCCTCGTGCTCGCGATAATCAATGATGCGCAAGACCAGCTGAGGCCGGCTCGGCGACCAACGCTTTGTCGTCTGTGCTTCCGTGGCATTCTCACCTTGCATCAGGAAAAATTTCGTATCGGCCGGCAGTTGCTCAATCGTCCTGACATAGCGAATGGGCGCGTGGACATAAAATAAATACGGCTGGTACTTGGGATTGACAGCGTAGAGCGGAACGCTCGGGGGAATGATGGCATCGATTTGCCGCGCGTGCTGACGAACCTTTTCGTGTTTGCGCAAAAACGGGACGGCGATCAGGCCATAAGCCAAAAGCGCAATGCAACCGATTCCGACGACGATGACGACAACCCTGTTACGCAAGCGCGAAGGAAACGTCTTGCCGGAGAGCCAGCGCGGCCAATGCAGGTTCTCCTGCGTCAACAATTCGCCAAACCACCATACCGCTGGACCGAGCGCAGGCATGGAATAACGGGGCAAGGCGCCCGGAATCACATTCACCAGCACAAACGGGACAGCGACACCGAGTAAAAGGGCAAAATGGCGGCGGCGTAATTCCACTGGCTCATCAAATTGAAGAAATGCGAGCGGCAACCACGGCAGGAAATAAACCAGACCGCGTGGAATGTTCATGATCCAGGAAGAAAACTGGAATCCGCTCCCGGAAACGCGGCCGGTATATTGCCGCGACCAGATGTACGCGACACGCGCCGAATCTGACAGCAGAAAGGCAGGTAGCGCCCAGGCGGCAAACATTCCAAACATGACGACGAGCGCGATGAAATGGTCGCGGGTTGCGAGCAGCGCCAGCTTGCGGTCATTCCAGAGCAACGCGACCACCGGCCCGTAAAAAAAGAGTAGATGCGGAAGCGGGCCTTTCGCCAGCATGGCCAACCCGAGGAAAATTGCTGGCAGCAACCACAGTCGCCGACCTGCTTCTTCCGCGCGATAAGCTGCGATCCAAAAAATAAAAGCAAGCGCAGTTAACGAGACGTAGATAGCCTCGATTTCGATCAAACGACCTTTTTCAATATTCCCGGCGTTAACCAACCAGATCATCGCCGCTAGCAAAGATCCCGTCGTTCCCAGCGCGCGCCGCCCGCGCGTGACAAAAGTGAGCGCAACCACCAAAATCGCCAGGGCTGAGGGAAGACGCGCCGTCCATTCGCTGCGAACTCCGGTCAGCTTGAAGGAAGCGGCCACAATCCAGTTGACCAGCGGAGGTTTGCGAAAGTAGGGCTCGCTTCCAACACGCGGCACAAGGTAATTGCCGGTTTGCAACATGGTGACAGCGGGCAAAATTCGCCGGCCTTCTTCCCCGCGAATTTCAAGCGACCCCAGACCGGGCAAGTAGATCGCTGCCCAAACCAGGAGCACGAGGTGAGTGCGGCGGCGTTGCCACCATTTGGCGAGAAAGATCTTTCGCCAGGTTCGGCGTCCGGGTCGTTCAGTGACCATGGCGGAAGGTTGATCGCCAAACGCTGAACGATCAAGGCAGACATTTTCGTCATCCCGAGGCGCAGTCTAGGGACCGCGTTGTGAAACTTTTAGGTAATTCCTTCCCCCAGCTTTTCGCTAGGAATGACCGGCAAGGGGCGTGCAATAGACCGTGCATTCCCCTGCCCCGCCTCGGCCTCCCACCTTGACGGAAAGCCAGAGTAAATTAAATTAGCTGACTCTAGACCATGCGGCGTTGGAGTGGGAGCTGGTGTCCCACTCTTTTTTGTCTGGCGGTCTCGAGCTGTTTGTTTTTATGAACGCTGAATTTATAGCAATGCTGGATTATCTCGAGCGGGAGCGCGGAATTAAGCGCGAGATCTTGCTCGAAGCGGTCTCGAATGCATTGCTGTCCGCTTCCAAGAAAAGCGTGAGCGCTTCCCGGGAACTGCGCATCGATATTAATCCGAAAACCGGTGAGATCCGCGCCCTCGCTAATCTAATCGTGGTGGACAAGGTAACGAATCCGCAGGATGAAATTTCGGAAACAGCAGCCCGTCGAATCAAGCCAGACGCAAAAATGGGCGACGTCGTGGAAGTGGAAGTGACGCCCAAAAATTTCGGACGCATCGCCGCGCAGACGGCCAAGCAGGCGATGATGCAACGCATTCGCCAGGTAGAGAAGGAAATGATTTACGAGGAGTTCAAGGACCGCGCCGGCGAAATCGTGAGCGGGACGGTGCGCCGTTTCGATCGCTCGGATGTGATTCTCGATCTCGGAAAATTCGAAGCCATCATGCCGCAACGGGAACGTGTGGTGGTGGAAGATTACAACGTTGGGGACAGATTGCGCGCTTACGTGGTCGCAGTGGACAATGGAATTCGCGGCCCGGAGATCATCGTCTCTCGCAGTCATCCGAATTTTGTGCGGCGTCTGTTTGAACTCGAGGTGAGCGAAATTGCCGATGGCACAGTCGAGATCCGTGGCATCGCGCGGGAAGCGGGTTATCGGACAAAGATCGCGGTCTGGAGCGCCAACGAAAGAGTCGATCCGGTGGGAGCCTGCGTGGGGATGCGCGGATCGCGCGTGAAAAACATCGTGCGCGAGCTCAATAACGAGAAGGTGGACATCA
>Ga0137361_10001271_pt1 | contig 15458 bp, 12 predicted proteins | sample Mad1_80_16metaG_FD_104923 | JGI IMG/M metagenome (GOLD analysis project Ga0137361, IMG submission 104923) | Vadose zone soil microbial communities from Angelo Coast Range Reserve, California, USA - Mad1_80_16 metaG | ecosystem: Environmental > Terrestrial > Soil > Vadose zone | place: USA... | reverse complement strand
GAGCCGGAGCTGGGTGAAAATCCCTTCAAGGAAGAACACTACCGGCGCAATTGCCTATGCCAACGAGCATTTCTCTTCCGGCATTCCAGGATGGAAAACGGACCGCGGACATATCTATATCTTGTGGGGCCCGCCTGACGAAATCGAAACTCACCCTACCGGCGGAACATACGATCGGCCGATGTGGCAAGGCGGCGGTTCGACCACAACGTATCCGTGGGAATTGTGGCGCTATCGCCACCTAGAGGACATTGGGGACAACATCGAGTTGGAATTTGTCGACCCAAGCGGCTCGGGCGAGTTTCATCTGACGCGTGATCCCGGGGAAAAGGACGCTCTCGCGCATGTTCCGGGTGCCGGCCTGAGTATTTCGGAATTGATGAATGGCGGAAGCAAAGCGCAACGATTCACAAACTCATCAGGGACAACGCTTCCCGTGCCTATCGGCGCGGTCCCGGCCAACATGGGCGAATTTGAAAGTCTCGATCGCTATTTTCGAGTCATGCGTCCGCCGGAACACTTGAAGGATCTGGCTGCGGTGGTTTCTTCGCGCCTGATTCGCAATCCGATGCGCGTTGACTACGCAGTGGACTTCTTGCGTGTGACCAACGACTCAGTCCTTGTACCCATCACTCTGCAGATTCCCAATCGCGAAATGGCATATCACGACAACAAAGGTGTGCAATCCGCGACTCTCAATCTTTACGCTCGTGTCACCACACCTTCCGGGAAAGTTGTGCAGACTTTCGAACAAGTGATTTCTCGCGATGTCCCCGACTCTCTATTTCAGAAAACATTGCAGCAGGCATCTATTTTTCAAAAAGCGGTTCCGCTCCGGCCGGGACTCTATCGACTAGACGTGGTTGTGAAGGATGTTGAAAGCGGAAATGTGGGCGTCATAGGCACGGCACTTCGCGTGCCCCGATTTGAAGACGAAACGCTCGGTGCGAGCACGCTGGTTATTGCCGATCAAATCGAATCGGTTCCCGCCAAACAGCTCGGGATTGGTCCCTTTGCTTTTGGTTCGTACAAAGTGCGACCGCGGCTTTCGCGAGAATTTACGGCGGCCGAAAGTCTTGGAATTTTCTTACAGGTCTATAATCTGCAATCCGATGACGCCGTTCACAGGTCGAGTGTTTATGTCACTTACCGTTTGCTCAAAGAACAACGCGAAATCTGGACTACGATCGAGAGTTCTGACTCCATCCATCAGACTGGCGAGCAGATTACCGTGAATCGGCTTATTCCACTCTCCGCGTTTGCGCCTGGGCATTACACACTGGAGGTTGTAGTGCGCGATCGCGTATCAGGTCAGTCCATAACTCGGAACGCGGAATTTACGTTAAAGCCCTGAACATCGCGACTATGGGCCGAGTGGACGGCTTCATTCTTGATTTACGCTGTAGCCGTTAGGATGCGCTTTGCGCCAGTTCCACGCGCCGCGGACAATCGTTTCGAGGTCGGTATATTCCGGCCTCCAGCCGAGTTCGCGTTTGATTTTTTCCGAGCTTGCGACGAGTACGGCAGGATCGCCTGCGCGGCGCGGCGATTCTTGCGCGGGAATCGCGTGGCCGGTAACTTTGCGAACGGTATCGATTACTTCGCGCACGCTGAATCCTTTGCCATTTCCAAGATTGTAGATGAGCCGCTCTTTTTCCTTGAGCGCTTCGAGCACCAGCAAGTGCGCTGCGGCCAGGTCGCTGACGTGAATGTAATCACGCACGCACGTGCCGTCCGGCGTCGGATAATCCGTGCCGAAAATCGCGACATGCTTGCGCGCACCCAACGCAACCTGGAGTGCGATCGGAATCAAATGAGACTCCGGATGGTGATCTTCGCCCTGCGCGCCTGCGGCGCCCGCGGCGTTGAAATAACGCAAACATGCATATCGCAAACCATGAATGCGATGCAGCCAATCGAGCATCTGCTCCACCAGCAGCTTCGATTCGCCGTAGGCGTTGGTGGGCCGCAACGGAGCGTCTTCTTCGATGGGTGTTTTTTCGGGAGCGCCGTAGAGAGCGGCGGTCGATGAGAAGACGAACCGTCGCACACCATGCGCGAGAACCGTTTCCAGCAGCGTGAGCGCGTTCGCGGTGTTGTTGCGAAAATATTTTTCCGGCCGATGCATGGATTCGCCGGCCTCAATGAACGCCGCGAAATGCATCACAGCTTGCGGCTGGACCTCGGTAAAAATTTGGTCAAGCAGCGCGCGGTCTGCGATGTCGCCGACGATCAATCTGGCCGAAGTGGGAAGCGCGGCGCGATGCCCATGCGAGAGATCATCGAAAACGACGGGCTCGTAACCGCGATCCAGCAGTTGCGCGACCACCACGCTTCCGATGTAGCCAGCGCCACCCGTTACGAGTATTCTCTCTGCCATGCGTGTGACGGCCTCGTTTCGAAAGAAATTGCAGTGATCTTAATTCGCGCGAGATGTCCGCAGTTCGATGCGAATGCGCTCGCTGTTGTGGCAGGTCATTGTAATATGCAGCGCTAAACATTCCGCTGAAGCAAATTTTTTGTTTGAGCGATTACCGGGATGAGGTCAAAATCTTGCGGTAAAAGGTAAAGGGAGGCGGGCCAGGTCTTCCCGCCTCCCTTTTTTCCCCTTGCAGGGAAGCCGGCTGACTTGACGGAGGGTGGTCAGCCGGTCGTGTGTTGGCCTAGCTATTAAACCGCTGAAAACGGAAAATGGTTTCGGTCAAAACGAAAAAAATGAGGGATCCTTATAAAATCCTTATGAAAACGACGCCGGGAGGGCCAAAGACAATCCTATGAACCGGGGATCGTCGCTCAGCGTAGATAACATCCTGCGTTTTCTGCAACTTAGAGCCGATGGAGCTTCGCTTTCGGAGCTTCAGCGAGGGCTAAAGCTGCGCAAGTCCGAACAGCGTCCACTGCTTAAGATATTAGGTAAATTGAAGAAACGAAAGGCGATAGTCGAATTAACCGACAGGCGGTTCGTGCTTTCCTCGCGCCGCCGGGAAAACCTGCCTTCGCGCAGCCAACCCGAGGAATCGAGCCCTTCGCAAGCGTCCCCTGCAACCCCTTATGGTCGTAATTCGCTTTCCGGCCGCCTGATTCTGCATCAGGACGGTTACGGCTTTGTGGTTCCGGATAAGCCCATGCCGCAGCTGGAGCGTGATGTTTTTATCCCGCGCGACGCTGTGGGCGATGCCATGCACGGCGACCATGTTCTGATTAATCTCGGCCGCGTTTCACCCGGTCCGGCAGGTCAACGAGCGGAAGGCCGGATCGTGCGAGTTCTTGATCGTGCGCATCCGACGGTGGTTGGACTCTTTCGCTACGGGCCGCGTGGCAATGTTGTGCTTCCCTACGACACGCGCATTCAGCATCAAGTAGAAATCCCGCCGGGCGATGAGCTCACAGCGTCGCTGCGAGAAAAGTTGGGCGTAGGACACGCGAAGGATGCCGGCCGAGCGCGCCGCATCGGTCGAGTCGAAGAACTCGATGGGGCTGTCGTCAACGTGGAGCTGATGCGATTTCCGAAGGGTGGGGTTGCGCCGGTTGGGCGCGTAATCGAAATACTCGGCAGGCCCGGCGATCTGGGCGTCGATACGGAAATCATAATTCGCAAACATCATCTGCCGCATGAGTTTTCCGTAAATGTGTTGAACGAAGCCGAGCGGCGCGCGCAACCGGTTCATGCAACCGATTTTGCAGGGCGCGAAGATTTTCGTAAGCTGCCGATCGTCACGATTGATGGAGAAACCGCGCGCGACTTTGATGATGCGGTGTACGTGGAGCGGCGTGCGGACGGTGGCTGGCACTTGCAAGTGCACATCGCGGACGTCGCGCACTACGTGCGAACGGCAACCGCGCTGGACAACGAGGCACGGCTTCGCGGAACCTCCGTTTATTTCATTGACCGCGCGGTTCCGATGCTGCCCGAATCGCTTTCGAATGGCATTTGTTCGCTCAAACCGCAGGAAGACCGGCTGGTGATGAGCTGCCTGATGGAATTTGACACCACTGGACGCATGCGCGAATCCAGAATGACGCCGGGTGTGATTCGCTCCGCAGAACGCATGACGTACACCAACGTCAACAAAGTGATCGAAGGCGACGCGGAGACCAGCGCGCGTTACGCTCCCCTGGTTCATCATTTTCAGGACATGAAGACTCTGGCGCTCCTACTCAATGCGCGGCGCAACGAACACGGCTCGATTGATTTTGATTTGCCGGAACCGGTGATCGAATTTGACGCTGACCAGAAAATGACCAATATCACGCGCAGCGAGCGCAACATCGCTCACCGATTGATCGAGGAGTTCATGCTGAGCGCGAATCGTGCGGTGGCGGGATATCTGCTGCGTCGCGGCCTTGAGACGCTGCATCGCGTGCACGAAAAACCCGACGCGCGAAAAGTGCTGGAATTCGAAGAGATGGCCAAAGCTTTCGGCTATACGCTGGGTGTCGAAGATTTGCATCGTAGGGAAGTTGCCGTGAAGCATGGCCGTGTTCCTGCGCCCGCAAAAGCGGGCCGCCCCGACTCCTATGGCCACGGGCGCGAACGCGGAATGAAGATCACCCTGCCGGGCACGGAAGAACTGAGTATCACTCCGCAACACTATCAGCGATTATTGAAGAAACTGGTGGGCAAACCGGAAGAGCGGATCGTTTCGTATTTGATGTTGCGCTCGCTGAAACAGGCTCGATACGCGGTGGACGCGCTGGGCCACTTCGCGCTGGGCTTCGACGAGTACGCGCACTTCACTTCGCCCATTCGTCGCTATCCTGATTTGGTCGTACATCGCACCCTGAAGTGGGCGCTCGCCCATCCGCAACAGAGTGCGCCAGCCGATCCACATCCTGCGCCGCAAGCCGAAGCCGTCGTTTACAGCCACAAACAATTGGAAGAACTTGCTACGGAAACTTCCGAGGCCGAGCGGCGCGCGGCGTCCGCGGAACGCGAACTGCGCGATTGGAAGACCGCGCAATTCATGGAAGAACATCTCGGCGATGAGTACGAAGGACTGATTATTTCGGTGCAGAAGTACGGATGCTTTGTCGAATTGTTCGAAGTATTTGTCGAAGGACTATTGCCGATCAACGCGTTCGAAGAAGCTGCCGGAACGCGCTGCACGTATCGTGAGCACGATCATGCAATCGTCGCGGTGGGCGGACCGGAACGCTCGCGCAGCGGACGCGGCGCAGCAAAATCGAAACAGCGCCGGTGGGGACTGGGCGACCGCGTCAAAGTTCGCGCCGAGCGCATCCACCTGACGCGCCATCGCGTGGACTTCGCGCTACTCGACTACAAGGGCACTCTGTCATTCCGAGCCTGCCTCTGGCCGGCCAAAGCGACCGAAGGTTCCGACCTTGTCGGAAGGAATTTCTCCTATGGGCGTGGCCACGGCGCTCCGCCTGCCATCACTTGCTGCTTCGCATCATCGAGCGTAACCCGCTCTCCCGACTGAATCGCCGCAATCGTCATGCAGAGCGCGACGGAATGGCTGTACCCGGCCTCGATGTGCGCATTGGGCATCTTCCGGCTGCGCACGCATTCCATCCAATTGCGCACGTTCCCGCTGGTCGCTTCATCCACGCCGGCGTGCGCGCCGCTTTCTACTCCGCCGGATTTCTCAACCAACGCACGCGAACGCAACTGATTCGCCTTCATGCCCATCGCTCGGGCGTAACTTTCTTCAAGGCCGCCTTCGCCTGTGATCCTATTTTTATCGAGGTCGAGCGTTCCGCCGTTCGAATGGTAGAGCTCTTTCACGTCACCTGCCGAATTGGTTTGCCGCGACGAATACACGACCTGAAATCCTTTTGACAAATCGTTCAACGGGCCGTAGTCGAACACTGCGGTCATGGTGTCCCAGTTTTTGCGGCCGTCGTGCCAGAGATAAACGCCGCCATTGGCTACGACACTGCGCGGATGCGGCAATCGAGTAAACCAGTGCACGGTATCAATTTGGTGGACCATCCACTGATCCGGAATTCCGGATGAATACGGCCAGAACAAGCGATACTCGATGTACTTGCGCGGATCGAAGTTTTCGAATGGCAGATTGCCAAGAAATAATTTCCAGTCGGTGTCTTCTTCGCGCAATTTTTCAACCAGGGCCGGACGCCTCCAACGCCCCGGCTGATTCACGTTCCAGGTCATTTCCACGCTGACGATGTCGCCGAATTCTCCGGACTCGATAAATTCCCTCGCGCGCTGGTAATTCGTTGCGCTGCGCCGCTGCGTGCCAACCTGCACAATCTTTCCGCTTTCCTGCACCGCGCGCCGGATGTCCTGAGCGTCGGACATTGTATGTGCGAGCGGCTTTTCGATGTACGCGTCCTTTCCTGCTCGCATCGCGGCGACTCCGTGTTGCGCGTGCTGAAAATCGGCGGTAGCGATCATCACTGCGTCGACGTCCTGCCGGCCAAGAAGCTCAGCGTTATTCCGCGCACCCGTCACGTCCTTTCCGGCCACTTTTTTCAGGTGAGCCAGCCCTTCTTCACGACGCAGCTTCCAGATATCGCTGAGACCCGCAAATTCAAAATTCATCGCGGCGGCATGCTGCTGAAATGCAGGCAGCAGCGCATCGCGGAAGCGCTCTGAAAATCCAATTACGCCGACGCGCACGCGATCGTTCGCTCCCAGGATTCGCGCGTAGCTCGCCGCGGTAGAATTCAGCACCACTCCGGCGCCAGCAATTTTCAGAAATAACCGACGTGAAGTCTTACTTGCAATTAATTGCGTGGCCCTCATTTCAGTGCTCCCGCTTTGCGAAGTAACGCTTTCGTGCCTGCCATGCTCTGCCGCGAAGATTCTTCCATGTTTCCCGCGCCGTTCCAGTGTGTTTCCAGGCTCATCGTGCCGCGGTAGTCATCGCGCATCAGCGCGCGAAATTGTCCCGCGTAATCAATCATGCCGCGACCCATGCATTCCCAGTCGTAGGTGCCATCCGCCTTTCGTTTCACGTCTTTCAGGTGCACGTGACCGATGCGATTTTTTGGCAGCAGTGCGTAGCCTCCGGGAAAAGCCTTGTCGCCAAGTTTTGCGGCATTGGCTGGATCCCAGTTGAGAAAGAAATTCTTCGCGGTGACGTGGGACAGAGTGCGCGCGGCCTCCAGAGCCGTCGCGGTGTTGCATTCATATTCATTTTCCAGAAGCAGGACGATGTCTTTTTTAGCGGCTCTCTCCGCGGCGTCGCTCAGCTTCGCGTCCATGGCGTCGCGGTACGGTTTGTCATCCTCCAGCCGCCAAAAATCGAACATCCGTACCTTCTTCGTTCCAAAGGCATTGGCCATGGCAATCGCGCGCTCCAGCACTTCATCTTGCTGCGCAAAGGAATAGCTCGCTCCATACGAAGAACCTTTCGGGCTGTATTTCGATACTGGCGCGCCTGGCCAGTCCACTTTAAAGAGCGGGCTGGCGATGTCCGTAACTTTCAAATCATGCTGCGCGAGCAATCTGCGCGCCTCGGTAGTTTCTTTTTCGTCCAGCGCCACAATGTTTTTGTTCCACAGTCCCCGCAGCTCAACATAGCCAAGCCCGAACTCTTTCGACGCGACTTCGAGCGCATGCCCAAAATCTTGCGTGATTTCATCTGTGATCACCGACAACTCAAACGCGCAATCCAGTTTTGTGTCTGGCCGGTAAGCTTTTGTCATATAAGGGGCGGCCAGCGCGTTCAACGCCGCTGCTCCGCCTTTCTGTATCCATTCGCGTCGCTTCATACCGTTGGTGTTCTCCCGCAGCGATTTTACTCCTGCTCGTTTGCAACCGTTAGCGCAATGCTTCGCTCCGTGACCACACCGGCCGTGATATTCTGAAGTGCTGCCGGCGTGCGTGCATTCTCGTCGGCAGGCGCCATTGAATCGTCACAGAGAGGAATTTCAGATCGTGTCTTCATCCACCGCTTCCGCAACTTCGGTAAACCGCGTTTTTAACTTCAATGCCGGGCCCAGCGCATTGCCGCTTTCAGTGCTCGAGCGCATTCGCGAAGAATTGCTTGATTGGCGTGGCTCTGGAATGTCTGTCATGGAAATGAGCCATCGTTCGCCGGAATTCGAAAGCATCAATGCTGTCGCTGAAGCAGGTCTGCGCAAGCATCTGGCGGTTCCGGGCGATTATGGTGTTATTTTTGTGCAAGGCGGTGGAAGCGCGCAGTTTACGATCGCGCCGATGAATCTTTGCCTTCCCGGCAAGCCGGTAGATCTGTTGCACACCGGCACTTGGACAGCGAAAGCGCTCACCGAATTGAAAAAGGGCATCGCGCATCGCGTCGCCGCAACTACCGAACCGGTGAAATTCACCCGTGTGCCGCGCAAAGACGAAATTTCGCTCTCGCCCGGGGCTTCCTATGTTCATATCTGCACCAACAACACCATCGAAGGCACGCAATATCATTCCTTGCCAGACACGGGAGAAATTCCAATCGTCGCCGATATGTCCTCGGACATTGCGTCACGGCCACTTGACGTGAAGAAATTTGGATTGATTTTCGCCGGCGCGCAGAAAAATCTTGGTCCTTCGGGCGCAACCATTGTGATTGTGCGCAAGGACCTTGCCGAACGCGCCGACAAGAACCTTCCGACCATTTTTCAATATCGCACGCACATCAAGGAAAAATCGCTGTATCACACTCCGCCGACATTCGCGATTTATATCGTGGGCCTGATGATGGAATGGATCGAATCACAAGGCGGCCTGACGGGAATTCAGAAGCGCAATGATCGCAAAGCCAAGCTGCTCTACGACACCATCGATGCAAGCGGCGGCTTCTATCATTGCCCGGTCGAAAAAGATTCGCGCTCGCTGATGAATGTGGTCTTCCGCGTTGCCGGCGCAAACGGTCAATCCGCCGCAACGCATCCCGACGAAGCCGCTGAGAAGGAATTCGGCAAGCAGGCTGCCGCGGCCGGATTGGCTGGTACGCCAGGTCATCGCTCCGTCGGCGGCATGCGTATTTCGCTCTACAACGCGGTGGAACCTGAGGCGGTGGAAGCGCTCACCAGTTTCATGCGTGAATTCCAGCGCAAGCGCGGCTGAGACCGGCGTCCAGGCGTTACGACTCTAGCCGTAACGCGTGAAATTTTCTTTCGATGTCGCGCGTATTCATCAGCCGGCCCTCTACATCTCTGTTTCGAGGTGCTTCGTGACCGTCTTCTCCGTCGTACTTTTTCTTCATCTTCTCGGCGCGGTGTCTTTGTTCATCGCTTATGGAATTGAGTGGACCGCGTCGTCGCTCTTTCGCCACGCATCTTCCACCGAGCAAGTTCGCTCGTGGCTGCGCGTCTTCAGAGTTTCGCCGCCGCTCTCCGGCATAGGCTTGGGCGTGGTGCTGCTTTCCGGCGGATACCTGGCTTCCCTTTCCGGTGCGATGAAACAAGGCTGGATTCCGGCCACGTTAATCGCCATTTTCATTGCGCTGGTTCTAGGTTTTGCGCTGATTCTTCCACGCATGAAGCGCATCCGCGCCGCGCTTCCTTCCGGCAATGATCCGTTCTCCGCTCAGCTCCGCGAGCGCCTTTCCGATCCGGTTCTGCTGACAGCAATCCGCGTGCGAGTCATGGTCGTGACAGGCATCGTCTATCTGATGGCCGCGAAAATTTCCCTCGTGCCAAGTCTGGTCGCGCTCTCAATCGCCATTGTCCTCGGCCTGATCCTTTCAATCCCAACCTGGAGCCGAACTCCAGCCGCTGCGGCGAAGGCCTGAGCATGACGCAGTTCCGCGATTCTCAGCGCGCGTTGCACTGACGCGGGACCACCGCAGCGAACGAAAAAAAGCCCGGCATTTTCAATCACCGGGCCTTTTTGCATTGGCATAGATTTGCGTCATGCCAGATCGAACAGCAACACTTCCGCTTCCTTCACGCCGGTAAGCTGCAGCGCCTTCTCCTTGGAAATTTCCGCGCCATCGCCGGCTTCCAGTGTTTTCCCATTCAGCGTGACGCTGCCCTTCGCCACCTGCACATACGCATGCCGCTCGGGCTTCAACTCGTGTTTCACGCAGTCGCCTGCGCCAAGAATCGTCGCGTACAGTTCGTTGTCCTGCCGGATTCTCACGGAACCATCGCGCCCATCCGGCGAAACCACCAGCCGCAACTTCCCGCGCTTCTCGGCATCGGAAAAGTTTCTCTGGTCGTACGCGGGCGTGTATTCCTGTTTGTCCGGGAACATCCAGATTTGATACAGATGCACGGTATCGCTTTTTGACGCGTTGAACTCCGAGTGCGTCACTCCCGTTCCCGCGCTCATGTATTGCACGTCGCCCGGCTTAATCACCGAGCCGTTGCCCATGCTGTCTTTGTGCGCCAGCGCTCCTTCCAGCACGTAGGTAACGATTTCCATATCGCGGTGCGGATGCGTGGGAAATCCTCCGCCGCCCGCGACGCGGTCGTCGTTCATCACGCGCAGCGTTCGGAATTGCTCATGTTTCGGGTCGTAATATTCCGCGAACGAAAACGTAAAACGCGTGTTCAGCCAGCCGTGGTCGGCCTGGCCGCGGTCATTGCTCTTGCGAATGTTGATCATCCTGCCCTCCTCAGACCGCAAGCATAATACTTGTTATAACGACTATTGTCAAGAGGTGTATTTGCGCCTGCTGCCTTGCCGCTAAGCCCTTTGTTTTCTTCTTTCCGCAACCTCTCGCCCCGCCAATCTCCCTCCCAGGGTTCCGCGCTGTTCTCCTTTGGTGTAGAGTGGATTATTGCGAGGTTTGATCGATGGATTCCCTGACTTCCACTGCCAGCAGCAAAAAGACGGACGCTGTTTCCTCGCCCCGCGAGACTCTGACCGTCACCGACAATCGCACCGGCAAAAGTTACGAGGTGCCTATCAAAAATGGCGCCATCAAGGCCATGGATCTCCGCCAGATCAAGACTGACGCGCGCGACTTCGGCATGATGAGTTACGATCCGGCCTTCAATAACACCGCGTCCTGCATCAGCCGCATCACCTATATCGATGGTGACGAAGGAATTTTGCGCTACCGCGGCTATCCCATCGAGGAACTCGCGGAAAAAAGCACCTATCTCGAAACTGCCTACCTGTTATTGCACGGCCAATTGCCCACCGAGAAACAACTAAAAGATTGGTCCTGGCACATCACCCATCACACTTTCATCCACGAAAGCATTAAGAAATTTCTCGATGGCTTTCACTACGATGCTCATCCCATGGGTATGATGATTTCCACGATTGCCGCGCTTTCGACTTTCTATCATGACGCCAAAGATATCCTGAACGAAGAATCGCGTCAGAAGCAGACCTATCGTTTAATCGGCAAGATGCCGACCATCGCCGCCTTCGCCTATCGCCATACGCTCGGCATGCCGTACGTCTATCCCGACAACGAATTGAGCTATCCGGGAAATTTCTTGAACATGCTTTTCCGCACCACGGAAACGCGTTACCGGCCGAATCCTACGCTGGAGCGCGCGCTGGACATTCTTTTCATCCTGCACGCCGATCACGAACAGAATTGCTCAACCAACGTCATTCGCGGCGTCGGCAGCTCGCATGTCGATCCGTACTCCGCGACCGCGGCCGCTATCGCGGCGCTTTATGGCCCGCTCCACGGCGGCGCGAATGAAGAAGTTGTGCACATGCTGCTCGAAATCGGCTCGGTACAGAAAGTCCCCGACTTTATCAAGCGCGTGAAGGCTGGCGAAACCAAGCTGATGGGCTTCGGCCACCGCGTTTACAAGAATTACGATCCTCGTGCACGCATTATCAAGGGCGTGGCCTACGAAGTCTTCGAACTGATGGGCAAAAATCCGCTCCTTGAAATTGCACTGGAGTGCGAGCGCATCGCCCTCGAAGACGAATATTTCGTGAAGCGCAAACTTTATCCCAACGTGGACTTCTACACCGGCTTGATTTATCAGTCCATGGGATTTCCGATGACCATGTTCCCGGTGCTGTTTGCAATTCCGCGAACCTCCGGCTGGATAGCCCAGTGGCAGGAATTGCTCCTGGATCCCGAACAGAAGATCGCGCGCCCGCGTCAGATTTATCTTGGCCACGGGACACGGGACTATGTCCCGATGGAAAAGCGGTCCTGATTCGTTCTGTTTACCTTTTCCCAGCCGTTTCTCAGCATCGCTTCGCAGCTCTCAGGCGCTTGCGCTATAGTCGGTAAAAGAGAGTCCGTCATGTCGCAATTACCTAGGAATCCGTCCAACGCTGTAGCGCGCCGCAGAAGCCAGCGCGTCTTAATGCAAGTCAGCGTTCGACTGCACGGAATCGACACTCAGGGCAAGCCATTCGACGAAGAGGCCGACACCCTGGCCATCAACGCGCACGGTGCGTTGGTGTTAGTGCAGGCGCGCGTCACCAGCGGCAGCCTGTTGACGCTGCGAAACAACACCACCAGGGAAGAGCAGGAATGTAGCGTTGTGTTTCTTGGCCCGGTCCGCGGCAACAAAGCGGAAATCGGCCTGGAATTTTCCGCGCGCCGTCCTCAGTTCTGGCGCGTCGCGTTTCCTCCCGAGGACTGGTCACCAAAAAATCCTGAAGCGCGGACTGCCACCCAGCAACCCAAGCCCGTACACAAGTAGTTGTCCATTCCCCCTCGTCCTCTCGGATTCTCTTTGTTGGAAAAAATCGTATTGCACGAATAGTCCCGCAGGGGCGGCCACCGCTCTGCGCGAGAGTGCCAACACGACGCCGGGGTAACTCCGATCGAGCGATATTCTCGAACATTTGGAAAACAAAAAGCGCGAGCAGCTTTACAGCCGCGTCGCGCTTTTGTCGAAGGCAATCCTAAACGCTCCCGGCCCGCCTTCAATCTACGAGGATGAGAAGCAAACGAACTTCCGGACGGCGGGCGTCCACTAAATAATAGTCGTCGCCGATCAATACGATGTAAACATCGTCGTCGTCGGACCAGTCCGCCGGCCAGGCGTCCATATATTCAAACGCGTAACCGCCATATTCGAATCGCCGGTCGTCGCGTCGTCTCACGTGGAAGTGGTGCTCGGTACCGAAGCTGGCGCGGAATCGTTCATCCGGAATTCGATGGCCGCCGCCTCGGTTCGCGTCCTTCCGGTCGGACTGTTGCTGCTCATGCGTAGCCGCTGACCGGTCATCCTGGCGGGCTCGCTCGTCTTGCCGCTGCGCCGGTTCGCGCCGGCCGGCTTCGGGTTTTGCCTTGTCTTTCTCGTTTCTGGTATCAGGCTTCGCCTTCTCGTCGGGTTTGGGTTGCGGTTTCTCCTTCTCCGACGGCTGTTTCTTTTTCTCCTCGTCTTTCTGCTTTGCTTTTTCCTTATCCTGTTCCGGCTCTTGCGCCGACACGACCGGGACGCTCGCGAGCGTTAGCACTACAGCGAACGCCGCGGCATGGAGAAATTTCATAAACACCTGCCTTCTGAGTGAGATGGTTCTTGCTGGAGGATCAGGGGGAGGACAGTCCTCCATCAGTCTCCGAGATGATTGGATTTAGCTCAGCGCGCCAAGGTTCCCGCAGATTTTGCTGTAGAAACGCCGCAAAATCCCGGTAGGCGGGCTCGCTTTTACAGCCTTAATAGATGTGGAACGCGCCTTCGTGCGCATGGATCCGCACGTCCACTCCAAACAGCTTGCTGAGATTCTTCTCGACCAGCAGTTCATGCTTGGGACCATCCATCAGGATTTGGCCGTCTCGAAGTAGGATGACGCGGTCGATTTCAGGAATGATTTCGCTGACGTGATGTGTAACCAGAAGTATCGCCAGCCCGGATCGCGCCAGCTCGCGCATCGTCTCGCGCAGTTGCAATTGCGCGGCAATATCCAGCGCGCTCGAAGGCTCATCAAACAGCAGAGTGTCCGGCTGATGCACCAGCGCTCGCGCGATCAATGCGCGCTTCGCCTCACCCGACGACATTTGTACCAGCGGCCGCTCAGTCAGATGACCGATTCCCAGACCGGCTAGAGCCGCGTTCGCGCGCTGCAAATGATCGGCGTCCGGATGGTGATGCGGAAAAATTCGTGTGCTGCTGAAGAATCCCGAGAGCACCACATCCCGCCCAGTCGAATCCGTCGTGCAGGACGTCAGCAGGTCCGGCGAAACGATTCCCAGGTGCGTGCGTAGCTCGAAAATATCCCAGCGCTCGCGCCCCAAAATGCGCATCGCCGAATCTTCTCGCGCCAACGGATAACATTCTCGCGTAATGGTTTTGATCAGCGTGGACTTGCCGCAGCCGTTCGGCCCCAGAATGCACACATGCTCGCCGGATTCGATGCGCAATGAAATACTTTGCAGCGCCGCGCGTTCGCCGCGCATAACCGTAACATTTCTAAGTTCCAGGAGCGGAGGCACGCTCTAGTGTAGCGTCTGCCGCTGCGCGCCGCGAAACCGCAATGCGCGCCTGGCCATCCATCTCACAAACTCGCTCACGAACTCACGGACTTTGGTTAGCCGTCCAGAATGTCGCGCACAAGTCTACCGAGTCTCGTAGGACTATATGGTTTCTGCAAATACGACGCTTGCGAAAGATTCGCGGTGCGTTCGTCGCGGTCGCGCGAATATCCACTGGTGAAGATCACTCGCAACTCGGGAAATCGCACGAGCAACTTATCCGCCCTGCCTGTTCCGCCGAGTCGCGCCATCACCACGTCCAGCACCGCGATTTCTGGAGTATTTTGTTGGCAAAGCCGCAGTGCTTCTTCGCCGTTCGCTGCACAGAGCACACGGTAGCCAAGACTTGCCAGCGTCTGCCGCGCCATTTCACGAATCGATTCGTGATCGTCGGCGATCAGCACTGTTACTGAACCGCGCAGTTCGCCCACTGACGGCACCGCCACGCTGCTGCCTTCCGCAATGCTCCCCGGCATCGCAGGGAAATAAAAGCGGAACAGGCTGCCATGGCTTGGCTCGCTGTAAACGTGCAGAAAGCCTCTATGCTGCTTCACAATTCCATACCGAATCGGACATCGAGAGTGCCGCGTAGCGTCCCGCCGTAACGCCCGGATAAAAGCGCGTGTACCACTTCGACCATTCCGCTCTCGATCGACAGTCGTCCTCCAGCCGGCATCGCATCTCGCGCGTTGATGCAAAGATTCATCAATACCTGCTCCACCTGCGTCGGGTCCGCTTTGATCGAATCCAGTGGTGTAGCGTGCACTTCGAGCGCGATGTCTTTCCCGATCACACGATCCAGAAAAGTCACCAGGCCGCTGATCACCGCGTTCACGTCCACGGCACGAGGTTGCAGAACTTGCCGGCGTGCAAACGCCAGTAGCTCCCGGGGCAGCGCCGCCGCCCGCTCGCCTTGTTCGCGAATGCGCACAAACTGGTCAGCGGCTTTTGCATTTTCTCGATTCCGCTCCGGCCTCAGTTCCGCCCAGCCGAGAATCGCTCCGATCACATTGACGTAACGATTGTCGTGATCGAGTACCCCGACTCCGTTCGTCCGCACGTCGGAAATGTTTGCCGCGCTCTTCACATAATCCAATTCGTTATCGGGCGGTACGGCAATCAACCTGGAGTTCATCGGCTTCCCTTTGCGTG
>Ga0137361_10001270_pt1 | contig 15461 bp, 15 predicted proteins | sample Mad1_80_16metaG_FD_104923 | JGI IMG/M metagenome (GOLD analysis project Ga0137361, IMG submission 104923) | Vadose zone soil microbial communities from Angelo Coast Range Reserve, California, USA - Mad1_80_16 metaG | ecosystem: Environmental > Terrestrial > Soil > Vadose zone | place: USA... | reverse complement strand
TCGACATGACCGTGGTCAATGTGGCCCTCCCGGTCCTCCAGCGCGGCCTGGGCGCCACATTCGCCGAGGCGCAATGGGTGGTGGAGGCCTATACGCTGTTCCTCTCGGCGCTGGTGCTTGCCGGCGGCACGCTGGGCGATCTCTACGGGCGCCGGCGCTGCTTTTCGCTGGGCATCGTGATCTTCGCCCTGGCTTCGGGGCGTGTGGGCTGGCGCCCGATCCGATCGCGCTGATCGTCGCCCGCGCTGTGCAGGGCATGGGCAGCGCGCTTCTGATGCCGGGCTCGCTCGCCATACTGGCGGCCGGATTCCCCGCCGAGCGCCGGGGTCGGGCCATCGGCCTGTGGTCGGCGGCGAGCGGCGTTTGCGTGGCGATCGCGCCCGCCTTCGGCGGGTGGCTGATCGACACGTTCTCCTGGCGCTGGGTTTTTCTGATCAATCTGCCGCTGGCCGCAGTCGCCCTTGCCATTACGTGGACAAAGTTAGCGGAGAGTCGCGGGCGCGAGGGCGGACGGCTCGATTTCCCCGGCACGGCGCTGGCGACCCTTGGTCTGGGGGGCCTGACCTTCGGCCTGATCGAGGCGGGACGGGCGGGCTTCGCCGATGTCCTGGCCGACGGATCGATTGGCTTCGGGATCCTGGCGCTGGCGGCCTTCTTCATCGTCGAGCGGCGCAGCCGGCATCCCATGATCCCGCTGGGTCTGTTCCGCCGGCCGGTCTTCGCCGGCATACAGATCTTCACCTTCCTGCTCTGGGCTGCGCTCTCGGGCTCGCTGTTCTTCGTGCCCTTCCGGCTGATGCAGGTTCAAGGCTTCGGCCCGCTGCAGGCGGGCGGCGCGCTATTGCCCTGCGTGGTCGTCATCTCCGTCCTGTCGCGCTGGGCCGGCGGGCTGGCCGACCGATTGGGGCCACGCCGGCCGCTCGTCGCCGGTGCGTTGATCGCAGGCTTGGGATACTTGCTTCTGGCGGTGCCGGGGCCTTCGACGCCCTATTGGCTGGGCGTGCTGCCCGCCCTTCTGGTCGTAGGCATCGGCATGGGAATCTGCGTGGCGCCGGTCACGGTGACAGCCATGAGTGCGGCGGGCAATGAGCATGTCGGGGCGGCCTCGGCCATCAACAACATGGTGGCGAGAACCGGCGGGCTTCTGGCCATCGCCCTCTTCGGTTTGATCCTGGCGCAGCGCTTTGGCATCGCCTTCGACCGATCGGTGGCCGCACTCGCCCTTCCCGACGAGGCGGTGATCGCGCTGGCTTCCGAGCGCGCCAAACTGGCCGGCGCGATCCTGCCGCCAGGCTTGAGCGCCGAACAGCGAAGCCTGCTCGGCGGCGCGATCCTGGCGGCCTTCGTCGAGGGCTATCGCTGGGTCATGGTCCTGGCGGGCGCGCTTGCCTTCGCCAGCGCCGGCGTTGCCACCCTCTCCCTCGGCCGGCCTCAGGCGAAACTGTCTTCCAAGGGATAGCTCGACAGCACCACCGGCCCCGTTTCGGCGATCAACACCGGCTCTTCCAACTTCACCCCTTCGATTCCGCCCACTTCGCCGATGTAGCTTTCCACGCAGACGATCATGCCCGCCTCGAGCAGGCCGCCATAGGCGCCCCATTCCGCATCCTCGGCGTACCAGACCAGCGGGTATTCCACGCCCAATCCGCAGCCATGGGCGATGTCGGCATAGCGATTGGGCAGGCACTTCTCCGGCAGGCGGAAGGATGCTTGCGAGAGTTCGATAAAGCTGACGCCGGGCTTCAGCAAAGCGATGTTGTGGGAAAGCTGGCGGCGGGCCAGATCGTAAAGCCGGCGTTGCCCATCGCTCGGCCGGCCATCGCCCACCAGGAAACTCCGCGACAGATCGGTATAGAAGCCCATGGGGCCGATCATATCCGTATCGAAGGACAGCAATTCGCCGGCGCGCATCGGGCGATTCGAGGTTTCCTGAAACCAGGGATTGGTGCGCGGCCCCGCCGTCAACAGGCGCGTTTCGGGATATTCGCCGCCGCGCTTCAGCGAGCCGGCGATCAGGATCGAAAGCGCCTCCTGCTCCGTCATGCCGGGGCGGAGTGCGCCCTTGAGATCGCCGATGGCCGCTTCGGTGGTGCGCAGGGAGGCGGTGAAGGCACGCAGCTCCTCGGGCGATTTGATCGCGCGGGCGCGTTCCATCACACCTTTGCCATCGATGGCTGTGATCCCTTCGCCGGCCAATGCCGCCAGCGGCAGAAGGTCGACCCGATCGATCGCCAGGCGCCGATTGCCGCCGCCATGGGCCTTGATCAGCTCGGCGATTTCGCCCGCCCAGCGTCCTGCCATCTCCGCGCCGCGCGGGCCGACGGCCATATAGTCCCAGGCAAGCGACGGCCGCCGCTCATCGATGGTCTCCAGATCGCGCGATAGGTGCATCGAACTGGGCAAGTCGAACAGCACGACCGGCCCCTGCGTCGCCACGAAGACGTAGCGACAGGCGTTGTGCATGGTCCAGACCTGCATGTTCCGGCTGCCGGTGGCATAGCGTAGATTGACCGGATCGAAGATCACGATGCCGGCGAAATCGGCTTGCACCAGCATTTGGCGGAGGCGAGACAGGCGATAGTTGCGGATCGTCTGCTCGTCGAGGGCGGCCGTTACGGGGGCAGCGGGTGCGGACATGTCGAAAAATCCTCAATTCGCCTTTGGGCGCGTCGCGAAAACCCGCAACGCCCCATCATCGCCCGCGCCGCGCCCGATCGGTCAAGGTATGATCCGGCTCGCCCCAAGCCAGTCGCCCCTTGATTCATCTGCCATTATCCCCATTCTAATTGCGATTGATATGCAATTGCACTCATGCCATAAACCTCGCCGACTTTGATTTTCAGGCGAATGGAGAGCATCGGTGGCAGCGAATTCGCAAGGGCGTTGGTTTGGCTTGAAACTGGCTTATGGTCTGCTGGCCGCCGCCGCCATGGGGGTCCCCCTTCTGGCCCATGCCGCGGGCGAGCCAACGGCGAAGCCCGCAACCTATGCGCCGGATGACGAGTTGTTGGCGCATCTCGACGCCAAGGCGGCAGCCTTCAAGGAACAGATTGCGGCCGGCGACATACAGAGCGTCGTCGACGGTGTGCAACGGATGTCCGACGCCCTTCGGCAGGGCGATATCGCAGGCGCGCGACAGGCCTGGATCGACGCGCGCGTCGCCTGGCAGCGTTCCGAGATCTTCACCGTCGATCTCTTTCCCGATTTCGACAAGACCATCGATGGTTGGCCCAATGCCGCCACCGGTTTCCACGCTGTCGAGAGAAAGCTGTTCGCCGAGAATGCGCAGCCGCCGACCGCCGAGACCCAGCAGCTTCTGGAGAAGGTGCAGAGCTATCAGCGCGTGTTCGGCCAACTCCCGTTCAAAGGCCAGTACCTGATCGCCGGCATGGCCACGCTGGCCTATGAGATGAGCGAGAGCAAAGCCAAGGGCGCCGAATCCACCGCCAGCGGCACGTCGCTCAACGATTTGCAGCATAATATGGAGGGGTTGGAGCGCGGCTGGAATTTCATGTTCCTCGACGTCGTCATGGCCAGGAAGCCGGAGCTGGCCAAACGCGTCAACGAAGAGATTGCCGGGCTGAGGGCGATGCTCAGCATACCCTCCCTCGATCTGCTCCAGCCGGGCGCCTTCGAGAAGCAAGCGGAGCTTCTGGCGGGCTCGCTGGCTGATTCGGCGGTCGCGCTGGGCTGGAAAGCCCCCAACTACACCGAAATAAATGAGTGACCGGCACCACATAGCCGACTCTTCGCCGGCCTGCCTGACGCTGCTGGAGCTGTCGGCACTGACCCCGGCCTCGGCCGGTGACCCGACGGTGCTGTCGCCCGGACGCACCTGGCCGAAGATGCCGTCATGGCCCCGCGTGAACTGTTTCACGACGAGGCGGCCTGTGGCCGCCACCGCCATCAGGCGCCGATCCTGACGTTCACATCTCGATGACATTCCCCGCAAACAGACCCTGGAAAAGGACGAATGACATGCCCGCACACCGAGCCACGTTTCGCCATGCCCTTGGCGGAGCGATTTTGATGGCCGCCCTGGGCGCCTTTGCACTCGCTCAGGCGGCGGATCCAACGACCGTCAAGCTGACCATCAAGAATAATATATTCACGCCCTCCGAAATTCATGTGCCGTCGGGAACGCCGGTCACGCTGATTATCCGCAACGAGGATGCGACGGCCGAGGAGATCGATTCGCCGGATCTGAAGATCGAAAAGATCATCGCTGGCGGGAAGGAAGTCAGCGTCACCGTGCGTCCGCTCGCCCCCGGGACCTATAACTTCAGCGGCGAATACCATTCGGATACCGCCAAGGGACAGATCATCGCCGATTGATTGGTCCTGGGGCCTGACCGTCTCGATCCGCTTCGGTTTAAGACGATCAGGCTCTATTTGTTGGATAAGACTAGGATTCACGGATCGGGCGGATTCGAACCGATCCGAACTTGCTCCAGGAGCCGTACAGATGCTTGCCACGCTCGTCATCGTTTTCCGCGAAGTCATCGAAGCCGGACTTGTGATCGGCATCGTGCTGGCGGCCACCAAAGGCGTCCCCGGGCGCAGCTGGTGGGTGGCGCTCGGCGTCGCTGGCGGCCTGCTGGGCGCCGGTGTGGTTGCGGGATTCGCAGGCGAGTTGGGCAGTCTGTTCCAGGGCTCCGGGCAGGAGATCTTCAACGCCGTCATACTGTCGGCCGCCGTTGTCATGCTCGCCTGGCACAATGTCTGGATGGCCCGCCAGGGCGCGGCAATAGCGCGCGACTTGCGGGCGGTGGGCGATGCGGTGGCGGCCGGACGGCGCTCTCTGGGGGCGCTCGCCGTCGTCGTGGGCGTCGCGGTACTGCGCGAAGGGGCGGAGGTCGTGCTCTTTCTTTATGGCATCGCCACCTCCGGCGGCGATTCGGCGGCGATGATGCTGACCGGCGGGGCGCTGGGCGTCCTCAGCGGCGCAGGACTGGCCGCCGTGATCTATCTCGGACTCCTTGCCATTCCCGCAGGCCGGCTGTTCGCCGTGACGACGGCCCTCATCACCTTGCTTGCCGCCGGGATGGCTTGCCAGGCGGTCGCCTTCCTGCAGCAGGACGGCTATCTGCAGGGCATGTCGACACCGCTCTGGGATACATCCTGGCTTTTGTCCCAGGGCAGTCTGGTCGGGCGCATGCTCCACAGTCTGGTTGGCTACACCGACAGCCCGACCGGCGCCCAACTCATCGCCTATCTGGCCGTCATCGCCATCATCGTCGGCCTCATGCGCTTCACCGGCCGGAGGCCAACCGCAGCCGATTCGCTCGCCCGTAGTTAGGCTGATTCGGCCTCGAGCAATTCACCCAGCTCCACCGGACGGGCCATCGCCTCGTTCAGCTTCTCGCGATCGAGTTCGCCCAGGGACGGCGGGCGGTCACGGGTGACCTCGCGCAGGGGTTGCGCCCAGCATAGCGCCGTCACTTTGTCAGCGCGCGTGCTGGATTGCCTCATGCTTCGACAAGCTCAGCGCGAGGATCGAGGAAGCGGCCTCATCCTTTGCTCGTCGAAGGGCTGGGCCGCCTAACCGCGCTGCTAACTGTAGTTGACGTAGATCGTCTTCTTGCGCAGATAGCCTTCCAGGCCGTATTTGCCGTCCTCGCCGCCGAGTCCGCTGTGGCGATAGCCCGAGTGATAGGCATTGACGGCATCGCCGCCCGGACGATTGACGTAGATCTCGCCGAATTTCAATTCGCGGGTGAGGCGCATCAGGCGGCGCAGGTCCTTGGTGAAGACATAGGCGGAAAGCCCATAGGCCGAGTCATTGGCCAGCGCTAGCCCCTCGTCGAAATCCGCCACCGTCATGACCGGAATCACCGGGCCGAAGACTTCGCGCTGCATGATCTCCATGTCGTTGCGCAGGCCCGTCAGCACCGTCGGCTCGAACCAATGGCCTTTGGCGAAGCCTGGCCCGCTCGGCCGCTTGCCGCCCGTGACTACCTTCGCCCCAGCCTTGATGGCGCCCGCCACCATGGCCTCGACCTTCTCCAACTCGGCCCGGCTGAACTTCGGCCCGATGTCCACCAGCTCCAGGGGATTGCCGACTATGAGGCGCTTCACCGTCTCGACGAAACGCTCCATGAATTGGTCGGCGATCTTCTCATGGAGATACATGCGCTCGTTGCAGATGCAGATCTGGCCGCAGTTCTCGAAACGCGACGCCACCGCCGCCTTGACCGCAGCCCCGATATCCGCATCCTCGGCCACGATCAGCGGCGCCTTGCCGCCGAGTTCCAGGCGCAGAACCTTCAAATCCTCGGCGCCGGCCCGGTAGATTTCGCGGCCGGCGCGCACGCTGCCGGTGACGCTGACCAGCTGGGTAATGGGATGGCGGACCAGCGCCTCGCCGACCGTCTTGCCGGTTCCGCTGACCACATTGACGACGCCAGCGGGAAAATCCGCCTGCTGGGCCAGCTGCGCGATCTCGAAGGCCGACAGCGGCGTGCCCTCATGCGACTTGATGACGATGGTATTGCCGGCTATGAGCGCCGGACCCATCTTGCGCGTGGTGAGCGCCGCCGGATAATTCCAGGCCGTCAGGCCGACGACGACGCCATAGGCGCAGCGTTGGATCCAGATCTGCTCCTCGGCGCTATCGGAGGGCAGGATATCGCCGGCCATGCGCCGGGCTTCTTCGGCCGCATATGTCAGATAGAGGGCCGCGCCCTCGATCTCGCCGCGCGCCTCGGCAAGGGGTTTGCCCTGCTCGGCCACCACGATGCGGGCAAGCCGCTCGCGATTCTCCAGGATCAGCTGCGCCAGGCGGCGCAGGAGATGCCCGCGCTCGATGGGCGGCAAGGCTTCCCAGGCCGGTTGTGCTGCCTTGGCGGCCTCCAGCGCGCGCTCGGCATCGTCCGCCGTGCCGTTGGGCACCTGGGCCATGATCTCCTCCGTCGCCGGATTCTCGACGTCGATGAAGTCCTTGCCCGTGGAAGCGGTCCATTGGCCGTTGATGTAATGGCGATAGCGGTCGATGCCGCTGAACTTCTCTTTCATGGAAGGCATGGTGTCGGTTTCCGTCTCGCCAAGCGGGCCGTCATGAGCCCGGGATGTAGCCGAATTTCTCCGGCAGCCATAGCACGATATCCGGCACCGCCAGCATGGCAAACAGCGCGATCACGAGGGCGATGATGAAGGGCCAGATATAGCGATACATCGAGGTCAGCGGAATGCCGGTGATGCCGGTGACGACGAACAGAAGCTCGCTATAGGGTGGCGTGATCATGCCAATCATCAGATTGACGATGGTGGTGACGCCGAAATGCACCGGATCGATGCCCAGCAGGCGGATCGTCGGCATGGCGATGGGCACGATGACCAGCAGCATGAGTAGCGTATCGAGGAAACAGCCCAGGACCAGGAACAGCAGGTTGATGATCAGCAGGAATCCGAAACGCGAAACATGGAGGGTTTGAATCCAGGCCCCGATCTCGTTGGGGATCTGCTCCGCCGCCACGACATAGTTGATGAGCAAGGCCCCGGCGACGACCAACGCGACGATGGCCGTTGAGCGTGCCGCCCCGATGAAGAGATTGACGAGCCCCCTGAACGGCAGGGCCCGGTAGACGCCGCAAGCGAGGAACAGCGCGTAGGCGGCGGCCACTGCGGCTGCTTCGGTCGGCGTGACGATGCCCGAATAAATGCCGCCGAGCAGGATTACCGGCAGCATCAGCGCTGGGAGCGAATCCTTCATGATCCCGGGCACCTCGCGCATCGGCACCGGCGCCTCCACCGGCAGATCGTCGCGCCGGGCGACGAAGACGATCACCACCATCAAAGAGATTCCCATGAGCACGCCGGGCAGGAATCCACCGAGAAACAGGTAGCCGACCGAAGTATTGGCCACCATGGCATAGAGCACCATGGGGATGGAGGGCGGGATGATCGGGCCGATGGTGGAGGCCGCCGCGGCGAGCGCGCCGGCGAAGCCGGGCTTGTAGCGGCCTTCCTTCAGCATCATCTCGATCATCAGCTTGCCGGGACCGGCGGCATCCGCTATCGCGCTGCCGCTCATACCCGAGAAGATCATGCTGGCGATGACGGTGACATGGGCAAGGCCGCCGCGAATGCGCCCCACGATCAGGCTGGCGAATTTCAACAACCGTTCGCTGACCGTGCCGGCATTCATGATCTCGGCGGCCAGGATGAACAAGGGCACGGCCAGAAGAACGAAGCTGCGGAACAGTCCGTTCAGGGATTGGGAGGCAACCAGCCCGATATCCTGGCCTTTCAGCAGAAGATAGAGGAAGGCCGAGCACAGCATGGCGAAGCCGATGGGCATCCCCAGCGCCCCCCAGATGAAGAAGCTGGCGAGCATGACCGCGGCAGCGAGTGTCATGTCAGGATTCCCTTGTCAGAGGTCTGATTGCCATGACTTGCCGAGCAGCCGTTTGAGGCGAATGGCGGAGCCGACGATGGCCCCGATCATGAAAATTGCGAAGCAGGAATAGATGATATCCATCGGGATATGCAGGATGAGTGAGTGATTACGGGACGAGAACATCACGTAGCCGATGGTCGTCGGCAGGCAGATGGTGAAGATCACCAGGATGCTGGCCGAGGTGAAGATGGCGAATCCGCGCTTCCAGCGCGGGCTGCGCGCTGCATAGAGCATGTCGAAGGTGATGTGCTCGCGCGGCGTCAGGATCGTGGCGCTGACCAGAAAGACGATCCAGACATAGGTGATCGAGCAGATTTCGAGCGACCACGACACCGGGTCGTCGAAGACATAGCGCGAGACGACCTGGATGACGAAGGCGCCGAACATGGCCGCGAACAGCAAAGCCGCGAGCAGTTCGGCGCCCCGCTTCAGTTTTGCGTGAAGCGACGTCACGATTCCCCCCGTGTCGCCAGTTTCGAGCGTCTTACGTGCCGGCCTTGTTGATACGCTCCAGCATCCCCTGCGGCCAACTGGCGGCGAACTTCGACTCCAGGAACTTCTTCTGCACCTGATCGCGGAAGGCGGCCACGTCGGGCGTCGTCACCTTGCTGCCCTTGCTTTCGAAGAAGCCCTTCGCATCGACCTCCGTCTTGATCACGCCATCGTCGTTGAAGGCCTTGGCCTTGGCTTCGGCCGCCTCGATCGCTCCCTGCTCGGTGGGCGAAAGCCCGTTCCAAAAGCCGTTGGCCATGGCGAAGAAGGTGTTGGAGACCATATGGCCGGTCAGCACCACCTGCTTCGAGACTTCGTAGAACTTCGCAGCCTCCGCATCGGGGAGTGGATTTTCCAGCCCGTCCACCGTGCCGGTCTGCATGGCGAGGTAGACCTCTTCGAAGGCGAGCGGCGTGGCATTGGCGCCCAGGGCATTGCCCAGGAACTGCCAGGTCTCTGATCCGGGCATGCGCAGCTTGAGGCCCTTCATGTCGGCGGGCGTCTTCACGTCGCGTACCTGGCGCAGGATGACATGGCGCGTGCCCAGATACTGGCTGCGCACGATATGGATGCCGACATTGGCGGAAACGCGATTGGCGTACTCCTTGCCGATGTCGCCATCGTAGACCGCATCGAGATGCTTGGGATCGCGCATCAGATAGCCGGTGGTGAAGATCGAATATTCCGGAATCTGCACGGCGATATCCTGGGGCGAGACCATGCCGACCTCGAGGTTGCCGCGCTGCATCGCTTCGATTTCCGTACCCTGCGCGAACAGCGTGCCGTTGTAGTGGTTCTGGACGTCGAACTGACCGGGTGCTGCAGCATTCAGCTCTTTTTTGAATTCCTCGAGCGCCTTGGACTGCCATTCCTCCGGCGAGCCCGGCGTCGATATGCGAATGATCTTGGCCGCGGCCAGAGACGATCTGGCGATGAAGGGCATCGCCACCGCGGCCGCACCGGCGGCCAGGAAAACCCGGCGGCCGAAGCGCCGGCGAAGGGTCGAGTTGCTCATCTTATTGTTCCTCCCTCTGTTTGAAACTTGTTTCGTCTAAGTTTCGTCTTCCAAGACTTGAGCGTCTCTTTTTGTTGTTCCGCTTCGTCGTTCGCTTAGCTTCCGCTGCGCGGCACGATCACCGGCTTCAGCCGCCGCGATTCACGCGGCCGCGGGAGCGAGACCACCTCGGCCCGCTCGATTTCCTTGAGACGGTCGAAGAGCTTGCGCCCCTCGGTCATGTTATGGGCTTTGGCCAGGGCCTCGGCTTCGGCGGGCTTGCCCGCGAGAATGGCCTCGACAAGGGGGCGGTGCTGATCGCCCACTTCTCGCGTGTCATGCATCAAGGCGTTGGAGCTCGCCATATAGCGGCGAACCTGCTGTTCCAGAATTTCATACTGCTTGGAGAGTCGGCGATGGTTGGCCAGCGCCACGATGGTCTTGTGCAGCGCCAGATCGGCCTCGACCGCCGGGCCGACCTTGCCATCTTTCGCCGCCGCGGACAGGCGTTCGAAGCTGACTTTCAGGCTTGCCTGCGCCGCCGGCGTCATCGCTTCGGCGGCAAGAAAAGAGGCGAGGCCTTCCAGCGAAGCGCGCAGCGTATAAAGTTCCCAGGCGTCCTGGGCCTTGAGATCGGGCACCGACCATTTGGTATAGGCGACCTGCTCCACGAGACCCTGATGGGCGAGTTCGGCCAGCGCGGCGCGCACGGTTCCCCGGCTGACGTGAAGCTGCTGGGCAAGCCAGGTTTCGACGAGACGAAAGCCCGGGGGAAAGCGTCCGCTGAGGATCTCCTCGCGCAGCACATCGGCAGCGCGGCGATCCAGGGAGCGGCGGTGAACCTTGAGGCTCGGCAGGTTCGGCATGGCTGGATATCCTTCTCCAATGTCAGAATTAACGTAATCGGCAGCCGACGGTCAAGGAATAATTGTTGACAATCTGCGGCAAGCCTTTGTGTATATTGGCAAAGTAAGTCCAGCAAGAGTTCCTTGATATGAATCGGCGCCTAGCCCTCACTGTCGTTGAGACCCTCGATCCCTGCCGGGCGCAACAGACCGGTCGTCACCGATGACCAAGCCGCTGGCCGGATTATGGACTGCGGTGGTGACGCCCATCGATAGCGGTTATCGCTGCGATGTTGCGCGTCTGGCCGCACACTGCCGGCATTTGTTCGACCAGGGTTGCGACGGTGTCGCTCTGTTCGGCACTACCGGCGAGGGCCCGGCCTTCGGCGCCGGCGATCGGCGACGCGTACTGGATGAATTGCTGGCCATTGGATTGCCGCCGGAGCGGCTGATCGTTTCGGCAAGCACGGCCAGCCTTCCCGATTCCATCGACCTGGCGCGCCAGGCGACCCGGGCCGGTGTCGCCGGTGTGCTGCTGATGCCCCCATTTTTCTTCCGCGACGGAATCGGCGACGAAGGCATCTTCCATTACTACGTCGCCTTGATCGACGGGCTTGGCGAACCGGATCTGCGCGCGCTGCTCTATCACATCCCCGGCGCCTCGGGCGTGCCGGTTCGCCCGCCGGTGATCCGCCGGCTGCTGGACCGCTACCCGGCAAACATCGTCGGCTTCAAGGACAGCGGCGGCGACTGGGGCTATACCGAAGAACTGCTGCGCCGCTTTTCTAAACTCGCGATCTTCACCGGCAGCGAGATCCATATTCATCTGGCGCTCCAGCATCATGGCGCCGGCACCATCTGCGGGCTGGGCAATGTCATCGCGCCCTTGCTGCGCCGCCTGCTCGACGCCCCGGGCATTACCGAGCGCCGGCGCTTCGTGCCGCTGATCCAGAAAGCCGACAGCCTGATGTCGCGCGGGCCCTTCGTTGCCTGTCTCAAGGCCTGGGTCGCGGCCGAGACGGGCGATCCCGGCTGGACACGCGTGCTGCCGCCCATGGCGCCGCTGCCCGGGCTGGAAGCCAGTCGGCTCGCCGCGGATTTTCGCTGCTTTCTCGACGAAATGGAAAAGAACCCCAACCCCGCTTCCAACCAATGAGGCTTGCATGACGATTTCCGCCGATCTGCTGCGCGACTATGCCGTGGCAGTCTTCCGGGGCGCCGGGCTGGACGACGAGGACGCCCGCGACGTCGCCGGTCATCTGGTCGACGCCAATCTGCTGGGCATGGATTCCCACGGCATCATCCGGGTGACCGAATATCTGCAATGCATCGACGACAGGCATGTGATCGCCAACAGGCGCATGAAGATCACCAAGGACGGCGGTGCCTTCGTGCTGGTCGATGGCCAGTTCGGCTTTGGCCAGACCATCGGCAAGCAGGCGGTGAATCTTGGCGTCGGCAAGGCCAAGACCCATGGGATCGCCATGATCGCCTTGCGCAATTCGGGCCATTTGGGCCGTATTGGCGCCTGGCCCCAGATGGCGGCCGAAGCCGGCATCGTCTCGCTTCATTTCGTCAACAGCTCGGGCGAAGGCATTCTGGTCGCCCCCTTCGGCGGCAAGGAACGCCGCCTTTCCGCCAACCCCATCGCTGCCGGCGCGCCGGGCCCCGAGGGCAAGCCGCTGGTCTTCGACGTCTCCACCTCGGCGGTCGCCGAAGGCAAGGTGCGGGTCGCCAAGAACAAGGGCGAGATGCTGCCCGAAGGCGTCGCTCTGGATCATGAAGGCAAGCCGATCCGCGATCCCAATGCATTCTATGGCCCGCCCATAGGCGCACTTCTGCCCTTCGGCGGACATAAGGGCTCGGGCCTCAGCTTCTTCGCCGAAATCTTCGCCGGGTCCCTTACCGGCGGGTGTTCGAGCCACCCCAAGAATCCGACTGCCGACCGCTTCGTCAATAACATGCTGTCCTTCTATATCGATCCCAGCGGTCTTGGCCTTGCCGCGTTTTTCAAGGAAGACGTGGCCCGCCTCACCGACTGGATCCGCACCACGCCGCCGGCCAAACCCGGCGACAAGGTTCGCGCACCGGGTGATGTCGAGCTCGCCACCAAGGCGGAGCGTCTCGCCCATGGCATCCCACTCGACAAGACGACGATCGCTCAGCTGGTCGCGGCGGGAAAGCGAACTGGCGTGAGTGCTGCCACCCTCGCCCGCCTCGAAGCCTGATCCAACCCAATCACCGCCAAACCAGGGAGACTCATCTCATGGCCCACAAGCCACTCGCCCGAAAGGAAATCGAGGCGTTGCGCGCCATCGACACGCCCACCATCTGCAATGCGCTCGAAGTGCTCGACCCCAAGTTCAAGAGCCAGGGCTATACGCTGGATCCGCTGGTCTGCGCTTTTCCGAAGCTTCCGCCCATTGTGGGCTATGCCAAGACCTCGACCATGCGGGCGTCCCGGCCCGCGCGGCGCGACAAGAAGGCGGAAGACAAGATCAATGAGGATTACCTCGACTACGTCGTGGCGGGGCCCAATCCCAAGATCGCCGTCGTCCAGGACCTCGATGGCAATCAGCGCGGGCGCGGGGCGCTCTGGGGCGAGGTCAATACCACCATGCACAAGGCCATGGGCTGCCTGGGCGTCGTCACCAACGGCAGCGTGCGCGACCTGCGCATGATCGCCTCCGAGTTTCAGCTGATCGCCGGATCGATCGGCCCCTCCCATGCCCATGAACATCTGATCGGCTTCGGCGGCGAGGTGAATGTAGCGGGCATGGTGGTGGAGGACGGCGATCTGGTGCATGCCGACGAGCATGGCGCCGTCGTCATGCCCCATGAACTGGCCCGCAAACTGCCCGATGTCGTCGCCCTCATCATGCGCCGCGAGGCGGTGATCCTGAAGGTCTGCCGCGAGCCGGGATTCACGGTCGAAAAGTTGAAGAAAGCCCTCGCCAAGAGCGAGCACGTCCACTGAGACGCGGCCGGCGCCGCTGTCGCGTGGCGCCGGCCCATTCTGTCGGCCGAGTCTGTCCCCATGACGCCGCGCGGCGATAATGGCATAACTCATTCCTCAACCGCTGACGGAGGGATGGGTCCATGGCCAAGCCGATCAAAACCGCGGCCTTCTGCGGCAGCCTGCGCAAGGCCTCCTTCAACCGCATGTTGTTGAAGGAATCGATCAAGCTGGTGCCCCAAGGCATGACCATCGAGGAAATCGAGATCGGCAGTCTCGCGCTATACAACGCGGACCTCCATCAGGCTGGCTTCCCCGCATCCGCCCAACAGGCCATCGACCGTGTCGCGGCGGCCGACGCGCTGTTGTTCGTGACGCCGGAATACAACTACTCCCTGCCGGCGCCGCTGAAGAACGCCATCGACTGGATCTCGCGCGCGCCCAACCAACCCTTTGCCGGCAAGCCCGCGGCCATGATGGGCGCCAGCATGGGCCTCATGGGATCCGTGCGGGCACAGCTGCATCTGCGCCACAGCATGGTCTTCCTCAACATGTTTCCGGTGAACCGGCCGGAGGTTATAATCGGCCAGGCGCAGAACAAATTCGACGCGGCGGGCAATCTGACCGACGAGGCGGCCAAGGGCTTTATCCGCGACCTGCTGGCCGCCCTGGCCGCCTGGACGCGCAAACTTCGGGGCGAATAGGGAGGCTGATCGGGTCGCCGTCAGCTTTCGAGCAACGCCACGCTGCCCTGCCCGCCGTCGGCGCAGATGCTGACGACGGCGCGGCTGCCCTTGGGCATCGCCGCCAACTCCTTCACCGCCTGACTCAGGATCCGCGCGCCGGTGGCGCCGAAGGGATGGCCCAGCGCCACGCTTCCGCCGTTCGGATTGATCCGCTCGACCGGCAGCGGGCCGAAATCCTCATCGATCCCGGTCTTGGCCTGCACGAAGCGCCGATCCTGCAATCCCTTGATATGACAGGCGAGCTGGGCCGAGAAGGCTTCGTGAATCTCCCATAGGGCAATGTCGGTATATCTCAGGCGATGGCGCGATAGAAGTCGTGGGATGGCGGAGACCGGCGCCATCAGCAGGCCTTCGCTGAAAACGTCGACTGCTGCCAATTCGAAGTCCACCAGCCGCACGCGGGCAAGCGCGGCCGGCAAGCGCGCCTGCCCCGTTGTCGTGGCGACCCATATTCCCGCTGCCCCGTCGGTCAACGGCGAACTATTGCCCGCCGTGATGGTGCCCGCGCCGGCGCGGTCGAAAGCCGGTTTGAGTTTCGCCAATTTCTCCAGCGAAGTGTCGCGGCGGGGAAATTCATCCCGCACCAGCCCATCGAGGGGCAGGATCAGGTCGTTGAAGAAACCGCGATCCTGGGCCGCGACGGCACGCTGGTGGCTGAGCAGCGCCCATTCGTCCTGGTCGCGCCGGCCGACGGCCCAGGTCTTGGCCATATCCTCGCAGTGTTCGCCCATGCTTCGGCCGGTGACGCGATTCTGAATCTTGGGGGCGTACAGCCGGATGTCCGAGGGCCTCAATCCGAGACCAATCCGCAGCCGCCGGCTCAATTTGCGCGCCTGACTCACGCGGCGAAGCCAGTCTGAAAGATTTTGCCCAAGGCCGAATTGGATGCGACTCATGCTGTCGACGCCGCCTACCAGCGCCAACTCCCGCCCGCCCCGGCCCAACATCCCCGCCGCTTCGAAGACGCCGACCATGCTGGTGCTGCATTGCATGACCGTGGTGAAGGCGGGAACATGGGGGTCGAGCTTGG
>Ga0137361_10001266_pt1 | contig 15472 bp, 13 predicted proteins | sample Mad1_80_16metaG_FD_104923 | JGI IMG/M metagenome (GOLD analysis project Ga0137361, IMG submission 104923) | Vadose zone soil microbial communities from Angelo Coast Range Reserve, California, USA - Mad1_80_16 metaG | ecosystem: Environmental > Terrestrial > Soil > Vadose zone | place: USA... | reverse complement strand
TTATTAATCAGCTCCTGGATGATAACGGTCTTGCCCACGCCAGCGCCGCCGAATGCGCCAACCTTACCGCCTCGCATGAACGGACAAATCAGGTCAATGACTTTGATGCCGGTCTCAAAGACCTCGATGCCTGCCGCCTGATCTTCAAGACTAGGTGCTGGCCTGTGAATAGGCTCGCGTGGGGCATCTGGAATATCGGGCTTCATATCAACCGGCTGACCAAGTACATTAAAGATGCGTCCAAGAGTCTTTGGTCCAACCGGAACCGTAATGGGCTGGCCTGTATCATAGGCGTCTATGCCGCGCTGGAGACCATCGGTCGGCCCCATTGCCACGCAGCGCACCCAGTTATTGCCCAGCAATTGCTCGACCTCAAGAACGAGATCCTGATCGCTGCCTTCTATGCGTGTACGAACTTCATTATATATTTCTGGTATCTTATCTGGGGGGAACTCAACGTCTACAACAGCCCCCAGCACCTCTACAACTTTTCCTTTGGTGCCTACTTCTGTTACCATATGTTTTTATTTTCTCCTACTGACTAAGGGCATTAGCACCAGATACTACTTCAAGAATCTGGGTAGTGATGCTGGCCTGACGGGCCTTGTTATAGGCCAGGGTAAGGTCTTGAACAAGCTCGTTGGCGTTGTCGGTGGCATTCTTCATGGCGACCATCTGCGCCGAGTAAAAGCTGGCGATGTTTTCCAGCAATGCCTGGTAGACCAGGACATCCACGTAACGGGGGAGTAAGGCTTCGTAGATAGTTCTCGGATCTGGCTCGTAGATATATTCTACTGCTTTTTGCTCGTCGGTTTGCCCGGCCGGTGGCTGCACCGGCAGCAGTTGCACCACAGTCGGCTGCTGCGTCACCATGTTGACGAACTTCGCATAGACCACGTAGACGATATCGACATCACCTTTCAGGAAAGCATCAACGGCCACCTGAGCAATAGCCGAAGCATCGGTCAGCGAGGGTTTATCGCCATAGTTCGTGAACTCTGCAAGCATAGGTAGACGGGAACGAATGACAAAATCACGTCCCTTGCGGCCCACCGCGATGAAATCCAGACCTGGCTGCTGGCCACCCTTCTCTGTCAGCCTGTTTTGCTCCTCTTGCACGGATGCAAGCGCCCGGCGGTTGATATTGCTCGGTAAAGCTCCGCTCAGACCACGATCAGGCGTGATCAGCACATAACCGATATTGCGCACCGGGCGCTGCTTCAGCAGCGCTACGCCTTCGCCGACATCCTCGCCCGAGGCATTAGCAAGACGCGAGACGAGTTCCTTTAACTGCTCGGAGTAGGGGCGCGATTGTTGCACACGCTCCTGCGCTCGTCGCATCTTACTACTGGCCACCATTTGCATCGCCCTGGTGATCTGCGCCATATTTTTAACCGAACGTATGCGCCGCCGCACCTCTCGGGTTGATGCCATAGATTGCCTCCTTTACGACGCCTGGCCCGCGTTGGTTGAGGAGCCAGCACCGGCGCGACTCAGGTCTTCTGACTTTTGAGCGGCCGCGTTAACGGCCTCCTGTGAGCTTTTAGGCGCGGAAGGAGCTTCCGCGTGAGGCTCGGCAGTCTTCTTGAATTCTTCAATGGCAGCGTCCAGTCTCCGCAACAGATCGTCAGACATCTTATTTTTGCCTATAACAGAACTGTCGATGATCTCTTGCTCGATCTCAGGATGGTTGGCATCCATGTAGCGATAGAACGCTTGCTCCCACTTAGTAATCAGGTCTACAGGCACATCATCCAGGTAGCCGTGGGTGGCCGCGTAGATAATCATGACCTCCTTCTCGACCGGCACTGGCTGGTACTGTGGCTGCTTGAGGATTTCAGTCAGGCGCTGTCCACGTTCGATACGGCTGCGCGTGGCCCTGTCCAGGTCGGAAGAGAACTGCGCAAATGCTGCCAGTTCGCGGAACTGCGCAAGGTCGAGGCGCAGCGAACCTGCCACCTGTTTCATAGCGCGAGTCTGCGCGCTACTACCCACGCGGGAAACCGAGAGGCCCACGTTAATAGCAGGTCTGATGCCTGCATTGAACAGGTCAGTTTCCAGGAAGATCTGGCCGTCGGTAATCGAGATGACGTTGGTCGGAATATAGGCCGAGATGTCGTTTGCTTTCGTCTCAATAAGGGGTAGAGCCGTCAGTGAGCCACCGCCGTATTCATCACTCAGGCGTGCTGCACGTTCCAACAAACGCGAATGCAGGTAGAAGACATCTCCAGGATACGCTTCACGGCCCGGAGGACGGCGAATAATCAGCGAGATATTACGATAGGCCTCGGCGTGTTTTGTCAGGTCATCGTAGATAATCAGCGCGTCTTTACCTGCCTCCATGAACTCCTCGCCCATGGCACAACCGGCATAAGGGGCCAGGTATTTCAATGGGGCGGGTTCCGAAGCTCCTGCCACCACGACAACGGTATGCTCCATTGCTCCATGCTGATCGAGGATCTCAACAGTACGCGCAACCGAAGAGTTCTTCTGGCCGATGGCGACGTAGATACAGATAAGGTTTTTGCCTTTCTGGTTGATGATCGTATCGATAGCAATGGCAGTCTTACCCGTCTGGCGGTCGCCGATGATCAGTTCACGCTGACCACGACCGATGGGGATCATACTATCGATAGCCTTAATACCTGTCTGCACCGGAGTATCCACCGGCTGCCGGGTAATCACGCCTGGAGCTACACGCTCGACAGGACGTGTCTTCGTCGTATTAATAGGTCCTTTGCCATCGATTGGCTCACCCAGCGGGTTGACCACGCGGCCTATCAGGGCGTCACCTACGGGAACAGAAACAATTCGTCCGGTGGTGCGTACCTCGTCATCTTCTTTAATATGTGTATAATCGCCCAGGATGGGGCAGCTGACCGTCTCTTCCTCAAGGTTGAAGGCCATGCCCATGATGCCTGTGCGTGGAAATTCTACCAGTTCGAGGTATTTCACATCTTGCAGGCCATAAACACGGGCGATGCCATCCTGCACCGCAATCACGGTGCCGACGCTGGCTGTTTCCGTCTCGTTGCCTCCGAAGCCTGCGATGTTTTTTTCTATAATTGCACTGATTTCATCAGCCCATGATGCCATGGTTGGTTCTCCTCTGTAGCATCGACACCAGGTAGGAGCGTAATTCAATCTCGGCACCTATCCGTCTTGCCTGTTCTTATGCGTCCTGTCAACGCCGCTCGCTCGCGGCTACTGCTTCGCAGTCAGACAGGACGAAAGGCAACGCACTTCGTGCTAGTGCTTCGCACTCAGGCAAGACGAAAGGAGAATGTATTGCGCCCTCTCAGCTCACGTCGATCCATGTTCCGGGGGCGCGATACTTCGCACCCCTACTGTATTTTGGTTGGTTCAATCACAGTTTCCTGCGTGGCTGTTGGTGCAGCAGCAGGCGGCACCAGATTCCCATCGCCTAGTTCTGGTGGAACAAAGGCATCGGTGTCGGTATTCGCGGCAACCCCTCTCAATAACTGTTGTCGCAGAGCGGACAGGCGGTAGCGAACGCTGCCATCGATCACCTTATCCTCCACACGAGCCACAACGCCTCCCAGGATTTCAGGTTGAACCTTTGTCTGCATAAGAATAGTTTTGCCTGTTCTACGTTCCAGCGCCTGCTTAACGGCGTTGCGCTGCGCCTCATCCATCGGTGTTGCCGATGTGACCTCAGCTTTTGCTTCGTTCTTGTAATCGAGCACGAGCTTTTCGAGTTCATTGGCAATGTTCTGCATGGCGTCAACCAGTTCGCGCTGGACGACGAGCAGGGCGAGGTTGAGCGACGTAGGCAGGACCTTAGACGCCAGCGCCTGGCGTATAGCTGTCTCTTTGCGCTTGGCGGGCACCTTTGGTTCATTCAAGAGATAGGCTATCTTGCGGTTAGAAAACACTTTAGCTATCTCTTGCACATCCTCAAGCGTACGATCAATCGTACCTTGCTTGCGTGCGATATCAAAGATTGCTCCGGCGTAGCGACGTCCTATCGCTCCCTTAAGCATTACTACTGTTCCTTTGTCAGGCTAGAACTAACAAACTCCTGGACCAGGCGGCGATTATCTTTATTGTCAACCGATTTTCGAATAATTCTGCCCGCGGCATCAATCGAAAGGTTGACAACGAGGCGGTTCAGTTCCTCACGTGCCTGGGCGGCTTCCTGCCGAATACGAGCAACGTACTGCTGTTCAACCTCTTGAGCGCGGACATTTGCTTCGTCCAGGATACGATTCGCCTCGCGCTCGGCTGCTTTCTCCGCCCGTTCAATCGTATCCTGTGCCTGCCGGCGCGACTCGGCCAGTATTTGTTCGGCGCGTGCATTTGCTTCAGCAAGCTCACGCCTGGCCCTTTCCGCGTTCTCGACACCCTCACGAATTGTCGCCTGCCGGCGATCGAGCGTCCGAATAATGACGGGGAAGCCCCATCTCCATAAGACGTAGAAAACAACGCTAAAACTGATAATCTGCGAGAGCAGGGCAACCGCGTTGATCCCAAGTCCGCTCGATATATCAGCAAAGATAAGTGTTTGCACTACTGCGTGCATTCTCATGCCTCCTTCCTTCAGAGGACACTTTCTGTCCTTCTACAACGCGGAGACGCAGTTTGTCGCTTTCTCATTACACGCATGCAGACGATTTACTGCTACATAAGATAGACGACATGCCGCGTCTCCACGCTTGGAGCGGAAAAGTATTACTTGAGGAACTGGATCAGGAAAGCGATCAGTAGCGCATAAATAGCGATAGCTTCAGCGAAAGCCAGACCAAGGATCAAGTCGGTACGGATAAGTGGCTCAGCTTCCGGGTTGCGCCCGATGGCATTAAATGCCTGGCCGGCGGCGATACCGATGCCGATACCCGGCCCAATTGCTCCCAAACCAATTGCTAACGCTACACCCAGCGGATGAAGGTCTACTGGCATAATAATCCTCCTTAAGGACAAGCCTTAAAATGTTCTGATGTTTGATAAATTTATGCAATCGCAGGAAAAGTCTGCGAGTAGCAATCATTGTAACTAACCCGATGTACAAGTTCTTTCTTGTACATGCCGCCTGCGGCAGCGAGAAAGGGGGGATGAAGTGGGGACACCCCACACCCCGCCAGGGGCGGCCGCCCCTGGACCCCCGCTTCGCGCAAGCGGCACTAATGCGTGGCCGCTGTCGCTCTTTCCTCATTGCGTTCGACTTCTTCACGGGCCTCATGCTCACCTTCGACATGTGCATGAGGGGTGACGGCCAGTTGCAGGTAGATCAATGTCAGCAGCGCAAACACGAACGCCTGCACAAATGCAACGAAGAGTTCGAATGGAATAAAGATGATATCCGAAACGAACGGGATGATAAAGGCGAAGACTGCCAGCACCACGCTTCCGGCAAAGATATTGCCAAAGAGACGGAAAGCCAGCGAAAGGACGCGCCCTATCTCCTGGACAATGTCCAGAATGCCTACAAAGAACTCTATGAAGCCCGTAAAGCTAAAACTGAGAAGGGCTCTGACGTTGAAGTACTTGCCCAGGTGCTCTCCCGCTCCTAGCGTATAGAAGCCAAAAACCTGTGCGGTAATCACCGCAATCAGCGCCATACCGATGGTCAGATTCAGGTCAGTGGTAGCCGGGCGAATCCAGGGTATAATTGCGTTGGAAATATCGCCAAACAGCAAGAAACCAAGGACCGGCTGACTGCTTGTATGCGCAGCCTGAATAGCCGCCGTATTGATCTGCCCTACGGTATCTACACCTGGGACGATATCAATAATGTTGGAAACAACAATGAAGACGAAGAAAGTAGCAACCAGCGGGAAAAACCTTTTTCCATTGACTTTCCCGGCCACACCCTCGACCAACCCCAGTAGTAGTTCTACTGCCCATTCCATGAAGTTCTGCATACCGGAAGGAATCAAGTCACGTCTGCGCGTACCCAAATAGAAGAGCACCAACAATATAACTATCGATATCCAGGTGCCCAGTAACGTATTGGTGACCGGAAATGGCCCGATATAGAAAATTACATCCGGTGCAAGAGATATGTTTGGAAGTCTCCAGAGCACTCGGCATCCTCCTTATTCACCGAGCTCTACCAGGTCTGTTTCGTTGCAGGTGGCTCCGTCTATCCTCTCTATAACAACCTTGACAATAAACGGTACGCTCCATAAATTCCCGAGATCAGGCCAAGCAGCAGCCCGAGTAGTAAAAACAAATGTCCGATATGGACAACACCATCCAGGTAGTTTCCAAGGATGGCAAACAGAGCTATGGGAATGGCTATGGTGAAGCCCAATTGTCCCACTAAGGCCAGTGATCCCCAAACGGAGGGCGGTTGTTTCTTTTTCATGTCCTCACTGTTACCCCTTGCCCTCGTGATCCCCGTCTTGCTTACGCTTACGGTTATGACCTCTTATCTCTCTTTATTATACCAATGGGATTATAGCACACGGAACAGAAGATGTGCAACAGGTGATACAAAGTCGGCTCCACACTACTCCTCGTGAAAGATGAGGAAAAATTGTAAGGATGCTCAGAGTACCTCTCCAGGGTCTATACCGAGTGAACGCAATTTCTCGGCAAATATCCTGGCTTTCTCAGCCTCGGCCTCTGCTCGCTTATCGGCGGCCTCAGCACGCATCTCGGCAGCTTGCCTGGCCTGGACTTCAGCCTCAGCACGATACCTATCGACTTCGCCCTGTGTGAGCCGTCGATGCCCCTGGCGATCATAGAGCCGCAGATAGGGTCCATCAGGCACCAGCAGGCTGTCCAGGTGCCGACTCCATAAGCGTCCACCGGGGCCAGGCAGCATCTTCTGCATGAGGCCAGTATCTTTGTCCACTTGCCACCCAAACAGGCGAAAAGGCTCACTACGTCGGATGGGAGGCTCATTGGGGTCGTAGGCAAAATACTCTTGTACGCCCATCACTACATATTTATCCGGTTTCTCAAGCAGATCACGCTTCCAGGTCTCCTCTGAGGCTATCTCCAAGACCACCTGGGGAGCAGGCCCATGCACCCCTACTCGCCAGCTGCGTACCGGACGATGCGCGATGCCCTTGATCACCGCCAGGTCAGGAGCCAGGGGCTTCTCGTATTTATCACGAGTTTGGTAGAAATTGAAGTTTTCATAAATGGCGCACAGCCGGTCGTGAAACAGCCAGGTGAGTACGTCCATCAGATAATGCACTAGTGCGGCATGTGATGACGTTTCCCCCATCAAGTCCTCCTCGGTGGGGTGGCTGTCATAGTAGTAGGCTACCTCATCGCTCGTATGTTCGATCATGGTCTGCTCCTTATTTGTCTCTTTGCTCGCCCGTCTGCTATGTGCTGTCCAGGTCGCTTTCTCCAGCGTGCGCCTCGACCCCTACCTTTTTCTTCGTCGGTTAGTTGCTTCTCTCCGCCTATGCAGCGAGGAAGCCTCCTACCACTTCTATCATAACATAGTTGCATCGTCTCTACAAGCCGCTTCTGGCTGCTCCAGATCTTTTCTTAATTATTCCTATAATAATCAAGAGTCTCAGCAAGCTGTGCGCGCTGCTCAGAGGTCAGATCAGAACGCTTTGCAACCGTCTCCCACATCTGCCTCTTCGCCACCTGCTGTTGCTTTTCTAACGTCTTGGTACCGGCTACGATTGATTTTAGGTAATCGAGTTCCACCGCATCCTCAAACGAGAGGTCAGGTCGCTTGATCACTTCTATCAGGGCCTGGATGCCCTGGTTCCTCTCCTTTGAGGGATATGCGCTGGCATAACACAAGGCGAGTGCTGCCTCCTGCGCCTGCCCGGCCGTGGTATCCGGCCAACGAGCCTGCGCCAGCAGCGCCTCGATAGCCTGCTGTCGCTCGTTTGAGCCTTTAGGACTTCGCACGTAAAGTGTATGTGCAGCTTCTACGGCATCACCGAAAGGAATATCCCTTCGCTTCGCCAGTGCCAGCAATATCTGAACAGCCTCCTGCTGCTCCCCAGAGCCTTGAGGACTCAATGAATAGAGCGTACCGGCAACTTCTATCGCATCGCTGGCGGTAATATCTTCTCGCCGCACCAGGTCCAACAACAATTGCAGCACCCACTGCCTTGTCTGTGATGCTGGCTTACTCCTCTTGTAAACTATCCAGAGCGCATCCGACACACTCCCGAAGGTGATACCTGGCTCGCTTCCTGCCTTCAGCAGCATTTCAATGGCTTCCCTTTTTGTTTTTGGCTCGTGTAGGACAGCACAATTGCTCGCCGTCTCGTAGTCCGCGGCGTTCTTTTGTAGAAGAGTAACGCAGGCCAGTGTGATTTCCTGCTGTATGTTCTCATTCATGAGTATTCCTCCGTGGGGAGAGCCGAAGCAATGAGAAATGTATCGTTCAATGGTAAAACGTTTACAGGTGGGATTTTTAGACAATGATGGCGAGGCTTGTCTCACCAGAAAAACGTGCTATAATGAAGCATGACCCTGACCCAGATAACTCACAATACAACAACTATACAAAAGAAGACCGACCTGCTCAGCCTCACGCTGCCAGAGCTGCAACAATGGCTCACCGAGCGTGGAGAGCCTGCATTTCGTGCCAGACAGATCTATAGCTGGCTTTACTCGCACCTGGTAACCGATTTCGCGGCCATGACAAATCTGCCGCAGGCCCTGCGTACACGGCTGGCGGAAGAAGCATGCACCGGCCCAATGATTGTGCGCAGCGAACTGCACTCTAAAGACGACCGCACGCGCAAAATCCTGCTGGAACTGGACGACGGCAAGCTCATCGAATCGGTATTGATGCTGTATCCACCCATCGGTGAAAGCAGTGCACGCGCCACCGTCTGCGTCTCCTCACAGGCAGGCTGCGCCTATGGCTGCACCTTTTGTGCCACGGGACAGATGGGCTTTGACCGTCACCTCAGCGCGGGTGAAATCGTCGCCCAGGTCCTCTTCTTTGCGCGTGAACTGCGGGCCGCTCCATGGACAGCCAAAGGACTCCCAGGCAGCACACCCATCGACCATATTACGAACATCGTTTTGATGGGCATGGGCGAACCGCTGCATAACTATGACAATGTGCTGAACGCACTGCGCATCCTCAATAGCGCCGAGGGCTTCAACCTGGGGGCTCGCCATATGACCGTCTCGACCGTGGGGCTTATTCCGGCTATACGAAAACTCAGCCAGGAACCCTTGCAGGTGAACCTGGCAATCTCCCTGCACGCCCCTACCGACGAACTGCGCAGCAGGACGATGCCCGTCAATCGGAAGTATCCCTTACAAGAACTCATTGCAGTGTGCAAGGACTACATTGCCACCACCGGTCGACAGGTTACATTCGAATATGTGCTGCTGGCAGGCGTAAACGATACACCCGAATACGCGCACAAATTGGGTGAGTTGCTCGCGCCATTGAAGCAGTTTGCGCACGTGAACTGCATTCCCGTCAATGCCACCTCAGCCGATTACCGGCCACCTACCGGCGGAGCGATTCGCGCGTTCCGCGACATCCTCTACGAACACGGAGTCAGCAATAGCGTGCGTGCCGAACGCGGAGACGATATTGCTGCCGCCTGCGGGCAATTAAGGACGCGGTTCGAAAGCCAACGAAAACCTATTGAGTGAACTCTCATTCAGTAGAAGCAGGATGGGAACGAAGGCCGTAAAAGAGAGGCAGAACATTGAATATCTTGAATGCTTCGAGCCCAGCAGCCTGTTTAGAATATCTGGATCGTATCCATTTCCCGGCCCAGGCGAGCTCGGATTTTCCGCAGCCATCGCTACAGACTCTGCGAGCCTTACATGAGGCCCATCTTCTGGCTGTTCCTTTCGAGAATCTCTCTATTCACTATGGACAGCCAATTATCCTGCAAGAAGACGCGCTCTTCAACAAAATCGTGCGCCAGCGCCGCGGCGGCTTCTGCTATGAACTCAATGGTCTTTTCGCGTGGCTGCTGCGTCAGCTAGGCTTCCAGGTGACGTTACTCTCCGCTGGAGTCGCCAATGATAGCGGCAATTTCAGCCCCGAGTTCGACCACCTGACGTTACTGGTTCATCAACTGGATGGCGCTGACTGGTTAGCTGATGTTGGGTTCGGTGATTCGTTCCGGCAGCCGCTACGTTTTGAGGCAGAAGTGGAGCACGCTGAAGCAGATGGACGCAAATATCGCTTGCAGAGGAAAGATGATGAGAGCGAGGAGCATATGAAGTGCGAGTATTGGATTTTGCAGCAATTCCGTGATGAGAAGTGGGAATCCCAATATCGTTTCACGCTTCGGCTTCACCAGTTGACCGATTTTACGGAAAGGTGTCACTATCAACAGACCTCACCGGAGTCGCATTTTACTCAGAAACGGATCTGTTCGCTCGCCACACCAACGGGGCGCATTTCCCTAAGTGATCTGCGTCTGATCACGACGATCGATGAGAAAAGGGAGGAGCGGGTGTTACAGCCGGAGGAGTATGAGGGAATGTTGGCGGAGATGTTTGGAGTTGTTTTGTAGGTATATTACTCGAGCAATTCGGTAACGCTGACCACGATCATATCCGCTCCACGCTGCTGGTAAAGAGCAATCTCATCCTCATGCACGAGCATAACTGCCAGCATATCCGGCTCATCTTCTTGTTTCGTAGCCCGGTAATTCAACACGACATCCAGATCATCGCCGGTATCACCGATATACATGCCGCCTCCGACTCCAGCTCCCATACCTTCAATAGCCAGCCGGATGGCACGCGGATCAGGTTTGGGGCATATATCTGCGGGAATGACCACATCCCACCAGCGTTCGCCGCAGTATGCTTCCATACGCTCCAGGGCACTATCGACTTCCGGGCCAACACGCCCGGTAATCATTCCCATGTGTCGAATGCCTGTCTTACGCAGGCGCGTAAAGAAATCTGGTGGGAAAAGCATTTGCTCGTTATTCACAAAGCCCGGGCAGTCGGGCAGATAACGCGGCGAGCGGCCAAACCAGCGTCTATATTCGGATGCACCCCAATAATACTCGTGATAGATGTCGCCTATGATATCATATGGAAGCTGCGCGGTTGCAGGGGTAACTTCTCTCACCCATTCAATGCCGCCATGGCCCTTTACATTGGCGGCACGCGAGAATGCCGCCCATTCCTCGCTGCTGCGCTCAGCAAAGGATGTACCTTTCCATTCACGTAAGCGCGCCGTGCCAAGGGTAGCCAGCAGGTAGCACATATCCCAATCATTGTTGTAACCGCCTGCCTGCTTGAAAGCGAGTACGTCGTCGTGCGTAAACAGGGGTTTTCCCTCGTGCTGGCCCCAATCAAGTCCGTGAAGCGTGCCCGCAACATATTCCGCGGTAGCAATATCCGTGGCATGGAACGAATCGATGGTTCTGATGAGTACGCCATCAACATCGAAGAGGATTGTATCGAAAGGAGTGGGAAATTTCAGGCCCGGTCGTTGCCAAAGTACCTTGGAATGCGAGCCGGAAACGCCGCTTCGCGCTACGGCTTCGCCGTCATCCGGCTCGAAAGGTAGTACCTTGGAATGCGAGCCGGAAACGCCGCTTCGCGCTACGGCTTCGCCGTCATCCGGCTCGAAAGGTAGTACCGAGGAACGCATTAAGAAACCTTTCGTTATCATCATCCATGAGTTCGGCAGTATACTTCTGCCGAACTCATGGAGTGCTAGTGAGCCACCAATATTTTTAAAACGTGGCGTACAATCGTCACTCCCAAAGCATAGGCGAGAATGGCGATGAGTGTTGAAGTATCAATAATATAGCCGTTGTAAGGCAGTGATGGCACCAGGTTTTCAAAAGGGGCAACCAATGGAGCGCTTAAGAAAAAGACCCAGTTGGAGAAATAAGGGAATGGCGGCTGCAAGGAAGAATTTCCTACAGAGAAATGGAAAAAATACAGGATGAAGCGTGTAAAAAGGAGTAACAGCAGAGCTGCCAGGCCTAGCGCGAGCAGTTGGTTGATTTTCTTGATGATAGCTGCGAAGAAAGTACCAATTCCACGCATTGCCCGCCTGATCCATGACTCACGAGGAAGAGCAATGCGCGGCATGGGTGTTGTGATGCTTGAGAGCACCGGCTCAGTAGCTTCATTATAGAAAGCATAGTAGTTTCCAGATAAACGCCGGCGACGCTTCATATGTTTACTCGCTCTCTAGCAGAGAGACATACCCCGCCTTAACTAATAAACGTAAGTTGACAGCATTTTCTCGTACGAAACCAGGTTCTACCGGGCGACCACACTGTAGAGTGCGTGAATGATCTTATTCCGATCAGAAACGCCGCTTGCTCGCGGCTACGCACTTCGTGCGTCATCTGATCGGATAAGTAGTATTTATCCAGCACGTGCTCGCCCCTATACCGCAAATACTCTACACTCTAACATTTATTATTACATTACTACGCCAAAATTTCAATCACCGCATCCATATCTTCCTCACCCAGTACATGTACCTGCTCCCATCCTTCTTGCGGTGCATCCTGTAGGGTGCGCTGCAGCAGTCCGGCATGGTAGGCGACTACCTGCTCACCTACAATACGTTGACGCATCTTGTCACGTTCCAGGCAAATTTCCGGTGGGATATTGAAGATGAGAAGGCAGCCCAGGTAGCCAGATCGTCGTGACAACTCGCGCAGTTTGCGCCTGGCTTCCGACTGAAGCGCGGTGCTGTCCGCCACGGTAAAGCGTCCCAGGAACATGCGCTTCTGGATAATATAGTAGAAGAGGTCGAAGGTGTCGCGATTGACCTGCTGGTTGTTTACATCGTCGCAGATCATGGCGCGGCAGTAGTCGGAAGAGACGATGTTGGTAGGAATAAAATGTTGGGCGGCAAAGGTGCTTTTGCCGGAACCCGCGGGACCACAGAGGACCAGGAGGGCTCTGCGGGGAACTTGAATGATCTTTGGCATGATTAGTACTCTAAGTCGTCCCTGGTCTGCTCGATCATGGCATGCTCCCTGTCTTTGTCTTTCCCTATATGCCTGCTTGTCTGCATCCTGGTCGCTCCTTTTGTGAGCCTCGACCCCTACCTTTACATTCAATAGTGCTTCTCCTCGCCTGAATAGAGGGAGGAAGCATCTTGCTCTTATGATAGCATAATTGGCAGCGACTCTACAAGCCGCTTTTAATAAGATTCCAGGCTGCAGGCGGAGCCGCGCAAACTGTCAGAACTACTTTAAATATGTAGCGATTTGTGCTATACTCGGTTGTGACGTTTCCAGCGTTTATGCTGTGTCGACAAGCGTTTTATGTATGGAATGACATGGACGGCCACCCGGCTCTCTACAATCTGGTGTCGTCGCCCTGTCCAGGGTTTACATCACCCCAGGCCCTATCTAGTACCCACAGGGCCACTTACAATATATATTTAGGAGAACAATGTGTCCTTAGATTTGAAATTGACCGGTACTGAAATTCGCCAGCTTTTCCTGGATTTCTTTGCCAGCAAAGGTCATTTGATCATGCCCAGTTCGTCGCTGGTGCCGCGCAATGACCCCACGGTCCTGCTGACAACCGCGGGTATGCAGCAGATGATCCCTTTCTTTCTGGGACGTGAGACTCCTCCCGCGCCGCGACTCGCCTCTGTGCAAAAGTGCTTCCGCACGACCGATATCGACAAGGTAGGAAACGAGCGCTCGCTCACTTTTTTTGAAATGATGGGTAATTTCTCCGTCGGCGACTATTTTAAGCGCGAAGCGATTGCATTTGCCTGGGAATTTCTGACACAGGTGGTCAAGTTGCCCGCCGATCGCCTGTATCCTACGGTACACCCTGAAGATGACGAAGCGCCCGAATGGTGGAACAAAATAGCCGGTTTCCCTGACGATGCCATTGTGCGCCTGGAAGACAACTGGTGGGGACCTCCGGGAGCCTCCGGTCCATGTGGGCCTGATTCCGAAATTTACTATGATCGCGGCATCGAACATGGCTGCGGGCGGGCCGATTGCAAACCCGGCTGCGACTGCGAGCGCTTCCTGGAAATCTGGAACCTCGTCTTCATGCAGTTTTACCAGGATCTCGATGGGACACGCACACCTCTACCCAGGAAGAATATCGACACCGGTCTCGGACTGGAACGTCTCACCATGGTTTTACAGGGCAAAGAATCGGTCTTCGATACCGACCTCTTCCGCCCCATCATCGATAAATTCGCGGCCCTTGCCAATACCGCCTACGGGCAAAATCCGAAAATCGATACCTCGCTGCGCGTCATAGCCGACCATGGACGCGCGCTCGTCTTCCTTGCCGCCGACGGTGTACTCCCCAGCAACGAAGGACGGGGCTACATCTTCCGCCGTGTGCTGCGGCGAGCGGTCCGCCACGGTAAACTGCTTGGCCTGGATAAGCCATTCCTCTCCGAGGCTGCCGATACCGTCATCAACCTGATGAAAGACCACTATGTCGAGCTTGCCTTGCAGCGAGACCGTATAGTGGAGATTCTGAGCCTGGAAGAGAAGAAGTTTGGTCAGACGCTCAACACCGGTCTCTACCTGCTCAATAATCTACTCGAAGAATTGCGGCGCATCAATTCTAACGTGATCCCAGGGGAAGAGGCTTTCAGGCTCTACGACTCACATGGCTTCCCGCTGGAATTCACGCAAGAGGTGGCGGCTGAGCATGACTTTATCGTCGATGTCCCAGGCTTTGAGAAGGCCATGCAGATGCAACAGGAGCGCAGCCGTGCTGCCGGAGCCTTTACGCAGGGCAAAGATGTAGAGGTACTCACAGCAGTACTTAACCGCGTTGGGCCAACCGAATTCACAGGTTACGAGGGCATTAGCGGCAGCAGCAAAGTCGTGGCTTTGATCGTGGATGGCGTAGAGGTTGACAGTATCAGCACACCACAGTCGGCCCAGGTAGTACTCGATGCTACCCCCTTCTATGCCGAGAGCGGCGGGCAAATCGGCGACCGGGGCGACCTCACCGGCTTCATGGGCATCTTCCAGGTTGAGGATACGCGCCGCCCGCTCAAAGGATTGATCGTCCACTATGGCCGTATTCGCGAGGGCTACATGCGTGTAGGCGACAGCGTGCCGGCCGATGTAGTTGCACAGCGGCGAGAGGATACGATGCGCAACCACAGCGCCACGCACCTGCTGCATAAGGCCCTGCGCGATATTCTCGGCCCGCAGGTGGAGCAGCGCGGCTCGCTGGTCGAACCGGAACGCCTGCGCTTCGACTTTGCCAGTTCTCGTCCGCTTACTGCATCGGAGATTACGCAGGTCGATGAGCAGATCAACCGCTGGATCCGCGCAGATCTCCCCGTGCATACTACTATCATGCCTCTGCAAGAGGCTTTGCTGACGGGGGCAATGGCGCTCTTCGGCGAAAAGTACGAGGACAATGTACGCGTGGTCTCGATGGGCAGCAGTACCGAGCTATGCGGGGGCACCCACTGCGCCTCAACCGGGCAGATAGGCATCTACATTACTGTACAGGAAACGAGCATCGCCGCCGGTATCCGGCGCATCGAGGCGTTGACGGGACGTGGAGCCGAGGCCTATCTACGCCGTCGCAGCGCTACAGTAGA
>Ga0137361_10001264_pt1 | contig 15489 bp, 14 predicted proteins | sample Mad1_80_16metaG_FD_104923 | JGI IMG/M metagenome (GOLD analysis project Ga0137361, IMG submission 104923) | Vadose zone soil microbial communities from Angelo Coast Range Reserve, California, USA - Mad1_80_16 metaG | ecosystem: Environmental > Terrestrial > Soil > Vadose zone | place: USA... | reverse complement strand
GGCCGTGTTCCGGGCGGACATCGTCGGCCCCGTGTGCGAGACGGGGGATTTCCTGGCCCGCGACCGGGATCTGGAACCCGTGGAGCCGGGCGACCTGCTGGCCGTCCGCGACGCGGGGGCCTACGGCTACGTGATGGCCTCGAACTACAACCAGCGGCCACGGCCGGCCGAGGTCCTGGTGGAGGACGGCCGGGTCCGCCTGATCCGTCGCCGGGAGACCCTCGAGGATCTCGTCCGCACCGAGGCATAGTAGACCCAAGCAACGGCGGCGAGCGGAGCCGAATTCATTTCGGCGGAGCGAGCGGGGGTTCAAGGGGGGGGCGACGCCGCCCCCCCCTTGCTCAATTCGATCACCCGCCCCAGGTCGCTCGAGCGGGCCAGCCGAGCGAACGTGTCGTAGACGGCCGCGGAGACATCGCGGATGGCGGCCTCGCCGTCGGCGTCGCGGCGCAGGTAGGTCGTCATCACCGCGGCCGTGTAGGGCCGCCCTGGCAGGTCGACGTACCCGACCTCGCAGCGGACCGCCTCAAGCTCGCCCGATTTCGTGTAGGCGGCCAACGGCTCGGGCAGGGCCGCCCGGAAGGCGGTGTGGCTCTCGGGAGTGGCGGCCACCGCCCTCAGGTCGCGAGCGAGCTCGGCCGGGAGCCCCGTGCCGCGCGCCACCGCCTCGGCCAGGCGGGCCAGCTCGGCGGGGGTGGACACGTTCTCGCGGCCTTCCCGGGCCGCCGCGAGGTCCATCATGCGCCGCCGCAGGCGGGTCCTGGTGAGGCCGAGGGTGTCGAGCCGGCGGTTCACCGCCTCCATCCCGACCTTGCCGGCCAGGAGGTTCGCAGCCTCGTTGTCGGACCAGCCGATCATCAGCACGGAGAGATCGCGCCACGTGAGAGCCACGCTCCCGCCCAGGCGCTCCAGGATACCGCCCCCGCCCACTCGGGGCAGGGGCGGTCGCGTGACCTCGGCCAGGTCGACCCGCCCCTCCTCGGCCTGGCGGAACAGCTCGTACAGGATCGCGAGCTTGATCGTGGAGGCGGCGGGGAAGAGCTCGTCGGCCCGCAGCTCGATGGTGGCCCCGGTCCGATGGTCTCGCACGGCCACCCCGCAGACGCCGTCCAGGGTGCGGTCGATGGCCTCGATTCGCTCGCGCAGCCGGTACCAGAGGACGCGCTCCTTGGCCGTCATCTCCCCGGCGGCGATGGGAACGGCGAGGGCCAGGACCAGGGCCAGGACAAGGCCGGGGCGGGTCACGGGAGCTTCCATGTCTTGTCGTACCTCAGGACCCCGGTCGGTCCGATCGAGAGGCCGCGCACCACGCGGCGGTATGCGGTGAAGACGGAGCCGTGGTACAGGGGCACCCAGGGCAGGTCCTTCTGGAAGAGGGCCTGCACCTCCCGGTAGGCCGCGAGGCGAGTCTCCAGGTCGCTGCCCATGCGAGCCCGCTTGAGCAGGGCGTCCATGGCGGGATTCCGGTAGCGGCTGCGGTTCGTGTTCCCGATCGACCCCGAGTCGAGCAGCACGGAGAGGAAGTCGTTGGGGTCCAGGGTGTCGGCCTGCCATCCGAGCAGCGCGAGGTCGTAGTCGCCGCGCGTGGCCCGCTCGACGTATTCGGCCCAGGTGGGCACCTCCCGCACGACGGCCCGCACGCCGACCTGGCGGAGGTCGTCCCGGATCTCCGCGGCCAGGCGCAGGGGGTGCGGCATGTAGGGGCGCGGCGCGTCGACCGCCAGGAGGGTGGTTTCGAGCCCCTCGGGGAAACCCGCCTGCGCCAGGAGGCGTCGGGCCGCGGACCGGTCCAGGACCAGATCGCGGGTGCGGGAGTCGTAGCCCCAGAGGGCGGGCGGCAGCGGGTTCTGGGCGGGCTTCCCGTGCCCGCCCAGCAGGTGGCGCACGAGACGGTCGCGGTCGATCGCGCGGGCCAGGGCCTGCCGCACGCGCCGATCGCCGAAGGGCGGCCGGTCGTTGTTGATCGAGAGGAAGGCGAGGTTGAGGCCGGTCTGGGAGTCGAGGGTGATCTCGGGTCGTCCGTGCAGCTCGCGGAGGCGGTCCTGGCCCACCGCCGAGGTCACGTCCAGCTCGCCCGCCAGCAGGGACTGGACGAGCTTCTCCTCGCTCGCAAGGCGGCGGAACGAGATGGCGCGGAGCCGGGGCGCGCCGCCCCAGTAGTCGGGGTTGGCCAGGAGCTGGACCAGTCCGGGCTTCGCCTCGGCGAGCCTGAAGGGGCCCGTGCCCACGGGGCGGCCGTCGGGCGCGGCCAGCCGGCGCGGGCTCTGCAGGGCGAAGAAGGGCTGGGAGAGGGTGGCCAGCAGGGCGGCGCTCGGCTTGTCGAGGGTGATCGAGACCACGTGGGGCCCGATCCGCGACGCCCTCCCCGGGAACGCGCGGGTGCGCCGCAGGCTCTCCAGGTTCGCCACCACCGCCTCCGCGTCGAGGGCGGCGCCGTCGTGGAAGCGGACTCCCTCGCGCAGGGTGAAGGTCCAGACCCGGCGGTCCACGGTGGCCCAGGTGGTGGCGAGGACGCCCTCGGGACGCGTACCGCCGGAACGGAAATGAACCAGGGTCTCGCAGACGTTTGCGACCACCGCGGTGGACACGAGGTCCGTGGCCCGGTGCGGCTCGAGGGTCACGGGGTCGGTGAGGATGCCCACCACCAGGGTGTCGGGGGGGACGGCCAGGAGCGAGACGAGGAGGAGCGGCGTCAACGCGGTCGCCGGGCTCCCTGGTAGAGCTCGGCCCAGTAGGGCTCGTCGAGGCCGCTCTCCTGGACCACGGGCGCGTCGTGGACGGTGGCGCTGATGAATCGTCCGGCGCCCACGAACAGCCCGACGTGGGTGATCTCGTCCCTCTTCTTGCCGAAGAAGACCAGGTCCCCGGGCCGGAGCTCTCCCTTCTCGACCGGCTCCAGGCGCGGGTCCGCGAACTGCATGTCCGCGTCCCGCCGCACGTCGATGCCGTTCACCCGGTAGACCAGGCTGGTCAGGCCCGAGCAGTCGAGGCCCTGGACAGTCATGCCGCCCCAGAGGTACGGCACTCCCAGGAACCGGCGGGCGGTCGACACCAGGTCGGCGTCGGACCCGCGCGGTCGGGGGGCGGCAGGGTCGACCCGCTTCACGTCTCCCGCCTGGATGAAGCCCGAGTCGCCGTTCGGCAGCCTCGCCCGGAGCCAGCGCTCGCTCACCGGGGCCCCGCCGATCTCCAGGCGCGTCCCCATCGGCGCCCGGGCTTTTGGCCGCGCGCTGGTGGCGCTCGGATCCCGATAGATGTTGGCCATGAGGCTCACCACCTCCAGGACCTCGCCCTTCGAGGCGTAGCGGAGGGCCCGGGGACCCGGGTAGTCGTGGAGCGCGGCCGCGGGGAGCCAGCCCTGGTAGGTGTCGGGAGTCTCGATCTTGACGAAGCCGGCCTTTCTCTCGAGCGCGGCCACCACCTGCCCGAGCGTCGCCTGGCTGACCACGTCCTCGTCGGCGCTGGGGGCCGAGTACATGTTCTCGACGGTGCGCACCACCACCGCCTCGGGCCGGCGGGCGGCTGCCGCCAGGGTCACCAGGAGGAGCAGGCTCGACATCGCCCCGAATCTTCAGTCAGGAAGGAGGCGCGGGTCAAACCACGGGCGGCGATTCGACCTCGGTGAGGGGCACGTCCCAGTGGGCGTCCAGGATCTCGAAACGGCGCTGCTCCTCCTTCTTGAAGGCGTCCTGGTCGGGGAAGAGGCGCCGGGCCAGGGCCTCCTCGTTCGAGGGCGCGCCCAGGGCCGAGAAGCTCGCGAACTCGATCACGACAAGGAACGTCCAGTCGGCCCGCCCCTCGCCGTGGAAGGTCGGCCGGTAGAGGCTGACGCCCTTGATCCGCCCGTCCTTCCTTTGGGCCATGAGCAGCGGGTAGTGGTTCTTGAGGAACAGGCGCTCGAACTCCTGCTGGAAGCCCCAGCGCACCTTGTAGTAGTAGGCCACCCGAACCGGCTTGTCCTGGGCGGCGGCCGGCAGGGCAGCGAGGAGGAGCCCGGCCACGGCCAAGGGAACGAGGGTTCTCATGAAACACCTCAGAAAGTCGCGCGGCGGGCGGTTACTCGTAGCGCAGGGCGTCGATGGGGTCGAGGGTCGCGGCCTTCTGGGCGGGGTAGAAGCCGAAGAAGATCCCCACCGCCGCCGCGAAGACGAAGGCGAGGACGATGGAGGCGGTCGTGATCAGGGTGGGCCAGCCCATGAAGGTGGCGAGGGCGCGGGAGACCCCCACCCCGACCGCGATCCCCACTAGGCCACCCAGGGTGGAGAGGCTCACCGCCTCCAGCAGGAACTGGCGGAGGATGTCGCGCGTGCGCGCTCCCACCGCCATGCGCAGGCCGATCTCGCGGGTCCGCTCGGTGACCGAGACCAGCATGATGTTCATGATCCCGATCCCCCCCACGAGCAGGCTCACGGAGGCCACGCTCATGAGCAGGCCGGTCATGGTCTGGGCGAGCTGGATGCGGGTCTGGGCCATCTCCTCCACGGTGCGGACCGAGAAGTCGTCCTCGTCGGGGTTCTGGATACGATGGCGCTGGCGCATGATTCGGGTGGCCTCCACCGCGGTCTGCTCCACAGCGTCGGCCCGGGTGGCGGAGATCATGACCTGGCGCAGGTAGGTGACCCCGAGCAGCTTCTTCTGCACCGTGGTGTAGGGGGCGATGATGATGTCGTCCTGGTCGTCCCCCCATTGTCCCTGCCCCTTGGGAGCCAGCACCCCCAGCACCCGGAAGGGAAGGTTCTTGACCCGGATGATCTGGCCCACCGGGTCCTCCCCGGGGAAGAGCGTCTTGGCCACGGTGTCGCCCAGCAGGCAGACCTTGTCCGCCACCGTCACTTCGCGGGCGCTGAAGTTGGTGCCGCTCACGATGGGCCAGTTGCGAACCACCACGTAGTCCTCGTTGCCCCCTTCGATCGACGTGTTCCAGTTGATGTTGCCCGCGACCACCTGGGCCCGGCCGCGGACGACCGGCGTCAGGTGGGCCACGGTGGGGACCTGGTCCTGAAGGGCCTTCGCGTCCTCCAGGGTCAGGGTCTGCACCGAAGCCGCTCCCCCCCGGACCCCTCCCGGCCGCCCCCAGCTCCCCGCGGACACGTAGACGACGTTGGTCCCCGTGCTCTGGATCTGCTCGTCGATGGACGCCCGGGCTCCGGAGCTGAGGGCGATCATCGCGATCACGGAGGCCACCCCGATGATCACCCCCAGGGTGGTGAGGGCGGAGCGCACCTTGTTCCGCCGAAGGGCGTTCAGGGCGATGCGCAGCGTGTTCAGGACCTCCATGGTCAGACCTCCACCTCGACGGGGGGCAGGGACTGGAACTCCGCCGCCGCGTCGCGCCGGTTCTCCACCGCGACGTCCTTCACGACCTTGCCGTCCCGGAACGCGACCATGCGCTGCGCGTACTGTGCGATGTCCGGCTCGTGGGTGATGAGCACGACCGTGACCCCGGTCTCGCGGTTCAGCCGCTGCAGGATCTCCATGATCTCGACGCTGGTCCGGCTGTCCAGGTTGCCGGTGGGCTCGTCGGCCAGGATCAGCTCGGGCTCGTTCACCAGGGCGCGGGCGATCGCGACGCGCTGCTGCTGGCCGCCCGAGAGCTGGTTCGGGGTGTGGTCGAGGCGGCCCCCCAGGCCGACCATTTCCAGGAGGGCCCGCGCCCGGCGGTGGCGCTCGGGCAGGGGCCAGTGCTTCCCGTTGTAGAGCAGGGGGAGCTCGACGTTCTCGAGGGCCGAGGTGCGGGGGAGCAGGTTGAAGCTCTGGAAGACGAAGCCGATCGTGCGATTGCGCAGGATGGCGCGCCGATCGCGGTCGAAGCCCGATACGTCCTCGCCGGCCAGCCAGTAGTGCCCGGAAGTCGGCTGGTCCAGCAGGCCCAGGATGTTCATGAACGTCGACTTGCCGCTGCCGGAGGCCCCGACCACTGCCAGGAACGTGCCGCGCTCGATGGCCAGGTTGACCCCGCGCAGGGCGTGCACGGTCACGTCTCCCACCACGTAGGACTTGCGGAGATCCTCGACCCGGATGAGGGGCGCGTCCGCCATCGCCCTAGCGGCTGCGGAACTGCGGGCGGCCGGGGGTGAACGGGTTGGTGGACGGAGCGGGAGAAGCGCCGCCCGCCCGCGGCCGGGCGGCGTCGTCCGCCGCCGCGACGATCACCGGTGCCCCTTCCTCGAGGCCCTCCACCACTTCGACGAATCGGCCGTCGGAGATGCCGAGACGCACCCTGGCGGGAGCGGGCTTGCCGTCGGGGCCCGGCACGAACACGAGGGCGGGGCGGCCGGGGCGGTCGGACGATTCGGCCCCCGCCTGCCCGGAGGCTCGAGCGCTGCCCTCGCCGCCCGGACGACGTCCTTCGCCCCTTCGACGCTGGCCCTCGCCACCCCCCGCCGCGGTGGCACCCGCTCCCGGTCCACCGGCACCCGCGGCGGGCCCTCCGGGGCCACGACCCGTCCGCCGGTCCTCGAACCCCTCGGGGCGGAAGCGGAGGGCGGGCGCGGGCAGGCGCAGCGCGTTCTCCCGGTTCTGGATGATCACGGTGACGGTGGCAGTCATGCCCGGCATCAGCCGCAGGTCCTTGTTGTCCACCGAGATGATCGTGTTGTAGGTGACGACGTTCTGGTTCGTGACCGGTTGGAGGCGGACCTGCTCGACCTTGCCCACGAACGTCGCCTCGGGATAGGCGTCCACCCCGAACTTCACCGGCTGGCCGGGCCGCACGCGTCCGATGTCGGCCTCGTCGATGGAGGCGTTGACCTGCATCTGGGTCAGGTCGTTCGCGATGATGAAGAGGACCGGCGCCGTGAAGGAGGCGGCCACGGTCTGCCCCACGTCCACGTTGCGGGCGAGCACCACCCCGTCGATCGGGGCCGCGATCACGGTGTGAGCAAGGTCCACCTGGGCCTGATTCAGGGCCGCCTCGGCCTGACTGACCGCGGCCTGGCTGGCCGCGTGCTGGGCCACGGCCCCGTCGTAGGTCGCCCGCGCCGACTCGAGATCGCTCGGGGGGACCAGGTTCTGGGCGGCCAGCGCCTGGGCTCGCTCGAACTTCTGCTTCGCGTCGGCGATCGCGGCCTGGGCGCGGTCCACGTCGGCCCGGGCGGAAGCGAGGTTGGCCTTGGCCTGGGCCGCTCTCGCCTCGAAGAGCGACGGGTCGAGCCGCGCGATGACCTGGCCCCTCTTCACGTTCGAGTTGAAGTCGGCGTAGAGGTCCTTGATCGTCCCCGAGACCTGGGAGCCGACCTGCACGGTGGTCACCGCCTGGAGAAGTCCGGTGGCTCCGACCACGTCGGCGATGTCCCCACGGTCGACGGGAGCGGTCGTGAAACGGGGGCCGTTCCCGCGGCCTCGGTAGGCCAGCGCCAGGCCCGCCACCAGGGCCAGTCCCGCCACCGCCAGAATCCCGATCCTAGACCGCGTCCTCATGTCGAAAGCTTAGACCGGATGGTGCCCGGAGTGTTGTAATGCCGGGGGTGAAACGATGTCAAGGCTGCCTGGGCGCCGAGGCGCCCCCTGGACAGCCTTCCGGAACGACCTCGACCTACTGCGAGCTCGTGGACGCGGACGACCTCGAGCTGGAAGAGGCGAGCTGGATGGAGCCGCCGCCGCCGGAGATGCCGGCTTCCTGCGCCCGCTCGAAGTTGATCACGCTCTTGCGGTAGTTCGCGATGGACCGGATCTCGTTGACCTCGGCCAGGGCCAGGTCGCGCTGGGCCTGGGTCACGAAGAAGTTCGTGGACATCCCGGCCGCGAACTTCTTCTCCTCGGCGTCCAGGCGCTGGGCAGCCAGCTCGCGCGCGGCACCGGTGGCGGCCACGAGCTTGAAGTTCGTCTCGACCGCGCGGCCCGCGGCCCGCACCTCGGCCGCGACTTGCAGCTCGAGCCGGCGGAACGACGCCTGGGCCTGCTCCTTCGCGAGCCGGGCCTGGGCCGCGCTCGCCCTGGCCTGGCGGTTCAGGATCGGGTAGCTGACCTGGAACCCGATGCGCCAAGTCGGAAAGTCGTTCCCGAAAACGTTGCTCAAGGAATCGCCATAACCACCGGGCGTCGTCGACACGACCGGCCCGCCTACCGGTGGGTCGCGCGTCAAGCTGGTGCCGCCGATGCCCGTCCCGCCGTAGCTGGCGACCAGGTCGAGCTGAGGCAAGATCTGGTTGCGGGCGAACTGGAGCGCGATGTCATTTTGCTCGAGTCCCTTTCGCGCCGCGACCACGTCGGTTCGCTGCTCGATGGCGGTCCGGATCGCGCGGTCGAGGTCCACCGGATAGGGCTCGGCGGTGGGCCGGTCCTTGGGGACGATGCGGAGAGCCCAGGTGGCGGCGTCGTTGGCGGGAAAGATGGCCCTCTTCAGCGCGTCCTCGGCGTCCACGAGCTGGTTCTCGGCCGTGATCACGTCCGCCTCGCGGCTCGCCACCTCGGACTGGGCGCTCACCACGTCGAGAGGGGCCATGGTTCCCACCTTGACCCGGATCTGGTTCTCGTTGAGCAGCTTCTGCGCCAGGGCCAAGCTCTTTCGGGCCGCTTCCAGGTTGTCGATGGCGTACAGCAGGTCGTAGTAGGACTGCTTGACGCTGGCCACGGTCGAGATCACGGTCTGTCGGAACTGGAGGTCGGAAATCTCGGCGTTCTTCTTGGCCAGACGGATCTGCTCGCGGGCGGCATCGATCCTGAAGTTCTTGAGCAAGGGCTGCGACAGGGCCAGGGACAGGAAGGAGTTGTAGGCAGGGTTGAAGGTCGAGAAGATGCTGTTCGTATCCTGCTTGTTGTTGTTGAAGGTCAAGCTGAAGGCCCCGCCGGTGGGGATGGCCTGGTTGAGGCCGAAGTTCCAGGTGTCGGTCGTGTTCGTCACCTTGGTGCCCCCCGCGAAAGCGTTGCTCTGGGGACTGGTGCTCTTGTTCTTGTTCAGGCTCGACGACAGGAACGGGTCGTAGTAACCCTGCGCCTGGCGCACGCTCTCCTTGCTGGAGTCGGGGTTATATCGCTGGACCGCGATGTCCGCGTTGTTCTCGAGGGCGCGCTTCACCGCGTCGTCGAGGGTCAGCTCCAGGGTCGGCCGCTCCTGGCCCAGCACGAGGCCCCCCGGGGCGAGCGACGAGCAAAGGAGCAGAGCCCCCAGGGCACGAGTCGTTCGTCTCATTCTGAAGTGACCTCCGCTTGGGCTGTCGAGTGAGGCTCCGGCAGCCGGAAGCGCGATTATACCCAAGCCGGGCGCCGCGTGACCGGCATCACTCCTTACAAACGGTCGCCCGGCGGCAAAAGATCCGTTCATTCACCGGCAGGCACGGGTCATCCGCCGGTATCCAGCCCAGTGGACATCGTGGAGCCGGGCGCGCATCAGCGGTTCCCTCCCCCTACGTGCGGAGGGATAGGGCGGGGGTCGATGAATGAATGGCTCCGTCAGAACCGGATGCGCGCTCCGAGCTGGGCCTGCCAGCGCGACGCCAGATCGACCAGGCTGCCTTTCGCGAACGTGGCGGTCGTGAAGAGCAGCTGGTAGACCGGCTTGCCATTCTGGAAGCCGTTGAGGCGGATCGGGGCGAGGCCCGGAAAGAACTCGGCCTCGGTCCGGCCGGAGTTGTGGTCGAACATGTTGAGAAAATTCTCCACGTCGGCCGTCAGCTCCACCTTGGCCTTGCCTGCCGGGATGCCGAAGGAGAGTCGGAAGTCCACGCGGTTGTGCCAGCCCAGGCGGGTCGCATTCCGGGCGACCACCTGCCCCCGGTACTTGCTGAGCCCCGGGTCGCCCCCGATGAAGTTGTTCAGGTCGTCCCAGGTGCCGCCCTGCACGACCACTTCGTCCGCGCTCCTCGGTACGTAGAGGAGGTCATTCACGTTGCCGCCCGTGCCCACCGACTGGTCCGTGTTGATGTCGTTGTTGCTGGCGAAGATGTACTTGAAGGGCAGCCCGTCCTGGCCGTTGTAGAAGCCGGAGACCGTGGTCTCGATCCCCCCGAACAGCTTGACCGTGTAGGACAGGATCAGGTTGATCCGGTTGCCGACCGCATAGTTCGAGAGCGTGGTGGGCGGGTTGTTTGGGTCGCCGGGGATCGGGTTGTTGCCGAACTGGGACGCGGCCACGCTCGACGTCCCGTCGTTGACGGAGGTGGTGTCGTTGTAGAGGTACGACGCGCTCGCGTAGAGGACGTTGCGGAAGGGCCGCTCCAGCTTGAAGTTCACCGTCCAGGAGCGTCCCTGGTCGCTGTTCGTGAGCAGATAGGCGGCGGAGGTGGCGGAGTCGACGCGCTTGAAGGTCGGGCGGCCGTCGAAGGCAGTCGCGCCGGTCGGGGTCAGGTTGGCGTTCTTGTAGAGGATGTCCTGGAGGTTGTCTGCGTAGAGGAACTCGCCGGTGGCCACCAGGCCGCCCCAGCCGAGGTTGCGGTCGTAGGCCAGGTTGTAGCGGAGGACCGAGGGGAACTTGAAGTCGGGGTCCAGGAGGTTGTAGGTGCTGCTGGCGGCGCCGCTCACGTTTCCGATCTGGGTGGGCTGACCGTCCGGGTTCGGGTTGAAGGGGATCCGGTTGTTCGCGTTCCGGCTGATGCTGAGGCTGGAGAACTGGACCCCAGTGTTGGAGAACTGGTTCGACAGCCACACGTAGGGCGTGCGGCCGGTGAAGACCCCGATGCCTCCGCGGACCTGGTTCTTGCCGTCCCCGGTCGCGTTCCAGTTGAAGCCCAGGCGCGGCGAGAACTGGGTGGGGCTGGGCGTCACGTCGGTCCGGAAGCCGAAGAGCTGTTGCGTCTTCGGGTTCGCGAGCGGAGTGTCGGAGAAGCGGGGCAGGTCGAGACGCGCCCCCAGGGTCAGGGTCAGGTTGGGCCGAGCCCGCCACTGGTCCCCCACATAGACCCCCCACTGCTTGACGCTGAACTTCGCCCGCTCCAGGGGGTCGCTGGTCCGAGAGAACTGGTGGCTGAAGCCCTGGGCCAGGCCCTGGTCCAGGAAGTCGACGCTGTTGAAGGCGTAGTTGCCCAGCAGGTCCTGGATGAACAGGTTCTCGAACTTGAAGAACTCGTTGTGGGTGCCGACGGTGATCGCGTGGTTGCCCTGGTAGAAGGTGAAATCGTCGGTCAGCTCGACGCTGTCCTGGTTCAGGCTGTTCGCCTGCGACGAGCGCTCGGTGCCGGCGATGATCGACGTGTTGTCCGGCAGGAAGACCTGGACGTAGGGGAAGCGCTTGGGGAAGTCGCGGCTCTCGCGGATCCTCGTGTACACGAGGCGCAGCTCGTTGTATTTCCGGCTTCCGAAAGTGCTGTTGAGCTGGGCCACGGTGGAGTTGGTCTTGCTCAAGAACCGGTACTCGGAGTTGGGCAGGCTGTAGGTGTTCTCGTTGAGGGTGCCGAAGTTGTCGTCCCCCGCGTTGATGAAGTTGTGCCGGACCGTGAGCTGGTGCCCCTTCGCCAGGTTGAAGTCGAGGCGTCCGAAGATCTTGTCGCTGTCCCGGGCGTAGGTGAACTCCTGGAGGCCGCCGGGATCGAAGCCGTACTTGGTCTTGAGGGTGTCGACGACACGCTGGACCAGGGCTTGGCTGCCCTTGAAGTTCACTCCCGAGCCCCCGACCGAGAAGCCCGAGGGGGCGTTTCTCTTGGTCTGCTCCCCGGTCACGAAGAAGAAGGCCTTGTCCTTCATGATGGGCCCGCCCAAGCTCGCGCCGTATTGTTTGTTGTTGAACTCGCCCAGCTGCTTCTGGAGGGGGCCGTCCCCCACGAGGTCCTGGTTGCGGAAGAAGTAGTAGCCCGTCCCGTGGAAGCTGTTCGAGCCGCTGCGGGTGACTGCGTTGATCCCGCCCCCCGTGAAGCCGCCCAGGCGCACGTCGTAGGGGGCGACCACGAGTTGCACCTCCTGGATCGCATCCAGGCTGATCGGGTTGGTGCCCGCCTGGCCGCCCGGGGTACCCGAGCTGGCGAGGCCGAAGAGGTCGTTGTTGACCGCCCCGTCGATCTGGATGTTGTTGTAGCGGTAATTCTTGCCCGCGACCGTGAGCCCGCCCTGACCCTCGTCGGTGTTGAAGTAGGGAGACAGCCGGGCAAAATCATTGAGACTGCGGTTGAGGGTGGGCAGGCTCTCGATCGTCTCCTTGTAGACGTTCGAGGCCGCGCCCGTGCGGCCGGGGTTGATGAGGGGGTTCACATCCGCGGTGACGGTCACGGTCTCGGCGACCGCCTGGACCTCGAGCTTGAGGGAGACGTGCGCCTCGTCCCCGAGCTTGACGGACAGCCCCTGCTGCACCTGGTCCTTGAAACCCGAGAGGCTGGCGGTGATCGAATAGGGCCCCCCGACCCGCACGTTGGGGATCTCGAAGCGGCCCTGGGAGTCGGTGACGCTCGTGTAGGTGGTGCCGGTGGGGGTGTGGACGGCCGTGATGCCCACGCCGGGCAGCACGGCGCCGCTCTGGTCGACCGCCGTCCCGCTCAGGACGCCGGTCGTCTGGGCGCCGGCGGGGACGACGACGAGCAGGACCAGGGCCAGGCCGCGTAGACCATTGGCCACGAACGGAGTGAACCGCGCCATTCTCGTTTACCTCCGGGTATGAGGCTTTGCGTTGGACCTTGGGACCCCCGGATCGTAGTCCGGTGGCGGTTTTGAAGTCAACGGCCGTTCCGGGGGTCTCTTGGCGCGACCGCGGCCGCGCCCTATAATCCGGGTCCCCCGAGGAGGCCCCGTGATGAAGGTGCTACTTTCCCACGACCAGATCCAGGCCAGGGTCCTGGAGATGGGCCGGCAGATCAGCGCCGATTACGCGGGCCGGGAGCCCCACCTCGTGGGCGTGCTGAAGGGGGCCTGCCCGTTCATGACCGACCTCGCGCAGGCGATCGAGCTGCCCCTCACCCTCGACTACATCGCGGTCTCCTCCTACGGCAAGGCCACGAAGTCCACCGGCGAGGTGAAGCTGGTGAAGGACCTCGACCAGGGACTGGAAGGCCGGGACCTGCTCGTGGTGGAGGACATCGTGGACACCGGCCTCACCCTGAACTACCTGATGAACCTGCTGCGCGCGCGGGGGCCCCGGAGCCTGAAGGTCGCGGCCCTGCTCTCGAAGCCTTCTCGCCGGCTGGTCAGCGTCGAGGCCGACTACACCGGCTTCACCATCGACGACCACTTCGTCGTCGGCTACGGCCTCGACTACAACGAGCGACACCGCAACCTGCGAGACATAGTGGTTTACGAGTAGGACGTCCCCCGGACCGATGTGAACTAGAATAGCTAGCCAGATAGCTATGGCGGCAGGGGGGTCCATGCGCACCGTCCAGATGACGCTCGAAGAACGGCTCGTCACCGAAGTGGACCGGGTAGCCCGGCGCCTGGGCACGACCCGCTCCGCCTTCACCCGGGAGGCCCTCCGCGACGCCCTCCGTCGACTCCGCCTCCAGGCCCTGGAGCGCAAGCATCGTGATGGTTATCGACGCAAGCCGGTCGATAAGGACGAATTCAAGGTCTGGGAAACCGAGCAGGCCTGGGGGGACGAGTGAAGCGCGGCGACGTGCGCTGGTACAAGTTCTCCCGTCCGGACAAGAGGCGGCCGGTCGTGATCCTGACCCGCGATTCCGCCCTCGCTTTTCTCGGGGAAGTAACCATCGCGCCGCTGACGTCAACCATTCGTGAGATCCCCTCCGAGGTCGTTCTCACCGCCGCCGACGGGTTGCCCCGAGACTGTGCAATCAACCTCGACCACGTCCAGACCGTCTCGAAGGGAAGGATTGGCGCCCTCATTACCAGCCTGCCTCCTGCGCGGATGCGCGAGGTTCGGTGGGCTCTGATGTTCGCTCTGGGGTTCGATCCGCAGAACCCCTGACGCGACTCAGCCGCCCAGCGCCTTCCGCACGTGGCCCCGGGCGGCCGCGAGGTGCCGTCGCGCGGCGGGAGGGGAGAGGCCCCGCCGGCCCATCACGATCGCCGTCTAGACCTCGCCCCCCGCCGCCCGCAGGAGGCGGGCCGCCTCGCGGTCGGAGACGCGCCCGGCCGCGGCCACGATCCGCCGGCTGCGGTCGCGCAGCTTCGCGGAGGTCGGCCGGAGGTCGACCATCAGGTTCTCGTAGGCCTTGCCCTGGCGGACCATGGCCGCGGTGGTGATCGCGTTCAACACGGCCTTGGTGGCGGAGCCGGCCTTCAGCCGCGTCGAGCCGGTCAGCACCTCCGGCCCCGTCCGGATCGCGACCACCACGTCGGCGATTCTTTTAAGGCCTCGGCCGGGAGCGCAGGTGACGAGGACGGTGGGGGCTCCCCGGGTTCGCGCCGCGGCCAGGGCGGCGCGCACGAAGGGAGTTACCGAGCTGGCCGAGATGCCCACGAGCAGGTCGCGCGCCCGCAGGCGGCGGCCCTCGGCGCGGCCGCGGTCCGCGCGATCCTCGGCCCCCTCCCGGCTCAGGAAGACCGCGTCGCGCCCGCCCGCCATCACCGCGCGGATGCGCCGGGGGCCGAGGCCGAAGGTGGGCGGGCACTCGGCCGCCTCCAGGACGCCGAGCCGCCCGCTGGTCCCCGCTCCCACGAACACGACGTTCCCGCCCCGGTCCAGGGCGTCCGCCGCGAGGCGGGCTGCCCGGGCGATCGCCCCGCGCTGCCCAGCCGCCGCCGCGACGGCCCGGCGGTCCTCGTCGAGGAGCAGGCCCACGACCCTCTCGGTGGGCAGGGTGTCCAGCCGGCGGCTGCGCGGGTTGCGGCTCTCGGTGAGCAGGCGTGCCCAACGGCTCACAAGTTGCTCCGGTCGAACGGGAACGGCAGCAGCTCCGAGAGGCGCATGGTGCGCGTGCGTCCGTGGAGGTCGGCCATGTGGACTGTGATGTCGCCGCAGAACTCCCAGAGGATCTGCCGGCAGGGGCCGCACGGCGGGGTGAGGCGCCGGGAGTCCGCCACCACCGCGATCGCCTCGAAGCCGCGAATGCCTTCGGAGACCGCCTTGAACACGGCCACCCGCTCGGCGCAGAGGGTCAGGCCGTAGGAGGCGTTCTCCACGTTGCAGCCGGTCACGACCTCGCCCGTCCGGGTCCTCAGGGCGGCCCCGACCTTGAACCGCGAGAACGGGGCGTAGGCGCGTCGGCGCGCCTGGCGAGCCAGGCGGGCAAGGCCGCGCAGGCCTTGGGGATCGGCCGCCTTCATGCCTGCTTCGCCGCCTCGGCGATGATGCGGCCCAGCACTTCCAGGAGCCCGACCTTCGCCTTCTCCCCGATCTCCAGCACCTCCCGGTGGTCGAGCTTCTGCTTCGTCACCCCCGCCGCCATGTTCGTGATGCACGAGAGCCCGAGCACCCTGATGCCCATGTGCCGGGCCGCGATGACCTCGGGGACGGTCGACATGCCCACCGCGTCGGCTCCCAGCGTCCGGGCCATGCGGATCTCGGCGGGGGTCTCGTAGGAGGGCCCCGTCATCGCGATGTAGACCCCCTTGCGCACCGGCACCCCGGCCTTCCAGCAGGCCTTCTCCGCGATCTCCCGGAGCTTCGGGTCGTAGGCGTCGCTCATGTCGAAGAAGCGCAGCCCGAGGCGATCGTCGTTCGGACCGATGAGG
>Ga0137361_10001262_pt1 | contig 15491 bp, 10 predicted proteins | sample Mad1_80_16metaG_FD_104923 | JGI IMG/M metagenome (GOLD analysis project Ga0137361, IMG submission 104923) | Vadose zone soil microbial communities from Angelo Coast Range Reserve, California, USA - Mad1_80_16 metaG | ecosystem: Environmental > Terrestrial > Soil > Vadose zone | place: USA... | reverse complement strand
CGGCCCGTAGCGTTTCTTCAATCGCTTGCAGCCGCGCCAGAGGGCATTGCCACTGCTCACTCCATAGCTGCAGGGTCCGCGCCCAGGGCCAGGCCCATCCCCGCATACTCCGCCACCGCCACGGGGTCAGACCGTAGCGTAAGCGTCCACGCAGCCGTGCCAGGGGTTGCAGGAGATGCAGGAGGGTTGTCAGACCCCATAACTGCAGCCGCTCGCTACGGGTCTGCGGCATGCTGGCAAAAGACGCCTGCTGGGCACTGAGGCCAGCTTGTACCAGGAGGACGCCCACCCCATACCCGAGCAACGGCAGGGCCAACAACAACGGTTTCCAGAAGAGGCCAAGAGCCGAGAGAGCAGTAAAGGTCGCAATCACTAAATACCACTCGGGCATCGACGGCAGTGAGCCCCAGAAACCGGGTGCCGGCGCGTAGATGGACTGGAACAGGGCACTCCCCCAGGTCCCCTGATAGATACGTCCCCGGCTCCAACTCGTCACCCGTGTACTGCCCTTCCCGTACAGGCGTCCAGCCCATGACAGGTGTCCCAGCACATTGTATTTTTCTGGCCATTTCTTTTCGAGCAGGGCTTCCGCCTTGCCGTACCCCTGCTGTTGTTTCCAATAGGTCCGGACAGCCTTGCGGCGATGGTGCCAGACCATGGCTGCAGGGCTAAAGCCAATGGTCCAGCCCTGCTGTTGCAACCGCCAGCACACATCCACGTCATCGCCAGCCGTCCGAAACTGCGGATCAAACCCCCCAATGGCTTGCAGGGCCGTTTTCCGAAACGCCATGTTACACCCTGGGATATGCTCTGCCTCCGTATCAGAGAGGAGCACGTGCACGGGACCACCCGGGGCGTTCGCTACACAGTCGGCAATCGCACCGTCACCAGGGGGCGGCAGATTCGGTCCGCCGATGCCCACATGCGTCGTACGCATGAAAGCCGCCGCGATATAGGTCAGCCAGTGGGGATCAGGATAGGCGTCGTCATCAATGTAGGCCACAATCTCACCCTTGGCCTCTTGCCAGCCGGTATTGCGCGCGTTGCTCAAGCCGCGGTTTGCCGTGCTGATCAGCCGAAAACCATACTCGGACACAATCTCCGGAGTGGCATCGGTGGAGCCATCATTGACGACAATCACCTCAAAGTTCGGATACGCGAGCCGCACGAGCCCTTCACAGCAATCCCGGATGGTCCGTGCTCCATTGTAACTACACACCACAACTGTAATATGGGGCCAGGGGAGATCCTGCGGGAATGGCACATCGGCGAAGGCATTACAGACGGCAGTCAGGGCCGGCTTGGGGCAGCGTTGCCGATCGGTAAGACCGAAATCCCAGTCTTGAATGTCATGGCCGCCACGGTGCCACTCATCCGTCCAGGCAAAGACGAATGTCCCCGCACACCCTGCCGCAAAGATCGTGCGAAGCTGCCAATCGAGGACGTCCGCCTGGATATACTCACCGTTGCGGCGACTGTCGAGCCCGACCTCGCCCATGAGTAAAGGGCGATCACCGGCAATATTCTGCAAACGGGCGAGATAGGCCTCAAGACGCTCTTGCGTCTCAAGGTAGACATTGAAACACACCAGATCCAGGAACGGGAGCTGCAGGTACTCGGTGGTGGGATAATTCACATAGGTGACGAGCCCTTCCGGATCCTCCTGCTTGGCAGCCCAGTATAAGCGCTCCAGGTACTGTTCCACGCGGCGCTTGCCATACCAGCGTACAATAGGGGCAGGAATCTCATTCCCAATCGCATAGCACAGGACAGCCGGGTGACCAGCACAGGAGCGCACACCAGCCCGGACGCGGGCCTCGATGCTCCGGGCACGCTTTTTGTCATCGAGAAAGGTCACATGCTGTTCCCATGGCAGACCTACCATCACCCGCAGACCGTGGCGTTGGGCCGTATCGAGGAGCCAGCGCGGCGGTACGGTATACGTGCGGATGGCGTTCACGCCGCTCTCCGCCATCTGGGCAAAGTCATGCTCGACGGTCTCGGGATCATGATACTCATTGCCATCAGCATCAGGGCGAAAAGTCCCATAAGCGACACCCCGAATCCAGAGTTTTTCGTCCCCAACGAAAAGAAATTTCCCCTGAACTTTCGGACGACATGCACTCAATTTGTCCTCAAGAGTAGGGGAGACTTCTGCGAGGGCCACTTGCACAGCCTCACTCATTTCGACCTCAAGCATACGCTGCTTGCTCCTTTGTGCGTTTACACACCGCAGTACACCAAAGCAGCCTTACGCTGCTTCACGATAGAGTGTCCGAATGATTACTGGTGCCACGGGAGATATGTCTTCATCCGTACCGGCGCTGGCACTCCCAACGCCAGGCTGTCGCAATGATTGTGGACAAATCGGTGTAGCGTGGTTGCCAGCCCAGGGCAGAGCGGATTTTGTCGGCGGCGGCGACTAAGTAGGGTGGGTCGCCAGGGCGACGTGGGGCCTCTCGCGTGGCAATAGAGTGCCCAGTGACGTGCGCTGCCGTGTCAATCACCTGGCGTACGGAGTAGCCCGTACCAGTGCCGAGATTGTATGCCGTCTGCGCTTTGTCAGTGTCCAGGGCCTGTAAGGCGAGGATGTGGGCATCAGCCAGATCATTGACATGAATATAGTCGCGAATACACGTCCCGTCCGCGGTGTCGTAATCCGTACCAAAGATGGCGATATCGGCTCGATGTCCACTGGCGACAGACAGCACGAGTGGGATGAGATGCGTTTCGGGGTCGTGGCTTTCGCCAAGCTCACCCTCCGGGTCCGCCCCAGCAGCATTGAAATAGCGCAGGCTGATCCAGCGCAGCCCATACGCCGTGGCACTGGCTTGTAACATGCGCTCGACAAAAAGCTTGCTCTCGCCATACGGATTGATCGGACAGAGAGGATGTTCTTCACTCAGGACTGGGTGCTGGGGGATCCCATAGACGGCACACGTCGAAGAAAAAATCAGATGCTGTACCCCCACCGTACGCATAGCCTGCAAGAGGGACAGCGTCCCCGCGACGTTATTGGCGTAGTACTTCAGGGGGTCCTGGACGGATTCTCCCACGTAGGCAAAAGCCGCAAAGTGCATGACGTCTGTGATCTGGTGTTCCTTGAGCACTTGCACGAGCCGGGCCGTATCGTGCAAATCTCCCTCGACAAAGTCCCCCCGTAGTAACGCCTCGCGATGGCCATAAATAAGATTGTCGTACACCACCCTCCGATAGCCACGCTGTCCCAAAAGTTTGACCGCGTGACTACCGATATAACCTGCCCCGCCTGTCACCAGCACTGTCATGAAAATTTCCTCAGCCTGGCCTGTGCCTAGGCGTCAAGGAGTCTACCCAGCATCACCGCTTTGAGGATACAAGGGTAACAAAATCAGAAGCATGTAGAGATTTTCTCTCTATGCCACTGGCCTAGGATAGCAATCTTTGTGCCAGCTTCGACACTCTGTCGATGCGCCCCTGGCGCTATGGCGTTCTCACATATGAAACGGCTGAATATACAGTAGTTGGCGTGCGCCGATAGCGGCTGCGTCAGCGCTACACAGGCTCGGAAGCTGCGAGGATTTCTGGTGTGGGGCTATTTTGTGTCGGGTTGCGACGACACCTGGTCCTACCTCTGGAATCTCGCGGGTACGGCAAACACTACGGACGTATGCGTGTGCAGGTCTGGCAGGGGGACTGCTTCCCCTGTCGGGTAGGAGCGACACCTTTCTCAATTTAGGAAATCCATGCCGCCTCTTTTTAGAGGCAGAGTTTCTGGTGCCAGCAGTAGAGGGAGGAAGAGCGGCGTAGAAGCCTGTCGTTGTATAACAACGCCAGGGGCCATCGCAGGGGCTATGCGCCTACTGTCACATCGGTGTCATAGACGACGCGCACCAGGAACAAGCCGTGCGCTGGTGCTGTGGGGCCGGCATACTGTCGCTGGGCAGAGTGCAGAATGGTGGCCATCGCGTCAGCGGGAATCTGCGCCCGGCCAATGGCCACGAGTGTGCCGACAATCGTACGGGCCATGTGCTGCAGAAAACCATCCGCCTTGAGCACAAAAACGAGGCGCTCGGCATGTCGGACGATCCGCAGGCAGAAGAGACAGCGCCATGGGTGGCGCGCCGTACAAGAGGCGGCCCGGAACGCCGAAAAATCGTGACGGCCCAGGAGCACACGGGCCGCTGCACGCATGGCAGGAAGCGCTAGCGCTTGCGGCACATGCCAGGCATAGGGGGCCCGTAAGGCCGAAGGGACCGAGTGATTGTGGACAATATAGGCATAGGTCTTGCGTCGGGCAGAGTAGCGGGCATGAAAATCCAGCGCTACGTCCTCTGCCTGACGCACCACAATATCCCTGGGGAGCACACTATTGGCACCGCGTACCAGCGCCGGTAAGGCTATGGTTGAGGCAGTATCAAAATGGACAACCTGGCCGAGGGCATGCACGCCAGCATCGGTGCGCCCTGCCGCATGCAGACGTACTGGGCCATTCGTCAGGCGCGCCAGACAGGCTTCAAGCGTGCCCTGAACCGTGACCGCATTGGGCTGGACCTGCCAGCCGTGATAACGCGTGCCGCTATATTCGAGCAGCAGCTTCAGGCGACGCGACGCTGAGGGGAGCGCTGGCATGCAGCACCTCACGCAGGAAATGGCCAGTGTACGACGCCTCGACCTGCGCCACACTCTCCGGGGGGCCCAGCGCCACAATGTGCCCGCCAGCGTCCCCACCGTCTGGCCCCAGATCGATGATATAATCGGCAGTTTTGATGACATCAAGGTTGTGCTCGATGACGAGCACGGTGTTGCCACCGTCCACCAGGCGGCTCAGAACCTCGAGCAGGCGCTGGATATCCGCGAAGTGCAGACCGGTCGTAGGCTCATCCAAAATGTACAGGGTGCGTCCCGTGCCGCGCCGGCTCAACTCGCGGCTGAGCTTCACACGCTGGGCCTCACCACCCGAGAGCGTAGTCGCAGCCTGGCCCAGGCGGATATAGCCCAGACCAACCTCCTGTAAGGTTTTGAGTTTCTGGTGCAGCGCCGGAACGTTGACGAAAAACTCGACCCCATCATCAACCGTGAGATCGAGCACTTCGGCGATGTGCTTCCCCTTGTAGCGCATGTCCAATGTATCCCGGTTGAAGCGCTTACCGCCACACGTATCACAGGTGACATACACATCGGGCAGAAAGTGCATCTCGATTTTCAGCGTGCCATGTCCCTGACAGGCTTCACAGCGTCCGCCCTTGACGTTGAAGCTGAAGCGGCCGGGCTTGTACCCGCGCACCCGTGCTTCGGGCACCTGCGCGAATAACTCACGGATGACGTCGAACATGCCTGTATACGTGGCTGGATTCGAGCGTGGTGTACGTCCAATGGGAGACTGGTCGATATTGATCACCTTGTCGAGATGCTCTACCCCCTCTAGAGTGTGAAAAAATCCAGGGCGCTCATGCGCCCGGTGTAGGCGCTGGGCTAATGCCTTGTGCAGGATCTCCATGACGAGCGTGCTTTTCCCAGAACCTGACACACCGGTGACGCAGACCAGCAAGCCGAGAGGGACCTCGACGTCCAGGTGTTGTAAATTGTTGGCGCCGGCACCCAGGAGGCGCAGGCGACGCCAACTCGGCACGCGCCGCGGACAGGGGATGGGGATAGCCAGGGCACCACTGAGGTATTTGCCAGTGAGTGACTCCGGATGCTGGGCGATAGTGGCGGGTGTCCCAGCCGCGACGAGATGACCACCGTGTTCACCCGCTCCTGGCCCCAGGTCAAGGACGTAGTCGGCTGCCAGAATGGTCTCGCGATCGTGCTCAACGACCAGGACCGTATTGCCTAAATCACGCAGGCGCTTGAGGCTCTCGAGCAAACGCTGATTATCGCGCTGATGCAGACCAATGCTCGGCTCGTCGAGGACATAGAGCACCCCCACCAGGCCAGAACCAATTTGCGTTGCCAGGCGAATGCGCTGGCCTTCCCCACCGGAGAGGGTCGCTGCCGTGCGGTCTAAGGTCAGATAGTCCAGCCCCACACTACTCAGGAAGCGTAGACGTGCGCAAATTTCCTGGAGGATTTTGCTCGCTACTTGACGTTCAAAGTCGTTCAGCGTCAGCGCCGCGAAAAATGCCTGCGCCTGCCGCACCGGCATGGCCGTGATGTCGCTAATGCGCCGGCCCTGGATGAGCACCGCCAGCGCCTCCGAGCGCAGACGCGTCCCTTGACAGGTGGTGCACATGTGCGGACGCATATAGCGTTCCAGTTCCTCACGTACCCCCATTGATTCAGTGTCTTGATAGCGCCGCTGTAAGAGCGGGATGACCCCCTCGTACACGCGTCGGAACGTGTGCGTACGGCCATTGGTGGTGTGCTGCACGTGCACCGGTGTACCATCGGTGCCATAGAGGATCGCGTGCTGTTGCGCCTCGGTCAGCGCCCCAAACGGCTGCCGGAGGTCGATGTGGTGCTGCGCTGCCAGGGCTTCTAAGATGGGCTGCATGAAGCTCATTTGCTGCGGGCCCCACACGGTGATAGCGCCCTCAAGGAGCGAGCGCTCCGGGTCAGGGACAATGAGGTCAGGGGCAAACTCCATGTGCATGCCCAGGCCATCGCAAGCCGGGCACGCTCCCTGCGGACTGTTGAATGAGAACAAGCGGGGCGTCAATTCTGGACAACTCGTCCCGCAATCAGGGCACGCGAGGTGCTCGCTAAAGACAAACTGCTCGCCATCGACAAGTTGTACGCCCACGAGACCCTCAGTGTGGGCGAGGGCTGTTTCAATCGAATCGGTCAGACGGGAGGCCATGTCTGGCCGTACGACCAGACGATCCACGACAATGTCGATGCTGTGGTGCAGATTTCTCTCAAGGTGCGGAAGGGTATCAAGCAGAGCGATATCGCCGTCGATGCGGACGCGCAAAAATCCCTGGCGTTTGATCTGCTCGAGTTCCTTGCGGTACTCGCCTTTGCGATGGCGCACAATAGGTGCCAGAATGAGCAGACGCCTGCCCTCTGGCAGGCGCAGCACCTGATCCACGATCTGCTGCACGGTCTGGGCGCGCACCGGTTGGCCACAGCGAGTGCAATGCGGCACGCCCAGGCGCGCAAAGAGCAAACGCAGATAGTCGTAGATTTCGGTGACAGTACCCACGGTCGAGCGCGGGTTGCGACTGACCGTTTTTTGCTCGATGGCGATCGCTGGCGATAGGCCTTCGATGGCATCAACATCTGGCTTTTCAAGTTGTTCGAGAAACTGGCGAGCATAGGCCGAGAGGGATTCAACATACCGACGCTGGCCTTCAGCATAAATGGTATCGAACGCCAGTGATGATTTGCCTGAGCCACTCAGGCCTGTGACCACTACTAAGCGCTCGCGTGGAATATCCACCGAGAGGCTTTTCAGGTTATGTTGGCGCGCGCCGCGCACAGCGATAACATTGCTCACAGAGGCGATTTCCAGACAGCGTCTCAGCCTACAGTGGTCGGTACGCAGCAGCAGCCGAACGTTGGCTGGCGGCTGCGTGCCGACCGTTGACCACTTCTATGGAGATGAGAGCCCGAGAACTTGGCGTAGTTGAGCCGGGCTGGGGTTGGTGAGGATTGTCCCATCAATATCGATAGTTGGAACCGTGCGATTGCCGTGGTTCCACTGCTCGACACGCAACGCAGCATCCTCGTCCGCTTCGATGTCAATCTCAGTATAGGGGACATTATGCTCATCCAAGAACCTCTTGGAGATGCGGCAGTAGCCTCACCATGGGGTAGAATAGACCGTTACCGATGTCGCCATAGTCTCTCCTCCTTCTTTACTGGACGCCATATTGGAGTTTGCCCGTGACCTGATCGAGCCTACCCAAAGACTCATTATAATCGCTCAAGGCACGGATTTCATCGCTGCGGGCACTCGTCAGTTGATTCTGGAATTGCAGCACAGTAAAACTCGTAGAAAGTCCTAAACGAAATTTTTCTTGCTCAGCTTCGAGCTGCGTGCGGGCGAGTACCGTGGCAGCTCGCCTCACTTCCACACTTTTACTGGCCGTCTCAAGATTACGCACGGTCTGGAAAATCTCACGCGACACCGTCAGCTGCACTTTACGCTGGTCGATGAGCGTCTGTTTGAGCAACAAATTCTGTTGCTGCAATGCATTGTTTGCGGCCCGGTTGCCTAAGGGGTAGGAGAAGGTGAGAGAGAAGGTCCAATTGTAGCCGTCTGCGGTCCCCATGTCAGTCGTGGCACTGCCAAGATCGCCCCCAAAACCACTGACACTCGCTGTGCCCCCGAGATCGACCTGTGGCAGACGACGATTTCTCGCCGCATTACGCTCGATCTCCTGCGAACCAACTCGCAGTTGTGCTTGTACGATGTCAGGGCGGTACTGCAGAGCAAACGCGACCTTTGCCTCGACAGAGGTATCGGCGATGGGTACAAAAAGCGGCGTATCGGTCGGCCGCAAACGAATACGCCACGTCCCCAGGCTCTCTGGAATGTTCAGCGTTTGCTTCAGGCCATCCTCCGCTTCACGCACCGCAGCTTCCGCTGTAATAACGTCACCCTCGCGCTGCTTCACCTGGGTCTCTGACTGTACTAATTCGATAGGGGCCATGACGCCCAGTTGGGCACGGAGTTTGTTTTCTGCCAGGAAATTCACAGCGAGCCCTAGCGCCTCGCGTTTGACCACGAGATCCCCGATGCGAAACACGATCTCCCAATACCCCAGTTGCACAGCAAAGATGGTATCGAGAATCGTCTGCAGCAGTTTTTGCCGAGCAATTTCCTCGCTATTTTGCGCTTGCCGTATGATGGCGGTGTTGACCTCAATGCCGAAATTTTTGAGCAACGGTTGGGTGAAGGTCAGTTGCAGTGTACCCTGATAGCGTGGGTTTTCAATCCGACTCGTCGTCCCAGAGATGGCCGGCGACGACCTGTTCCACGTATTGATAAAGCGCAGCTCGTAGTTGCCTCCCGTGACAATTTGTTGTTTGAAGCTCGGTGCCACTGACACATCTTTGGAGAATGGCCGGGTGATGGACGTCCCTGTCACTACGCCTGTCTGGGGATCGAATTCCAGTGTCTGGTTTTGCGGCAGGGTTTTGGTCTGAGACACGCTTGCCGTAAGCCCCACGCTCGGGTCATAAACAGCGCGTGCCTGCTCTACCTGCGTATGGGCCACCAGTGGATCAAAACGCCCTCGTTCGATATCGAGATTATTCTGCAGCGCAAACTGGATGGCCTGCGCCAGCGACAGTTCAAGAACACGCTCGGTGGCTGACAAGGGCAACGCAGGAGGTGGTGAGACGGCTGGTGCGCTTTGCTGGGCCAAGCGCTGATGGGTCCGCGACGCCGACTCGCTGTCGCGGACTGGCATGTAACACATACACAGCAGGCACCAGACGACAACGCCCTTCCCCCACCAGCGCCTCTGATGCCTGAAGATGCTTGAATCATCCCCTTCCCAACGCTGCACGCGTCCTCCCTCTCGCCCCCTCTCTGATGGCTGAGCAGTCTGCACAATAGTCAGTGGCACGCTGAGATCAACGGTAATTTACGGTTGCGGCGACCTTCATGAGGTCATCACTATGCATGTCTCCCACCATGGAATAGACCACTCCATCGCGTTGCCACATGACGACGGGACGTCCGGAGACGTAGCGAGGGCTCTTCTGGGTAGGCAGTGACATGCGATCTCCATGGAAAGCGAAGAGTATGATAGGTACCCCACGGCGCTGGTACACGAGCGCCGCACTCTTGCGATCCAGGATACGGCAGACACGGCCACCCAGGAGTTGTGTGGACGTGTCGGTAATACACGGCAGCTTGATGTGGTTTCCCATATGGGTGTTGAGCCACTGCGTCACCGCAGTGTCATCGGCGCTGACGACTTCCAAGGGCATGTGTTGCGTTGTATGGGTACCGTAGGCCAGCGATGCCTCATGTATCACTTTCTGGATATCGGGGTCTGACCAGAGGTCAGGCAGGATACCATAGACCATCAGCGCCAGGACCGCCGCCGTGGCCATCCCCATAGCGAAGTCGCGTAGGCACACGGGGACAGGCAAGTACGCCCGCCACCCACACCGCCGTTCAGCCTGCATGGCACGCAGGATAACGGCGCGTTTGATCTCCTCTGGGGGAGGCGGCACGTCGAGGAACTGCCGTACAAACATCCGCAGGCGCCGCTCGCTCTCAGCCCGGTCGTGGCACGAGAAGCAGCTCTGCAGGTGGTCCTGCACATCCAAGCTCTCTTTCACCTCTAAGGCGTGATCGAGAAAGACTGGTAAATAGCGCTCGCAGTCCTGACAGGATAACATGGCCTATCCTTTAACATAGCCGCCTTTACGTGCAAATTCTTGCAAACTTTTCCGTAGTAGCCGTCGTCCACGAAAGAGCCGGCTCATGACGGTGCCCTCTGGACATCCGACAATCGTGGCAATGTCTTTATAGGACAGATCAGCCATGTCAGCCAATAATACCACCAGGCGGTACGCTTCCGGCAAAGCATCCAGCGCACGCTTGACATCGTCCTGGACGACATGATGCAGCACATTTTCGAGCGACTCCTGGTCCAGCCATTCTGCGTCGTTCGCAGGGTCGGCATAGAAAGGCTCGATGCGATCAAAATCGATCTGTTCGTGCTGGCGTACCGTTTTGCGATAGGTATTGATATACGTATTGCGCAAAATAGTGAACAACCAGGCCTTGACATTTGTTCCCGGCTCAAAACGATCAAAGAAGCGATAGGCTTTGAGCAACGTTTCCTGCACCAGATCCTGGGCCTCGCTGGCATTACGCGTCAGACGCAGGGCAGTGCTGTAGAGCGTGTTAAAATGTTCGAGCGCCACAGCTTCGAATTCGGCTTGTTTGCTTCTCAGCTCCCAAGGCTCGGGCACGCCGTTTCCCTTCAGCCTCCTGCAGAGGCAGCAAAGCGGGCTAACGCCACCTCCGCACTACGGCGCACTTGCTGATTCGCGTCGTGTAAGACGTCCTGGAGCGCCGGGATGGCGCGCTGATCAGCGAGCTGCCCGAGTGCCAAGATAGCACTTTCGCGCAACAGGGGATAGCTCTCGCGCATGGCGGCAATCAGATGTGGGACCGCCCGCCGGTCACCCTGAAGGCCTAGCCCTTCCGCGGCAATGCGTCCCACTTCTTTATCCTCGTCAGCGAGCATCGGAATCAAGGCGTCAACCGCCGTGGTGCCTGGCATCTGCCCCAGCGCCCGGGTCGCAATCCAACGCACATCACTATTGCTGTCTTGGAGCGCCTCGAGTAACACTGGCACCGTCTCCTCACGGGCGAGATCCGCCAGAGATTGTACCGCGCTGCTCCGCACTTGGCCATCCTCATCGTGGATCAGGCAGCGGATGAGATCCACCGCCAGGGCAGCAGCAAACCCACCCAAGGTGGTAGCCATACGTTGCCGTTCCTCTGTGGTGCAGGTGGGCAGGAGACGGCGGAAGGGCACCACGACCAGCGGCGCGAGGAGTTCACGTGCGACTGCACCATAGGCGGCCTCGACGTGCTGTGCGAGGGCCGTGAGCCCAACGCGCTCGCCCTGCTGCACATGCTGCAACAGCGCCGCCGCCAGGCGCCGCTGGCGCGCCATCTGTTGCCGCGCGCTCACATCAGGATAGACAAGACCTTGTAAGGCCTCCTGAATAGCACTGTGCCCCTGCGTATACCGTGCCGCATAGGGGTCGTAACGTAGCAGGCCATAGCGTGCACATTGGCCAAGCAACATTTCGAGGTGCGTACGCCCGGTCACCGGGTCAAGGCCCAGACCAGCGAAATCGCACAACGGCAGGAAATCGTCCACGACCAACTGCTTCCCCGGTGGCATAAAGGCACAGGCTTCCAGGACCTGGCGGAACAAGGGTGCCTGCGCTGGATGACGCTGACGAATCACTTCGACGAGTTGGCTCACCAGCGCCGCTGGGGCAGCCTGCACAAGGCTGGCGAGACGATGCCCGTCTGGTCGTGCACTCGTGGCGGCAGCACAGGTCGTGGCGAGGAGCAACCAGCCCGGCATGGCGCTGACGTCCCCTGCTGCCGCCAGCGCTTGCGACCAGGGAGTTTGGAGCCGCCGCGGCAGGCTACGGACCGCTTGACGTATGAAGCGCTGCTGGTCTTCGTCCACGAGCGGCTCGAGCCGATACTCGGTCAACAGCATGGCGCCTTGTAATGCCTGATGGATAGGCTGGAGACTAGCGGCAGGGCCAGCCCACACGATTAGAAGTGGGAGTTGCTCAGCCGCCGTGAGGGTCGTAAACCTCTGCCAGTCGCAAGCGGCTCCCATCCCGCCTGGCGTCAGGCCTGAAACGCCAGGCGGCACCTGATCGATCACCAGGACGATGACGGCTTCTCCAGGCCGATGGCGGGCCCGCAAAGCCCGCAAGAACATGATCCAGCGTTGTTCCCATACCCGCTGCACTGTGCTTCCCGCCCCGCCCCGCCCGCTGACACCCAGTATCGCCGCGGCCCCGATAGCCCAGGGATGCTCTTGGACGCTGGCCAGCAACGGCGCTAAGGGGGTAGAGGCAGCCCCTGACACACTGGGCATGCTGGGTGACGCCTCGTGCAGTTGTCCCCAGTCTGTGGACGCCAGCACTTGCCGAAACTCCGCTTCGTCCCAACGCAGTGCCAGCGTCTTGCGCACACGCTGGGTGGCGTTATACACCTTGTGCAGAATCTGCTCGCTATGGCTCTGCAACGCCGTACAAAACTGCCGATACACCTCGTGGTCGAGGAGACAGTCAGCGGCGTTGAGCTGCAGCAGCAACACACCAGGTCTGGCACAATGGAGGAACATAAATTCCTCTAACAGGGCTGACTTCCCACTGCCCGGCTCGCCGGCGAGCGTGACGCCTTGGACCGTACCGTTTTGAGCGGCTTGCAAGTGCGTCGCTAAGGAGTTGAGCACTGCCTGCTGGCCAACAAACGGTATCTGCAGGAGCGGCTTATAATGTCTGCGACGTGACGTCGATGACCATAGAAAACGCATAGGCAATCCCTTTACCCGGCATCTTATCTAGGCATGCGGGATGGAGGAACGATATCTCCCCTGCAAGGCATCGAGCAGACTTAGGAGGTGGAAGAGGATAAGGCCATGGATAAGTGCATAGCGTGCGGCCCTACCGCATGTTTGACGCGATCAAGAATCCCATTAATGAAAGCCGGGGCCTCATCAGTGCCGTATTTTTTGGCCACCTCAACGGCTTCGTTGATGGTGACGTTGGGAGGAATATCAGGCAGAAAACACAGCTCATAGATCGCAAAGCGCAGAATATTCCTCTCGACCAGTCCAATACGCTCCAAGGACCAGTTGGTACTGCATTCTTGAATGCAAGCGTCGATTTCGTCCCGGCGCTCTATCACCCCGGTGACTAAGGCTGTGGTGAAGTCGCGGATCTCCGGGGAGAGCATCTTCTCTGTCCAGCCGTCGCGCAGCATCTCCCTCACATTGACACGTGTAATGTCGAGCGCGTACAGGATCTGTAACGCTGTCTCCCGGCTCTGTCGCCGTCTACCCATACTCCTTACCTCTCAACGACGTAACTGGCGATACACATTGGCCATCTCAATAGCAGACATGGCTGCTTCCCAGCCCTTGTTCCCAGCTTTGCTCCCGGCCCGCTCGATCGCCTGTTCGATGGTATCAGTGGTCAGCACCCCAAACGTCACCGGGATACCACTCGCCAGGGCAGCGCTGGCGATGCCCTTGCTGGCCTCCGCCGCGATATAATCAAAGTGAGGTGTGGCACCGCGAATCAAGGCCCCGAGACAGATCAGGGCATCACCAGCCTGGCCCAGATCAATAACTTTTTTCGCCAGCATAGGAATCTCGAACGCCCCTGGGACGCGATAGACTGTAATCCGCTCATCCCTGGCCCCATGGCGGAGCAGGGCATCCAGGGCTCCATCCAGCAGGCGCATGGTGATAAAATCATTAAAACGGCTCACAATAATCGAAAAATCCAGGCCCTCAGCACTGAGGTGCCCTTCAACGGTACGTGGCATGTGCATTTCCTTCCGTGCCGCTCCTGCACGCTTCCGTGCCGCTCCTGCACGCCTTGACATGTCCAGGACGGGTAGTGCCTTACCACCACTCCTGTCTTTCGTCAGCCTCGAACTCAGTAGCGTCGAACAGGTGTCCTAACTTTTCGTGCTTGGTCTGCAAGTAGCGCGCATTGTATTTCCCTGGGCGCACGCGCAAAGGCACACGCTCGACAATTTGCAAACCAAAGCCCTCGAGGGCCACGACCTTGCGGGGATTGTTGGTCATCAGCCGCAGCCGCTTGATCCCCAGGTGGGCGAGAATCTGCGCCCCGATGCCATAATCACGCAAGTCAGGTCGAAACCCCAGTTCCTCATTGGCCTGCACGGTATCACGCCCGGCGTCCTGCAGGGCATAGGCCCGAATCTTATTGGCCAGGCCAATACCACGCCCTTCCTGGTTCAGATAGAGGAGCACGCCCGAGCCTTCTTCGGCAATGAGCCGCAGCGCCTTGCGTAATTGTTCACCACAGTCGCAGCGAAACGAGCCAAAGACATCACCAGTGACACAGGAGGAATGCACTCGCACCAGTGGGGCATGGTCAGGATCGAACGTTCCCATCACCAGAACCAGGTGCTGGTCCTGGTTGATTTCGTTCTCGAAGGCCAAGGCGCGAAAAGTCCCGACCCGCAAGGGCAACGTGGTCTCTCCCAGCACGCGGACCAGGGATTCACGTTGCATACGGTAGTGAATCAAGTCCTTGATGGTGACAATCTTTAAATGAAAACGCTCGGCAATCGCCATGAGCTGTGGGACCCGTGCCATCGTGCCATCTTCATTCATAATCTCACAGATCACGCCGGCCGGGGTCAAGCCCGCCAGCCGGGCCAGATCGACAGAGCCCTCGGTCTGGCCAGTCCGCTCCAGGACACCCCCAGCCCGGGCCCGCAAGGGGAAAATGTGGCCAGGGCGCACCAGATCCTCAGGTTTGGTCTTGGAATTGACCGCAGTGAGGATCGTCGTGGCCCGGTCAGACGCTGAAATGCCTGTGGTGACCCCCCGACGCGCTTCGATCGAAACCATAAAGGCCGTCCCAAAGGGGGAGGTATTGTCGATATCTTCGACCATGGGCGGAATCTGTAACTCGGCCAGGCGTTCCGAAGTCAGGGACAAACAGATGAGCCCACGACCATACCTCGTCATGAAATTGATCGCCTCTGGAGTGACCTTTTCTGCTGCTATGGTCAAGTCCCCCTCGTTTTCGCGGTCTTCGTCATCGACCAGAATGACCATTTTCCCCTGTCGAATGTCGTCGATGGCCTCCTCAATCGTATGAAATGACATACCCCTCACGCCTCCTCTGCCCAGCGCGACCTAACCTCAGGAGCTGACTACTTCTGTCGTGCAGTAGGCTTCTAGCAACACATCATTCCCCAGGCGCTGGCTCACCACATCTCGCAGCTGAATGACTTGCTCCATGGTCTCCACGCCGCAGGGTCCAACCACACTAATCCCATCGCCACCGAT
>Ga0137361_10001260_pt1 | contig 15494 bp, 10 predicted proteins | sample Mad1_80_16metaG_FD_104923 | JGI IMG/M metagenome (GOLD analysis project Ga0137361, IMG submission 104923) | Vadose zone soil microbial communities from Angelo Coast Range Reserve, California, USA - Mad1_80_16 metaG | ecosystem: Environmental > Terrestrial > Soil > Vadose zone | place: USA... | reverse complement strand
CGACTGGTAGAGCTGGGCCGGGGACTGCCCGTCGACGGTGAACGGGGGCACACGGCCGTGTTCCGCCATCCTCGCCAGCGCGAGCAGGTCGGCGCGCATCCGCGCCAAGGCGACCTGACGCGAAGCCTTGCGCATCGCTTCCTTGGACCCCGCCAGATCGGCTGCCGCCTCGCGCGCGACCACCTCGGGCGCTGCGCCCTGGGCGATCTTCTGCACGTGCTGGTCCAAGCGGAGCGGAGGCTCGATGAAGGGCACGCCGTAGCAAGCGAGACCGCTGCCCCAGAGAAGCCGGGTCTCGCCGAGCCAGGGCAGCGCCCCGGCCGTGGCCGCGCAGACCGCTCCCCAAGCACCGTCGAGGACGCCGGCTTCGCGGAGGGCCAGGCGGGACGCGACCAGCAGCCCGGCGGCGACGGCGCCGTGCAACGCCCGGCCCACCGGACCGCTGATGGGCAGGTCCTTGACCGTGCCCAGCGCCGCATGGACCAGCGACCGCAGTGTCAGAAGAACCAGGTAGGGCGTCGGCTCGGGCCTCTCCAGCCCCGAGGCCTCGCCCACCGCGCGCCGCAAGAGGACGCTCAACGTCCCCGGCAGGGCGCGACCCGGCCTGCCTGCCGCGAGCCAGCTGGCCACGAGCCCTCCGTCGAGCGCCGGATGCAGCTCCGCGGCCTCGAGGAACGCCTTGCGCACACTCTCCGACTTCACCGTCGATGGCGCGTTGAACGACGTCTGCCGCGCGGCGCGGGGATCGAAGCCGTCCAGGATGATCAGGCGGTCGTATTCGTCCTGGCGCAGGAGCGTCCGGTGCCGCATCGAGAGCAGGAAGAACAGGTCGCGGACCGCGACCGTGAACACCGACCGGACGCCCTCGTCGACGTGGACCGGCACCCGCAAGTCGGCCAGCGAGGTGCCGAGGTGGAACCGGAACGACCGGGCGTCGGGGCGGAGGACATCAGCGATGGAGCGTCCCGGCGCGTTCCGGCGCAACCGCGCGATCAGCTCGAGGCGTTCGTCCGCATACGCCACGGCTTCACTCTAGGTCAGAAGGGAGGTCCCAACCAGGAAAGGACCGAATCGACTTCCCATCACCCCGGCTGGCAAGTATCTTGCGCCCTTCCCAGGAGCCGCTGGCGATGAAGAAGATCGAGGCGATCATCAAGCCCTTCAAGCTCGACGAGGTGAAGGAGGCGCTCGCGGACGTGGGGATCCTCGGGCTCACCGTCACCGAAGTGAAGGGGTTCGGGCGTCAGAAAGGGCACACCGAGCTCTATCGGGGGGCCGAGTACGTCGTCGACTTCCTGCCAAAAGTGAAGATCGAGGTCGTGCTCTCGGACGAGATGGTGCCAAAGGCTTTGGAAGCGATCGAGCGGGCCGCCAAGACGGGGCGCATCGGGGACGGCAAGATCTTCGTCTATACCGTGGACGAGGTGGTCCGCATCCGCACCGGCGAGCGGGGCGAGCCGGCGCTGTAGTCACAAACCGCAGTTTTCACCGCAGGGGACAGCACACTATGCCGAAGGGCAAAGACGTCATCGGGCTCGCGAAGGACAAGCAGGCCGTCATGGTGGACCTGAAATTCATGGACTTCCTCGGCCTGTGGCAGCACTTCACCATCCCGATCGCCGAGCTGACCGAAGCCGTGTTCGAGGAGGGCCTGGGGTTCGACGGCTCCTCGATCCGCGGCTGGGTGCCCATCCACGCCAGCGACATGCTGGTGATGCCCGATCCGGACACTGCCCTGATGGATCCGTTCATGAAGGATCCGACCCTTTCCTTGATCTGCAACATCCTCGATCCCATCACCAAGGAGCCGTACGGCCGCGACCCCCGCTTCATCGCCCAGAAGGCGGAGCGGTATCTCAGGCAAAGCGGGATCGGCGACACCGCGTACTACGGGCCGGAGGCCGAGTTCTTCATCTTCGACGGCGTCTCCTACGACTCCGGGCCCAACCACGCGCACTACGCCATCGAGTCGCGCGAGGGCCAGTGGGAGACCGGCAGCGCTGTCGAGTACCACTTCGACGGCAAGACGCACGCCACGCGGCCGAACCTCGGCTACAAGCCGCGCTACAAGGAAGGCTACTTCCCGGTCGCCCCCATCGACTCGCAGCAGGACATACGCACCGAGATGTGCCGGGTGATGGAGCAGTGCGGGATCCTGGTCGAGCGGCAGCACCACGAGGTGGCCACCGCGGGCCAGGCGGAGATCGACATCCGCTTCGACTCCTTGGTGAAGACCGCCGACAAGCTGATGTGGTTCAAGTACATCATCAAGAACGTCGCGCTGCGGAACGGCAAGACCGTGACGTTCATGCCCAAGCCGCTCTTCGGAGACAACGGCTCGGGCATGCACACGCACCAGTCGATCTGGAGCAAGGGCAAGCCGCTCTTCGCCGGCGAAGGGTACGCCGGGATGAGCGAGACGGCGCTGCATTACATCGGCGGCGTCCTCAAGCATGCCCGGGCGCTGGCGGCCATCTGCAACCCCACCACCAACAGCTACAAGCGGCTCGTCCCCGGGTTCGAGGCGCCCGTGCTGCTCGCCTATTCGGTCCGCAACCGCTCGGCCGGCTGCCGCATCCCGCTGGCATCCTCGCCCAAGGGCAAGCGGGTCGAGGTGCGCTATCCCGATCCGCTCGCCAATCCCTACCTCGCCTTCGCCGCCATGCTGATGGCGGGCCTCGACGGCATCAGGAACAAGCTCGATCCGGGGCCGGCGATCGACAAGGACCTCTACGACCTGCCGCCGGAGGAGCTCAAGCAGATTCCGACCGTATGCGGCTCGCTGCGCGAAGCGCTCGGCTATCTCGACAAGGACCGCGACTTCCTCAAAGCCGGCGGCGTGTTCGACGACGACTTCATCGACAGCTACACGGAGCTGAAGATGCAGGAGATCATCCGCTTCGAGCACACCCCGCATCCGGTCGAGTTCGAAATGTATTACTCGGCGTAGTCCTCCCGTCATCGCACTGCGATGAAAACTTCAAAGGGCGCTCCGTGGAGCGCCCTTTTTTTGCAAATTTGACGAGGACAGTCCGACCAAGCAGGCGGGCTACGCCGCGGTTGCGGCCGTCTTGGCGGCCTTCTCGCGCACTTCGGCGGAGCGGATTTCGGTGAGCTTCTGCTGCACCTGGTCCGAGAACACGTATTGAGCCGGCCGCTGGCGGTCGAGCGGGATCTCCGGCGCCATCGGCCCATCGGTGCGCGGGCCGCGCAAGGCGGCTCGGATCGCCTGCAGCGGATGTTTCAGCATTGCCTCGGCCGCCGTCGCCTCGTAGCCGCAATGGGCCATGCAGTTCGCGCATTTTTCGTAGCGGCCGGTGCCGTAAGAGTCCCAATCCGTGGTCTCCATCAGCTCCTTGAAGCTCTGCACGTAACCTTCGCCGAGGAGGTAACACGGCTTCTGCCAGCCAAAGATGTTGCGCGTCGGCATTCCCCAGGGGGTGCAGTGATAGGTCTGATTCCCGGCGAGGAAGTCGAGGAACAGGCCGGAATGGACGAACGGCCAGCTCTTGCCCTTCCCCTTGGCGAAGATGCTGCGGAAGAGCTCCTTGGTCTTGCGGCGGTTGAGAAAATGCTCCTGGTCGGGCGCGCGCTCATAGGCATAGCCGGGCGAGATCGACACCCCGACGCCGAGCCCCTTGGCGAAATCGAGGAAGGCCGCGATCGCGTCGGGCGGATGGCCGTCGTAGATCGTGGCATTGACATTGACGGTGAAGCCTTTGGCCTTGGCGGCCTTGATCGCCGACACCGCGCGGTCGAACACGCCGTCCTGGCACACCGACTTGTCGTGGTGCTCCTTGAGGCCGTCGAGATGCACCGAGAAGAAGAGATAGGGGGAAGGCTCGAACAGGTGGAGCTTCTTTTCGAGCAGCAAGGCGTTGGTGCACAGCGACACGAATTTCTTGCGCGCGACGATGCCTTTGACGATCTCGCCGATCTCCTTGTGGATGAGCGGCTCGCCGCCCGGAATGGCGACCATCGGTGCCCCGCATTCATCGACCGCGTCGAGGCATTCCTTGACCGAGAGGCGTTTGTTCAGGATCGCATCGGGATAATCGATCTTGCCGCAGCCGAAACAGGCGAGATTGCAGCGAAACAGCGGCTCCAGCATCAGCACCAGCGGGTAGCGCTTGCGCCCGCCGAGCTTCTGCTTGACGAGATAGGCGCCAATGCGCATTTCCTTGTGAAGCGGAACGCTCATGCTGTGCGCTTTCTCAAATGTTTGCACCCACGCGGACGAGCGCAGATTTCAGGACGCCGCCGCGAGCTCGGCGGGGAGGCGAAATTCGATCTTCTCCTGGCGGCCGGGAAGCACCGTGACATCGACCGGCCCGAGCCGCCGCAATGCCGAGATCACGTCATCGACCAGCACCTCCGGCGCCGACGCGCCGGCCGTGATGCCGACCGTCTTCGCGTCTTCGAGCCATTTCGGATCGAGCTCGCTGCCGTCGGCGATCAGGTAGCTCGGCACCCCTTCCTCGCTTCCGATCTCGCGCAGGCGATTGGAGTTGGAACTGTTCTTGGCGCCGACCACCAGGATCAGATCGACCAGCTCGCTCAGCTCGCGGACCGCGGATTGGCGGTTTTGCGTCGCATAGCAGATATCGCGCGTCTCCGGCCCGACGATGTCGCTGAACTTGCGCTGCAGCGCCGCGATGATGCCCTGGGTATCGTCGACACTGAGCGTGGTCTGGGTGACATAGGCGACCGGCGTGTCCGCCGGCAGGTCGAGCCCATCGACCTCCGCTTCGTTCTGCACCAGGATCACCGGGCTCGGAATCTGCCCCATGGTGCCCTCGACCTCGGGGTGCCCGGCATGGCCGATCAGGATGAGCTTGCGGCCCTGGCCGACATAGCGCTTGCCCTGGTTATGCACCTTGGTCACCAGGGGACAGGTCGCATTCAAGACCGGCAATCGCCGCGCTGCCGCCTCGTCCTCGACGCTCTTGGCCACGCCGTGGGCGCTGAAGATCGTGACCGCGTTGGCGGGGACTTCGGACAAATCCTCCACGAAGCGCGCGCCCTTGGCCTTGAGACTTTCGACCACGTGCTTGTTGTGCACGATTTCGTGGCGCACATAGACCGGGGGGCCGTATTTCTCCAGCGCGCGCTCGACAATTTCGATCGCGCGCACCACGCCAGCACAAAATCCCCGCGGTTGAGCCAAGATCACTTTCATTCGCTTCGGTCCGACATTCACATTTTTTCGGCCAATCGCAGATCGTCCCTTGCAGGACACAGATAGGTCAACCGGCGTCCCGTACAATCCCAGCCGGGATCAGCTTCGCCACACCGCCGCGCGCGTCCTTTCCGAGCGCCTCGAAGACCTTGGCCACGATGCCCTTGGCGTCGAGCCCGGCCTTGGCATACATGGCCACTGGACTGTCCTGATCGATGAACACATCCGGCAGCATCATGCAACGCAGCTTGAGTCCGTTTTCCAAAGCTCCGTGCTCGGCGAGCGTCTGCAACACGTGGGCGCCGAAGCCCCCGATCGCCCCCTCCTCGACGGTGATGAGCACTTCGTGCTCGCGCGCGAGCCGCAAGAGGAGATCGACATCGAGCGGCTTGGCGAAGCGCGCGTCGGCGACGGTGGTGGTCAAGCCATGGGCCGCGAGCGTCTCGGCCGCCAGCAGGCATTCCTGCAGCCGCGCGCCAAAGGAGAACAAGGCGACCGAGGTGCCCTCGCGCAGAATGCGGCCCCTGCCGATCTCGAGCGGGACACCGAATTCGGGCATGTCGACCCCGACGCCGTCGCCGCGCGGGTAGCGGAAGGCGCAAGGCCGGTCGTCGATCGCGACCGCGGTCGCCACCATGTGGACAAGCTCGGCCTCGTCCGCGGCCGCCATGATGACGAAGCCAGGCAGACAGCCGAGATAAGGAATGTCGAAGGCGCCGGCATGGGTCGGCCCGTCGGCGCCGACGAGACCCGCGCGGTCGAGCGCAAACCGCACCGGCAGCCGCTGGATCGCGACGTCGTGGACGACCTGGTCATAGGCGCGCTGCAGGAAGGTCGAGTAGATCGCCGCGAACGGCTTGAAACCCTCGGTCGCAAGCCCGGCCGCGAAGGTCACGCCATGCTGCTCGGCGATCCCGACATCGAAGGTGCGTTCGGGAAACACTTTGGCAAAAATATCGATGCCGGTGCCCGACGGCATGGCCGCGGTGATCGCCACGATGCGGTCGTCCTTGCGCGCCTCCTTGACCAAGCTCTCGCCGAACACTTTGGTATAGGAGGGCGCATTGGCCTTGGACTTGACCTGCTTGCCGGTGGCGACGTCGAACTTGACGACCCCGTGGTACTTGTCCGCGGAGGCTTCGGCGGGCGCATAGCCCTTGCCCTTCTGGGTCACGATATGGACCAGGATGGGCCCGTCTTTCGCATCGCGGACATTGCGCAGGACCGGCAGCAGGTGGTCGAGGTTGTGGCCGTCGATCGGGCCGACATAGAAGAAGCCGAGCTCCTCGAACAAGGTCCCGCCGGTGACGAGGCCGCGCGCATATTCCTCCATCGCGCGCGCGCGCTGCTCGAGGAATTTCGGCAGGTGCCTGGCGAGCCGGTGGACGACATTGCGCAGCGAGCGGTAGGGCCGCCCGGAGACCAGGCGGGCGAGATAGGCCGACAGCGCGCCCACCGGGGGCGCAATGGACATATTGTTGTCGTTAAGAATGACGATCAGGCGCGAATCCATCGCCCCTGCGTTATTCATGGCCTCGTAAGCCATGCCTGCCGACATGGCACCATCGCCGATGACGCAGATGACGTTGTGGGATTGTCCTTTAAGGTCGCGCGCCACCGCCATGCCGAGGCCGGCCGAAATGGAAGTCGAGGAATGGGCGGCGCCGAAGCAGTCGTATTCGCTTTCCGCCCGCTTGGTGAAACCCGACAGTCCGCCGGGCTGGCGAAGGGTGCGAATACGGTCCCGGCGGGAGGTCAGGATCTTGTGCGGATAGGCCTGATGCCCGACATCCCAGACCAGCCGGTCGCGGGGGGTGTCGAACAGGTAGTGGAGCGCGACGGTCAGTTCGACCACGCCGAGCCCCGCCCCGAGGTGCCCTCCGGTGTCGGAGACGGCGCTGATGGTCTCGGCCCGCAGCTCGTCCGCCACCAGCCGGAGCTGTTTTTCGTCCAGGCGTCGAAGATCGGCGGGACTTTTGATGGTATCGAGAATTGGCGTGGCTATGGTCATGATCACAACAAGATCGTGGCTAGCACAGGGGGAACCGGATGACCCGAGTTATTTTCCGCCCTGGCCGGAGAACCATTGAAGAACGTCCGGGCTGAGCACCTCAATGGACCGGCGTACCCGACCCGGGACGGGCGGCAGTCGTCGTCAACGCATTGCATAGCCGGATGGTTCACCCGGTTCAATGGTCCCCTACCATTACACCCGCAAAGGCCAGAAAGAACAAGTCATGCTCAAATCCAAAATCGCCTCGATCGTCACTATTTGCACGCGTCACCCCTGGCCGGTGATTGCGGTTGCAGCATTGTTGACGATCATGACCAGCGTGTATTCGGTCGGAAACTTCACGATCGACACTAATGTCAATAAGTTGATCTCGCCAGACCTGCCGTGGCGCCAGCGAGAACTTGCCGTCGACAAGGCGTTCCCACACCGTTACGAAAGGATTCTTGCGGTCGTCGAAGCCCCCACATCGGAGCTCGCGACCGAGGCCAGCACGGCTCTTGTCGACAAGCTGTCGGCCCAGTCGAACGTGGTGCGGGCGATCCACGAAACCACGGGCAGCCAATTTTTCACCCGCAATGGCCTCCTGTTCCTCTCCACGGAGGAGGTCAGGCGCACGATCGGCCAATTCGCGCAGAGCCAGGCGCTGTTCCAGGTGCTGGTCTCCGATCCGAACCTGCGCGGGCTGGTGCAGGCCCTGACCTTCGCCTTGGTGGGCATCCAGCGGCAGTACTATACGCTCGATCAGATGACCCGCCCGCTCGCCATGTTCGCCACCACCCTCGAAGAGGCGATTGCCGGGCGGCGCGCAAGCTTCTCCTGGCGCGAGCTGGTCAACCGCAAGCCGCCGGAGCCGAGCGAGCTTCGCCGCATCATCGAGATCAGGCCGGTTCTCGATTACGCCGCGCTCGAGCCGGGCGAGATGGCGACCAACGCGATCCGCCAGACCGCGGCCGATCTCAAGCTCGATTCGCAATACGGCGCACGGATGCGCCTCACCGGCCCGGTTCCGATCCAGGACGAGGAATTCGCAACGCTGCGGGAAAACGCCGACCTCAATGCCATCGTCTCGCTCGCCTTCCTGGTCGGCATCCTGTGGCTCGCCTTGCGGTCGCCGCGCATCATCGCGGCCGTGCTCATCGGCATCTTCGTCGGCCTCTCGATCACCGCCGCCTTGGGATTGATGATGGTCGGGTCATTCAATCCAATCTCGATCGCCTTCGCGGTCCTGTTCGTCGGCATCGGCGTGGATTTCGGCATCCAGTTCAGCGTCCGCTACCGGGCGGAGCGATACGAGGTCAACAACCTGCGCCTCGCGCTGTCGAATGCCGCGCGCCATGTGGGCGTGCCGCTCACGCTTGCCGCGGCGGCGACAGCGGCGGGATTCATGTCCTTCGTGCCGACCGACTACAAGGGTGTTTCCGAGCTCGGAAGAATTGCCGGCGTCGGCATGATCATCGCGTTCATCATCAGCATCACGCTGCTGCCCGCCTTGCTGCGGTTGTTCAACCCGCCCGGCGAAAAGGAGCCGCTCGGTTATTCCTCGCTCGCGCCGGTCGATAGTTTCATGGAGCGGTACCGCATCCCGATCATCGTCGGAACGGCGGTGCTTTCGCTCGGCGGATTGCCGTTGCTCTATTTTTTGCAGTTCGACTTCAATCCGATCAATCTGCGAAGCCCCAAGGTCGAATCGATCGCGACCTATCTCGATTTGCGACGCGATCCGAACGCTGGGGCGAACGCCATCGACGTGCTCACGGCCTCGCTGGCGGAAGCCAAACAAGTCGCCGAGCGCCTATCGAAAGTTCCCGAGGTCGACCGCGTGATGACGATCGAGACCTTCATCCCGGCCGAACAGGAGCAGAAGCTCGCGCTGATTGCGCAGGCCAAGCAGACCCTCGATCCAGCGCTGAACGCAGCTCTGCGCCCAGCCCCCACCGACGAAGAGAACATCGCTGCGCTCAAGCGCGGCGCCGAGGCGCTCACGCGTGCCGCCGGCGAGCAAACCGGGCCCGGGGCTGCCGCCGCCAAGCGCCTCGCCGCGGCGCTCACCAAGCTGGCCGAGGGGGATCAGGCGCTGCGGGCGCGGGGGCAAGCGGCGCTGATCCCGCCGCTCAAGACCGCGCTCGATGGATTGCGCGAGTCGCTCAAGGCGCAGCAGATCACCGAGGAGACGATCCCGCCGGAAATCGCCAGCGAGTGGGTCGCGCCCGATGGCCACGCGCGGGTCGAGGCCCATCCGAAAGGCGATTCCAACGACAACGAGACGCTGCGCCAATTCGCGCGCGCGGTGCTCGCCGTCGAGCCGAGGGGGAGCGGCGGCCCGATCTCGATCCTGGAAACCGGAAACACCGTCGTTCGGGCCTTCATCGAGGCTGGAATTTGGGCCTTCGTGTCGATCGCGATCCTGCTCTGGATCGTCCTGCGGCGCTTGACCGATGTCTGGTTGACCTTGATCCCGCTGCTGCTGGCCGGGGTGGTCACGCTCGAAATCTGCGTGCTGATCGGCCTCAAGCTCAACTTCGCGAACATCATCGCGCTGCCGCTCCTGCTTGGCGTCGGCGTCGCGTTCAAGATCTACTACATCATGGCTTGGCGGGCCGGCCAAACCGGGCTCCTGCAATCGGCCCTCACCCGGGCCGTGATCTTCAGCGCCATGACCACGGCAACGGCATTCGGCAGCCTATGGCTGTCGAGCCACCCGGGCACGTCGAGCATGGGCAAGCTTTTGGCCCTGTCGCTGGTCTGCACTCTCGCCGCAGCGGTGCTGTTTCAGCCCGTGCTAATGGGGCCGCCCCGCGAGATTGGAGACGCGTGAGCAGACATCGCCGACCAGAGAGGCCTTGGGGGCGCCTTTCTGGGCGCCGCCCTTGCTTTGCGGATTGGGCTGCACCACGCGGGTCCAATCCTGACCGCCGCAGAAAAAGCCGCCGAGGATGCAGCCTTCGATCCGCAGCGTGTTGGGGGCCATGAGCTTGATATTGGCGGTATAGGTCTTGCCGTTCTCGGCATTGTAGACGTGGCCCTCCCAGCGGTCGCGGTTCGGCTTCATCTCGATGAGGATCGGGACCCCGAGCATCGGGCGGCCGCGCAAGGCCGGATCGGGATTTTCGGTGTCGCGCCCGGCCACCTTTTCCCACGACACCACGCCCCAGAGCGAGCCACCGCAGTTCTCGATGCGGACCTGGCCCAAGCCGTTCTCGACCATCCAGTCTCCGGTCGGCTCGGCCGCCCAGCCTGGGCCGACGGCGAGGACCATGCTGCAACCGACGAGGATGAACAGACGCATGGCGCGGCTCCTTTCCGGATCGCTGGCTTGGCTGATTCCCTCAGCAAGCTCAATTCGAATGCTCTAGAAGCAGTTTCAGGCAGCACTTGGACATTGCCTTGAAGTTCCGTGCCTTGCTGCGGCGATATGACACTTCACCCGGTTGACCATTGGCCCCGCATGAGCGAATTATAAACACAGCGATAAAAAAGACATAAATGGTTGTTCGCAAGGAGGCGCTGGTGTCGGGGGTGGAGTTCGGTACGCGTAGCCGCGGCAAGCCGTGGAATCGGGAAAGCGGGGCGGAGGAATGGGTCGATCTGGACCGTAGTTTCATCTCCCGACGCTATGACCGCCTGGCAGGGCTTATTCCATTTTTCGATTGGTTGCTGTTCCAGCCACCGGGATTTCGCCGCAAGGCGGTTGACCGGCTGGACCTCAAGCCGGGCGACCGTGCGCTCGAGATTGGCTGCGGAACGGGCAGGAACCTGCCATTCCTGCAGCAGGCGGTCGGTCCGACCGGGCGGGTCTATGGCGTGGACTTCTCCCCCGGCATGCTGGCGAAGGCGCGCAAGCTGCGCGAGCGCCAAGAGTGGAGCAATGTCGAGCTCATCGAGTGCGACGCTGCCGATTATGTCGCCCCGGAACCCCTCGATGGCATCCTGTTCGGTCTATCCTACAACACGATGCCGCATCATCTCACGGTTCTGCACCAGGCCTGGAGTCTGCTCCGTCCGGGTGGCCGCCTGGTGATCATGGACGCCAAGCTTCCGCCCGGCCTCGGCGGCGAGCTCGTTCGGCCGTTCGGCGTGTGGCTGATGAAGCGCACCATGCTCGGGAACCCCTACATCCGGCCTTGGAAGGACCTTGCCAGGTTCACTGACCAGATCGAGATGGAAGAGTTCATGTTGGGCGCGTATTACGTCTGCCGAGGCATCAAGCCTTAGCTCGGCATCGAGCAGCGATCGCCATTTGCGGCAAGGAGAGCGACATGAGCGAGCGCCAGCGCGAGCAATGCTGGGTGATCAACAACGAGGTCGTCGAGCCGCCGCCGCAGATCGCGCTCAGCAAGGAAGAGCTCACCGAGCGCCATCACGCCTTCATTCATGCGCTCGAGGCCGAGGGCAAGCTGGTCGGCGCCGGACCTTTCCTCGATGACACCGGCAACCGCTTCGGCACCGGCATGATCATCTTCCGCGCCGCGACCCGCGCCGAGGCCGAACGCATCGCCAACAGCGAGCCCTATATCGCCCATGGCGTGCGCCGCCTCAAGCTCCTGCCCTGGCAGCGCACCGCCGGGCGCTAGCAAGCGGCTGGCACGGCGTCGCGTGCGGCTACGGATGGCGTGGGATGCTCATCGTTCAACAATTGATTCCGGGCTGCTCAGGCCCTTGTTAAGGCTACGCTAATAGCGTATATATGTGGCGAACTGCCGAAATAACGATTGAGATCGAGGAATCCGATCCGCCCGATGTGCTCGCGATCATCACAACTCCAGTCGGCGTCGTCCAACTTCTGGGGAGCGTTTCAGTGGTCGAGCGCGTTCTGCATATCGATCGAGCTCACGTCGGCGGTTTGAGTCCAGGGGCGCTCGGCCGAGCCGGTCTCAATGCGATTGGCAGGAAACTGTTGGAAGAAGCCGATGTCGATAAAATCGTCATTCAGGGAAGCACTCGGACAACGGGAAGGAACGAAGGAAAAGTCCCAAGACCAATCTGCTTCCCCCACCGTTAAGCTTATTTTGGCACCTGGCAAGATCCGGCAGCCGGTCGAGGTGGCTCGCCTCCTGACAAAATATGGAATGTCACTGCGAAAGGCGCACGACACGCTCGACCGACTGGCCAAACGTGACACAGTAGCAGTCGAACTTTATGCTGGCGATTTTCAAAAACTCGCTTCGGACCTGTCAGCTTTGGGCGTAGAGGCTCAGCTTATTCAAGCCCCGGAGATCGACGTGAAGAAGGTCCGGGAACGCTTCGGCATTTCTCAAGCAGAGTTTGCTCTCCGCTTCTGTCTCGAGCTCGATACGATTCGAAACTGGGAGCAGGGTAGGTATAAACCCGATCCTGCGGCAAAATTGCTGCTCAAGCTGATTGAGACATATCCTGCAACCGTCGAAGCCGTTCTTACAAGAAATGGTCCCCTGCAACCGAACGGAGGCCGCCGTGATGAACGTCGCCGTCAGAACCAATGATCGTTTCGTCACCGTGGATGGCCTCACCGTCCGCTATCTCGAAGAAGGCAGCGGCGTGCCGGCGATTCTCCTGCACGGCAGCTCGCTCGGCTCCTCGGCGGACGTCTTCCGCCGCAATCTGCGCGCACTCTCCGCCAACGGCATCAGGGCGATCGCGGTCGACCTGCCGGGCTTCGGCAAGAGCGATCCGTCCGCCGACCTCAGCGGCTCCTTCCGCAAGAAATTCATCCTGCGCTTCATGGACGCGCTCGCGCTCGAGCGCGCAGCCTTGATTGGCCATTCGTCCGCCGGCAACCCGGTGGTGAGCATCGCCCTCGAACATCCCGAGCGCGTGTCGCACGTGATGATTCTCGGTACCGGCAGCCTGCTGCCACCGCTCGAGACTTCGAGCGGCAAAGTCGGCGGCCGCGAGGAAGCGGCGCAAGCCAGACTCGAAGAGCGGATGGTGCGCAAGGAGCCCACCCTCGACGATACCCGGGCGCTGCTCGAGGCGAACCTGTTTCATCATGAGCTGATCACCGGCGAGGAGCTGGCGTTGCGGCATCAGAACAGCATCGGCGCCTGCTTCGAGCAGTTCGTCGCCCGCCACGACGCCGGCGAGGAAGGCGGCAAAGGCGGCAAAGCGGGCAAGCCGTCAGTGCCGCTGTGGCAGCGCTATGGCGAGCTCAAAATGCCGCTCCTGCTCATTTATGGCCGCAACGACCGCGGCCGCGCCGCCGAGCGCGTCGAACTGTTGAAGCAGCGCTATCCGAGCCTCGACCTCCACCTCGCGGAGGGCTGCAAGCATCTCGTGCCATGGGACGCAGCCGACCTGTTCCACCGCCTGGCGATCCCGTTCCTGACGGGTGCATAATGGAGCGACCGATTTCGCCGGTGCTGGCTGCAGCGTGCAGTACATCGCGGCCTTTCGTCGGACTGCGCGAATTCCGGGAGGGTTGGCACATTTGATAGGAGACGGTGTTGCTTCAGCGAGGCCTGATAGAGGATGGTTGGCTCGCCGCGGTGCACCCAGCCTGGATGGCTCACCCTCCTGTCATGCTACGCAATTGCAACTGTTACTTCCGGGCGTCGGTGAAATAGCGCAGGTCAGGCGCCGGTTGGCCCTTGTAGGCGGGCATAAGGAAGCCGTCGCCACTGGTATAATAGACCGTGTCACCGATACGGACATGCGGGTTGTTCTCGGCGCAGATCGACTCGGCCCACCAGATCGGCTCTTTTTGCGACACCCGGCGGTAGGTCTTTGTGATCGTCCAAGGGCGGGTCAACGCGTTGTCGTTGACGGTGATCTCATTATGGATTGCGTTCGGGTTGCTCTTGTCGATGGCAATGCGCTCCTTGACCACCGTCTTGTTATCTTTGTGCAGCGGGATGCCAGACGAGTCGAAGGTACGCGGCCCCTTCATGAAGCGGGTCTCAACCAAGAGCGTGTCGTATTTGCCGTCGCCGTCCGTATCCTCCCAGCGACCGATGGAGTGGCCGCGGAAGGCCGGCTCGATCTCGCCCTCCTTCGGCCACTCGCGCCCATCGGTATAGATACGGCGCGAATCATGGATGTGCTCGATCAACATGTACACCGTCTTCGGGGTGATGATGATCTCCATTGGCTCGTAAACGCTCGCTTGGCGCGGCATGCCGGGGGGCAAGCAGGTCAGCGTCGGCGAACCGCCGCTTGAGTGATCGCGCTTGTTGGCCTCCCACACGGCCTGGTATTCCGGCGTCAGCGGCGGATTGGTCGGCCACCTATTGCCGGTGCCGTGCCATTCCCCGCTCAGGTCGGGGTATTTCGATTCGTCGAACGCCAGCGCGCTGCTCATGAACATGCAGAGGAGCACTGCAGTAAGCGTTGGCATTTCCTTGCTGGTTCGCCGGGCCATGTTATTCTCCTCCATCCAACAAATGCAGTTCCCCCAGTAGCAGTACGGTCTCGCGTTGAAGAAGCTGTTACCTAGAACAGCTCGAAATATTCCTTGTGCTCCCACTCGGTGACCTCCGACTGGTAGCGGGCAACCTCGGCCTCCTTGATGCGCAGATAATAGTCGACGAAGCTCTTGCCGAAGCCTTCGGCGAGACAGGTGTCCTCGCGCAATGCCGAGAGAGCTTCTTCGAGTGTCTTCGGCAGCAAGGGCGCCGCGGTCTCGTAGGGCGTGTCCGCCGATGGCCCGGGGTCGAGCTTGCGCGCCAAGCCGTCGAGCCCGGTGACGACTTGCGAGGCCATATAGAGGTAGGGATTGGCGGCGGGCTCCCCTACCCTGTTCTCCAGGCGCGTCGCCGCGTCGCCGGGGCCGCCGAGGGCGCGGATCATCGCGCCGCGATTGTCGTGCCCCCAGACCACGCGGTCCGGCGCGAGCGCATAGCCGCGGTAGCGCTTGTAGCCGTTGATCGTCGGTGTCGAGAAGGCTGCCGCCGCGCGCGCATGCGCCAGGAGACCGGCGAGGAACTGGCGGCCGAGCGGCGAGAGGAACCCGTTGTCGCCCGGCACGAAGGCATTGGCGCTCGAGCGCCGGTCGCGCAGCGATTGGTGCAGGTGCCAGCCGCTCGACATCACGTTGGGCAGGCGCGGGCGGCACATGAAGCTCGCGTGATAGCCCGGCCTGCGACAGATTTGCTTCACGGCGCTGCGAAACAGCATCATCGTATCGGCGGGGGCGAGGCCGACCTGCGGCTGGAAGGTGAACTCGCATTGGCTCGGGCCAAACTCGATCTCGACCGAGCGCAGTGGCAGGCTAAGCGCGATCACATCGCGGCGCAGGATCTCGAGGATGGGTTCGATCTGATCGAAGCGGGTCTCGGTGAGATATTGGTAGCCGGGCGCGAGCAGCGACACTTCGGGCGGCTCGCTGGG
>Ga0137361_10001259_pt1 | contig 15497 bp, 14 predicted proteins | sample Mad1_80_16metaG_FD_104923 | JGI IMG/M metagenome (GOLD analysis project Ga0137361, IMG submission 104923) | Vadose zone soil microbial communities from Angelo Coast Range Reserve, California, USA - Mad1_80_16 metaG | ecosystem: Environmental > Terrestrial > Soil > Vadose zone | place: USA... | reverse complement strand
TATCGGTTCGTTAATGAAACGCCGAACCGGGTTCCACTCACTGACTGGTTCTGGACACTCGATGGCAAGCAGCGCGGTTTCCAGGCACGCTCAGTAGTCGGAGGTATTTATATCAAGATGTTGGCTGATCCTGCGATGTGGAAAAAATGGAGTGACCGTGCCGGTCATTAGCTTTCAATTCTGACCAGCCCGGGAGGCAATTATTGAGCATGGATTACGACGAAGAAAAGCTTGATGAAGTGGTTCTTGCGCTTCTCTATCTGACCTCGTTCACCGAGCACGGCGTCACGAGAGCGTGGAAAGGACATGACTGGGATGTCCTGAACCGGTTGTGCGAGAAGGGCCCTGATCAGCGATCCGAAGAACAAGAGCAAATCTGTGGTGTTGAGCGAAGAGGCTGCCAAAGAATCAGCAAAGCTATTCTGGAAATATTTCGGCAAGCAACACTGAGATCCCACCCAGTTGTTGGCCTTCGAGTAGCGGTTGGCCCACTTCTCCCGTCTCATTGTTCTGAGTTTTGTTCGAGCAGGTGATCGCTCGCGACGGCGTAACGTTATAGACAGCGTGTGATTGCCGATAGATAATAGACTTAAGACTAAAAAGAGGTAGTGGAGATCATGGCAACACTGGAACAGGTCATCGACGAAGTACGCTCGCTCTCGGCAGCCGAAAAGCGAAAACTGCGCCGTGTCCTTGACCTTGAGTTGGAGCAAGTGAAGACTCAAGACCGCGCCCAACCGACACGCAGCGAGAATGGCAACGACGAGACGCGCGGACGGCGGCTCGAGTGGCTGAAGTCCAATCGCGAAGAGTACGGCGGACAATACGTTGCATTAGACGGTGATAGACTTCTCGCCGTTGGTCCAAACTACCCTATCGCGAGAGAAAAGGCGCTGGCAGCCGGCAAGCCGAACGCATTCGTCACTTACTTGCCGAAGCCTGACGAAATCGGAGAGATGGGAGGCTGGGTGTGAGTTACCAACTATCCTTCACGGAGTTGGTTAAGTATTGGGATTATCGTTCAGCGATCTGCTATTCTCGGGCTAACAGGCGAGGCACACAATGAGCCAAAACTTACAAAGCGTCTTAGAAGCAGCGCGACAACTTCCACCTGAACAGCGGCGGCGATTGGCCGCGCAGCTTTTGGAAGAAGTTGAGGTAAGTGAACCGCTAGCGTCTGAGCTAGCTCGAAAGCAAAGAGCGCTGTCCATCGTCGAAGAAACCTTCGGCGCTATCAAAGGGCTGGATCGAGTCGCACTCGCACAACTGGCCGAGGACGAAGAATTCAGTGGATATTAAGTTGCTTCCGGCGAATTCGACGTGCCTAGTTGACGCCAACATCCTCCTCTATCACATCGCGGGAACATCCACTGATTCCAAAGGCTTCCTCCAACGCGTAGCCAGCGAAGAAGTTCAAGCGTACCTGACAACGATCATCATCGCCGAGGTTCTGCATCGCCAAATGTTGATTGAGGCGGCGATCAAGGGCCTGGTCACACCCGGCAAGACGCTGAACAAACTGAAAGCAAATCCGGCGGTCATCAGCACCTTGACTGATTACATCGCGGAAGTTGAGAAATTGCTCCAACTTCCATTTGTGATCTCTGAGGTCACCGCAGCCGACATCGCGGAGAGTCATAAACTGCGGCGGACTCACGGTCTCTTTGTTAACGACTCGATCAATCTTGCCTGCGCTCATCGGCTGAATATTGCAGACATTATTACTCATGACCGCGATTTCAACCGCGTGTCGACAATTTCGGTGTGGGAACCAGGCGACGTTTAGAGTCCCTGCGATTCTCCATGTCGCACAGCTTTCTTTCAAATGAACTAATTGCCTTCGTGAGCCACAAAGTCGAGTATGCCAGCCTGGCCCAAAGCAAGCAGTTTGTCTTGCTGCCATTCTACCCATCTCACACGCTCGACTTCGACGCATGTAGTGCGGTGACGGAAATGCACGACTGGATGATCGCCGCCGATGCGCAGCGGTTCGACGCTACGCTACTGACTCGCGATGCGCAGATCACAAACAGCGGAGTTGTTGCGACAGTGTGGTAGGGTTTGAATCGTTCGGCAGGAGACAATCCATTAGGATGGGGGTCTAGGTATGTCTAAAGTTTCTCGGCAAACGATCTTCGCACAAGCCGCACATAAGTTGAGGCAAGATTTCGAGGAGCTTTCCGTTGTTCCTCATAGTGGTCTAAAAGGTACTCAGGCGGAACGGCTTGTTAGGGTTTTCCTCAAAGAGCATTTACCGAAGAGATTTGATGTTGGATCGGGATTCATTATAGACCGCTTCGACAATGTGTCTAAACAGACTGACGTGATCATTTACGATGCCCTGAACTGCCCGGTTTATAGAGCCTCAGAGGATGCTGCGATATTTCCAAGCGACAACGTTGCTGCCGTGGTTGAAGTGAAATCACGGTTAGATAAAGATCAGTTGGTCTCCGCCTTTGAAAATATACTGGCCACAAAACGACTGGCTAAGACACAAGCTCCCGAAGGCCGGTTCATGACATCGCAAACTTTAGGCTGCTTGTTTGCGTTTGACAGCGCGATCAGCTTAGACAAAATAGCAGAGCATTACACTGACTTAACGAAAACACATGGTATCGGTCACCACATTGATATGATTCTTGTTTTGGACAAAGGCACGATGACGATGTGGGCAAGAGCGCAAGCGTTCAGGATGTGGGGCAGATATCTTCACGAAGGAGTTAACAAAGAGCTTTCGGAAGGTTTGCACCTTGCGTTAGCCACTGAGGAATTAGGTGCGGACAGTTTGGATGCTTTTCTGCGCGATTTACTTACGCAGCTTACATTTTTCCGCGGAATGGTTGACCACCCAGGGTTTGATTGGTCGTCAAATCCATCTTTCGCTGGAACGAAGCTGCAGTATCTAGCAACAATAACTCATGAGACCGACCCTGAATTGAAAAAGCAAATAGCCGAGCAATATGGAAAGGAAGTTCGAGAGGAATTTGCGAAGATGCAAGCTTCCTCAAGCGATCGGCGCTAATCTGAAGCCTACCTCTTTTTTCCGGGAGCTTTCTTTAGGCCATCGAGAATAATTCAACCGCTCTAGCTAGGTGCCCCCGCCGGCAATACGACGACACATTTATTCGCCCTCATGAAGACCCAATCTACACAACGCATTTCTAAACGGCGCGTAATCGGGAAATTCCAGTTCACCCATAAAATGATCGAGATACCCGCCATTGCTCAAGACGGTTCTTGCGATCCCGAAGACCGTTTCGACCTCTTGAACCGTGGATACACTCATTTCGCAATTCTCCACGATACCCCTTAACGCCTGAAACCACACCCCCCATTTGTAGGAAATATTCTTATGAGGCGCTGTGCTCTTCGGCAGCAGTGAGAATAGGACTTCTCTCTTGCGGTCTTCAGAACAGAACAAGGACGATGTCATGATAAATAGCTTGAGCGTTTCATCTAGATGGATCATGCTCTTGTTGTATTCGTCCTTAGACCACTCTTTCTTGCTTAATGCTTTGGTCCACAACCCATTCAGCCTAATTGTTCCTTTCGCCAAACGGTCGCTGTCACGGGGAATTTTCGCCGGCCACAAATACTCTCTGACGTTTGGCACATGGTAACCATGCCCAGTTATCTGCTGCCACTTAAAGAACAATTCCTGACACTCGCGAAACGCTTCGTCGGGAATTGTTGGGTCGACAAATACTCTGCTACCCCTCCGAATTGACTCTAGCTTGTACGCCGTAGGAAGACTTGTGTCCAAGAATGGAATCGTTCTGACGCGGTCAGAGTTCTGCACGTGATCCACTGACAAGACTCTCCCGTAGCTGATTGCCGCGCGGAGCCAGAGTGTCATTTGATCGTTCCTATCATCGCCGTGTAACTCCAGAAAGTAGCTGAACAGATCCGATATAGGCTCCAAAAGAGGACTTAATCGTGGACACGTCACAATGGCGGTGTCGCTATGGACATAGAGATACATATCGTCGGCGTGCATCCTTGGGATGACACATCGGTCCAACGCTTGCTCTAACAGCTCCCTGCCTCTGACTACCAGTTGAGGCTTAGAGTACCGTTGCTTTGTACCCAGAAAGTCGGCATAGACGATGAATCGCTTCTTGTGTCTCATTGATCACACTTATCGCTTGTTAGAGGCTTCAACTGGACTCCCCACGACCCGTCGTCACTCGTTGAAGCACTGATTGCCCGCTAGAGGAAACTTCGTCAGCCAGCTAATTCACCAAGCTCGTGGGCAACCACGAGCCGAAGTCTCGCCCAGTGTCGTCGCTCCGTGGCCTGACACGTCAATTGGAAACTGCGAACCTTGAGAGCCGGGCATCGACAACTGCCGAGCAAAGCACTCGGCGAATCGGTCCCACGTCGGAACGCCGGTGCTAACGCAGCCTCCCGAGCGTGGAAGGTGGCGGATAAGGTAGGGCCAACGTTGAAGATTGTCTTCGATAACCACCATCTCGGGAGCTCGTTGTTTCATTTCGAGCGCGAGTTCAAACGACGTGCTCAGAACAAAGCGCTGTGCCGAGAGAGCCTCGGAAATGAGACCAGAAACTGACTGTATTCGAGTCTGATAGGGGCAAAGCACGACCAGAGCGCGTGAGATCAGGTGGCTCCATTGGGCGTCTGTCAAGCGGCCAAAAGTCCGCTTCCACGTACACGTCGTGGGCTCCGACGGAGGAACGTTTGTCCAGTGTTCCCAAACCTTAACGCCTTGACGCCCACACTGATCCAGGAGGGTTACAATCGAGCCCGCCGAGCGGTTCTTCTTTGATCTTGATATTCCGCCAACGAGTGCGTACGAGCCGCGCGTCGCAGAGATTCTCTCAGTCGGCGCAAACAGCCCAGGATGGTCGAGCCTAAGGAGCTTAGCCCGCCCGCCAAATCTGGTTTGCCATGTGCGGCAGGCTTTGGCAGCCGAATCCGACAGGGCAGTGATCGATTCCGCCAAGTGAAGCATGAGACAAATATGACGTTCTTGTTCCGGGCAGAGGGCGTCATCCAAGAGGCGGTTTTCTCCGAAGCTGTGGAGGCCGTGCAGAATCACAAAGATCTTGTGAGAATCCCGCCGCGAGATCAAGAGTTTGATCAAAGCGCGTGAAGCTTCTGGACTTGCAAAGCCGCTTGGAACGTAATGCAGGATCCAGGTTGGCGTGAGAGTGATGTCTGTCGCATCAATGAGATTCGTCTTCAACAGGTCCATCCCAAGATGAGAAAGGGCTTGGCACAGATGGCGACTGAAGATCGAGATGCCGCAGGGATCTGACGCCGATGAATAGAAGCTGTTGACCAGCATGGGGGCGTTCAATGACTTTTAAGCACAGCGAGCCAGCCAATTCCAGTCGCGGTGCCGGTTCACGCTTGCGCCGTTCCTAGAAGCCCGAACGCTGCCCATGACACGGCGCGCATTCTGCGCTCATCATGGCGCGACCTGAAGGATTGTCAAGCTCAGAGCGCGCGATGGCCGGCTTTGGGGATAGCCCGTAATTGCGCCCTCTTTGCCCGAGCCCATGGAACGAGGCCGCTTGACTCAAGCCCCCGGCGGCAGCGCTCAGGTAACACAACCCCCGGTTATCGGACACCGCCCGCGGGTCGGCGACGCCACACAGCGTACGGACAACCCCAACTCCGGCCAACCGTATCAGCCGGGCCTCGTGACGTCAACCGGATGGTCTGGAGTCATGGGTGCAAATACTTGTAAACAATCACTCGCTTTAGGATCTTCAGACACTCCTGCGCCCACGGTTCGGAATCCGCCGGAGATGGAAAACTGGTAATCGGTTTCCCGTTAAACTCGAAAGGCACCCGACCGCAGAGCATGGTGTAGCAAGTTTTTGCGAGCGAATAGATGTCGGCAGAAGCAGTGAGTGGGCCCATGGCTTCAGTCATCAAGTGCGGCGAGTGCTCTGGTGCGGAATATGTTGGCGTGCCGACTCGCGTGATCGGGGAATACTCTGCCTCGGTAGTTTTGGCGACGCCGAAATCGGCAATCTTGATCGTTCGCGAATCCGCGCTGAGTAATAAGTTGTCCGGCTTCAGATCGCGATGTATGACGCCGCATGTGTGCGCGTGACTTAGGCCATCGCAGATTTGCCTGAAGTAAAAGAGCGTTTCAGCAAGCCCGAGACTCTGCTTTGGTTTTGTGCGGGCCTAATTCATCAAATCCCCGCAAGACATAAACTCCAGAACAATGAAACTGAAGCTTCGGCCTGTGGCATCCTCGCCATCGCCTTGATCGAGAACCGACACTATGTTCGCGTGACGAATCTTGTTAAGGATCGCGCTTTCGCTCCGAAATTTCTCGCCGAGCATTTGCTCAAGCTCTGGATAAGGAGTTCCGTGAAGATGGCTATTCAGAGCCTTGATCACAACAACGTTTCCGCTATCGCGAGCAACGAATACCTCGGCGTAACTGCCGGAGCTAATCCGACCTTTAATCTCGTAGCGATCCTTGAGGACCGCTCGCTGAAGATTCAGTTCAGACATTAATCGTACTGCTCGGATCTAGCTTCATTCAGTCTTCATGAATGCTCCGAGAACGTATTGCGGTGCTCGCTCTATGTCAAGTGTTGATTGAGGCGACGCTTCACCACGCATTGGATGGTCATCAGATAAATCGATTATGTCCTGGCTAGACATGGATCGCGCCATCAAACGGCGATGTCGCTCCACATGCACCGGAACGTCATTGCGTTATCGTACGCCCGGCGTTTGTTGGGTTCTCTCTCGATGTCTCCGGCACGCTCGCGTACTCAACTTAGCTCCCATCGCTCGGGCGGTAGTCTGGGTAGGCCGTTAAAGGGTCTCCGCAACGCTTTGATGAACGCGATCCGCGTGTGTCATTTACCAGACAACGAGCAAACGCTGGATCGTAATAGGCTAGCTTCTTGAATTGTGGAGCGGGCGACGGAGATCGAACCCGCAACTTTCAAGCTTGGGAAGCTGACACTATCTGCTGGGCCTTGCGCGTCGTCCACATTATCAATGCTCGCCGACTCTTCTGACGCAGAACCCCGGGCAGACATTATCAAAAGGGACGAGCTACTGGAACCGATTGGGCAAGGGGGGACACTTCCTTCAGGTTGGAACAGAGACGAGACTCAAAATCCATTCGCTGCACAATAGACGGTCGTCTTTAGGAGAAAAATAGGTAGTGCGCCTAATTTGATGTGGCACGCGCATCTTGCGCGTGATTTCCCGGGCGGGACGCCCGTGCCACTTTCAAAATAGATCACTACCGAAAAATGGTTTTCCCGTCGAGAAGATTAGTTCGGCATGGGAAGTGCCATCGCTCGGCATAGATTGGGGCGGAGGGTTAAAGCCCGCACGACTGGTGCTTTGTGCCCTTCCGTTTCGCCACAAGGGGTAAATTTGGCCGCAGTTTTTCTCTCCGAGAGTAGGAGCGCGAATCAAGTCGCAAGGCCCCGCAACAACCAGCTCGGCTGGCAGGACGGCAAGAACAGAAAAGTCTGGCGTTTAGGAGTTGGCTTATCAAACATACCTCGAACAAACAATCGGAGGATTTTGTAATGCGCTTCGCGGCGAGTAAGCCCGAGCTACGCGAATCCGTTTTGCAGTTCGCGAAACAACAACTCCGCGATCACCAGCGACTGATCTACGAGCGCACTGACCGCATGTTTGTGAAGTTGATGGTCTTGCAGTGGATCGCCGGCGTAATTCTGGCGCTATGGATTTCACCAAAAGAGTCGGTAGGAATCGAAAGCCACCCGCATTCTCATGTTGGGGGAGCATTGTTCCTGGGCGGAGCCATTACATTCATTCCAGTGCTGCTTGGGTGGTTGCGACCCGGCGCAACTTCGACTCGTCACCTGATGGCCATAAGTCAGATGCTGATGGGGGCATTGCTGATTCATCTGACCGGTGGTCGCATTGAGACCCATTTTCATGTGTTCGTCTCGTTGAGCATTCTTGCTTTCTATCGGGACTGGCGAGTGTTCGTACCTGCCACCCTGGTCGTTGCTGCTAACCATTTTGTCCTTGGATTATTCTGGCCACAGTCTGTCTTTGGAGTATTGAGTGTAAGCAACTGGCGAACGGTCGAACATGCCGCTTGGATCATCTTTGCCGACATCTTTCTCGTCATTTCTTGTCTGCGCAATCAGCGGGATATGTGGAATGAGGCTCTGAACCACGCCAGTCTTGATTTCACGGAAAATAACTTTCGCCAGCTGGCCGACGCGATGCCCCAGATCGTCTGGACGGCCAATCCCAATGGCTTGGTCGATTATTACAATCAGCGGTGGTTTGACTACACCGGCATGGGGCTGGAAACAACCGAGGGCTGGGAGTCGGTGCTGCATCCGCACGACCTCGATCAATGCCTGGAGCTTTGGTCCCACGCTCTAAAAACGGGTGAGAAGTATGAAGTGAAGTACCGATTTAAGCGGGCATCGGATGGTGTCTATCGCTGGCACTTAGGCCGGGCCTCCGCAGCGCGCGATGACGAAGGACAAATCGTCAAATGGTTCGGCACCTGTACCGACATCGACGACCAAAAACAAGCTGAAGAAGCTCTGGAGATGGCTCGCAACGAACTTGAAATCCGCGTAGAAGACCGCACTGCTGAACTCGCCCAAGCTAACCAGGCTCTCAAAGCTCAGATTTCTGAACGCGAGCAAGCGGAAGCGGGCTTACGGGAGAGCGAAGAGCGCTATCGTGATTTATTTGATAATGCTCAGGACGCAATCTATGTTCACGATCTCGACGGGATATACATATCGGCGAACCGAGCCGCAGAGAAACTCGTTGGCTACAGCCGCGAAGAGATCCTTGGCAAGAACATTATCGACTTCATCGCGCCGGAATACGCGACACTGATCCGCGCCAACCTGAGCAAGAAACTAGATGGCCATGGGCCGACTGCTTCCGACATTGCAGTGTTCACCAAAGATGGCCGCCGCGTGCCGGTAGAGGTCAGTACCCGGCTGATCTATGAAAATGGAAAGCCCGTCGGCGTCCAGGGGATGGCGCGCGACATCACTGAACGAAAGCGGTCGGAAGCTGAAAGACGAGTCATCTCGGAGATAATCGAAGGCGTTACCACGACGCCCAATCTTGACGAGTTGCTCAGACTGATTCATCAATCAATCAGTAAAGTTATCTACGCCGAGAATTGTTTCGTCGCCCTCCACGATCTGACAACTAACCTGATGCATTTTGACTTTTGGGTCGATAAGCGCGACCCAACACCGCTACCCCGCCCTCTCAGCAAGGGCTTCAGCGGTTATGTGCTGCGCACGAGGCAACCGCTCCTGTTGACGGAAGAGCTTAAGCAGGGGCTGTGCGCTCGCGGCGAAGTAGAAATAAGCGGAACCGATTCTGCCTCCTGGCTGGCGGTGCCTCTGCGCACGCCCTCGCGCACGATGGGCGTATTGGTGGTCCAACATTACGAGGAGAAGAATGCCTATAGCCACCGCGATCTTGAGTTTCTCTGTTCAGTGGGAGATCAGATCGCCTTAGCTATCGAGCGCAAGCGGGCTGAAGTGGACCTGAAAGAGGCGCGCAATGTGGCGATTGAATCGGCGCGGCTGAAATCGGAATTCCTGGCTAACATGAGTCACGAGATTCGGACTCCGATGAACGGCGTGCTCGGGATGACGGGTCTCCTGCTCGACACTGAACTCGACGCCGATCAGCGTGATTTTGCCGAAACTATTCGCTCCAGCAGTGATGCGCTGCTAACCATCATCAATGACATCCTGGATTTTTCGAAAATCGAGGCCGGCAAACTGGAATTTGAAACGGTCGATTTCGATCTCCGCAACGCGGTGGAAGAGACGATCGAACTATTAGCTGAAAAAGCGCGCGCAAAGCACCTCGAATTCGCCTCGCTTATCTACCAGGACGTCCCTACCGCATTGCGCGGCGACCCCGGAAGATTGCGTCAGGTGCTAACGAATCTGGTCAGCAATGCTCTCAAGTTTACCGAGCGGGGCGAAGTCATCGTGCGCGCCGAGAAGGAGCATGAAACCGACTCTGCCGTGGTGATTCGCTTCACCGTCAGCGACACCGGAATTGGAATTAGTCCGGATGTTCAGACCAAATTGTTCCAGGCATTCACACAGGCTGACGGGTCAACCACGCGCAAGTATGGAGGCACGGGTTTGGGCTTGTCGATCTCAAAACAATTGGTCGAACTGATGGGCGGACAGATAGGAGTCAGAAGCACGTCGGGTGAAGGATCCACATTTTGGTTCACAGTAACTTTGGAAAAGCAGGCCGCCAGAACCGATCTATCTTCGCCGCAACTTGAGAGCATCGAGAATTTGCGCGTGTTGATTGTCGATGACAATGCCACAAACCGAAAGATCCTGTCACACCAATTAGGTTCCTGGGGCATGATTTATGCGGAGGCCGAAAATGGACCGCAAGCGTTGAAGGTACTAAGGACTGCGGCCGCCGATGGCGCCGGTTACGATCTCGCAATTGTGGATCTGCTAATGCCGGGCATGGACGGTTTTTGCTTGGCGCGCGCAATCAAGTCTGATCCGAACATTGCCGCGGTACGGCTGGTCCTGCTGACGTCATCCGGAGTACGTGGAGATGCTGCCACGGCCCGTGCGGCGGGCATCGCAGCATATTTAACGAAGCCCATCCGTCAATCGCAGTTGTTCGACTGCCTGACAATGGTGCTGAACACATCATCGAACACGTCGGCGGTCGCCGCGCCGACCCTTGTTACGAGACACACTTTGCAGGAGGCAAAACCCATGTCCAGCAAACTTATTCTGCTCGCCGAAGACAACATCGTGAATCAGAAGGTCGCCGTACGGCAGTTGCAGAAGCTCGGCTACCGCGCCGACGCCGTTGCGAACGGGCGCGAAGCAGTCGAAGCCTTGATCCGCATTCCCTACGATCTGGTGCTGATGGATTGCCAGATGCCAGAGATGGATGGTTACGAAGCGACAATTGAAATTCGAGCCAGAGAAGGAGCGGCCAAGCATACGCCAATCGTCGCCATGACCGCCCACGCGCTCACCGGCGATCGTGAGAAGTCATTAGCAGCAGGGATGGACGATCACATCACGAAGCCTGTCAAACCGGAGGAGCTTGCAAAAGTGCTTGAGATTTTCTGCGGCAGGCCTGGCGAAAATCTTCCAAGCATTGAAGCGACCGCGCCGGAACTGCCGCCGCCTGTCGACTTGGATCGGCTACACCAGGCCCTGGGCGAGGATCCAAAGGAGATCGCTGAAATACTCGACTTGTACTGCGCGCAGATGGCCGAGTGTCTTGAGAAACTCGATTCAGCGATCGCTTGCGAGAATACGCGCGAAATAGGTCTAATCGCTCACAACTGTGCGGGCACCAGCGCCAATTGCGGTATGGATGCACTCGTCGACCCGTTTCGGGAATTGGAGCGCCTGGGCCGGGAAAATCTAGTGGCGGGTGCTTCCTTGTTGCATGCGCGGGCGCGCGGAGAGTTTGACCGAGTCAGGCTTTTTCTAGCCGAAAGATTCGAGCCGTTTGCCGCGCAATGAAAGGGACGTAAGAAATGTCATTTACAATAACGCAACCTTTAGTGCGGGTCTTGGTAGCTGACGATGACCCGGTCATCAGACATCTGGTCGCCTCAAGCGTCAAGAAGGCCGGATACACGCCCGTCGAGGTCACCGATGGCCGAGAAGCCTATCGCACGCTGCAAGGGGATTCTGATTTCAAAGCGGCCATATTCGACATGATGATGCCATACCTTGAAGGTATCGACGTTATTCGCTACATGCGCACGGAAAAGCGCCTGATGCGGATTCCGGTGATGATGATCACATCGGAACAGGATCTGAAAGTCATGACGAACAGCTTCGCAGCGGGCGCATCCGTTTACCTACCCAAACCATTCAACCCCGAGCAATTGCAAACCACTCTGAGCATGCTCTTCAGCACGAGGATCACTGCTGGATGAATTCCATCAAGAGAGAGAGAGAGAGAGAGAGAAAAAGAAAATGATCGGAACCGGCCTTGACAGTACTCGCCACAGTGTCGTTGATGCGATTGACCTATCGGTACTAATCAGTCTTGAGGGCGCGCAAGCAGATGGTGAACCGGACTTGATCGTCGAACTGATCGATCTTTATCTCGAAGATACTTCCCGAAAATTAGCAGCCATGTCGGAACTGCTGGCAAAGCGAGATACGCTTTCGCTGGAGCAAGCGGCACACGCACTTAAGGGAAGCAGCGCCACCTTGGGTGCGGCGCGGACGGCACGGACTTGTGAAGGAATCGAACAGATGACCCGCAATGGTTCGCTGGCGGCATGCGCGGAACTTATTATTGAGGCGAACTGGGAATTCGCCCGTGTGCGCGGGTCTTTATTAATCGAACGCAGCAAAAGAATCTGCCAAGCATTGGGAGAACCTGCGGCGATCGCCGATGGCTCTTTCGAAGCGGAGGTAGACGAATTGAATGTCTTCACTCACGTGAAGGCTGGGAACGAACCAAAGGTAAGGAGTAACTGCTATGCCTAAAATCGTCGTGGTGGAGGATCAGCAAGTTCTGGCAACTGTCTATCGAAACAAATTCGTTGCCGAAGGGTATCAGGTAGAGGTGGCTTCTGACGGAGAGACCGGATTAGCCTTAATCAATACCACTAAGCCGGATCTGGTAGTTCTTGATCTAATGCTGCCAAAGCTTAATGGAATCGAAGTACTCAAAAGTCTTCGCGCGAACCAGTTGTTTCAGACTCTGCCCGTCATCATTTTTTCGAACTCCTCATTGCCGGGAATGGTGGAAGAGGCGTGGAACTCAGGGGCCACAATGGTCCTCTCAAAATCGAGTCACAGTCCCAAACAGATCGTCGAGTCGGTGCGTACTGCCTTAAAAACCGCGAGCGAGAGCCAAGAGAGGCCTGCTCCAGTCGCCGCGAACCCCGCATCACCGCCGGCTGACGTACCGGTGTTGTCGCAGTCATGCAGCGCGTCGGGTCATGTTCTATTGATTGAAGATCACCCGGACGTTCGGGCGCTACTGTCCTTTCTGCTGGATCAGGCCGGTCATCAGGTGACGAGCGTTGAGAGTCACGCAGGAGCTCTCCGCGAAGGCAAGCTTCAGGAGTTCGATTTGTTCTTAATCAGTCGGGTCTCTCCAGATGGTTTGGGGCTCTCTTTGTGTCGCCAGTTTCGGCAATCGTTTCCGCGACAGCCAATGGTGATGTATTCGACGGCCGCTTTGCCGGCAGAACAACAAGCCGCGCTGGAGGCGGGCGCTCGCGCCTATGTGGCAAAGCCAACCGACCTCCTCAACATCGGCAATTTCTTGTCTGACTTGATCAAAGAGTCGAGGGCATTCGCAGGCGTAGCCGGAAAAGCGCCAGTCGTTGTTCCTCCGCTGGCGGCATAGCCACGCGTGAATTTGATAGATTAAACATCAAACTTCATTTGCTGCCGCCTGGCTCACAAATGATAACGCACAGTCTTGATCGCCAATCGCCTGAAGAAGCGTTGCCTAACTTATCTTGTGGGTAACGACGCAGCAGTGCGACAAAGCTCAACGAAAGCTTGTCAATCGAAATAGAACATGGTATACAGAGTGGGCGTTATCTTTGACATTGATTGATCGTGGCGATTTAAGGCGACTTGCTCCACGTAAAAAACTGCTAAAGAGCTGCTGGGACCTTCCAAGCTTTTATCGGAACCTCGCGCACTCTTGAGGCGCGGGGGTTTTCTTTTGCCCCGTTTCCACTTTTAGCAGTTATCGCCTGGCGAATCGCCACGCAGACTTTAAGGAGACTGCGATGGCTACCACCGAAGAAGAAATAACCAGAACAAGCGACGAAGAATCAACTGAGCCTTCCCTGACCGCCCTACCCCAGCCGGGCTGCCCATCTGGTGACCCCGGGGCCGGGCTACTGCCCCGATATGAGTTCGACACGCTCGCGCTGCATGCGGGGGCGATTGCCGACCCGACAACCGGCGCGATGCTCACGCCGATCTATCAGACCACAACCTATCGCCAGGAAGCCGTGGGCCGAGACAAAGGATTTACCTACAGCCGATCGGGAAATCCCACGGTGTCGGCACTTGAACGCAGACTGGCCGCGCTTGAAGGCGCCGAGTTCTGTACCTGTTACGCTACCGGATTGGCAGCTACGACGGCGCTGTGCCTGGCCTTGCTTCGTTCAGGCGACCGGGTTGTTTGTTCACAGGCAGTCTATGGCGGTACGGTGCGACTGTTTCGAGAGGTGCTCGCGCGCTTTGGCGTGGAGGCGGAGTTCGTTGACACTGCAAGCGAACCGGCCCTCGCCGACTCATTGGCCAAACCTACTCGATTTGTTTTCATTGAAACTCCCGCTAATCCAACTTTGAAACTCACAGACATTTATCTGGCGGCGCGTCTGGCCCATCGAGCAGAAGCTTTGCTCGTCGTTGATAACACTCTACTCACGCCGGCGTTGCAGCGTCCGTTCGAGCTGGGCGCGGACATTGTTCTGCACTCGACCACTAAATTTATTGAAGGCCACAACGCCACGGTGGGCGGGGCCTTGATTACTCGCGATGCGGAATTACAGGAGCAACTCGCGTTCGCGCGTAATGCGATCGGCGCCATCCAATCGCCCTTTCCTGCATGGTTAACTCTGCAAGGTGTTAAGACGCTGCCGCTCAGGATGGCCCGGCACTCAGAGAATGCTTTACACCTGGCGCGATTTCTGATGGCTCACGAGCGCGTGACCAAGGTCGTCTATCCAGGTCTTGAGTCTTTTCCGCAATTTGAACTGATGCAGCGTCAGCAAAGTGCCGGCGGCGCACTCATCGCATTCGAAGTTAAAGGCGGCGTCGAAGCCGGCATCCGCCTGATGAACTCAGTTCGTTTGTGCGCGCTGGCGGAAAATCTCGGCGCCTCGGAAACAATCATCACCCATCCGGCTTCGATGACTCATGCCGATGTTCCTCGCTCGCAAAGAGAGGCGGCAGGCATTACCGATGGGCTGGTGCGCCTGTCAGTGGGCCTGGAAAACCCAAGCGATCTGATCGGCGATCTAGTGCAGGCACTCAAATCATAAGGAGGTACGGAAATCATGTTGAAGCAAAAGGCAAAAGTTACCGTCTTGAAGTTTGGTAGTTCAGTCCTGCGCAGCGAAGCTGATCTGCCCAGCGCCGTGCATGAGATCTATCGTCACTGGCGCGAAGGCGCGCAAGTAATCGCGGTCGTCTCGGCGTTCGGCGACACGACGGATCAACTAATGCGGCGAGCGGAAAGCGTCTGTGCGGAGCCCGACAAGTCAGTGCTGGCAAGTTTGCTCGCGACGGGTGAAGCTACAGCTTCTGCCCTTCTCACCCTGGCACTCAACAAGGTTGGTATTTCTGCGCGGCTGCTCGACGAAGTGCAAGCTAAACTGCGCACGGTCAGTGGCGCATTCGATGCAATCCCTGTCTCAGTTGATGCCGCACGCTTACTCGGTGAGTCCCGGCGCGCAGTGGTTGTGTTCCCCGGATTTATTGGTCGTGATGAAACGGGAAACAGGACAATCCTGG
>Ga0137361_10001253_pt1 | contig 15512 bp, 8 predicted proteins | sample Mad1_80_16metaG_FD_104923 | JGI IMG/M metagenome (GOLD analysis project Ga0137361, IMG submission 104923) | Vadose zone soil microbial communities from Angelo Coast Range Reserve, California, USA - Mad1_80_16 metaG | ecosystem: Environmental > Terrestrial > Soil > Vadose zone | place: USA... | reverse complement strand
TCGACGTGCATGACCGGCTCGAGAAGCGCGGGGCGCGCCTGCTTCATAGCCTCCTTGAAGGCCAGCGAGCCGGCAATTTTGAAAGCCATGTCCGAGGAATCGACATCGTGATACTTGCCATCGTAGAGGATGGCGCGAAAGTCCACCACGGGAAATCCCGCCAGGTAGCCGCGCGCGGCGGCATCGCGGATGCCCTTCTCCACCGATGGAATCCAGTTCTTGGGGATAGCGCCGCCAAAGACATCGTCCACAAATTCGACGCCTTTGCCGCGCTCGACGGGTTCCATCTTGATGCGGCAAACGCCAAACTGGCCGTGACCGCCGGACTGTTTCTTGTGCTTGCCTTCAACGTCGGCTTTGCCGCGAATCGTCTCGCGGTAAGGGACTTTGGGAGGCTTCAAGGTGAGGTCTACGTGGTAACGCTTGTGGAGCTTGGCGACAACGACTTCGATGTGCTGCTGGCCGGAGCCGGCGAGCAGGAATTCCTTGGTTTGTGGATCGCGCGAAAAGCGCAGCGCCGGATCTTCCTCCAGGATTCTATGAATCGATACGCCGATTTTGTCTTCATCGGCGCGGGTCTTTGGCTCAATGGCAAAAGTGATGGAAGGTTCGGGAAGCTGCGCTGGTGAGTAAAAAATGGGTGAAGCTTTATCGCCAAGAGTTTCACCGGTAGTGGTTTCCTTCAATTTGGCGATGGCCCCGATGTCTCCGGCGTGGAGGTCGCCGACTTCGCTGAGTTGCTTGCCCTGAACCACCTGGATGTGCTGGAAGCGTTCCGGGATTCCGCGATTGTAATTCGTAAGCGCGGCGTCATTCTTCACCACCCCGCTCTTTACCTTGAAATAGTTGATGCGGCCCGCGAAAGGATCGGAAAGGGTCTTGAAGACGAAGAGGGAAAGCGGCTGTCCGTCGTCGTACTTGCGCTCGACGCGATCGCCCTTGCCCCCGGGCTCTTTGAAGCCGACCTGCGCGTGCTCATCGGGATGCGGAAACGCGTCAGCGAGAAAAGTGAGCAGGCTGGCGGTGCCGATGTTGTGGAGCGCGGAAGTCATCAGGACGGGAAAGATTTTTTCGGTAACGATGGCTTTGCGGACGCCGGGGATGAGGTCGTGAATGGGAATAGTGCCTTCGCGAAAAAACTCTTCCATCATTTCATCATCGCCTTCGGCGATCATTTCAACGAGTTTCTCGTGGGACTCCTTGGCTTCGTCGGCGAGCGCAGCAGGGATTTCTTCGATGGCGGGCTTGCCGTCGCCATCGGGTTTGTAGATGTGCGCTTTCATGGCCACGAGATCGACGACGCCCCGGAATCCTTTTTCGCTGCCGATCGGCAACTGTAGGGCCACGACGTTTCGTCCGAAAACCTGTTCGAGAGATTCCATGGAGCGCTCGAAGCTGGCCAGCTCGCGGTCCATCCAGGTGAGAACGAAGGCGCGGGGAATGTCGTACTCCGTGCAGTAATCCCAGACTTTTTCCGTGGTGACCTGCGAGCCGACGTGCGCGTCGACCGCAATGAACGCGGCATCGGAGGCGATGAGCGAGGCTTTCGCTTCGGTGATGAACGTGGAATAGCCGGGAAGATCGATGAAATTGATTTTGACTTTATCCGACGAGCCGGAGGGGCCGGTTGGCGTCGGAGACCATTCGGCAAACGCGAGTCCCGTCTGAATGGAAATTTTTCGCGCGACTTCTTCCTCGTCCCAGTCGGTGGTGGTGCTGCCCTCCGCAATTTTTCCCCAGCGCGGAGTCATGCCCGCGGTGAAGAGCAACGACGACACCAGTTGCGTCTTGCCGGTGCCGCCGTGGCCTACAATGCCAACGTTGCGAATGTCCTTGGTGAGATAGCTTTTCATCTAAGCCTCCGTCGAAGCGAGGTCCATCCCGAAGAATTCGGGCGCGGGCCTGCGCCTGGCATGTTGGAACTGAGGGAGGAGAACGTGGCCGCCGCGCCTGGGTCCCCGTGGGGCGGGGGCGAAGGTCGAATGAAATATCCCTGGTCCGATCTCCTGACGAGGCGGATGCTAGCACAGGCAACGAATTGGGGCAACGCAGAGCGGAAATAATCACAGGATTCCCGGCGGATGTTCAGCCGGTAGAGAAAGTCGCCCCAACAGTGGAAAAAATACCGGGACTAGTACCGGGGAGTGCGCTGAGGTTGTCATTTTATTCCCCGTTGATCGTTGAGAGACTTCGACTTAACGGAAGACAGGATTCCTGGCACTCGGACCCAGACTTGCAATTCCGTTGCTGATAAGTTGCGCCAGCATTTGGGCTGATGCGGAATCAAAGGATTTCTGCCGTTGTCCGGAGCGGCGTTGGGCACTCCACGAAGATTTGACTGAAAGAGCAGTACATGAAGGAGAAGGATAATGAATCAAAACTTGGAATCGAATGAGCACGAGCACGACACGGAACGCCCCGGTATCGGGGTGAACCGCTTGCTAATAGTTGCCGTCGTGGCGATGCTAGTCGTGGCGGGGCTGGCTATCGGCTACGGCTATCGGCAACAAACGATGGTCGGCCATTTGACGGCTCAGGAGTCCATGGCGAACGCGACGATCAGCGAGATGCAAGGGCAACTGAACACCGTGACGGCGAAGCTCAATGACGTGACGGCGGCGCAGCAAGCGGCTGCCGAAGCACAAGCCAAGGAAGCCGCCGCCCGTGCCAATGGGAAGACTGCGGGTGGGAAGGGAACTCCTACGGCTAGCAAACGGCTGAAAGAGATCCAGGCAAAAATCGACGATCAACAGAAGCAGTTGAAAGAAACCCAGGACCAAGTGGCCAAGAACCGGGCCGACCTGGAAGGAAGTCTGAGCTCCACAAAGGATGAACTGAACGGTTCCATCGCCAGGACTCATGAGGAGCTGGTGACGCTGGCGAAGCGCGGAGAGCGCAGCTATTTTGAGTTCGACCTGACAAAATCCAAGCAGTTCCAGCGCGTGGGACCGCTGACGTTGTCGCTGCGGAAGGCGGATACCAAGCGCAAGAGCTACGACCTGCAAATGATCGTGGACGACAACAGGCTGACCAAGAAGAACGTGAACTTGTACGAGCCGATCTGGATCCATACCGAGAATGAATCGCAGCCGGTGCAAGTGGTGGTGAACCGCGTGGACAAGAACCTCGTGCATGGATACGTCAGCGCGCCGAAGTACAAGCCTTCGGAATTGGCCGCGAGCAGCACAACCGGAACCGTCACACCGGTGGCGGAGCACCCCCAAGTACCGGAGCAGAATCCCGAAATTCCCAAGCAACCCGAATAACAGCACATAGCAGCGTACACGTTCAAGGCAGGGCGTTCATCGGGCGCCCTGCCTTTTTTTTGCGGGCTACACTTCGCTCTGCGCGGCCAGGGGGCGCTTCCTTGCCTGCGTTACGTGAAAGGAATCACGTGGAACGGGCTCAGGGGGCCGGTTCGAGCGTGGCCTTGAGGGATGTCTTACTGGACTTGAGGACTTCGAGAGTGCGGCGCCAATCGGTGTGGCCGGGAAATTTCAAAACGATCGCGTGGCTGCCGGCAGGCAGTTTCAGAGTGGCCGGAGCGTTGCCAAGGAATTTGTCGTCGACGAAAATTTCAGCGCTGTCCGGCTCCGAAGTGATCGTAACCGTGCCCACGCCTTCGGGAGCGCCAGAAGAAGACGCATTGGAAGCCTCGGCCGACGGAGTATTCTCGCGGGCCATTGGCTGAATCGCGGTTTGAGCTGTCGCTTGGCTCGCGGCCACTACAAGGGGATAGAAACGATGGAGAACTTCGAGAAGGTCGGTGGCACTCAGCGCGAATCCGATGCCGGTGACATTTTTCTTGATGAGTTTTTGCGTGTTGATGCCGACGACTTCGCCGCGAGAGTTGAGCAGCGGGCCGCCGCTGTTGCCGGGATTGATGGGTGTGTCGGTCTGAATCCACGTGCCGGGACCGGCATTGGGAAATTTTCCGACCGCGCTGACGATTCCTTTCGTGACGCTAAAGAGCATGGCGTCGCCGGGATTGCCTATGGCGAGAACATTTTCTCCCTGGCGGACGCTCGAGGCGTCAGCGAGCGCGAGATGAGGGAGTTCACTTTCTCCGGGAGTGAGCGCCACCTTGGCGAGTGCGATGTCGAGGTCCGCGTCAATGTAGACGACTTTGGCCTCCAGCTCCCGGCCCGTCGAGAGAATCGTGTGCAGCGTTTCTTCGCCGCGCGCGAGATGGGCGTTGGTGACGATGACGCCGGTGCCCGTCACGAAGAATCCCGACCCGGTACCTTCCAGTCCCTTTAAATAAACGACGGCAGGTTTCGTCTTTCGAACAAGCTCTTCGAGTGAGAGTTCCGGGTGCAGGTCGCCGCCCATGCCGGAGCCAGTTGCGGTGATGTTGCCGGTGAAGGTTTCGGAGATCGGCTGGAGATCGACGTGAAAATGATCGGTCTTCAGGAGCCAGTATTCGCCGCGGTTGCGGCCGTTGAGAGAAATCCAGTTCATCGGCCCTTCCGTGAGTTTGAGTTCCTTGGTGGCGTAGCCCGCCAGGCTGATGCGCGCGACCATGGGATGCTCCAGACGAGATCCCATCGAGGTTCTTGTTTTGTGGAAGTAACCGCCCGGATAGTCTTTTTCGAACGGGGTAGTGCCGGCGGCGACTCCGTCGATCTCCACGGCAGCGCCGGAAGGATTGCTAGTGATTTGCAAATGGTCGGCAACGGCGCACAACGGGCAGGCCAATAGCAACAAAGTCGCGTAGAACGAGAGCTGCGAGCGGAAAGCCATGCGAAGACCTCGCCGGAAGAATGAACCCGTTCCTAACTTACCACGAAGTGAAGTAACGGCATCAGAAAAATGAGAAACAGCCGTCCGCGGATTGCCTTCAGGGCATTTTTTTGTAACCGTCACAGGAAAGAATCGGCAGCCGGGGATACTTGGGGAATCGGGGATCGGTAAGAGAGAGATCGCAGAGGATGAAGAGGGAGCCGCGGGCGGATTCGATGCGGCGGGAATGAAGACAATCGGCACAAAGGCCAGCTGTTGAGGAGTCCAGCGTTTGTTGCTGCGCATCAGGCACGAGAATAAGGATAGCGCAGTGCGTGGACGCGGCGATTGCTAGAATGAATTGTTGCCGCGCCGTGCCTTGGAAGGATTAACGGATGCGAATTGCGGTGTGTATTGCACTGGCGAGTTTGTGCCTGCTCGCCACAGGATGGAAGGTGCGCGGCCAAACACCGGATGCGCAACGGACTTCTCCCCAGAACCAGCAAAAAGATCAAAATGCAGATGAGATCACGGCCGTGCCCAATCGGCCGACGTTTGCATCAACGGCAGAGATGGTGCAGCTCGGCGTATTTGAGATTGAATACGGATTCGAGGCCGCTGACGGGCATCAGAACGTTAATGTGCTCTTGAAATGGGGCGCGGTCAAGAACCTGGAGCTGTGGTTTCTGAACAATCCCATCGAACGCGATGCGGGCACTGGCGGGCTGGGCGACTCTGGAGCGGGCTTCAAGTACAAATTATTTCCGCAACAGAAGGCGCGGCCGACGGTCGCGATTCTCTATGTGGCGACACTTCCGACGGCCCGGCCAGAGCTTGGTGCAGGCGCCATGGCGCACCTTGTACAGATCCTCGTAAGCAAGGATTTCGGCAAACATCACTTTGACGTGAACGAAGGAGTGCAGTTTGTCGGGCGCCCCCAGTTGGGCGGATTTGACCGCAGATATTTCACCGCGCTTTCTTACTCGCGGCCTCTCAAAGGAAAGTGGGGATACACGGGAGAGATTGCTGGTTACAGTTGGCAAAACACAGCTACGCCGGGCACGATGGTGCTCCTAAACGCTACGACGTACAACCTCACACCGCGGCTGGTGCTGGATGGCGGAGCTTATTTTGCGGCCTACGGGAATCTGCCTCGGGTCACTTTTTTTGCGGGCCTGACTTATTCGGTCGCGGATCTTTATCATTTGCATGCGACGCACCGCTCACCGAGTAATTAGCGCGCGGGCGCAGAAAAGCGGAGAGCTTCCCTCCTCGCGTCTTGAACTAGTATGAGGCCGCAGAACCGGCGGACTGCGGCGTGGCAGGTGAGGCCGGATTGGCGACAGCGTCCGGTGGGGCGGGCTTGGCGAACAGCGAATCGTCAAGCGGGGGGTCGATCTCAATCTTCTCGGCGATGAGGGTTTGCTTGATGTCCGTGCCCGGACTGCCCTGGTCGATTCGAAAGGAGAATTTCAGCCCTCTGACCTCGCGGTATTCCGAAAAGAAAGACTCCCAGGGCATCTCCTTGTCACTGGTTTTGTGCGTGCCTTCCCACTTCCGCAGGAAGAACGTGGAAGCATCAAAGAGATAGAACCGCACATCCCCGCTTTGGTTTGTCAGCTTCAAGCGGTAGACCGGCTTGTCGTCAAGTGTTTCCTTGGCGATCAGTTCGATCTGGTTGCCTTTGGCTTGGTAGTCCACCAGCGGCCCGTCAAAGTCGGATTCATCGGTGATGTTTTTCAGATCGTCCGCGGGCATCGGTTGGACGCCCTTGTTTTCGTCAAACGGATTTATCATCCAGCCGCCAGACTTGCCATCGTACACGCGGATAATTTTCTGGCCTTCGACGGTGATTTCCGCGTGCATCTTATAAGGGCGCTTGAGTTCCACAACGAAAGTGGCTTCCTGGCCTGGCCCGAAAATGATGCGGCCGGCGACGCGCTCCGATCGCACAGCCTTGATCTTCACGGCTCCTCCGCGCGCATCGAGTGCTTTCTTAACGACTTCTTCCGCGGTCTGGGCGCTTGCGGCCAGCGGCACGAACAAGAGTAGAGCGATCGCGACGATTCTGGTTTTCATTTGTGGCTCGATAATGGTTGAGGGCGGCGCCATATTCATCGTAGAAGTAGAAGCGCTTTACGTCAAATGCGTTGCCAAGCTACAGCTCAGCAGACGGGTGTGATTTGTAAAATTTGCAAAACAATTTTTCCTTAAGCTTGTTTGCATGTAAATTAGAGCGGCATCGAACCACGTGGAAAAGAATTATCTCGGGGGGAACGGGGTAGCGGGCACATGAAATCGCAAGCGGTGGTCAGTGGTTTTCTCTTGATTAGTTTATGTTTTTGCGGAAGCGCATGGTGCCAACAAGAGCCCGCCGGCGAGGGGCGTCCCATCACGCCCGCTGGCAAATTGGTTCTCGATTCAGCGACTCATTTACCCGCCGTCGGAGCCATGCCCATAGCGATGTTTCGCAGCCCGGACACTCTTGGACGCCACGGCAAAGGCCGTTTTCTCCTTGTAATGAACAGCGGGTACGGCGTTCAGTTCAGCGAGGAGACTAACGAAGCCCAGCAATCCATTGCCGTGATTGACCTGAATGCCAGCCCCGAGCCGCTGGTAATTCAACATGTCTACTTCCCTACGCCGCAAAGCGCCAACGTCGGCCTGGCTTTTTCTCCCGTTGCAGGCGCGAACGGAACTTTTGAGGTGTATGTTTCCGGAGGATTCGAAAACAAAGTCTGGATTTTCCATTTTGATCCGAAGGCCGCGGCGCCGCTCCAACCGGGTTCGAACGGGCCGGATACGAAAGTGACGGCGCCATCATTCGAAATCAGCAGAGTCGGCGAAGTCTCGCCGCCCGACTACAACGAAGGAAAGGCGGCGCTCTATCCGACAGGACTGGCATTGACGCCGGATGGCGCCACGCTCGTCACGGCGAACAATCTCGGCGACAGCGTGACTATCGTGCGCGGCATCCACAACGCGCGGCGGATGGAGAGAATCGATTTGCATCATCCGGGAAAGCTCAACGAAAACATTTATCCCTACGGAGTCGTGGCCCTGGGAACCGGAAATAAAGCGCGGGCGTACGTCTCTTGCTGGAATGATTCCTCGGTGGCGGTCATCTCGCTTAGCGGCAAGAGCGCGGTGCGCAGATACATCGGCGTCGACCGGCATCCGACTTCGATGATCGTTAACACCGGCGGAACGCGGCTGTTTGTGGTCAATTCGAACGCGGATAACATTTCCGTAATTGACACGGCTACGGATCAAGAGATCGAGCGCATCGACGTCCGGCTTGCGGAGGACGCGTTGCTGGGATCGAGTCCCGAGGCCGTGGCGCTCAGTGAAGACGAAAAAACGTTGTATGTGGCGAACGCCCACAGCAACGCTATCGCCGTGGTGGCCCTTTCGGAAAAAGCACGCGGCGGGAAATCAGCTGAAAAAATAGCGGGCGCGGTGAAATCGAGAATTCTGGGATTCATTCCCACGGGACAATATCCATCCGCAGTCGCCGTGGCGGACGGTAAACTCTTCATCGGGAACGGAAAAGGAACGGGATTCGAGCCATCCTCGATGCGCGTGAACGACAGCGGGCGCACGCCGAATCCGCCAAACGCGGCGTTTCCTCCCAACAAAGAGAAAAATCGCCAGGGCGGCCAATACAGCGGGTCGATTGTTTCAGGAAACATCAGCATCGTTCCGCTGCCCGACGACCCCGCGTTGGCGCGCTACACGCAGCAGACCATGCAGAATGACGGGCTGATGGATTTTGCGCCGCCAAAGCTTTTTTCCGGAAACAGTCCGATCAAGCACGTCATTTACATCATCAAGGAGAATCGCACTTACGATCAGGTGTTTGGCGACGTAAAAACATCGGGCGATGGACACGCCGCCGATGGCGATCCCGACTTTGCGATTTTCGGCGGTGACGCCACCGCGCAGCGGCCCGACGGCACGCGGCAAGTGGTGACACCCAATCATCATGCGCTGGCGCAGCGCTTCGGTTTGTTTGACCGCTTCTTCGTCAATTCCGAGGCCAGCCCCGATGGACACAACTGGGCAACCGCCGCCTTTTCCACGGACTACGTCGACAAGGGGTTTCGCTGGGCGTATTCCGGGCGCGGCCGTACGTATGACTGGGAAGGATATAACCGCCTCCCCGATTACGAGCCGCCAAGCAATTTGCAACTCGACAAGTTTAACGGCAACGTTCTTGCGGCGTTGACCGCTATGCTCGAAAGACATCTTCCTTACCGCCAGGGATTTACCGATCTCGCCGAACCGAAAAGCCTCTATCTATGGGATGCTGCTGCGCGTGCCGGCTTGACCTACAGGAATTACGGAGAATTTGTGAGCGTGATTTCGGCGAAAGACGTCGAAGCTGCCGGCCAAAAAAAGCAGAAGACCTACCCCGATATTTCGAATGCCATGCGTGCCATACCGCACAAGGAGTCACTGCAGAAGCATCACAACCTGAGCTTTCGAAGCTTTGACGTGACCGCGCCCGACAGTATGACCGTGGATTGTTACAAAGCAGCGTTGAATCCGTCGGCCTCCTCCGATGCTGCCGTCCTTCAGGACAACGCCAATTCAAATTGCCGCGGCAATTCGCGGTTAGGGGAATGGCTCGGAGAGTTTAACAATTTCGTTGCCGAACGTGCGGCTGGCCACGCGGACCTCATGCCCGGGCTCAGTATTGTGCGGTTTCCCAACGATCATACGACCGGAATGAAAAATGCCTTTCCGACGCCGCAATTCATGGTCGCGGACAATGATTACGCCGTGGGCCGCCTCGTCGAAGCCGTTTCTTCGAGCGCGTATTGGAAAGACACGGCAATTTTCATCGTCGAGGATGACGCGCAGGCCGGGCCAGACCACGTCGATTCACATCGCTCGGTGGGCCTGGCGATCAGCGCTTACAATCGCCCCGGCGCGCTCATCCACAAATTTCACAGCACCGTCAGCATGATTCGCACCATCGAGATGCTGCTGGGAATTGCGCCCATGAACCAACTTGACGCTTCAGCCGTGCCCATGGACATTTTCCAGGAGACGCCGGACTTGACACCTTATAAAGCCGTCTTGCCAACGATCGCATTGGACAACTTGCTCACGCAGAAGTCCAAAAGCAAGGGCGCCGCCGAGTGGATGAAAAAATCGAATCTTCAAAACTTCGCTCACGCGGACTTGGCCGATCCCAAAGTTTTGAACGCCGTGATCTGGTTCGCGTGCACGGGAAGCTCATCCAATATTCCACCAGCGGCGCAGCTCCCCGCCTATCAAGCCATGCGGCTTGGAATCGCCAAGCTTGATAACGACGATGCCAGCGCAAAAAGAGACGATGACGACTGAAACCAGAATTACAATTTAGAAGCGCGCGTCCAGGACATCAGCGAAAAAGCAGCGACGAAAACTCCGTCAAATTGCGCCGCCACACCATCCAGGTGTGTGCCCCGGGCGTCTCAATGTCCACATGCTTGATATTTTTGGCCGCCAGCCATCCGCGGAACTTCCGGTTGATGTCGATCAGACGATCATCTGTCCCGCAGGCAACCCAAAGCAAGTGCAATTTCTCGCTGGACTTGGAATCCAGCGCCGGAAACTCCTTCTCAAAATCTTCGTTAAACCCGCCAGAGCTGAAAGCGCCGATCCAGGCAAACTTGTCCAGCGTATTCAGCCCCGTCAGCAAGGATTCGGCCCCGCCCATGGATAGCCCCGCGATGGCGCGGGAGTTGCGGTCCTTGAGCACCAGATAATCCGCTTCCACGCGCGGGATCACTTCCGTGAGCAAAGCCTCGCGGAATTTATCGAAGTTGCGATCCGTAAGCGTACGGTCGCGAAATACTCCAGAGTTTGGACTAAGCACCTCCGGCGCGCCGTAGCCCAGCGGCATGACCACCAGCATGGGCTTGGCTTTGCCCTGGGCGATCAAGTTGTCCAGGATCACGTTCGCGCGGCCCACCGCCGTCCACGCGCTCGCATCGTCGCTGAAGCCATGCAGCAGATAGAGCACCGGATACGTTTGCCTTCCGCGCGGGTCGTAGCCCGGCGGCGTGTAAACGTAGAATCCGCGATCGTCGCCCACGACTCCCGACTTGTAGAAATGATGATGAATCTCACCATGGGGCACCGCGCCGGTCTCCCAGGAAAGCGAAGCTGGTCCGGGAATATGCACTTCGCTCGCTCGATAAAGGAAGTTCGGCTTGATCACGTGATTGGAAGGATCGAACAGGCCCACGCCATCGGCGATGATCGTGTAGCCGTAATAATCCGGAGCAAGCGAGTCGGTGGTCACGCTCCAGATGCCCTGATCGTCCTTCTGCATGGGCAAAGGCTTGGGCATGCCTTCGATCGTGACCGCCACTTCTTTGTCGTTCGGAGCGCGAAAGCGGAACGTCACGCTTCTATCGGGGTGCACTTCGGGAGAAACCACCGGCGGCGGTGGCGTTTGCGCCGGAGCGCCAGCGTCTAGGAAGCACCCGAGCAGGGTGGCGAGCACAAGGAATGTTCGCTTCATGATTTCCCTCATTACCTCAATGGCAGCGCGCCCTCATCCAACCCTCGATTCCCAAGCGCCCGCGCCGAGGGATGATACAACAAGCCGTGCCTCGTTGCTCCCGCCTATGGCAAATCCTTCTGCATCCGCTCAACAACTTCCTTTGGCTCCGTGACTGGAGCATTGTTCAAATACTTCCCAAAGAACACCAGATACCGCTGCACCCGGTCCACCAAATGCCGTGGCTCAACGAACCCGTGATTCTCCCGCGGATACACGACGTACTCTACCGGAACATGCCGTTCGTAAAGCGCGCGATAAAATTCCTCCGACTGCGGTATCGGCACGCGCGTATCCGATTGCCCGTGCAGAATCATCGTCGGCGTTTTCACATTACCCACATACTTCATCGGCGAATGATCCCAGTACTCTTGAAAATTGTCCCAGGGAGCTTTCCCGTCGAAGTAGAGCCTCATGTAACGATGAATGTCGCTTTGCGAATACATGGAATAGAGGTCGGGCAGGCCGGCCCCGGGTGAAATCGCCTTAAATCGATCCGTCTGCGTATCAATCCAGAATGTCATGTATCCGCCGTAGGACCACCCGAAGGCGCCCAGCCGCTCCGGATCGGCCCATCCCCGCTCCACCACCGCCTGCACACCACTCATGTCGTCCTTATAGTCGCCATTGCCCCAATCATTCTGGTTCGCCCTGGCGAATTTTTCCCCTCGACCCATCGATCCGCGAAAATTCGGCTGCAGCACCATGTACCCGTTCGCGGCCATCACCTGCGCCGCAATCGAAAACGTAACCAGCGAAGTTCCGGTCGGTCCCCCATGTGGATTCAGCAAAAATGGCGCCTTGTGCGAGCCGTCATAGTCCACCGGTTTCGTCACGATCCCATCAATCTCCATTCCATCCTTGCTGCTCTTCCAACGAATCACCTCGGTCTCGCCCAGCGCGTACTCCCCCAGCCACGCATTCTGGTTCGTCACCGGCTCGATCGCGCTAAATCGCAGATCGCTGCGAAACACCTCATCCAGATGCTTGGAATCGGACCAGGTCCCCACTGCGGTCATGCCCTTTGCACTGATTCCCGTCAAGTGCAGCACGCCCGGCTTATCCGTCAATCGCCGCACCGTCCCAGCCGCCACGTCCGCCGCGAACACTTCCTCCGTTTCGCGCTCCACGCTGCTGAAATAAATCGTTTTCCCGTCCAGCCCCCAAATGGGTTCTTCAGCGTTCAGCTCGAACACGCCCATCAGCTTGCGGGGCTCGCCCCCGTCAGCGCTCACCACAAACAGATTCTCTTGGTAAATCGACTCCCCCGCGGTGCTCAAGTAGGCGATCCATTTGCCGTCAACCGACCAGCGCGCCGCGTGCGTTGCATCCGGCGAATCGACCAATTTCTGCTGCTTCCCCGTTCCCACCTCCAGCACCCAGGCGGTTTGCAGGCTGCCATCGTCCTGCCGCGGCGTGGGGTTCGACGTATACGTGATATGCGCCCCATCCGGCGACCATCGTGGTTCGCTCACGGTAAATTCCCCGTGCGTGATCTGTTTTTCCTCCCCTGTAGCTATATTCCAACTCCACAGGTGTTCCATCTTAAGGTCGTGATCTGCCACGACAGCATCATCCTTATCCTTCTTCCGCTTTTCCTGGTCCGCGTTCTCCGGAACCGTCGCCACCAGCAGAAGCGTCTTGCCGTCCGGCGAAAATTCATACCCTCCCACACCAGATTTGTGTTTTGTCACCTGCCAAGCTTCCCCGCCATCCGCATACAGAAACCACACCTGCTGCTTCGCATCCTTTTCTTCGCCTCCCTCCTTCGTAAACGCCAGGACTTTCCCATCCGGTGACCATTTCGCATTCGAGACACTCTTCTCGCCGCGCGTGAATTGCCGCGCCGCGCTCGGCGGTCCCACCGTAGGAACCACCCACAGTTGCGACACGAATTTTCCCGGCTGCCCACTCTTCTCAGCCGCATCACCCTCTTTGCCCATCGTTACCGCCGATACCAAATACGCCACGTGCCCGCCATCCGGCGAAATCCGCGGCGAACTCACGCGCGCAATCCGCAGCGTGTCCTCCGCCCCAAATAATTTCTTTCCCTCCTTGCTATGAACAACCGCTGCCTGTTTCGACGAAGCCTCCTGCCCCTCTGCCACCTCCGCTCCTATCTCCACCGCAATTAGCGCCGCCATCAAACTCAAACTCGAAATCACTCGCATCGTCTACCCCCGAGTTTCCGCTAAACTCCCGCTTCGGCCACCTAAATCGGTCGCATCGTACAACACCAAGCCCACCCGCGAATCGATTTTCTTCTCGCCGCGGTCGCGCATCATGACAGCCACTGGCCGGCCTTAAGTCGCTAGGGAAGATGTGGCCGCCGACTTCGCCTTTGGCGGGGTAGCCCATACGGCGGTTTCTGCGTGGAGTCTTTGGCTTTTCTTTCTGGGGTTTCTGGTGTCGCACGCTGGAACTTGCCTCAGATAACCAGAGACAGGTATGTCTTGTCCGAGGGTCAGGCGGGTTGCTGGTAGAGGCCGATCACGTTTCCCCCCGGATCGCGGAACCTCGCCGTGATTTCGGGGGCGTCTGCGCCGAGGGGCTGGACGATCTCGCCTCCGTGGGCTATCACGGCATCGATGGTGGCGGCCACGCTGTCCACCATGATGTAAAACAGGAGGCCGGGCTTTGCTGCAGGCGGGCGCCCAAGCACCCACGCGCCGCTCACTTGACCGGTCGTGTCGTCAAAAGCAGTGCTGCCATCGCCGCGTTTCCGGATGTTCCAGCCAAAGACCCCCTTGTAAAAGTCGGCCGAGCGCGCAATATCGGTGGCGGGCATCTCGATGTAGCATATTTTCCCATTCGCAAGTGTGGGCATTAGAATTTCCTTTCAAGGCCTCGTCATTCTCTACCAACTCACAAACTGAAATCAATTCCGCCGACGTTCGCGGCGAGAGGTGTTCCTCGAAGCCGAATGAGGTAAGTCTACATATGTAGATGCCTTCTGTCAATTCGTCCCGTCCTCGTGAGATCCCCGTTCCTTGAACTCCGCACAGTAAGCCTCTCAACCTTCTAAGGTGTTGACGTCTCAACGATTTACCACTTCCCTGCGAATGCTAAGTTTTTCTTGACTTTTGGTTGTTCCTCGGTATACTTAACCTTGTATATAACTACGCGTGGAGTGCGGGAGCAAGCTCCCGCTTTTCTTTTGCAGGTCGCCATTTCCGCCCTTGCAACCCCCCCCAACAACCAAAATCGCGTCCTTTAGAATCAATCACTTCTGAAATGCTTTTTCTGTAACTCTTTTGTTTTGATATTCATGCAAATTGATGGGGGGAGGGGGTCTGTTGGTTTCACGAGCAGAGAAAAATCGCCGGGCTAGACGGCGGTGAGGAAGGTGCCATCGGGAGCGACGAAGCCGTAGGCCATTCGTGGGGTGTTGAACGCGAAGCCGCGATTGCCGTGGCGATCGAGGAGGATCAGGCCGCCGGTGCCGTGGGTGCGTTTGGCGAGAAGATGGACGGCGTCGCGCGCAGCGATATCGGCGGTGGAAAGATTGCAGGCGTCGGCGGAATCCGCGGGATCGACGCAAGTCGCAGGGCGGCGAAGAAAATCAACGGCGGTCTTAGCCAGGACGACTTTCATGATCGCTTCGCCATAGCCGGTGCAAGAGACCCCGCCTGCTTCGGAATCCGCGTAGCAGCCGCAGCCAATGAGCGGCGAATCGCCGACGCGGCCGGGAAGCTTGCAGCAGGTTCCACCCGTGGACGTGGCGGCGAAAAGATGGCCGTCAGCGTCTATGGCCACGGCACCAACGGTCCCTTGCTCGTGGCCCCGGTGGTACGCGGCGGCGTGTTCGTCCGCTTTGCATTTCATCCAGGCTTCGTGCTCGGCTTCGCTGACCATTTCTTCTGTTTTGCAAAGGTTGATTCCCTGGCGTTTCGCAAAGCTTTCCGCGCCCTTAGCAACGAGCATCATGTGCGGGCAATTTTCGAGAATCTTGCGCGCGAGCCGGATGGGATTCTTGATGCGTTGCAAAGCGGCTGCGGCGCCGGCGCGAAGCGTCTCGCCGCTCATGACGATGGCGTCGCATTCGACGCGGCCGTCCAGATTGAGGTGCGAGCCGTAACCGGCGTCGAAGACGGGGTCGTCTTCGAGAACCATGATGGCAGCTTCGATGGCGTCCAGAGCCGAACCGCCTTGGGCAAGGACGGACCAGCCTGCAGCGAGCGCGCGATGGCAGCCGGACTTGCAAGCGTCCACGGCTTCGTCAGGAATGTCC
>Ga0137361_10001246_pt1 | contig 15547 bp, 17 predicted proteins | sample Mad1_80_16metaG_FD_104923 | JGI IMG/M metagenome (GOLD analysis project Ga0137361, IMG submission 104923) | Vadose zone soil microbial communities from Angelo Coast Range Reserve, California, USA - Mad1_80_16 metaG | ecosystem: Environmental > Terrestrial > Soil > Vadose zone | place: USA... | reverse complement strand
GGTTCGGGTAGAAGGCGACGTAATCCTTGATCTGCGCCATCGCTTCGAATGGAGTCTCGTAACTCCACACCGCATTGACGGAGCGATCCCCGCCCGCCGGAATGCTGTAGTAGGAAGCGTGGCCCTTGTAGGGGCAATACGTCGTGTGCTCGCTGCGCGTGAGCGCGGCCATATCGACATCCCGGCGGGGGATATACTGAACGTCCCGATAGGAGGCCTCGCGAAGCGTCAACGCATCGCTTGTGTCGGCGACAATCTGTCGGCCGACTTTCACCACGACGCGAGACGGGTTCGCGGCGATCGAAATCGGGTGGTCGGGCCCCGGAATCTTCATCGGCTTGTCCGCCATGATCTCTAATCCTTCTCCAATTGGAAACGCTACCACGGCACGGGATCAGTTAGCGCTCTTACCGCCATCGACGTTGAGGATGTGGCCGGTGATGAATGACGCCTGGTCCGACGCGATGAAGAGAATCGCGTTGGCAAGCTCCTCCGGCAGGCCGAGGCGAGCCATCGGGACACCGCTCACCAGAGCCGCCTTGTTCTCCGGCGTGCCCGTAAAACGGGTCAACATGCCGGTGTCCGTAGGACCAGGCGCCACGGCGTTCACACGGATTCCGAACTTGGCGGTCTCGAGCGCCACCGACTTGGTGATGCCTTCGACGGCGTGCTTGCTGCCGACATAGACCGAGGCCCGCGCCGCACCCTCGTGCCCGTAGGTCGAGGAGATGTTGATGATGCTGCCGCTGTCCTGTCCCTGCATGGCGCGAACTTCGTGCTTCATGCTCAAGAGCACGCCGAGAACATTGGTGTCGAACGTCGCGGCATAGCTTTCCGCGGTCTGGTCCGTGATCGGGCCGACCTTGCCTTCGGTGCCGGCATTGTTCACCGCGACATCGAGACGGCCAAAGCGTGCGACGGTCTTGTCGACCAAATTGCCGACGTCATCGTCGCGGCGAACGTCGGCCTGGATGAAGGCAGCTTCGGCACCCAGGCCGCGCAGCTCGGCTTCGAGAGCCTTGCCCTCCGCTTCGCGGCGGCCGGAAACAACGAGGCGGGCGCCGTCCTTGGCAAAGGCCAGTGCGGTGGCGCGTCCGATGCCTGTGAGGGCTCCTGTGATCAAAACGACTGGCCTGTTCATGGCGCGTCTCCTGTTGCCCGGTTAGCGAAATAACCCGTTTGATACAAAGCTTTTCTAGGGACGATTTAGGGACGCATAGCGCTCTTGAAAAAGACTTTGTAAGCTGAGTGCATACCTCTCAGGCATGGAACGACTATGGAATTGAGGCACCTGCGTTATTTCGTGGCCGTGGTCGAGGAAGGCAGCCTCACGACCGCCGCCGAGCGCCGGCTCCACACTTCCCAGCCCTCGCTGAGCCGGCAGATTCGCGATCTGGAGTACCAGGTCGGGGCCGCGCTGCTGTCGCGCAGCGTTCATGGCGTCGAGCTGACCGCCGCGGGCAAGGCCTTTCTCGACCACGCGCGCCTCGCGCTGATGCAGGTCGATGCCGCGGTCGAAGCGGCACGCAAGGCGGCGCAACCGGCAAAGAAGACGTTCGCCATCGGCTTCCAGACCGGGCACGAGATGAACTGGCTGGCGCAGGCGATGCATGTGCTGCGCGACGAACTGAAGAACATCGAGGTCACGATCTCCAGCGACTATTCGCCGGATCTCGCCGAAGCGCTCGCCCGCGGCCGGTTGGACCTTGCCTTCATGCGCGTGGAGCCGGGCTACGACCTTAAGTACCACGTGGTGGACAAAGAGCCGCTCGTCGTCCTGATGCCGAGCGACCATCGCCTCGCCGCCAAGCAAGCCATTCATCCGCGTGAGTTCGTCGGCGAGATCTTCATCGGCGGCTCCAACAGGGCCACCGTGTTGCGCGCCGTCACCGAGGATTATTTGCGGCGCGCAGGCGTGAACATCAAGTTCGACCACGGCGTGGACAACATGGCGATGACCATGTCCCTGGTCGTCTCCACGCGCGGGCTGGCGCTGATGCCCGCCTATGCCAAGAACCTGCTGCCCCCGTCCGTGGTCAGCCGTCCGCTGGAAGGCGAGGCACCGACGATCGATGTCGCGGTGGGCTACAGCACGTCGAATACCTCGCCGATGATCAAGCTGTTCCTGTCGCGCCTCGACGAGCTCGTGGCGCCGAACTGGCGCTGATTTTTAACTATGATTTTATCATCGCGCCCCTTGCTTCTCATTGCGATGAGTTATATATAGGGCAATGCGAAGGCTTGGGACGCACCGAAACATGACATCGAACGGCTTTGATTTTATTCAAACGGGACCCAGGGAAAGCGCAGAGTTTCGATTTTCAATCAAAGTTTTTTATTCAAAGGAGACAGCGAAAATGCCGAGAGGCGGTAGACGAAACGGGGCCGGACGGCCCAGAGGCACGACCGGGTATTCTCGGGCTGCGATCATTGAAGCCGCGAAAGCGATGGGCGAAGCGCCGATCGCCTACATGCTTCGCGTCATGCACGACGAGGAGGCGTCCGAGCTTCGCCGCGACCGCATGGCACGAGAGCTGGCGGCCTATTTCTATTCGCGCCCCGCAGCCGTCCCCGATATCAGTCCGGAAGAGGCTGCGGCCCTGGCCGCGGAGGAAGCCGCGGAAGAAGCCGAACTTGCCGCGGTTGACGCGTTTCTCAAACAGGCTCATCAGAACGTGAGGGATATTGTTTGCGACAAACCCACCGCGGGTAAGTAGGCGAGAGTGCCTCTACTGCTTCATCCGATCGCTGGCTTTGAAATAGGTCCGCGCGTGCGCCACGAGCGCGCCGTCGCTCGGATGGTCCACCGTCTCGATGCCGGCAATGATGTCCAACAGCTTGGGATCGTGATGGTGGATGTGTTTCACCAGTTCGGTCTTGGCGTTTGCCGGACCCGTGATCAGAACCGCGCCGGCGCCTTGGATCGCCTCGACGACGCGATGAAGAAAGTGCTGATCCTCCGCGGCGTGCCCGCTGCCGATGGCGTTCGCCTTGTGATGAATATGCTTCGTCGGCTCGTGCGGATGAAGCACCAGACTGTCGACTTCCGTTCGGCTGAAATGAAACACGCGGGCTTCATGGTGATCGATCCAGATCACGGCATGGAAATGTGTGGCCATGGCATTCCTTCCGATCGTCCGAACGTTGCGCGACGGCTCCCATCATTCGCCCATGCGGAGACCGTGGCAAGTCCGCGGACCGCGTCGTCGGCCGGCTACGATCACGCTTATCGTGAAGCCGCCATCCCTGACACCCGCTCGCCGCCGTGATACGCTGCCCTTACTTCCGCCGAACAGACGCAACGGACGAGTCCGCCGTGCGCACTTCAAAGGTGCTGTCGGCGGCAGAACGATCATGAATCCGAGCTTCGGAGAAGGAGGAACGGTTATGGCAAGGAGAATTTGGACTATTGTCGCGGCGCTCGCGCTGATGAGCGGCCCCACTTCGTCGCAGTCGGCACCTTCGTCGCAGCAGGCCCAGACGGCGCAGTCGGTCCTGCAGGCGCTTTCCAAGACCATGGGCGCCGACAATCTGCGCTGCATTTCTTACACCGGCACCAATGGCTATGTCGGGATCGTCGGCCAGGCGCACGATATCAAGAGCGATTGGCCGCGGGTGCAGATCTCCAATTACAGCCGGACGATCAACTACGACGCCAAATCATCCTACGAGGACCGCACGATTACCCAGGGCAATTATCCCCGCATCGGCGGCGGCGGCATTCCCATCCAGGGCGAGCAGCGCCAGCAGGCCTACGTCGTCGACAAATCCGCCTGGACCATGCAGGGCGGCAACGCGAACCCGCAGCCGGAGGCGGCCGATGTCCGCGCGCTCGACATCTGGATGAGCCCGCACGGCTTCATCAAAGGCGCCATGGCGCCGGGCGCCAATCCGGTGCTGATCACGCGTTATGAAAACGGCGCCGTCGGCACCCTGGCCGGCCATGCTTTCCGCAAGCTCAACATCATTTCGTTCACCGCGCTCGGCAAATACCGCATCAACGGCACCATCAATTCGGACAATCTGCTCGAGCGGGTCGAGACCCGCATCGCCAATCCCGTGCGCGGCGACATGAATTACGAAGCCGAATACAGCCAGTGGAAAGACGTCGGCGGCGTCAAGTTCCCGGGCAATTTCCACAACCACACCGACTGGGACAATGAGACCCAGCCCCCGAACTATAATGGCGGGCACAATTCCTTCGGCCTCACCGTCACGGCGTTCAAGCCGAACGATTGCGGCCAGGCCCTCACCGTTCCCGCCAATGTCGCCAACGCGCAGCCTGCGCCGGTCACCGTGACGACGCAGATGCTCGCGCCGGGCGTGATCTATCTGACCGGCGGCACGCATCACAGCGTGGCGGTGGAATTCAACGATTACATCGCGCTTGTCGAAGCGCCGTTGAACCAGGCGCGCACGCTCGCGGTCTTCAACGCCGTGCGCGGCATGTACCCCAACAAGCCGATCAAATACGTCGTGAATTCGCACAACCACTTCGACCATCTGGGCGGCCTTCGCACCGCCTACCATGAAGGCGCGACCATCATCACGCATTCCAGCAACCACGACTTCTACAAGAATGAAGTCCTGTCGCACGATGTCTGGACGCTCGATCCCGACCGGCTCTCGCTCTATCCGCCGACCGAGTTCGACGAGGGCTATCAGTTCGAGGACGTGGACTCGCGCTACACGCTCTCCGACGGCACCCGCAATCTCGACCTCTACTATGTCCAGGGCAGTCCGCATGCCGAGGGCATGCTGATGGCGTATCTGCCTAGGGAGAAAATCCTCATCGAGGCGGATGTCTACACGCCGCCCGCGCCGGGCGCCGCCATGCCGGCAACTCCGCCCGCGGCCGCCGTGAACCTCTATGACAACATCAAAGGCTACAAGCTCGACGTCACCACGATCGCGGGACTGCATGGCCGCGCCGTGCCGTGGGGCGATTTCCTCCGCTTCGTCAACAAGCCAAATTAGCGAACAGAGAATCGGGCGAGGTGCGTGCCGCGCGCTTCGCCCGCTTTCACCATATCGTCAGCGGATCGCCGATCGGTGGGGTGACTTTTCGATGCAAAACTGCTAACCTTCCCTATCGTCGACAAATCATCATGAGCGTCGGCGCCTGAGAGACATCAGCGACACGAAACAGCACGTGCCCGCGCTCCCGCTCTGATCGCCGATCATGAAGGGGGCGCCTTTTGGCCGCGTATTGCCTGCTTCTTTTTCGCGATGGCGAGCTCACCCGCAAGGAAGAGCGCCATTTCGCCGACGATCTGGACGCACTGGATGCTGCCCGGCGCCTGTCGCAGGATTACGCGGTCGAGGTCTACCTCGATAACATTTTCGTCGCCCGGGTAAAGCTGGGCGACGCGCCGCTCGATGTCGGCGACCTTCAGTCGGGCTGATAATAGTCGGCGCCTGACCGATCAGGTGCCGGCGCAAACGAGGTATGAATGGCCAATACGCGATTCTTCCGCCGCAGCGGCCCCTTTACGCTCGGAAGCATCGCACGGCATGTCGGCGCAAATCTTTCGAACACCGACTGTGCCGAACTGCCGATTCACGATCTCGCAACGTTGGATGCGGCCGGCGCCAACGACGTCAGCCTGTTCAACGATAGCGCCTATCAAAAGGCTGTCGCCACGAGCCGCGCGGCCGCGATGATCACCACGCCGAAGCTGGGCGCACTGGTGCCTCCTGCGACATGCCGCCTTTATGTCGCCGATCCGCGCCTCGCTTTCGCGCGCGTCGGTCATCTCTTCTATCCGGCGCGCGCGCTGAAGCCCGGCATCCACGCGACCGCGCTGGTGCATCCTTGCGCGCTGATCGGCGAAGGCTGCCAGATCGATGCCGGCGCCAGATTGGGCTACGACGTCGTGCTGGGCGCCGGTTGCCGCATCGCAGCCAACGCCGTGCTCGACGATGGCGTTTGCCTCGGCGACGATTGCCTGATCGGCGCGAACGCCACGGTCCGTCATGCCCTCATCGGTTCGCGCGTCCGCATCGGCAGCAATTCCTGCATCGGGGGTGAAGGTTTCGGCTTCGTGCCGACCGAAAAGGGCCTGCTTCGGCTGGCGCATTTGGGACTCGTCATCATTGCCGAGGATGTCGAGATCGGCAGCAATTCATCGGTCGATCGCGGCGGGCTTGGCGATACCGCGATCGGCGCCGGCACCGTGATCGATAATCTGGTGCAGGTCGCCCACAGTGTTCACCTCGGGCGCAATTGCGTGATGGCCGCTCAGTCCGGCATCGCCGGCAGTACGACGATCGGCGACAATGTGATGATCGGCGGACAGGCCGCGATCGCCGAGCACCTCAACATCGGTTCCAACGCGCGCATTGCAGCGAAAAGCGGAGTGATGCGCGACGTGCCCGATGGCGAGACCTGGGGCGGCGTGCCCGCCGTTCCCATTCGCCAATGGCACCGCCAGACCACGGAACTCGCGCGCCTCGTCACCCGAAAACCGAAGTGCACGCCGATCTAAAGCAAATTGCGTTCAAGCTGACCTAGAGCGCAATCCGGCGAAGTGCCTACCGCGGTTCGCCGCAGATTGCGCGACAAACTGAGGAATCTAGAGCATGGTCCGATTCAATTTGATCGGACCATGCTCTAGCCATGAAAACGCTGGAGAAAACTTACCTCCCCCTCGTGGGGAGGTCGAAGCGCCGCAGCGCAGCGGAGGCGCTTCGGGTGGGGGGCTTCAGCGAGATCCAAGGTGAACGGATTTCGCTCTAGAGATTCAAGTTGATGCTCTAAAGCGCGACGCACGAATCCTGTTTGCGGCCATAGGGACGATTGCATTCCCACTCGTCGCCGGTATTTCCGATGTGGGCATTCGCCGGCACATTGACGGCAACGCAGGTCGCGTCGATCTTCTTGTAGCCGCGATCGCAGCGCCAATTCTCCCCCGAAATGTCCAAATAGCCGTTTTGCGGAATCGCGAGGCGCAGGCATCCATCGTCGTCCTGCCGAAAGCCGCGTTCGCACTTCCAGCCCTGTCCCGAATTTTGCAGATAGGCATTCGCCGGAACGACGATAGCGATGCAGCCGTCCGCGTTGGCGCGGAAACCGCGTTCGCAGTCCCAACCGCGTCCGTAGGTGGTGTCGGCCAAATAGCCGTTCTTCGGCACAGCGATCGCCGTGCAGACATCCTTGACGTCCTGATATCCGCGATCGCAGTCCCAGCCGCGGCGGCCATAAGAGGAGTCCACGACATGGGCGTTGGCGGGCACGGTAATCTTTATGCACGCTTCGCTGATCTCTCGATAACCGCGCTCGCATTCCCAGCCGCTGCGAAAGGAGAAGTCCGAGACATAAGCGTTGGCGGGCATCTGGATCGCCGCGCAAGCCCTGTTCGCCTCGCGATAGCCGTAATCGCATTGCCAACCGGTTCCGTACGGCCTCGCATGCGCATTCGCCGGCATATCGGTGGCGCCGAGCGAGCTCTGGGCAAACGCGGCACCGGGCGTCCATAGGAGAAGCACGGCCAACAGCGCGGTCAAAAGAAATGGCGTGTTCGATGGCGATCGTTTCAAGATAGTCTCCTTTGCCAAGCGAATCCGCTCAGCTGAGCTCGAGTTTTTGCGGCTGATCGCTGGTTTCCAGCCATGCCAGTCCGGCATCCACCTTCAGCGTCCGTAGCGCCGTGGTCTTTTCGATCATGCGCTTGAGCCAGAAATCGGCGCGTTCCACGCCGCTCGGGGTTAAGCGCCAGATGGCTTTTCCCGAACGGACCGCCGAAACCAGATGTCCGTCCTTCTTCATCTCTTTGACGGCGCCCTTCACTTCGCTTTCCCAAGCGAGGCCGGGTCTCGATTCGCCCATGTAGTAGTCGTTCGTCGAAAGCGTCCGAATCTCCTCGGACAATTCGTAAAAGTCGGCCAACGGCCCATAGACGAACGTGGAATTCATCGCCGCATTCGCGCCGCCGCGCAACCGCATGAACATCAGCAGCGTTTCGGCAATGCGCGCCGTGGGAAAGGTTTTTCGGTGCTCGGGTCGAATGGTCACGCGGCAACTCCTGGTTTGAGAGATTTCTGTTACTTAGCGGTTGGTGAAGTCATTGCTTTGCCCGAGGCGTCCGGACTTGAGACCCATGGGCGCCGAGCTCGTTTTGCCGCCCGTGGTGGCGCGTGGAGAGCGCGCTTTGGGTTTGCGTTCCGGAAGTGCTGCTTCGCGCGCCTCGCGGAGCGCTTTTAACCGCGCGGTTTTCAACTTCTCCTTTTCGCGGCTCTCGGCGAGGTGCCCTTTGACCCACTGATCGATTTCGGCAGCCTTCTGCTCTGACCGGGTCAAACTCGGCTCTTTCGGAGATTTCCGCATCAGTCGTGGCACTTAAAACCGCTCCCTCTATTGCGCAACGGTCAGATCGGCGTCGCGCGGCTGGCAGTGCTCGCAGCTCGCACATCTGAAGGTCTGCAGCTCGTGCTTGGGGCCGAGCGTTGGATGAGGCTCGCGGCGCGAAAGATAGGTTCTGCCGCCGCATTTCTCGCATTGGGGAGGACTCATGATGGTGCACCTTTCATTGGCTGGTATGCGCTTTTACCTGTCTCGACGATAGTCTTCCGTGGTCGGATCGTTTCTTTGCCATATGATGCGATCCAACGGCTCTCATTTGTTGCGCGCCTTGCGCGCGGCATAGCGCAAGTCCCGCGCCGCCTTGCGCTCGCTCTCATTGGCGAGATTGCGTTCCTTCTGCCTGGCGATCTCGATTTCGCGCGCTGCCGTGCGTTCGGCTTTTTCGGCCGCTTCACGCTCCAGCTCGCGCGCGCGCTCCGCGATCTGACTTGCCCGTTCGGTTTCCGCCGCACGTTCGCGCGCCGCGGTCTCGGCGATCAGCTCCTCGGCCTCGCGCACTTTGGCCGCCTTGCGTTCCGCAATGCGCGCGTCGCGCGCTTCGGCGGCGGCTCGCCTGGCGGTCTGGCGCTCGGCGAATTTAGGGTCATTGGCCGGCGCCTTGGCGCGCGCTTTTTCGAGCTGCGCCTGTCTCGCCTTTGCCGCGGTGCTCTGCCGCTCCGCCCAGCTCGGTTCGTAATTCTTCATTCCGGCTCCTCGACCGTTTCGTTCTCCCGATAGCCGCAGGCCAAACAGAGCCACTTCAACAGAAACACGCGCGAGCGGTAGACGTCGGGCTTGGCCCTTTGACGGTCGCTGAGGCGAAGATCCCGTCCGCCGCACTGCGGGCATTTGCGATACGAAGCGTGCGGATCGACATTTTTCCCCTTTGCCGTCGCGCCCGTCCCCGCAACGAATGTTCGCCACGGCGTCAGAAGGGTTCTTACCGCTTTATCGAAAGTCCAGTCGGGCAATTCCGCTCCTTTGCGCTCCCAGGTTTTCAACGATTGGAACCTCGGGCATCGGCCACGGGAGGCGGCACGCCGGGCGTCGTCCGCGGCGCGGCCGGGGGCGCCGACGGAGCCGGCGCTCCTCGCTGCAATTGCGGAAGCGGCAGATACGGCACCACGCCGGCACCGCCTTTGTTGTCCACGATCACCTTGTTCACGCCCGCAAAAATACCCGCCATGGTTTCGATGTAGATGCGCCGGCGGGTGACCTCCGGAGCCTTTTTGTATTGGTCGTAGATCGCGATGAAGCGCTGCGCTTCGCCGTCGGCCAGCGCGGTCACCTGCTGCTTATAGGCTTCGCCCTGCTGGACGATCCGGGCCGCGCCGCCGCGCGCCTCGGGCACGATCTTGTTGGCATAGGCTTCCGCCTCGTTGCGCATGCGGTCCTGATCGGTGCGCGCGGCCTGCACGTCGCGATAGGCGTCGAGAACCTGCGCCGGCGGGTCGGCCTTCTGCATCTGCACCCGCGTCACGGTCACGCCGGCACCGTAGGAGTTAAGACTGGTCTGCATCAGCGCGCGGACCTCGTCCTGGATGGATTCGCGGTCCGCCGTCAGGATGGATTCGATCTTGTTCTTGCCCACCACTTCGCGCATGGCGCTCTCGCCGACCGCTCTGATGGTGAGGTCCTGGCCGATGCCGAGGTTCTGGACGTTGAACAGATAGGCCGTCGCGTCCTTGATCATCCAATAGACGGTGAAATTGATGTCGACGATGTTCTCGTCGCCGGTCAGGGATAAGCTTTCCTCGCGCACGTCGCCCGTGACTCTGGAGTCGACGACCCGGTAGCCGATATTGATCTGGTTCTCGCGCGTGACCTGAGGCGTTAAGGCCGATTCGATCGGCCAGGGCAGATGATAATTGATGCCCGGCGCGGTGGTCCCGGTGACGCCGCCGAAACGCAGCACGACGCCTTGCTCGTCGGGGTTCACGATGTAGACCCCCGACATCAGCCAGAATGCAAGCGCGATCAATCCGATGATTATGGCGCCGCCGCCGCCAAGGCCGCGCGGCAATCCGCGCCGGAATCTTCGCTGGCCCTTCTTCAGAAACTCTTCGAGATCGAACGGCTGCTTGCCGCGCCGCGGACTGCCATTGCCGCCGCCCCCGCCCTCCCGTTTTTCGGGGCGTCCTTCGCCGTTCTGATTGTTCCAGGGCATAAATTACCTGTTCTCGCAGCGTTCAATTCGTCATTGACGACATCGGAAAGATTGTCTGGGCTTGCGCTTTACGCCGCAGCCGTTCTTTGCTTTCCGGTGATCAGCCGATCGTTCGACTCGGTGTCGGCTGGAAGGGCGCTTGAGGCTGTTGCCAACGCTATGACGCCCTGTTCTCTTAGCTTTTCGGCATTCCTCATCACTTCCACATTGTAGGCTGAAGATAAGGAAAACCGCTTAACAACTCTTGGTTTTATTGTTTTTATCATCGCACATCTATACGCGATCCGGCTGAATTTTGCTAGATGCAGTAGGATTTTCGGCGGCTTTATTTTCGTTCTCGATAATTTTCAGGGCCATATCGAGGGTTTCATTGCATTTTCTCGTTGCGGTTCACGAAAACACGCAGGGGCAGTATTTTTATTGGCCGCCCTTATACTTGAAAAACGCAAGGAGAATGCCCATTTCCATGAGGAGTTATGACAAATGAAGCAACATTGGAAATCAGCACCTTTGCGTTGAGTCGCGTCTACGGCCAGGGCTGGAACGCAGCCAAGAAATTGCTCGCCGCCGGCCGTACCGCGAGCGCGACACAAGCGGCCAAGCTCAATCCCTATCATACCGTCGAAGAACGGGCTCGCTGGACGAGAGGTTTTGAGGAAGGCTTGCGCAGTCGAACCGGAGCCCACAATGCGGCGCGCGCCGGCTCCTGGCGGCCCCGCGCCGAATAATCACCCAACGCCCAAGCCAAGCCGTCCAATTGCCCCATCTGGCGAAAACGTCGTATGTCCCGGCGCGCTCGCTATTTGCCAAGGGAAACGACATGCCGCCGCCGCAGAAGGACATGGTGCTTCGCCGTTTGGATTCCGTCGTCGACGATTTTTGCCGCCGTACGCGCTTCTTCACCGAGCCGATGACCAGGGGCCGCGCGCGCGTGTTCGTCTACCAGCACCGCCTGAACACGCGCCATCGCAACTCCGTCTTGAAGCTTCGCGTCGCCACCAACTGTCCCGATTGGGACACAAGGCTCGCCATCATCGCTGCCTGCACCCAGGAAGTGATTGCCGATCACGAGCATGGCCACGGCAAGGCGCATTGGCAGATCCTGGAAGAGCTGGGCACCCATATCGGCATGAAGCGCGACGACATTCGCGCGGCGCAGCCCATCGTCAGCACGCAGCTGGCCTGGGCGGCGTGGGACGGCTTGATGAGCAATCGCCATTGGCTTGAGGGCGTCGTCGCCAACACCTGCGCCGAACGCACCAACGTGCCCGGCTACGGCGATGGCGTCATGCGCGAGAAGGGCTGGTTCGGGCTCGAGCGCAAGCGCTGGGGCGCTCTGTTCAAGCTCAAGAACGCGCAGCTCGACTTTTTCGAGCTGCACGAGCAAGCCGACATCGAGCACTCCGATATGGGATGGCAGGCCATCTCCCGTTTCGCCCGCGATCTGAAGATGGAGGACGCCGTCGTGGAGGCCTGCCGCAGAAATCTCCACGTCTGGGAAATGTATCTCGACGGCATTGCCGCCGCCGGCGACGAGCTTGAGTTCAGCCGTTGACGCGGGTGCCCATAATCCACCGCCAAATTCACAGCACTGTCATGACTCTTCGCCCGCCTGGGGCTTATATTCCCGTCCAGGTAGTGGCGGCGGTTCAAGTCGAAAAGACGCAAGCGGCACGGAAATCACCGTGCCGTCGGTCCGCCTCGCTACGAATGGCCGGGGGGCGATATGCAATATCGGTTTGATCAGTTTTCTGACGAATTTTCGAAGCTGCCTCCCAAAGAGCGCATCAAAAGATGCCGCGCACTGGCTGCCGAGGCCAAGGAAGCAGCCATCGGCGCCGCTCCGAATTTGCGCGCGACGTTCCTCGATCTGGCCGAGCAATGGTCCAAGCTCGCCGATGAGTTGGAGCGTAACGGCTGAGCTGCGCCCCGGCTGTGTGCTTCGGCCTTTCGTGATCGACCAGTTATTCGGCTCACCTTAGCAACCCGAAGGTGTACCGCACGTTATTGCGTACGCGATGGATAAGATTCCTCTTATCGTGATCGGGGCCTCGGCCGGTGGGCTCGAATCCCTGGCCGCCGTCTTGAAAAACGTTTCACCGAAAATTCCGGCCGCGATCTTGGGCGTCATTCATATCGGCGCCCACGAGGTCGATTTGCCGGATTACTTCGGCGCTTGCAGCGCCCTGCCGGTCGGCTACGCCAACGACGGTGAGTCGATCACGGCTGCAAGAGTGTTTCTCGCGCCGCCCGATCGCCATCTCATCGTCGAACAGGGCCATTTGCATCTTGGACGCGGCCCCAAGGAGAATCATACGCGCCCTGCAATCGATCCGCTGTTCCGCAGCGCCGCCGAGAGCTACGGACCTCTTGTCATCGGCGCGATCCTGACGGGATTTCTCACCGATGGGACAGCGGGACTTTGGGAAGTGAAACGGCGCGGCGGCGTCGCCATCGTGCAGGATCCGGACGAAGCTGAAGTTCCGAGCATGCCCTTGAGTGCGTTGCGGCACGTCAAAGTCGATCATTGCGTACCGGTCGCGGAGCTTGGCCGGCTGCTCAATCGGCTGGCTGCCGAGGCGGTGAAGACGGCTTCGCAAGTCGCCCTGTTAAGCGCAGGCGGGCAAGGAGCAGCCATGGATTACACAGACGAAACTCCAGTAGGCTTGACCTGCCCTGACTGCGGCGGTGCGCTTAGGAAAACGACGGTCGGCAGCTATACGCAATTCCGTTGTCACATCGGCCACAGTTTTGGCACCCGCGAGATGGCGCAAGGCCAATTTGACGTACTCGCAGGCACTCTCGAGCAGGCCCTCCGACTCCTCAACGAAAGGAAGGAATTGTGCCGTGAAGTCGCCAAGGACGCACAATCCGCCCAGGCATGGAAGGCGGCTGCCCTGCAGTCCGAGCAGCGCTTCAAGGAATTGACCAGGCTTCTCGAGGACGATTGGACCCGCCCGGAAATGGCCGAAGAGGCTATCGCTTGAGGCTAGTGCGGAATCCGATCACGTTAATCCACAATCGCCCTCCGTTTCTTGCCCCGCTTAGTCGGGAAGTCTATCCTTTGCGGTCCGGAAAAATAGACAAAGGTGGGGCAGGGAGATGGCGGCGAAAAAGCCGATCTCCATAGTGGGTATTGGCGCGTCCGCCGGCGGGCTGGAAGCTTGCGAGGGCTTGTTCGGCGCCATGCCGGCCGACACCGGTCTGGCCTTTATACTCGTCACGCATCTGGCGCGCGGCCATCACAGCTCGCTCGCCGATATCTTGGGCCGCCACACGGCCCTTCCCGTGCGCGACCCCGAAGACGGTGAGGAAATCGCGTCCGACCACATCTATGTCGGCCCGCCCGATCATATTCTGACGGTCCTCGACGGCCGCATTCGTCTTCACGAGCGCAGTTCCGACCAGCAGCGCCGGCCGATCGACGTATTCCTGAGTTCGCTCGCCGAGGATTGCGACGAATCCTGTGTCGGGATTTTGCTGTCGGGTGCGGGAACCGACGGGACCATCGGCATCAAGGCCATCAAGGAACGCGGCGGCTTGACGCTGGCCCAAGGCGGCGACGGCGAAGCACCGGCGCAAACCGGCATGCCGGACGCCGCGATTGCCGCCGGCGTCGTCGATCTTGTCCTGTCGGTGAGGGAAATGGCGGTACGGCTCTTCGAGCACGCGCGCCACATCAAGAACGAGCAGGCCGTAGCCAGGAGCAAGATCGACGTCAAGGGGGAGGACGAAGAGCACCCCCGCCGCGAAATCTACGCGCTGTTGCTCAAGCACGTCGGCCATGATTTCAGCGGCTACAAGGACAAAACCTTCATGCGCCGGGTGCGCCGCCGCATGCAGGTTCTGCAATTGAGCGCTCTCGATCGCTATGTCGAACGGCTGAGGTCCGATCGCGACGAGGTCACGCTTTTGTTTCGCGATCTCCTTATCGGCGTGACCAATTTCTTCCGCGATCCCGGCGCCTTCGATTCCTTGCAGACGCTGGTCATTCCGAAAATGTTCGAAAACAAGGGCGTCCGCGATACGATTCGGGTGTGGGTGCCGGGCTGCGCAACCGGCGAAGAGGTTTACTCCATCGCCATCGCCTTGCGCGAGCACATGGACAAATCGCCTTCAACGCCGAAGGTGCAGATCTTCGCCACCGACATCGATGAATCCGCGCTTTCGATCGCGCGTTTGGGCCGTTATCCCGCGCCCTTGATGAGTCATGTTTCAAAGGAAAGACTGACGCGCTTCTTCGACGCCGACGACGTCACCTATTCGGTTTCGAAAGACATCCGCGATATGTGCATGTTTTCCACCCACAGCGTGATCCGCGATCCGCCGTTTTCGCGCATCGATCTGGTTTCGTGCCGCAATCTGCTGATCTATTTCGGCACCGAGTTTCAGGCCACCGCGGTCCCGGTGTTTCATTTCGCCTTGAAGGAGAACGGTTATCTCTTCCTCGGCACCTCGGAGAATGTCAGCCAATTCGGCGATCTCTTCGCGCCCGTCGACAAGAAGCATCGTATTTTTCAGCGCCGCAATCATGTCACGGCGCCGCTGCGCTTTCCGCTCTTCACGCCGCATGGCCGGAACGTGCCGACTCCCGATGTGCGCCGGGAAACCATCGCCATTGCCGACAATGTCCGGCGAACCGTCGAGAACCGAGTTGCCGAGCGGCACGCGCCGGCCCATGTCGTCGTCGATCGCGACGGCGATATCCTGCATTATTCCCCGCGCACCGGAAAATATCTCGAACCGGCGATGGGGATGCCGACCCGGCACCTTCTCGACATGGCGCGCCGGGGCCTGCGTCTCGATCTGCGCCACGCGCTCAACGAAGCCATGGAAAAGCGCCGCCCGGTCGAACGCTTGAACGTCGCCTTCGAGATCGACGACCGCGTCCAGAACGTCAATCTCCTGATCGAGCCGTTCGGTGATAATGCCGCCGACCCGCTCTTCCTTGTGCTCTTCACTGACGTCGGAGCACCGCGCCGGGCCCAGGTACCGCAGCAGGAGAGTGCGGCCGGCGATGAGGACGGAGCCGTCAAACG
>Ga0137361_10001242_pt1 | contig 15557 bp, 15 predicted proteins | sample Mad1_80_16metaG_FD_104923 | JGI IMG/M metagenome (GOLD analysis project Ga0137361, IMG submission 104923) | Vadose zone soil microbial communities from Angelo Coast Range Reserve, California, USA - Mad1_80_16 metaG | ecosystem: Environmental > Terrestrial > Soil > Vadose zone | place: USA... | reverse complement strand
GCGTGAACCGCAGCATAAAGAATACGCTTTTTGATGAGAAAATGGGAGGGACAGTACATCTTGCATTGGGTGCAAGCTATCCTGAGACAGGGGGAGTGAACCACTCGGCCTTGCACTGGGATATGGTATGCGACCTGCGCAAGTCAGGGGAGGTTTGGGTTGATGATATCCTGTTTTTGAAGGGTGGAAAGATTTTAGTGTAAGGATTAAGGATTTCCAAAAATGGAGGCATAGGCCTGAGCTACTTGCTGGCCTATGCTGTTCAAGCTGGTTGGTTTCTCTGATTTGCCATTTGCGAGATCGCCCGCGCCAAAGTATGTGGAGGCGATATCGGTGGCTTTGATGAATGGCATCATGGTGGCCGGCCCCGGTGTAGCGAATGGACCTCCCCATTCTCCAATAATAAATGCCTGGTTGTGATTTTGCGCGAATGCGACATTGGCAGAAGCGCCTTTCGCAGGCGCCCAATTGGGGTCGTAGATATGGGTATCCCACATCAGGTTGGACTGAGTAAAGTTGGGGAAGCGACCGGATTCGATACCTGGTTGGTCACGATTGTAGACCATAACCAGCGAACGAGGAGCGTATTGTCGCACAGTGTTGATACGCGCGTTCATGTATTGGAAGTAGGTTTGCTCGGAGAGGCCTTGTAATTCAGCGTTAGATGGCTCATTCCAGACATCGAAGATAATGGACGGATCATTGGCATACAGTTTGGCAAGACTGGCGAGCGCGGTAAGGGCGGTCGGCTGGTAGGAAGATTTCTCGGTTGGATCGGGTGGGATGTTCTTACCTGCCTGATTCTGCGAGGGGCATAGACTGACATGGTAGCCCATACCATCGTCCCCACAGGGTGGGTTATGAAACTGTGTCGCGTTATCGAGGATGACATAATTGCCTTGCTGTTCCTGCCACTTCACCACTGTTTCTAACCATTGCCGGAAGTGCATTTTTTCGGCAGGCACGTAGACGTCGGTGTTCCACCAGTAGGCATTGTAGGCTTCTCGTACGATGTTCATGGGAATGTGTTGTGTGTACCAACTAATTCCCGATGGTGGTGAATGGCCGGCAGAACCTAGAAACAAACCTCCCATATTGACCCCAAGCAGGTGGACCGGGCAGTTATGTTCGTCGAAGAGCCTTCCATTAGAGATATGCAGCCAGGAGAAGGTATAGCTGCCGTCGGGATTTATTTTTATGCCGCATGCTTTTGATAATACTAGAGGAGAGCGAGTTGTTGTGGGGAAAGTTGTGGGGAAAGGAGGAAGTGTGAGCGTTTGACCAGGAGGATTATGGGGAAACAGATTGATGCCATTATTTGCTAATTGTCTTAAGCTCTCTTGATCGCCTACGAAGTAAATTGTAAACGGCGCGGCGACAACCAGTAAAAGCAGCAGCAAGCAGCCCAATCTTCGCGAGCGCTTTGTTTTTGGTAGTAGGTTTCTTGATGAGCGTATCAAGTTATTCATCGATGCATTACCCTGCTTTTTTCTAAATAAAGGGTAACAGATGTAACGGTGGTTTGCAATAAAGAAGAACTTATTTCCTATTATTGACGCTTCCCTTTCTAAAGTTATAGAATATCAAGTACTATTCTTTTTTCATTGTGCTGGATGGCACTAGTTTTTTTGGAGGCTTTTTTTGGACCAGGAACAATTGCAGACTATCGAAGATGTACAACGGGCAATGTTTGACGAGCGTTATATCGCTGATCGCAGCCTGGCAACGGCCGTGTTCCTGGCGCTGAAACGACATAAGCCGCTCTTGCTTGAAGGTGAACCAGGGGTGGGCAAGACCGAGGTGGCCAAGGTTTTGGCCGCTATCCTCGACACGAACTTGATTCGCTTGCAGTGCTACGAAGGGATCGATGTCAACACTGCCGTCTACGAGTGGAATTATACGCGCCAGATGCTGCATATTCGCCTGATGGAGGCGGGAGGGATCAATCGACAGGAAGAACTCAAGGAGATCTTTGGCCCCGATTTCCTGATAACCCGTCCATTACTACAGGCCATTGACCCGTCGAATACCCGCGCTCCCGTTTTGCTTATCGATGAACTGGACCGCAGTGACGAGGAATTTGAGGCGTACCTGCTCGAACTGTTGTCTGATTTCCAGATTACTATCCCTGAAATTGGCACGATTAAGGCCAGGGAAACGCCGGTGGTGATCATTACGTCCAACCGCACGCGTGAAATACATGATGCGTTGCGGCGGCGCTGCTTGTATTACTGGATTGATTTTCCTACATTGGAGAAAGAGTATTCCATTGTCCTGGCGCGTATGCCTGATGTTCCGGAGCGACTTGCCAAACAGGTATGCACCTTTGTGCGTGAGTTGCGCGGTGTTGATCTCTTCAAGGCTCCCGGAATCGCCGAGACGCTCGACTGGATCAGCTCGCTGCTGGCACTGAATCAGATGGAACTTGTCGAGGGGCCGGTGCGCGATACCCTGGGTGCCCTACTGAAGTACCAGGATGATGTGCTGAAGGTGGGCGGCAGCGAACTGTACAAGACGATCAGGAAGGCGCAGGGAGTAGCCTGAGTATGAGCATACACGGGCAACCGCAAGAAAATGGCGATTACTTCGCCGCTGAACCGCTGCGACCAGTGGAACTCGAGCGCGGTGAGCGGCTGCTCTACCGCCTGACCGAATTTGGGCGTATTCTTTGGGAGTCCGGTATCGATGTAGAGCCGCGCAAGATGCTCGACCTGGCCGAGACGCTGGGTTATGTTGACATAACAAATAAAGAAGATTTTTATAATACGCTCAAATGCAGTCTCCTTGCTAAGCACGAACAGGAGCCGGTGTTTAATCAGCTGTTCCTGTATTACTGGTACATGCGAGACCGGCAGGATAAGAAGCCGAATCAGGCGCCTGGAGCGGCAAAGCGTGAGGAGCGGCAGATGCGGCTTCCTCCTTCCGAGCGGAAGCGGCTGGCTGAGCATCTCAACTCGCCAGGTGAACAGCGCAAGGAATTGCGTCCTGAGATGCGCGAGAGTGAGCGTCGTCGTCGCCAGGATGAGCGGCTCGATAGAGAGGATGACGATGATACGGCCAACCCACAGGGGACGGCCTACAGCGCCATCGAGATGCTGCGGAAGAAAGACTTCGAGTCTTTTACCTGGGATGAAGTGCAGGAGGCCAAGAGGCTGATGGCCGAGATGCGCTGGCACCTGGGCATGCGTCCCACGCATCGTAAGTCGCCGGCCCGGCATGGCTCCTATCCCGATATGCGGCGCATCGTGCGGCGCAACCTCAAGTATGGGGCGGAACTGCTGGAACTGACGTGGCGTGAAATCCGGTATAAGCCGCGGCCATTGGTCATCATCTGCGATATCAGCGGTTCGATGAGTCTGTATTCGCGGTTGCTGTTACATTTCATCCACACCATCTCTAATGGATTGATGAATGTTGAGGCATTCGTTTTTGGTACGCGGCTCACACGCATTACGCGGCAGCTTAAAAAGCGCGATGTCGATGATGCCGTACGCGATGTATCGAAATCGGTGCAAGATTGGTCGGGTGGCACGCGCATCGGGGATGCGCTGCACTACTTTAATCGTAAGTGGGCGAGACGTGTGTTAGGGCGGGGTGCAGTGGTACTGATTATAAGCGATGGTTGGGACCGAGGTGAGGCGGGTGTGTTAGAGATGGAGATGGATCGCTTGCAACATAACTGTCATCGCCTGATCTGGCTGAATCCCTTGCTGGGTTCACCCGATTACCGACCACTGACGATTGGAATGAAGACGGCGCTGCCATATATCGATAATTTTTTGCCTGCCCATAACCTGGATAGCCTGATCAGCCTGGGCAATCTGCTGGCGACGATCGACGATAGCCGGCCTGTGCGGAGTGCGGCTGCCCGGCGTAAGGCTGCTGCCGAATGGAGTAAACCCAGGCCGTGGTAAACAGGCACTCACATGGGTTGACCTGCAACCAACAACAAGGAGAACTGGTATGCTTGATATTCTGCCTGACATTGAGAAATGGCGTGAAAACGGGGAACGTGTAGCGGTTGCCACCGTCGTGTCGATGGCTGGTTCTGCTCCACGTAGGCCGGGAGCAAAACTGGCGGTGAGCGAGAAGGGTGAGTTATCGGGATCGGTCAGTGGCGGCTGCGTCGAACCTGCCGTTGTGCATTCGGCTATGGAAGTGATTAAGACAGGGAAGCCGCAGATGCTCGAATTTGGTATCTCGGAAGAGGATAATTTCGAGAAAATAGGGCTGGCTTGCGGCGGTACGATTCGTGTCTTCGTCGAGCGATTGGATTGGTAGGATCATGAGCGAACTCTACGAAGAACTGAAAGATTTACTGAACCAGGAAAAAGGTGTGGCGCTGGCAACGGTGGTGGAGGGTGAGGAGCATGTGGGCGCGAAACTACTGGTTTATCCAGGCAGGAGAGCGCATGGGACACTTGGTAATGCCGCACTTGATATGCTGGTTGCTGAAGATGCTGAGCGGGCAATCTGGAATGGGGATGCAGGGACGCATACTTACAGCGTAGAAAGCGAAACGGGAGCGCTGGCTTTCGATGTATTCATTGAGGGCTTTCCGCCGCCACCGACGCTCCTGATTGTAGGTGCGGGGCATATTGCTATTCCTTTGACCACTTTCGCCAAGACGTTGCATTACCGGGTGGTGGTGATCGATGCACGCGCAGCATTCGCCACCCGTGAACGCTTCCCGCATGCTGACGAGCTGATCGTGGCGTGGCCCGACGAGGTTTTACAGGCGATGGATTTGAATCCTTCTACCTCGGTCGCTGTATTGACGCATGATCCCAAATTCGATGAACCTACCTTGCAGGTTGTATTGTCGCGCAAAGTTGGTTACGTGGGCGCGATTGGCAGTCGCAAGACGAAAGAAGAGCGCGATGAGCGGCTGAAGCAGCAGGGGTTGACGGATGAGCAGCTTCGCCATATTCATGGGCCGATTGGGCTGAATATAGGTGCGGCCTCGCCAGAAGAGATGGCTCTGGCAATTATGGCTGAAATTGTGGCTACTCGCCATGGGAAGGATGCCTCTTCCGTACTCGATTGGAAGAAAAAGTGAGGAACGAGGTTCCAGCAAAAATCGGTGGTCAGAGCAACCCTTGCAGTTGCTCTGACCACCGATTTTTGCTGGAACCTCAGTAGTGAGACTTCCTGATAACTGATTCGTTCATAATAGTTAGTAAATCCTGTGTGCAGGATTTTCTTTGAATGCCGCCAATGGCGACGAGGGGAAAGGGAGGTGAGGTGGGGATTACCTGCCCCTCAGGCGGGGTTCCCACACCCCCCAGGGGTGCTGCTCCTGGACCCCGTAGGGTTATAGATAGATAGGGTATAATATTGTTTTATATAGTTTGATGCTTAACACACTTTTTATGGTGCTTGCTTTTTCATCTCCGGTGAGGAGGATTTTTTATGAACCGCTGTGAATATTGTGGTTCCGAGTTACCCGCTAACGCCAGGTTTTGTGGAGTATGTGGACGTGTACAGGAACGGGCAAATGGAGCCAGCGATTATGCTGCTTCGAATAAGAACAATGCGGGCGATGGGATCGGTACAGGCATGTCGGACAGCAGAAGAGGCTCTGCGCGTCGACCTTATCAATTTCCATCTCCATCCCCGCAGCCTGATACAAATTTGCAAGAACCAGCGCCGTCTGTAAGGTCTCAACAGAGACCACCGGCCCTTAATCCCAATCCCCAGGCAGCGCCTTTTGTGCTACCTGCTGCACCTGCGCTCACAGCACGGCCTGATGCCATGCCAGGAAGTGGTCCGGGGAGTTATGGTTCAAATCGTCCGGTTGCCCGTCCAGGTTCAACCCCCCGTCCGCGGAGGCGCAGGGGTTGCTTGATAGGGTGCCTGGTTGTAGTGTTGCTGCTGTGCGTAATTGGAAGTTTCGCGGCAGTTACATTACAAAAGGTGCTCGCCTTTGGTTCCGAGATCTCTACCCAATCACCGCTCAGCACACAGACCGGTTACTTAGGAACGAGCGATCGCGTAAACCTCCTGGTGATGGGCTATGGTGGCAGTGGTCATGCAGGTTCGTACCTGACGGACTCGATGGTTGTGATGAGTCTGCTGCCGAGTAATAGCCATACCACCCTGGTATCGGTGCCGCGTGACCTGTGGGTGCAGATTCCAGAAGGCTCGGGAAACTATGGGAAGATCAATGCGGTCTATGAGAATGCTTCCAACAATAATGCCAACCCTGCCGCGGGTGGTGATGCAGCCGCCAAGAAGTTATCGCTGGTTACTGGAATGAACGTGCAATACTGGTTGACCATCAATTTCACGGGATTTAAGGATTTCATCAATGCCATTGGCGGGATTGACGTGTATGTACCTGATTCCTTTAACGCGTGCTATCCCAAAAACGATGATGCAAGCGTAGACCCAAGTTGGATTAAAGTTCAATTCAAAAAGGGTATGCAGCATATGGATGGTGCAACGGCTATTGAATATGCCCGTGCGCGTGAGCCACTTGAAGTATGTGGAAAAGGTAAATCTCAGAATCCCGCGGAGTTGACCGATTTTGCCCGCTCGGCGCGGCAGCAGATTATCATCAAGGCTGCATTAACTAAGGTGAAGTCGACATCCACATGGCCGAGCCTGTACAATGCGTTGACCGTGCTGTCACATGCCATCTACACGAATTTGTCCCTGGCGGACCTGGGACTGTTCGCTCTAAAGATGGATCTGAATAATGCGCACCGCGTGGGTTTAAGTAATGCGAATGTGCTGGTGGATGCTACCTCAAACGATGGGCAATACATTTTGTTGCCAAGGAATGGCAACTGGCAGGCTATCAAGGACTATGTGAACAAAAATTTGTACAATTGAAAGTTGTACTTCTTCCGTGAAGGAGGCAGGTATGGCGCAGCGCGATTCCCGTTTGATCGGAGGTATCTACCGGGTGGGGCAGGTCATCAGTTCCGGCCCTGTTCTTTCAGAGTATACCGCCTATAATCGCAATACGAGTGACGTGGTGGGACTGCTGGTTTTGGAACTACCTCCCATGGTTGAAACGGAGGCTGCGCAACAACTGCTCCAACCCTTGGAACGAAGGCGCAGGGTGGAGTCTCCGCATGTCATGCATGTCTACGATTGGGGCATTGATGGCTCTCGTGCATACATTGCGACCGATGCGCCGCGAGGTGTTACCCTGCGCCATATGCTGGACGATGAGACGATAGATTTGCGGCGTGCGGTCGATATTGCTCTGCAAATGGCGCAGGGGTTGTTTGCTTTGCAAGCAGAAGAGATAGTGGATACGGACATGCGTCCGCAGCTGGTGACGATAGATACGGTGGGCGCGACGGACCGAGTGCAACTGGATGATGTCGGGCTGCGTTTATTGCTTAAACAACTGGGGTATACGAATAGTCAGCATGTAGATGATATCTGGTATCTAGATCCACGCTACGTAGCGCCTGAATGTATACAAAATGGGCCTGTTGGACCATGGAGCGATGTCTATCAATTAGGCTTGATCTTGTTTGAGCTTGTGACAGGACGGGTACCTTTTGTTGGACATACACCCAGCGAGACCGCCGCGTTACAGAGTAGTGGCCGTGTTCCTCGTATAGAGCAATTTCGGCCCAATACGCCCCCATCGTTGCAAGACGTGGTAGACCGGGCCTTGGCGAAGAGCCCTGCTCAGCGCTATCCCAATGCCGCGGCACTTCTCAGGGCTTTAGAGGCTGTGTCCTTTCCACAACGATCTCGCCTGGGTGAATGGCCGGTGAGCGGAGATATGTCGCCATCAGCCCAGGTACCTGCTACGCGTACACACAATAGTGGTTTGACGGGCGAAATGGTGTCTGTTCCGGCAGAAGAAGATCTCTCCTTAAGTAGAACACTCATCGAGGATACGGTAACGTTGGTACCTTCCCCAACTGGCGATGAGCGGCTTGTACCTGGAGAAGAGGGCGTGTACGCGTATTTGTGTCTGGAGAAAGAAGGGGAAGACGAACAGCGGTTTGCCATTAAAGACAAATATGTGATAGTTGGGAGAATTGATCCCAAGCGCGGGTTGAAACCGGAAATTGATCTCACCTCAATCGATGCACGTATGACGGTTTCGCGGCAGCATGCGCGTATTCGTTATGAGAAGACTTTCTTTCATATCGAGGATTTGAAAAGCCGTAACAAGACGCGCATTGGTGAATTACCTCTTGTTCCATTAAAGCCGGAACTTTTGCAGCACGGTGATGTTGTGCATTTTGGCTCTGTGCGCCTGGTATTTAAGATTCCTGGAATGCCGGAGCCACCTGCCAGCAAACCAAAATCGGAGGGTCAGGCATAAACAGGAATATTTCTCCCGGCAGCGAGAAACGCACTCAAATCTCGTCCATGCCCATCTGTTGGAGGACGTGTTTGAGGCGAAGGATGCCCAGGCGCATACGTGCTTTGATTGTACCGAGGGGTGTCTGCGTACCCTCGGCAATTTCCATATGGGTCCATCCTTGAAAATAGGCCAGTTCGATCACCAGGCGTTGTTCGGGGACAATCTGTAGCAGCGCGGCTCGTACCTGCGAGCTTTTGACGTTGCGCCATGCTTCATCCCAAACGTCGGGAAAAGCGATGGTCTCCTCGAATTCAATTTCTTCCAGAGGGGCTTCCTGGATATTTGAGCGGCGTCGCACTTTGCGCAGGTAATCGATGGCACGATGATGAAGAATGGAGATGAGCCAGCTGCGCGCTGCACCCAACTGGGGCGAATAGGAGGTGGAACGTTTCCATACGGCTATGAAAGCGTCTTGTAAAAGGTCTTCGGCAACCTGGTGATCGGCAATCATGCGATAGGCTAGAGAATAGAGTATGCGGCTATAGCGCTGGTAGAGCGATTCCATTGCCCACGCAGCTCCCCCCGCAATCGCGTCAAGCAGCGCTTCATCGCTCAGCTCGTTTCCGCTGTCAGTATCCCTAAATTTCTGCATGGTTCTCATCTTCTCAGGTCGTTACATATACAGATACGATGTAAGGCGGTAAATAGATCAATTCGCGGCAAGCATACGCTTCTATTGTAGCAGATATCCTGAAAGGGCCGTTGTCTTGCGGCCACTTTTTCTGATACTATGAAGCGAGAGAGGACGAAAGGGCATATATTTTTAAATAGGGAGAATCCAGGTAATCCGGAAAAGAACAGTGGGCGTATTACGTATTGTATCGGATTGTTTTGGGGGGGAATGACGATAGATTCGGCGTATGCAGTGATCGCTCCATACTGCTTTGTCTCCTCTATCGTCCTTAACAATCCATGGAGCGTATATTGCTTGAATTAAACCAGCATGCATATATATTTAACCGGTTTAACTTTGTTGGAAAAGTAAAAACTCAAATTCTTTTTCTGCTCCTTCTCTGTTTCCTGAAGGAAGGCCCGGGTTTGCATTAGATTAATGCAAACCCGGGCCTTCCTATTTCAACTGCAAAGTGAATGAAATTGTTTGTTTCGCAAGATGGAAACGCTCTCATATGCTGGAATGACTTTCAGAGCCTTTCTTATTTTTCCATGTACTTTCTATAGACTCTTGCTAAGTTAGTTTAAGCGCTTGTTAAGTAGTTAAGCTTAGAAATAGATTAAGAATATAAAAAGTTCATGAAAAATTCAATCTCTTCGGTCAAGTACTTGACAAAAAGTAATGTGTCGTGTAACCTATGATGGGAAGAGAGAAGGATTATCAAAATGCCCGTGTTTAGCACGGAGAGTATGGGAATGTGGATTATGGGAAGAGGGATGGTCGTGGTATCAATGCATCTGCATGATGAGAAGTCAGGTGTAGAGGAAGGTGGCAGAAGCAGAGGTACCATTATGAAAGGATGAACAATGAAAATTGCCCATATAGCTCCCCCCTGGATAACTATTCCACCGAAGAACTATGGTGGGTCGGAGATTGTGATATATAACCTGGTTGAGGAGCAGGTGGCATTGGGTCATGATGTGACGTTATTTGCCCCGGGCGATGCCAAAACATCGGCAAAGCAAATATCATTTTACCCGAAAGCTCTCGTTGAGGAGGGTATACCGTGGGTAGCGCACCTGAAGGCCTTTTATCACCTGTACAAGTCACTGGGGTATGTCAGAGATTTCGATATAGTACATACGCACCTCTCCTCCAGTGCAGATATGTACATTTTCCCCTTAACAGCGCATCTGGATACCCCTCATGTAACCACCCTGCACAGTCGTTTCCCATTTGACAGGGCGCGAAACTGGGTTGGTGAAGCGGATAAGTATTACATGGAATGGGCGCCTTCTGTACCCATAGTCGCGATTAGTGAGCGCGCAATGGAGGAGGTGCCGTATGATCTGGATTTTGTGGGGGTGGTACACCATGGTATACCTATGCAGAAATTTCGTCCGGTGAAAGTAAAGCGGGGCGATTTTTTTGTGTGGTTGGGACGCTTCATGCCTGAAAAGGGTCCTCACCTGGCGATTGAGGCGGCGCGAAAAGCGGACGTGCCACTTGTCCTGGCCGGTACTATTGATCAACATCTGCCTGAATCGGTTGCCTACTTTGAGGAGATGATCAAGCCGCATATCGATGAAAAGCAGGTCAAATATATCGGCCCAGTCAATATGAGGCAAAAGATCAGTCTGCTGAGCAGGGCACGAGGATTTCTGAATCCGATTTTGTGGGAAGAGCCATTTGGCATGGTGATGATCGAAGCAATGGCATTGGGTTGTCCGGTCATTTCGTTCCCACGTGGTGCGGCACCGGAAATCGTGGTGCATCGCAAAACTGGTTTCCTGGTGCATGATGTGAATGAGATGGTGAAGTTCTTTCCTCGCATCGATGGGATTGACCGTAATGTCACACGTGAGCACGTTGAGAAGAATTTTTCTGCGCGTGCCATGGCCGAAAAATATATCAAGGTTTACAAGAAGGTCATCAAGAAGAAGAAAGAGGCAGCGGTGCGCAGGTATGAGATAAAGACGGATAAGCCGTTAATCACTCCTCCACCTGTTCCTGACTTTGTTAAAAAAGCCGTGTCTGTTCAGGTCCCTCACCGGACAACTCAGGCTGCCATGGTAAAGGTGGAAGTGGAGCCAAAGCCCTGACACGTTCATAGCTTAAAAAAGCCGTTGCTGTTGTATGCCAGTGTCGTTTGTTTCTTGCTGCCAGGTTAAGGGCGGCAATGGTATCAGAGCGCTTACACGTTGGTAAAGCGCAGCACAGATCTCAGGTGAGTGCCTTTCAAAAGGGCAGTGGCAAAAGACATAGACTGTAGTCCCTTGTTTGAGCCATTGTCCTATCTGTTGCGCCCAGGCGTCAATACGAGAGACTTTCGGGCAAAAGCGAAAGGTAGGAGCCCTACATCTTCACCTGGTCAGAAAGTCGCGCTATTTTAGCTCATGATTATTGAGCCACTGATCGTAATCCACAAATATGCCCTCCTCAATCACAAAGAAGCCCGGAATTGTGAGTACGGGAAATGATTGACCTGCTCTCACCTTTAGCCGGTAGATTGCCAGGTCATACTCTAATTTGCCGGTGTAGCCTACACGTTGTGCCGTGCCGCATATCTGATCAGGCGCATCCATAGTAGCGACAGGGATTTTGTTCCACGACTTACGATATGTAGCGCGCAATATTGAAACGGCAGGTACATATGTACGGTGAGCTTGTGCCTGCACGGGTTGTTTCATAGGAGTATCCTTTTATATACATGAATCCTTTCAAACAGAGCAGGTAGAGAAAAAATATCCGCATGTTTTGTTCAAACAAGACCTGGTGAGAGTACCTGATCTGTTTTAATGGAACGTTGTTCTCCAAGGGAATGCCGTATTGCTACCGGTTATACGAAAAAGGATGAGAAAGCGTTTCATGGAATCTGTTGGAACTTTTCCTTGCTCTTTCTCGTGATTTTCCATAATTGTGACTCATCTTTGTTGAATGATTGGAAAAAATGAGGTAATATATTAGTACTTTTCTGTGCCAGACAAATCCATGTCAATGTGGTAAACGTGCAGATTAGTGTATATTTAAGAAGAGGGGCAAAAAGTAAAATGGCCTCGGGAGGTAGAAGAAATGACAGAGGGTATTGGGGAGTATATACGACAGGCACGACGTCAACGTAATCTCACGCAGACCGAACTGGGAGGCGACCGGTTCTCGAAGTCTTACGTCAGTGCAATAGAGCGGAATAAGATACCGCCTTCCCCTGATGCGCTCAAATTCTTTGCGGAGCAGTTAGAGCAGTCCGAGGACTACTTTACAACGATGTTTGTACAGTCTGAGTCTACGGGATCGTTATCCTCAATGAATGAATTGAATCTGGTTAGTACCGGGAACCGCACAATTCAGGAGGATGAGCTGAGCTTGCTGGATACGCTGCTTGAGAACACAGAATTCCATTCTTTTCCAGTTCATTATAAGCAGATGCCAATGCTTTCTCCTGATGCCATTGCGCTGCTACCGCCCGCAAAGCAGGCTCGTTACTACTTTCTGTTGGGACTGATTGCTCAGGAGAATAATAGCCTGTCGACGGCGCTCTATGCGCTAGAACGTGCGTTGATGTTAGCGCCTGCAAGGCATTATCCGGCAATTCTTGACGAACTGGGCAGCAACTATTATCTGGCCGAGGCTTACCAGACGGCGTTAAATTATTACTTACGGGCTTTGTATAGTCTGCAAAAAGGTTCGATGAACGGTACGGCGGTTTCCTTGCTGTTTAAAGTCGAATTGCACTGCGGTAACGCTTACCGAGCGCTAGGTGCTTATCGAGAAGCATGCGAACACTATGAGCGAGCTCGTACGTACTTAAATTCCCAGCATGATATGAAGAGTGCCGGAATACTTTACTGGGGGTTAGGCTATAGTACTTATGAACTCATTCAACAGGAGATGCTACTTGCTGATCCTTCAAAGTCGAATTTTGCACAGGAAGAAATAGAACGTCAATATCAACGGGCCATCAGCTTGTTGATGCAGGGCAGGGGTGTCTATCAGGTGAGCGGTGATCGCAAGGGGGAGGCAACTGTTCGTCTCACGATAGCCCTGGTAATGCTGGACTATAGTAGGTGGCGAAGGGGGATATTTGCAGCCAGGACAAATGACGGAGTGAAGCGATCTGCGTTTAATATGACCTCTTTGCTGCAAGATGCTGAGGAGGAGTGTCGACAGGTACTTATGGACTGGGAAGAACTATCCAGGGATGCAGATAGTTCATCTTTCGAACTCGATCCTACCATCTATGTTGCCCTGGCTTACCTGGTACGTGTGTATGTAGAGCGTGCATCCTTGTCAAGGCTGGATGGATACAACGATACAGCCAATCGCGAAAGAGCAGTAGCGTCTTACCTGTGCCAGGAAATGTTGAATTCGTTTTCTGGCGAAGATTTTCTAGGGACGCATTTACAAAATGCACTGGCGATGGATGTACAAAGTTTAACTTACCTGTCACCATCTCTACCTCATTTTCCTGAACTGTCAGATGGCACTATCAAAGTATCACGAAGTCCCATTGGTCAGACCGAGCTTTTTTACGCTGTCGGAACGGTTGCCGAAGAACTTGGCCGTAGTGCGACAAAGCAGCAGTATGCGCGTGATTGTTATACGCGCGCCGACCAGTTTTACCAGGCGGCGCTGGATGGTGCTCGTGCAGTGATAGCGTCACGAGAAAGTGATCCTGGTTACCTGATACGCTGTTACCAGCGGTGTGTCGCTATGCTGGAGGAACGTATCGAGGATGCTCCCGAGCTGCACGAGGAGGGGACAAATTCATTACTGTCTCTGCTCAAAAATGCGCTCTACCAACTGCAGTTTCCGCTTTTGCCGCTTGCCAGGGAAGTAGAAATGAGTTGATTGAAGAAGGGTTTGCGAATACTCGCAAACCCTTCTTCAATCAAGCAGATCTCGTGATTAACTGGCTGAAGCAATTTGAATTTGTGCGGCCAATGCCGCACGAAGTAACGGTTTGGCGCGCTGAAAATATGTTTTTGCTGTTGCTTCAGGCATCCCAAGTGAATGGCCGATTTCGGAGAAACTAAGCTGGGCGGTGTAACGCAAAATGACGACCGAGCGGAAGCGTGGGGGTAATCCTTGTATGGCTCGTTGCAAGAGGCGCTGCAGGTCGAGCTGTTCTACCTGCTCTTCTGGAAGAGGGCCATTATCGGGTATGGCTGCTAATGCCGGCTCATCATCATCGGTACCAACTTCAAGATCGGAAAAGTGAACAACGCGTTTGCGCCGCAGTTCATCCAGGCACCGGTTACGGGCGACCTGGAAAAGCCATGACTTGAGAGGTTTGTCTTTGTGCAGGGTGGAGAGGGAAATAAAGAGTTGAAGCAAGACCTGCTGTAAAACATCGCAGGCAAGGTCGTAATCCCCCAGCAAGTGGCAGATGAAGTTGAAGAGCGGTGTACTGTAACGATGCACAAGGGTTTCGAATGCCCATTGATCTCCTGCGAGTGCCTGCTGGGCCAGCACGCCATCCGGGGTTTCAGTGTACGGTGATCTGATGGGTTCTTGAAATAACATGAGCAACATCCTCACTATGTCATGGAAAAAGGCTGCATCGTCATAGACGCCGCTTACCTTTACTGTTCTAAGTTGTTCAAAACACGATTGTACATAAGGAAGGAATACCTGGTTCAAGGTCGACATGGTCCAGAACGAAGTTTCTATCGTTCTGGAAGTTACTCATCCAACCCCCGAATTTTTAATCCCTGCTTGAGTATTTTTTCGCGAAGCTTGAGAATGCCTTCTATCAGCTGCTCTGGTCGTGGAGGACAGCCGGGCACATAGACATCCACAGGCACGATCGTATCAACCCCCTGGATGGTGTAGTAACTATCGTAGAATTCGCCACCTGAGTTCGCGCACTGCCCCATACTCAGTACCCACTTCGGGTCGGGCATCTGCTCCCAGAGCAGCCGCAGGCGCGGCCCCATTTTCACGCAGACGGTGCCTGCCACAATCATCAAGTCGGCCTGACGCGGACTGGAGCGGAACACCTCGGAGCCAAAGCGCGAGAGGTCATATTGCGGGGCGGAAGCTGCCGCGATCATCTCGATGGCACAGCAAGCTAAACCATACCCAAGGGGCCAGACGGAACGTGAGCGAGCCCAGTTCTGCGCCCATTGCACCATATCTGCCAGGCTGGTTAGCTGGACTGGTGACTCTTGATTGCCCGGAATATACTCGTTGGGTCCTCGTGCTGCCGCCAGGGGTACCACTTTGTGTACCGGCCTGGTGCCGGGTTGTTGCTCGGGCCTGGTATTTTCAGTTGCCATTAGATGAGCACTCCCTGTTGATATGCGTTTGAGGGAAAACACTATGCTTTGTTTCAGGTGATTGCATGTGCCGATAACCCACCCCTGGATTAAAAAGGGTGGTACGTTTTGCAACATTGTGCCGCATCAGGCAACTCGCAAAGTTGAGAAACAAAGTTTGCAGGGCTTTCCAGGTCAAATATCGCTGGAAAGGAGCAAACAGAATTCCATAGAATTTTTCTTCCCACATATAAGGCACGAAATTCGTTCATAAAAAGTTCCTGTATAAGTCCCTCTTTTTAGAAGATCTGACAAATTCTCAGGATTCTAATGAATTTTTAAG
>Ga0137361_10001241_pt1 | contig 15559 bp, 24 predicted proteins | sample Mad1_80_16metaG_FD_104923 | JGI IMG/M metagenome (GOLD analysis project Ga0137361, IMG submission 104923) | Vadose zone soil microbial communities from Angelo Coast Range Reserve, California, USA - Mad1_80_16 metaG | ecosystem: Environmental > Terrestrial > Soil > Vadose zone | place: USA... | reverse complement strand
TTCCAAGTAGTCTCTCCAGGTTATCGCGGTCGAAACCGACAACCACGACACCATCTATCACGGTGACTGGTGTCGTCATGTAACCCAGCTTCTCCAACTCGTTCAACGCCACTTCATCGGCGGCAACGTTTCGATCCACGAACTCAATTTTGTTCTGTGAAAGAAACTCTTTCACCTTGCCACAGAACATTCAAGCCGGTTGACTATAAACGACAATATTTTTGCTCATCGAATTCCTCCCGAGTGGTTGCTTGCGCCCGCTTTGCGTCTCCTACAATCTTTTCGTTTTCCGTAAGCCCTAGATGAGGCCGCTCCATTTTCTTACGACATTCATCTACGCCCATCAATTCAGTTTCTTTGCTCTGAATGCATAGTCTCCAATACCTTCCGCGTACCCTCGATGAAACGCACCACCGGGCGGCCCATGAATTCGGGCTGCGGCGGCGCGTCTGTCCAGATCTGTTCTGGCTTATAAACCGCGATGTAGTCCCAGACCACGCTCGGACGATCATGCTCTCCCATCGCATGGGAGAGAACCCGGTTTCGGTCCCAGTATTGCTTGACCCGCGGATCGTGAATGCGCCGAAGCGCCATGGTCGAAGGTGCGCTCAAGTCGGTGGCCAGCACCGGTTCCCAAATCACGAACACGCGCAGATGCGAGTCCGACTGTGATTCCAGTAATGCTTCGAGTGCGGAGGCCCCCCGCACGCAGACCGATCAAGTCGGCGAAAGAAGCACCAGCATGCGCACGTTTGCTTGGCTGCCGTTGAACTCATTCTTGAGTTCATTCAGGTTCATCGCATTTAGATCGGCAAGAGGCGGTTGACCGGTAGGAGTCTGGTGCCCACCATACAAATAAAACAGGCCGGCAAAAATGGCGAGTGCGGCGAGGCCCAGGCCAACGCTCCTGCGCTTCATAGCAGCCTCTCTACGAGATCTGCGAATGCCTGCGGGAGCAGAATTGCGATGGCGACGATCAGGGCCGACAGCCACAGCACTACTTGGCTGAGAACACTCGGTTTGAAACTGCATTGGCTGGCGCGTCTGCTTTGATAAAACCCGAGAGCAATGAAGAAAACGGAAACCTCCAAAAGATACGGTCGAAGGGCGCTGATGTAGGAAGAGAGAAACGCGGTGCTGCTTGCCGTTCCAGCAGCCAGTACAAAGGGAAGTACCGGCAGGCAACAGGTCAAAGCCGCCAGGACACTACCAACCGCTGAGAGCGCTGCGGCTAGCGCCCCCTTCGAAGAGGGTTTTCCGGCCTTCCTAATCGCTTCAGTATTCATCGGATGTTCGTTCCCTCCTGCTTAGGAGGTGCGACGCACAACGCTTGCATAGCGCCATTCGAGTAGAAACGCGATGCCGACTCCGATAACAACGAATGGCCAAACCAAGGAACTGTTCAGGTGAGTCCCAGTCAGGTTTGACTGCAGGAACACGACGGCCGCAATCAAGAATAGTGGTCCTGTAATAGCGCAATGAAGAGTGCGATTCCTAAGCCAGTTGGCAAAGCAGCCGATTGCCATGCCGTAAAGGATCGTGGCGGCCGACAACGCATGGAGAGGACGCCAATAAATTCCTACCAAGCTCAGCACTCCCCACGCCACAAGGGAGACTGTGAACCAGTAGCACGCCGCGGCTGAGGACGTACAGCACGTTTCCTTGTGCTCTGTCATAACTTGGACTTTCCTTTCTGACTCAGTCTGTCCCTAACGGTCCGCGTGACATCGCCGAGACAGCATTTGGCGGATGGATTCTTCACCTCGCAAGCGCAGTTGCCCGCGTTCACTTCCGTCTTAATCCGATCTGCGACAGTTGAACGGCCTGTCTCAGCGATTTCGTTCTCGATGTCCTTTCGTGTGAACCCAAAGCAGTAACAAACCGGAATGGGTTCCGTCGTTTCTTTAGCGCCGACGCGCACGACCAAGTCTTCGCGGCGGAACCTTGGTGCATCTACTTCTAAGCCGAAGTAGACAACATCGCAGTCCGATGTGCCGCAAAAGTAGTACTGCGTGTTCGGCATTCCCAGCGGCAGCTTGCGTACAAGACTCTTGACTGTCAGCATGTCAACCTGTTTGGAGCGCGCGCCGTTCACTGGACATACCATCACCAATGGCGCGGTACCAGTTTTCGTATTTACAGAACAACAGTCAGACATACCTGTATCCTCGTCTCATCCCGCGTTATTGCGCGTATCGCACACTGCTCACTTTGCGACCTTCTCGGGTTGCGACGGATAGCCCGCATCTGTTGTGGTTTTCACGAGCGCATCCGTGTTGGTTTTTGAATCGTCGAAGGTCACCAGAACCTGTTTCCTTTCGAATCGCACCTCCACCTTTGAAACGCCACCAACTCTTTCGAGCGCTTTCTTCACCGTAATGGGACACGCTGCGCAAGTCATGCCGGAGACATTCAAGGTTATGGTTTTGGGTGAAGCCCAAGCTGGAGCGGCCAATATGAGCGCGGCAATAGCGCCAGCCAGCAAGGATTTGACGTTCTTCATAACAACTCTTCCTCGGGTCGAGATTTAGTAGAAAAACTGGGCTACGTACGGAAATACCAGCGCGACAAGAACGAGCGCTGAAACAATGCCAAATACGATTTTGTAAAGGCGGCCAGTCGCTGGTACGGCGCACACCTCACCTGGCTGGCAGGTCTGCGCTGACCGAAAAATCCGCCGTCCCGCAAAGAATAGAGCCACGAGAGCGCTAGCGATGAAAAACGGCCGATACGGTTCGAGCAACGTGAGATTTCCGATCCATGCGCCACTCAAACCCAGGGCAACCAGAAGCAGGGGCCCCAGGCAGCAAGTCGAAGCTAGGATGGCGGCCAAACCTCCGGCAACCAGTGCGCCTGAGCCAGTCCGGTTTGGTGCGTTCTTGTCAGTTTCAGCTCTCACTTAGCGCTCCCCGGCCTGCTGTTGCTCTTTTCTCTCAGAATTGGGCAATGAGCAGATCGCTTACGGAGTTCCTTATTGCAACTCCGCAAAGCTAAACGCAGCTCATGCTCCAGTTTGTGGAGATCGGAAACCTTCTGCTGGACATCCGCCAGTTTTTCTTCCAGACGCCGGCGCACGGGAGCACAAGGTTGCAAGCGGCTCCGTCGCAACTCCAAGAGCTCGCGAACTTCTTTCAGCGTGAACCCCAGGTTTTGCACGCGTCCAATGAAGTTCAGTGTCTCCACATCGTTTTCGCTGTATTGACGGAAACCGCCCGGTGTTCTGGGTGGTGGCGGGAGCAGTGCGTTGCGCTCGTAGAAGCGAATCGCATCAACGCTGAGACCGAACCTCTTCCCAACTGTGCCGATCTGCATAGTTTGGCTCCTCTCGAATAAGCTACACCCTGGAGCATAGTCCAGAGTCAAGCGGTTCTTTTCGCCTAAAAACAGCTTGACTCCGCACCGTCGTCCGGGATTCAGACTTTTAGAAAGCGTTTGCGGACATGAAGTCGAATTTATTCCCACCACAACACCGATGAAGGCCAAACAAACACTTAGGTTGTGCCGACACTGCTTTCGGTTTCCGCGTGATTACGCCCTATCCGAGAACGGCGTGTACCGTGGGGAGTACCAAGGAACGAAATACCTCGTCGATTTGCGACGGTGTTTGGGGGCTGATCACTGGTGCAGGACGCTGTTATGATCGCCGTGCAATCCGGCAAGCTACGTTGGGATCTCCCCCTACGCAACGGCGAAACCTGAACGAATCTCGTTCAGCGCGCCTGGCTCTCATTTGCTTCAAGCTGCGACCGGATACAAATGTTGGTCTCGTCGTAGCTCAACAAACCATCGAAACGCCGGACGATTCGCCCATCCGCCGAAATCAATATGGAAGTCGGGAACCCGATAAGTCCACCGAATTTTTGGGTGGTTGCGTCGTTGCCGATCAAAACGGGGTAGTTCATGTTTCGGCGCTCTTTACCGAGCTCGAACCGCTCGTTCTGGACGAAAGGAGTGACAACACTTTTCCCTTCTTCGTCCATAGCCACACCCAGCACAGTGAACCCCCCTGGCACCGTATTTATCTTGCAGCTGTATGAGCCAGGGTATCTCGAGCCTGCAAGGGAGGCACCACGTGGCCCAAAAATTCACCAAGACAACCTTGCCTTTTAACTGGCTGAGGGAAACGTCGTGGTCTTCGAGGTCCTTCAAAGTAAAGTCTGGGGAGGCGGTGGGCTTGTCCACATTTGTCTTTTCCGCGCGGGTCGGAGGAATGCGCGTGGCTCGATTCGCCAACAAAGCGAAAGCTGCAATTCCTATCAGCGTCGCAAAGATCAATCCAATTCGTTTCACGTAAGACTCCTCACTGCTCTGGACTCGTTCTAGAGTGAGAATCGATTCAGAAACCACAGCTTTCCCGAAAGCCACGTCAACTTGTTCATGAAAATCAGCCCACCGACGAACAAGAGAAGCCCGCCACTGAAGACCTCAACTGCATGCAGATAACTTCGGAAGCGCCTATAGAAACTCAGGAACTGGCCGAAACGTCAGTCATTGAACCTCCATAAACGTGTGCGAATCTTGCCGAAGGAGTGCGACATCCGTTTGACCGGGTTGCGCCGAGAAAAGATTCTTGGCGACCTCGTCTATCAAGCGCTGGCCCTGCGCAAAAATCATTGTGGAGCCGCGAGGCGGAAGCAAGGGACGAGCACTTGCGCGTCCCCTGCACCCATAGAGGTCCGTAACCGATTTGTTTTAGCTACCTTCTTTCAACATCTTCACTTCCTGGACTGCGATTGAGGACTTCTCTGGATCGGTTGTGCCCTTCACTTGGATATAGTGTCCTTGGTGGTCTGCCACAGTCGATGGATTCGAAACCGTCCAGATCTTGTTGTCGCCGTCTGTCACGATGACCAGTTTCGCCCCGTTGGCGACATGCTGTTTGTTGGAGCACTTCTTATCACCCTTAGCAGCACACTCCGAATCACTCACCCAGCCTTTCAGGGTTGTAGTCTTGGTTGTCTGACCGGCGTACTGATCGGCGTAGGCAACGAGAGCCAGAACGAACAGGAATATGAACGAAACCGCAATTCGTCTCTTCATCATTTCCTCCATCTCCGTTAACGGGAATCGAGATTTGAAATGTCAGAAGGGCTCAGAGGGATGGCACCCGGCCACAGCAAGAGAGAGCAAACTGGAGCCAAGAAACCCAAGCTGCACGTGATTCTGAGCCCTCTGGTTATTAAAACGCCGGGTAAGGCGCGTTTTATTCCCTAGCTCAAAAGGAATAAATTAGCCGTTCGGATGAGTTGAATCATAAGAGAGCCCCTACTTGCCCCTAAGCTGGACAACTCGGTCCAAGCGCTTTGAGATGGAGGCGATACCTCATCTGGGAGCGCTCTATCGAATGGCACGCCAATTGGTCGGCCCAGACGGAGCCGATGACATCGTGCAAGAGACGTTCCTGCGTGCGTGGAAATATTTCGAAACATTTGATTCGGAGACCAATTGCAGGGCGTGGCTCTTCCGCATTTTGAGAAATACCTGGATTTCCCGCTGGCGAAAGACCCGATTGGAGCTTCCCCTGACCGAGACGGCGGCCGAAACGATCGAGCCTTATTACGACTGGGAAGAGCAGTTGCTCAAAGACGAACTCTCGGCGGGCGTGCAGTATGCGTTGTCGAACTTGCCGGCAGACTACCGGATGGCCGTCCTCCTCGCCGATGTTGAAGAGTTCAGCTACGACGAGATCGCACGCATCATGGAGTGCCCGATCGGTACAGTGATGTCGCGTCTGAATCGCGCCCGCCGAATGCTGGTTCGGCTGATTCGAGCCCAGCGTCAAGAAGGGATTGCGGAAAATACTGCTCCTCAACAGGACCAGACCACGCGGAGAAAACTATGATGGACTGCAAAAAGCTGCGAGAAGTGCTGGATGCATACGTGGATCGCGAACTATCGGTGGACGCCAGCGCGCAGGCTGAAGCGCATATCGCCGAGTGCAACACCTGCCGTCGCGCCGTTGAAAGTCTGGCCAGACTCGGCGAAGCGGTCAGGACCGCAGCTGGAAAACCAGAAGCGTCGGTGGAACTTATGGAGCGTGTCCAGAGCTCGGTTTCACCCAGATGGCATCGGGCCGCGGCCATTCAGGCAATTGCGGCTACTTTGGTTCTCGCGGGGGTATTGACGTTTTTCGTTCCGAGCGTTCGCGGCGCGGCAGCCACCGCACTGGATTTCTTATCCTTAAAGCTCGACGACACCCGTCAGGTTGATCTGGAAGGAAAGCTGATTTGCCGGGACTGTCAACTGGAAAAGCAATACGGTTACCATGCCATGTGTCCACTGACTGGACATCACGGTTGGCTTCAAACGAGCGACGGGCGGCTCTGGGGTATCCTCGAAGGGAACGCCTCTCAGGAACTCATTCACAATTCCAAGCTGTTAGGGCGAAGAGTGAAAATCCATGGCCGCATCTTTCGGAGGGCCGGCTCGATTGAAGTGAGCGGGTACGATTTGCTCTGAGGAGTTTCTACGAGTAGCGGCCTGTCGCTTTGGACTTGGAAAATGATCGTTGAGAGGGGGGCTCGAGATTGCGCAAACAGCATGAACCGTCGAAACTGCTTCGTGGCTGCGTAGCGCTCCTCGTCCTCGCGTCTGCGATGAAAGCTGCCGGACAGGCTTCTGACGCCGCCAAGGTCTCCGCACAATCCCAGAATAGGCAGTCGTCTGAGTCTCGCGAGGGAACGCGACAATATCCCCACACCAACAGGCTCATTCACGCGAAGAGTCCCTACCTTCTCTTGCACGCCCACAATCCAGTGGATTGGTACGCGTGGGGCGATGAGGCCTTCGAAAAAGCCCGCAAGGAAAACAAACCAATCTTTCTCTCCATTGGCTACTTTACCTGCCATTGGTGCCACGTCATGGAGAAAGAATCGTATTCCGATCCGAGCGTTGCTGCGATTCTGAATCAATATTTTGTCTCCGTCAAAGTCGACCGCGAAGAACGGCCCGACATCGACCGCCTGTACATCGCGTACGTCGAAGCCACTACTGGGAGCGCAGGTTGGCCTCTCAACGTGCTGCTCACGCCCGACCGCAAGCCTTTTTTCGGCGGCACCTACTTTCCGCCGGACCAGCTCAAATCGCTCTTACAAAGGGTGGCCGACGTTTGGAGCAAACAACACGATTCAATCACTCAAACCGCGGGGCGCGCCGCACAGGAACTTATTGAGATTGTCAGCAAACAGCCGGCGGGCGCTGGCGATTTGCAACCCGCCATCCTTGACCAAACCTACAAGCACATTGCGTCGACCTACGACTCCACGAACGGCGGCTTTGGCGGAGCACCGAAATTTCCGAGGCCGGTCGCGCTGTGTTTCTTGCTTCGCTATTACGCTCGCACCGGTCAGCGTGACGGGCTCGAAATGACGCTTAAGACCCTCCGTGCAATGGAGCGCGGCGGCATCCACGATCAGCTCGGTGGCGGTTTCCACCGCTATTCGACAGGTGCAAGCTGGCTCGTCCCTCATTTCGAGAAGATGCTGTACGACCAGGCGCAACTTGCCATCGTTTACACAGAGGCCTACCAAATCACGCACGACCGCTTCTATGCCGACACCACACGAAACATTCTCGATTTTGTCCTCCGTGAGATGCAGCAACCTCGCAGCAGTTTTGCCTCCGCCGAAGACGCCGACAGCCCAATCAGTTCTGGAAAGCAGGAAACGAGTGAAGGAGCCTTTTATATCTGGAGCGTGACAGAAATTGAGAGCGTCCTGAGCAAGCTCGACGCCGCAATCTTCGAATATGCATACGGAGTTGAGCCCGGTGGCAATGTCCCCGCGCATCAAGACGTCCGTGGAGAACTGAAAGGCAAGAACGTTTTCTATGAGGCTCACTCAACAGAGGAAACCGCAAAGAAATTCGGTCTGACTGTTGAACAAACCAGAGTGAAGCTGACGGCAGGACGCAGAGCCCTATTCGAAGCGCGCGCTAGCCGCCCGCGGCCCCCTTTAGACGACAAAATTATCACGGCGTGGAACGGAATGATGATCTCGGCTCTTTCGCGCGCCAGCCAGGCGCTCGATGAACCACGTTATCTGGAACGCGCGCAAGCCACGGTAAAGTTCCTCGAAACCCATCTCTATCGTTCAAGGACCGGCAAGCTTTGGCGCAGCTATCGCGCGGGTGGGCCCAGTGTGGACGGATTTCTGGACGACTACACAGATCTCATCGGCGGTCTCTTGGACCTTTACCAGACTGACTTCGATGTTCACTGGCTGCAATGGGCCGTTTCACTGCAAGAAAAACAGAACCAGCTATTCGGCGATGAAGAGGCGGGCGGTTATTTTGACACGGGCTCTTCGGATCCTTCGCTTCTGAGCCGCACTCGTGAAGCTTACGACGGTGCCGAGCCTTCCCCCAATTCGACTGCCGCGATGAATCTTCTTCGCCTCGCCCAATTCACAGATCGGGCCGAGTGGAGCGATAAGGCCCAAAAAACGTTATCGGCGTTCGCCGCTCGACTGCAGTCAGACCCGGAAGCAGTTCCGGCTCTGGCGTCCGCTCTGGATTTCCGGCTCGGACAAACGAAACAAATCCTCATCGCGGGTGATCCAGCGTCTCAGGACACCCATGAATTGTTACGGCAGGTCAATACTAGGTTCCTCCCAAACAAAATTCTTCTTCTCGCCGATGGTGGTACCGGACAACAGCAACTTGCTCGCTGGTTGCCATTTGTAGCGGGAGCGCATCGTATAAAAGAACGCGCCACGGCATACGTTTGCGAAAACTACATTTGCAAGCTAGCGACCGCCGACCCACAACTGATGGCACGCCTCTTGGACACCAAAAACTAGTCTGTCTGGTCAAAAGTCGCTCCGTTCCCGAGTTGAGGGGAAGACGGAATTGATGCAGATGCTCCATCCCGCAAACTTTGGCACATCAGCTTAAAGTAGTTCTCGCTGTGAACCCCTCGCTGAGACATTCTGGTTTGGCACACTTGCCCTTCATTCGCGGATTAGCACTATCCACTCACCACGTTCGAGAACCCAGGTGTTCCTTTAATTGGTGTCCTTAACCGTTGAAAAAGCACAGCGCTGGTCCTGCAATACTTGTTTCGACATTTCGAGATCCGAACTCCTTTTCGAATTCTTCAGGTGAACGGTAAACGAGCGCCGAGTGTAAACGGCACCGATTGTAGTAGCGTTCGATGAAGGTTCCAACGCTCTCAAGCAGATGTCCCAAGTCATAGTAGTCATTCGCACAAACCTTCCGCCGTTTTGACAAGCCAGCACCAAGCAGAAATCCACAGCTACAACTGCAACAACAAGAGATTTGTTCTTACTCTTGACATTGCCCTTTTAAAAATAAATTTCCCCCTTGTTGTGATGATGAGCGCTGTGCATCTGTGGAAACCGCCACAACTTCCGTGCTGTCAACCCATTGTGCCCAAGTTGTGTTGTGCATTCTTTGTGCGGCATTGTCGTACGGATTTCCCGGACGGCTCATGCTCGCCATCATCCCGTGATCTCTTCCGGGTGAACCAGCGTGGGCGGAAATATCCAGTTCACGCCGGGAAAGGGCTTTTCACCTTCGGGTGTGCGCAGTGCTATGGGCAGATTCGCCCTGCGTGCATTCGCATATACGAGATCTTGGGAACTCGCCTCACATCCAATTCGCTGCGCGGATTTGTCCTGGATACACAGATGCTTCTGCGACCAGTACTTTCATCTTTCGTTGCGTTCACTGCCATGAGTGCGTTTATTGGGTTACCTCGAAGGGTCTTGAGTTTTGCTTTGCAGGCAACGCGGAGCAGTGCACAAAAAAGCAAATGCCCTTCATGGCGGGGGAAAGCGACTGTCCGCCCGCGCTGTCAAGGGCGCCGGGTTGTGGCGTTCATCGGAGCGAAGCGCAGACCCTTTACAGCGGCGGAACAGGCGCAGGGTTTGGCCGGGAAGGGCAGATTTACCTTTGACGGAGAGTCTCGCAAGGAAGGTGTGCGCTCAACTCATGAAAAAGTCGAACGACTGATTATTTCTTGAAATGTTTTGCGATGCTGTTTCTGAAACGCCACAAAAACGTGACCTTTACAGCAAGAAGGACAAGGAAACCAGCAATCATCAAGTAGGAAAGGGGATTTTTAAGGGAGAATCCAACCGTTTTGTATATTGAATTGGCGGCCACGGCATGCAGAACGACGAGCGCAAGTATCATCAACACGACCGCAACAAGCACAACATGTCTTTTGCCTTTGAGAATGCGAAGACACGCGCCGTGAACACTGTGATCGTTTTTGTGTTGCATCGTGAATTCCCAAAACTCATCCATTTGTAGAGTCCTTCGTTTAACCCTATTGGCTAGGCGACTGCCCGGTAGTACGCAATGTTTCCGAAGAGCATCGATCGGTGGCTGACTTTCTTAGCGTCTGCAAAACCGGCCTCGGTCATGAAGCTGAGAACTCGGGTCTCAGAATTGTCTTTCAAGCGCTCACTTGAGTGAACGAAGTGGCTCAAAAATCGATGAGCGCTCTTTTCTGGTCCTTCGAAGTCGAGCATGTGATGCTCGCCGCCAGGCTTGAGAACACGCCGGATCTCGCGGACGGTATTCGCTTTCTCGTTTGTGGGCACGTGGTGGAACATGAGGGAGGACAACACACGGTCGAATGAGGCCGCGGGATAAGGAAGCTGATCGCCAAACCCCCGGTCGAGCTGGATTGAGAGTGCTGCACGCGCCGCCTTGCGTTTCGCTCGGGCAAGCGCTTTCGGGTCCGGATCAAGTCCGATGACATCGGCGTCGGGATAGTGCCGTTTTAGCTGAATGATTAAGCTGCCAGTTCCGCAGCCGACCTCGAGAACGCGGTGGCTAGGAAGAATCCGCGCTTGATCGAGCAGCGCTGTCCGGGCTTGGTCGGCACCCATCAGCTTTGTCATGATGTCGTAGAAAGGCAGAAGACTGTCTCGTCCCGCCGCCGGAAGATAGGTTCTTTTTAATTCCGTTGCGATGACCACTTCTTTCATTTGCCCTCCAATATGTGTCAAGTACGAACGCTTGATCGTAACCGGAATCGACTGTTTGCTAACGGTCTCTAGCCGAACATTAATTCGCTAATGGACAGATGTGCGGTTACAAGAGTAAGATTGGAGTGGCTCGATGGCAAGAACAGGCCAAGCATTTCTGTTCGGTTCGGGACAATTTGCTTACTTTTGTCCGGAAATCGCAGGTGGGTAAGGATGGATAAGGTAGACCGGCGGGTTCGACGCACGCGTACATCCCTGCACAAAGCACTGATTTCTCTGGCCTTGGAGAAGAGCTACGACTCGATTACGGTCCAGGAAGTTCTCGATCGAGCGGATGTCGGCCGCTCGACCTTTTATACGCATTTCCAGAGCATGGATGAAGTGCTCATCTCAGGCCCTCAGGAACTTCGCGGCATTCTGAGTTCAGCGCTAGAGCAGCAAAGAAAATCCGCGAAACGTCACGAGTGCGTGATTGCGTTCAGCCGTGCCATGTTCGAGCACGCCTATGGATACCGCAACGTCTACTTCGCCCTCTTGAATACGCGGGCGTGGCCGATTGTTCGACGGAGCCTCCAGGGGATTCTGGAGGAGTTGATACAACGAGAATGCAAGGCCGAAATTGCGAAACTGAAAACAGCGAAGTCGGAGGTTCCCGTTGATTTATTTATTCACTATCTCACTGCAGCTTTCTTCGCTGTTCTGATGTGGTGGATGGACCGCCGAAGCCGGTTAACGCCGGCACAAATCGACGAAGTATTTCGCTCGCTGGTGCTTCCGACGGTACATGCAGTTCTTGGATAGTGGCAGCAGGCGTTGTTTAGTGCTTGTGATGCGCTTGCCTCCGACCTTTGCTTGAGCCTTCGTGAATCGGAACTGTACAGCAAGCACGAATTTCGGCCGGCGCTCAGCTGTTCCGCCAGCGTTCGTAGACCGAAACCAGAAACGCATGGAACGGCCAGAAGATGGGATCGGACGGCGAGGTGTCCGGATTGGGCATCTGCCCTCCGAGTGCGTCGTGAACGGAGCCGTGGTAGGGCACTATCCGGTGCTCCAAGACGGTGTAGCTACTGATCTTCTTCAGCGCCGCGGGACGCAGATTCTGCGGGAGTGGCATGTTTACGCTGTTGTTGTTCTTATCCAACTGTGCCGGGATCGGTCTTGACGGGTCCCAATAGGGTACCGGCACGAACTGCGAACCTCCGTTATTCACCAACCATGTCTCCAATTCCGCGACAAAATGTTGATGCCAGGCCAAGAAGCCACCGTCGTGAATCATGAGACTCATGTCCATGCCGGCATTCTTGTGCTCGGTGACGGGGTTGTTTGCGGGCTTGCTGATGAACTCCTTCGGTCGCTCTGAAACGAATCGGATTCTAGACGACGATGTCCTCCAGTTTCTCGGCGTGAATGCGCGGCCCGAGAAGGCTTCGAAACTGCGCGAGTTTCGTCGCGCTCAAAGTGTTTACGCTCTTCCGTTTGGGCATGGTTCTTCCTCCAAGAAATCTTCCAAATCCAACTCCGAATGGGCACCAGATTATTACGTCGGGAGGAACGCCACGCCGCTGCGGAGGGCTTCCACCTTTGGATACTATGTAGTGCGAGCTGTCATTGGACGAGAAGAGCCAGATCCAAGCTCTTGACCGTACCCAGCCCGGTCTGCCCATGAAAAAGGGCCGTGCCCATACGATGACGCATGATTACAAGCGGCATGGAACCACCACGTTGTTTGCCGCTCTCAACACCCTCGACGGCAGTGTGATGGCCACCTGCATGGAGCGTCAGCGTCATCAAGAATGGCTGAAGTTCCTGCGTCTCATCGATCGCCAAACGCCCGCCGACAAACAGCTCCACTGTGAATTCGCCGGGCAGAGTGATACCGTTGGGACTGATGAGAAGCAAAACTAACGGGGCCAGAATGGTACTGGCCATTTTTACGATGGCCATGTTTTACACTTCGGTTTGCACGACAACGTGTGCGATTGGAGTTTGCCCCAACGAAGTCCAGCAGACAGCCGGCCACGATTGCGAACAATCATCTTCGCATCATTCGGGTCAACCAGGGCATGAGGCGCCGGAGAGTCCGGATTGTTCTAAACACGCACACCCAGGTGTATTTGTGGCGAGGTCCGGCAATGTTTCCCAATTCCAGTTGAGCATCGTGGGGCACTTGCAGCTTTCAGCCACGGCCCTTGGTACGGGACACGACTTGAGGCTGAGTACCGCAACCCGTACATCGGACCTCGCTCCTCCCTTCGCATCGAACCTTCCTCTACATCAGCAAATTTCTGTCCTTCGTATCTAGTTCACCTCTCGCCGACCATTCGTTTTCAAACCGTTGAGCATTAGTGCGGCCACTGCGACTCGGTGTCGCAGGCGCTCGCGTTCCTTAAGCAAATGCGAGCACAAATTTCGCCAACTCATCGAACTCTACGAAAGATTTGATCGGAAGGCCTCGGACCGGCGTTCGTCATAGATGCGAAGGCGACGAATTGCTCTCGCAGGATGAATCGAATCGCTAGCCGAGGAGCTTTCGGTCACGCAAGTCAAAACCGTTTAGCTGTAAGAGCGCGGAAGGGGAAAAAGATTGTGACTCAGGAGAAATGGAAATGAACAAAGGAAGAAGAACTTTTATTCAGGGCGCGGCCGTCGTCGGAGCGGGGCTGGTAGCCGTGCGCGAGGCGTCCGGCTTGCCTCAGCAAAAGACGGACGACATGCAGGGCATGCCAGGAATGAAGATGAAGGGGAAAAAACAATCCCACGGTGCGCCGCTTCTTGTGGAGACTCCGGATGTGGCCACCCTCCCCTGGCGCATGGACGGGAACGTGAAGGAATTCCATCTGATCGCCGAGCCGGTGAAGCTGGAAATTGTGCCCGGCCGAATCGTAGACCTGTGGGGTTATAACGGAAGCGCGCCCGGCCCCACGATTCAAGTGAACCAAGAGGATCGCGTGCGCATCATCGTGGACAACCACCTTCCGGAAGCCACCTCGATGCACTGGCACGGCTTCGAGGTTCCGAATGACATGGATGGTGCGCCAGGATCAAGTCAGGATCCAATTCCGCCGGGTGGGCGATTCGTCTACGAATTCACGCTCCATCAGGAAGGAACGTACTTCTATCACTCCCACATGGCCATGCAGGAAATGATGGGAATGATCGGTGCGTTCGTGATGCATCCAAAGGAAGCTTACAAACCGCAGGTCGACCGAGATTTCTTGATCATTCTGCAAGAGTACGCGATCTTGCCCAATATAAAGATCCCCAACTCCATGAACATGGAGTTCAACTGGCTGACGTTCAACGGCAAAGTGGGACCCGCAACGACTCCCTTGATCGTGCGACACGGGGAGCGCGTGCGCATTCGTCTGATCAACCTCGGCATGGACCACCACCCGATCCACCTCCATGGGCACCAATTTGTGATCACTGGGACGGAAGGAGGGCGACAACCAGAGTCGACTTGGGGTCCGGGAAACACGGTGCTCGTGGGTGTCGCGCAATCACGCGATATCGAGTTTGTCGCAAAGAATCCCGGCGACTGGATGCTGCACTGCCATCTTCCCCACCACATGATGAACCAGATGTCCTCCAATGTCGGTCCGATGACTCGGCGAAATGGAACGCCCGGCGGTCTCGACATGGAACGCGGTATGGGGATGCTGCGCCAAGGCAGCGCCATTTCCGAGGAAAACGGTCCCAGCCTGGGCCGGGGAATGGGTGTCGGTTCGACTTTCGAACAGCGGATATCGAACTCGGCGCTGAAAGCCGAAAGTCCGATGCAGCACCAAGGAATGCAAATAGGCAAACCAGAAGTCAGCAAGGATGCGAATTCTGTGCCGGGCTTTCCGCAGGATGCCTTCATGGAAGGTCCGATGATGGCGATGGATCAAATGGTCGACAAACCGGAAAACTTCGGCCTGCGTCCCGGCTGGAGTGGTTTCATGGCGGGAATGATGACGTTCGTCCGGGTCCTGCCTCCAGACAAGTATGACCAAATCATGGAGCTTCGCAAAAAACAGGAAGGAAAAAAGCCGATGAAGATGGACATGCCGGGAATGGAGCACAAACATGAATAGCCTGACTATCCTCGCGAAGTTTATCGAAGTGAGGGTCGAAGTAGTGCTGCCACTCCGTTATATAACCCGAATTTTATTCTGTTTTTCCTGGACCTTGTTCCTGATTGTCCTTTCGAGCCGAGCGCAAACTCCCGCCTCCGGGCAGAAGACGATCACACTCGAAGAACTACAACAGATGGCCTTACAGAACAACCCGACGTTCGCGCAATCGGCCGCCAACATCCAAGCGGCGGAAGGCAGGAAGAAGCAGTCGGGACTCTACCCGAACCCAACCGTCGGCTACCAGGGCGAACAGATCCGAGGCGGGTCGTTTCACGGCGGCGAGGAAGGGTTTTTCGTTCAGCAGGACATCGTGCTGGGTGGAAAGCTGGGCCTCAATCGAAAGATCTTTGATCAGGAGCTCAAACAGGCAGAAACAGAGGCCGAAGAACAAAAACTGCGCGTCGTCACAAACGTGCTGATGTCCTACATCCAGGGGCTGGCTGCCCAGCAGACGCTGGATCTGCGGCAAAGCCTTATCAGTCG
>Ga0137361_10001239_pt1 | contig 15570 bp, 16 predicted proteins | sample Mad1_80_16metaG_FD_104923 | JGI IMG/M metagenome (GOLD analysis project Ga0137361, IMG submission 104923) | Vadose zone soil microbial communities from Angelo Coast Range Reserve, California, USA - Mad1_80_16 metaG | ecosystem: Environmental > Terrestrial > Soil > Vadose zone | place: USA... | reverse complement strand
TCGCCGACCACGGGGAATTCGTGCACCGGCAGTCGGGTGAGCGACTGCACCACCCAGGAATGCTCGGGATCGGAGCTTGCGGCGGCCGCTTCGTTCAGAAGTTGGTCCCATTCCGCGGCCTCGCCTGCCGCCCCCAGCATGACGCCCTTTCCGCCATAGCCGCGGTTCGGCTTCAGAACGAGCTGCTCGCGGTGCTTGCGCGCATAGTCCAGAAGATCGCCTTCGCCGCCGCTGGGGAGCGTCGTGCGGCGCGGACCGACGACGCGGGTCCACAGGACGTGGCGAGCGAACAACCGGCGGTCTTCGGCGCTGAACAAGTGCTCGGCGATGGTGGCGTCGGTCAAGATCTCGAAACAGCTTTTGTGGTCGAAATAGACGACCATAGAGGAGACGACCCGATTCTGTCGGAAGAGAAGCCGCATCGCTTCGAGCGGACGTCCGAGCTCCTGCTCCAGCGCGATGAGCTCGCGCAGCTCGTAGTCGCGATAGGCGACATCGATGCACTGATCGCCGTAAAAGACTTCGTCGCCTTCCACGCGCAATTCGCGCGGATCGGCATGGGCGATCGTCAATTCGTAGCGGGAAGCGAGATATTTGCTGAGCACGGCCTGCTCGTCGGGTCCGTCGTGGACATATTTCGGCTCGACGAAGCAGAGCCGGCACGAATCGCGGCCGATGGCACGGGCATGATCGATCAGGACCTGGAGGAAAAGATCGCGCTGATCGCGCGGCAAGCGAATGGCGAGCTCCGGATCGTGAGCGAGCAGCGTCGGCACGACGTCGCGCATCACGAGCTGCTCGGCGAGCGGCGTGAAATAGATGCCGCCCACGCCGGAGAGGTTCGCTTCCATGAAGCGGAGCGAATCCCGCCACGCCGCGCCGGTAAAATCGCACACGGCATCCAGCCGTCCGTAAATCGGATTGGAGCGCTGGTGCTCGGCCGTCCAGGCGCGCCGCAGCCAACCGTCTTCCTCGGGCGTGATGGCGATGATTTTCCGGATCCGCTCGTCTTCGAGATAGAGCGAGGGAAGCCGCCTCAAGGCTTCGCTCAGCTGCAGGCAAACGTAATGTACATAATCGAACTGCTCGTTCATCGCGAGCAGCGGACGCAGCATCACCCGGATCGGCTCCCTGGCGCCGTCGCGCTCATAGATCATTTCATTGGCGAAGGCGTCGGTTTTCAGCCGCTCGGCAATCCGGGCGAAGGTTGCGTCGGCAACGTGCGTTGCGGCGCGGCGGACGCGGCCTTCCAGCGTGGCGCCCGAAAGCCCCAAGGATTCGGCAGGACTAAGAACTGGCCGCATGTCTGCTCCTGCGTCGCGCCGCGAAACGCGTCGAAGTTCTGTTAGCCGACTTTTGGATCACTGCGCCAGAGGGTCGGAGCAAGCCTTAGCGCCCGACCCAGCGCTCGAGCTCTTTGATGCGATCATTGTACGAGACGACCAGGCATTGCTTGTCGGTGCAGTCGTCTCTCTCTGAGAGCCAGACTTGCTGCTCTCCCAAGAATACGTTCGTGTCGGTGACCGAGCTCAGCCCGCGCCGGTAGAGATCCGACATTTTCACATCCAACGCCGCCAACTGGCTATCGGAGCAAACGATACGTTCGGCGTCGTTGCTCGCCTTTGCGCAATCGAAGCTGGGCCGGAATGCGACGGCGGGCACCGCTGCGGGAATTTCAGGTCTAGAAGCGGTTGCGTCGTTCTGAGGGATGAGTGGTTGTTCGATCGGAGCGGGAGCCGTTGCCGGCGGAACATTGGGACGGATGGCCGCTTGTTCGGTTGGCTTTGGAGCCGCCGGCGGCGGAACAGCGGGAGCCGGCAATCCGCCTGCGACATTCGGGGGAGTCGTAGATTGCTCGGCTGGGCTCGATACGGCCGGCGGTCCGGCGGGGTTAGGCTCAGTCAATTGTCCGGCCGGTGCATAGGAGCTGCCGGGTTCTTTCACCGCAATCTGCGAAGCGGTTACGCCGCGCAAAGCGAACCATGCGCCCGCCGCTAAGATGAGAAGCGCCGCGGCGGCGGCGCCGAGATAGACGGGACTTATTCTCTTCGTGCTTTGCGTTGCCGGCGCGCTCTGCGGCGTTGGAGCGGACGATGTCACGAAGGCGGGCCGCATGACGCGCGTGGCTTCTGCGTTCAAAACTTGGGTTGCGTCGTCCGCATGCGGTGAGGTCGTCGGCAGGGGAAGCGCGCCGGAAATCAGCGCGGCAAATTCGTCAATCGTTTGCGGCCGCTGGTTCTCATAGACGTTCAGCGCCGACTCGACCGCACCGGCGAAATTTTTCGAAACAGGATATTTCGCGGCGGTCGCCACGGGCACAAGCGAATCGTTTCTAACCCGCGACGTGGCCGAGGGAGGTTTATTCCCGGTCAAGCATGCATAGGCGACCGCGCCCAAGGCATAAATATCGGTCCATGGTCCCTGGTTTCCGCCGGCGTCGTATTGCTCGAGGGGCGCGTAACCCTCGGTCACGATGGAGGTGATCGCGCGGCTCTTCGTCTCGATGGCTTGGCGAGCGGCGCCGAAATCGATGAGGACCGCTCCGCCCTCGTCGCGAATAATGATATTGGCCGGCTTGATGTCGCGATGCAGGAAGCCCTGCTCATGCACGCGCTTCAGACCATCGAGAATAGGAAACAGGATGTCCTTCGTCTGCTGCTCGTTCAGAGGCGCCGCGCGGCGGAGCAAATCGGCCAACGACTCGCCCTTGGCGTAGTCCATCACGAGATAGGCGGTATTGTTCGCTTCGAAAATCTGGTTCACGCGAACGATATTGGGGTGACGAAATTTCGCCAGCACGCGCGCCTCTTCGAGGAAGCGGCTCAATCCCCAATCGAAATCGCCTTTGGACGTGCTCGACTTCGCTGTGACCTTCGAGTCCCCCTGCCGGACCGCCAAGTCTCCCGGCAAGTACTCCTTGATCGCAACCATGGTATCGAGAGTCGTGTCCCGGGCCATGTAGGTGATGCCGAAGCCACCCGCGCCCAAAATGTTCAACAACTCGTATTGGTTCAGGCGCTCTCCCTTGGCCAGCGCATGAACGTGTTCGACCGACATGACTGAGGCGCCCCCAATATCCGCCCAACTTAACAAAGTTTGGTGCGAGGAGACAGGTGCCCGGCGTTGCCCAAAAAAAGCGCTCCCGCCTTCACCGGGAGCGCCAAATCAATACGGACTCTTTCTTACTTATTGCTTGCGCCACTGGGTGCCGTTGGACCACTCAATCGAACGGCCATCAGCCGAAACGACCCCGAGCATGTTCCACGGCGGTCCCATGCTGACCGAGATGGGACTGGTCACGGTCCCGGTTCCGACAGCGTTCTTCTCGTTCTTCGCTTCCAGACTGTTTCCGCTCTGCGTCACGGTGAACGTGGTGCCGGACCACTGGCAGGCTTTGGCATCGGGCCCGCAGCGATAGGTGCCGGCAAGATTGGTCGGTTGAGATGCTTGCGCGTGCCCGAGGAAGGCAATCGCGGCAAGTGTGGTGAATGTCGAAACGAATGTGGATGTCTTCAGCATTGGGACCTCCTTCCGGTGTGCGCGGATGAAAGACGTTGCCATCCGATGGATGGGCTATTCGCAACTCCGTGATCGAATTTAGAAACGGTCATTGCCTTTGCCTTACTCTCTCAACGCGCGAGGGGTGATTTAGGTGGCATAGGCGGGCTTTCAAGGCTCAAAAAATGGCGGAGTTGCCTCGAATTTGGCGCCTTTCCCGCTACGCCTACGGGTGGCGGGATTGCCACCCCAGGTGTAAAACTCGCTCCGAACCGCCAATCGAGCCGGGAGGCGTCATTTACGGCGCGGAGGTCGGACCGAAGCGCATGATGCGCTATGTGATGAAAAAGTAAGCCGCGAAAGCGGATCAAGGGAGGAAAGCCGATGGCACAGTCATTCGGGATCAAGCGCGCGGGGCTGATGGCTGCCGCGGCGCTGGTCGCCTTATCGAGCGCCGTGCTGGCGCAGAACGTCGCGCCGACGAACAATTTGCCCAATCCCTACAAGTCGATCACCGACTGGGCGAAGATGCCCACCGGCAGGACGTGGGGCGCGTCCGCGGGAGTCGACATCGATCCCGACGGAAAGAGCGTTTGGGTGCTCGACAGATGCGGCGCCAACACCTGCTTCGGCTCGAATCTCGATCCGATCCTAAAATTCGACGCCAGCGGAAAACTGGTGAAAGCCTTCGGCGGCGGGATGTTCGTCTTCCCGCACGGTATCTTCGTCGACCGCCAAGGAAATGTCTGGGTGACCGACGGTCAGGGCCGCGGCTCGCAGGGCCATCAGGTGATCAAGTTCAACCCGAACGGCCAGGTGCTGATGCGATTGGGCGTCGCGGGCGTCGCCGGAAACAATCCCTATAATTTCAACATGCCGTCCGATGTGCTGGTCGCCCCCAACGGCGATATTTTCGTCGCCGACGGTCACGGCGGTGAGAGCAACAACCGCATTGTGAAGTTCGACAAGACCGGGAAATACCTCAAGGAATGGGGCGCCAAAGGAAGCGCGCCCGGCCAGTTCGACACCCCGCATGCGCTGGCGATGGATTCGCGCGGACGACTCTTCGTCGGCAATCGCAACAACAACCGCATCGATATTTTCGACCAGGACGGAAAGTTCATCGAATCCTGGGCGCAGTTCAGCCGGCCGAGCGGCATCTACATCGACAAGAACGACGTCATCTATGTTGCCGATTCCGAATCCGAATCGGTTTCCCGCAACCACAATGGCTGGAAGCGCGGAATGCGCGTTGGCAGCGCCAAGGACGGCAGCGTGACGGCTTTCATTCCCGATCCCGACAACGTGACCATGGGATCGAGCGCCGCGGAAGGCGTTGCCGTGGATAAGGACGGCATCATCTATGGCGCCGAAGTCGGTCCGAAGCGGTTGATGCGCTACGTGCGGAATTAGAAAAGGGAGAAGATTATGAAACGGACGGTGATTGCAGTGCTGGCACTAGCGGCTTCCGCGGGACTTGGCTACGCGGCCGGTGTGGTGGGTCCGGTGCCGGATGCGGCTTCGCTCAACGCCAAAGCTTTCAAGATGGTGTTGCCGAAGGACATCAAATGGGGTCCCGCGGCGGGACTGACCGGCACGGACGCCTACACGCTGGTCGGCGATCCGGCGAAGCCCGGCTTCTATGTCGTGCTTAATCGCTTTCATCCGGGCAATTTCAGTCATCCGCATTATCACGCCAATGATCGCTACATCATGGTGATCTCGGGCACGTGGTGGGCGGACACCGGCGCTGTTTGGGATCCCGAGAAGCGAACGGTGCCGATCAAGCCCGGCACCTTCGTCACCCATCCGGGCAAAGAAGTGCATTACGACGGCGCGCGCGCGGGCAGCGAGGAAGCGATCGTCATGATCTTCGGCGAAGGTCCGGGGACGCGCCACGAGTGCGAGGGGCCCACTGCCGAAACGGGGCCGGGCCCCTGCGAGGATGCCAAGAAGGCAGCCGCGGCAAGCAAGTGAACCCAGCAAGGAGGGCCATTATGCGCAGATCGATCATCGTCGCGACGGCCGTGTTGGCTTCGGCCGGATTAGGTTACGCCGCGCCGTCACGTTCGGATCCCGACATATCGACGCTGAACCCTGCGGTGCTGAAATACGCGCTGCCGGACAAGATTCCCTGGCAGGTGACGCCGGGTCTGGACACAGCGTTTCTCTATGGCAACCCGAACCAGCCAGGGTTCTATGTGCTGTTGTTCAAGTGGAAGCCGGGCAATTCGAGTCATCCGCATTATCACTCCACCGATCGCCACATCGTGGTGATGAGCGGCACGTGGTGGGTCGGCGCCAGCACCGAGTGGGATCCGGAACACAAGACCGCGCCGGTCAAACCCGGCACCTATGTCACGCATTTCGCGCGGCAGGTGCACTATGACGGCTCGCGCAAGGACGATCCCGAACCCGCGGTGGAATTGGTCTGGGGCATGGGACCGGTCGTGACCACGGTTTGCGACGGGAACAATGCCGAAAAGGGTCCCGGCCCTTGCGACGACGCGCGCAAGGCTGGGCACTGAGAGACTGCACGGTTACTCCACCAGCGTCAGCACGGATTCGTCGTACGTGCGCGGGCCGAGATTGCCTTCGGCGAAGATTCCGTGATCGGCGATCCAGGCGCGCGAATCCTCGAAGACATCGCGGGTGTAGGTCTCGAACACGATGCGCTCGCCCGGGCCCCAGCGGCGCGTGTCCATGCGGTCGTGGAAGCGGACGGGAAATTCCTTCTTATAATAATGGGTGTAGAGCTCGGGCCGGAGATCGATGTCGCGCTGGGCTTGTCTCAAGGCGCGGAAATATTTGCGGACGTCTTCGGGGTCCGGATTGCCGTTGATCATGGTGGCAATCATGAAGGTGCTGTCGAGCACTTTCCTGAAGCCCAGCTGCTCGGCGAAATAATAGGGTCCGCTGAAAAGCGCCGCGGCCGGCACCTTGCCGTCGATCAGGAGCTCCATGCGGCGAAACAGAAGCCCGTCGCTGAAGGAGAGGTTCATCTTATCCAGCGGCAAATATTGCTCGAGCGCCTGGACGGTCGAGTAATGGCTGCCGGATTTGTAGCCGACCGAGATCGGCACGCCGGCCAAGTCCTCCGGCGACTTGACGGGCGAATCCGCCGGCACGAAAATTCCCGCCGGCGAGACCGAGTACACGTCGGCGTAAAGCTTGGCGTGGCCGAACGAGGCGGCAACGTTGACGGTCCAATGGCAGGCGCAGCTGACATCGGATTTGCGGCCCTGCTCGATCACATGATAGGCGCCGATCTTGTCCTTGGTGTTGTGGTTCTGGCCGTCGGTCGATTGCACGAGCTCCAGGAAATCGTAATCGAGGCCTTCGGCTTTGAAATAACCCTTCTCCTCGGCAACCCATTCGTGCAGGCGAAAATGCGGCTCAATGATGAACTTCGGCATACTGTTTTTCCTTGTGGCGATTTTCAACCGCGCCTAACCCAACCATAGCGCAGATTCTCACGCGTCCCACCGGCTTCAGCGTAATTGAATTTGAGCTCGCTGAGATTATCCTGCGGCAACAGCTCGGTATAGCCGCGATAGCCCGGCTCGTCGTTCAAGCGCCGCTTCAACTCGTCGGGAATGCGCTTCTCGAAGTCGGCCGGCACGGGCTTGTAGACGCCGTTCGGCGCTGCCGGCGCAGGTGCGTCGGAAAACCACGAATCCTCTTCGCGGTCGAAAAGCGGTCCATAGCAAGTACCCTCCCGAAATGTGCCTTCAGGCTGCGTCGTTTGGGCGTCAGATTAGGGCACTAAAAGACGGGGTTCCAGACCAGGAAATGCACACCTTTGAACGGGATGGCAGCGACCTTGAAGCCTCGGGTCCGGCTCATTAGGGTCGCGCCAACGATATTCCCGCCCGCAGGTTTCATGTCCACACCTGAAATCAAACACGATGTCCTTGCCGCGATCGGCAACACGCCGCTCATTCGGCTTAACGGTCCTTCGCAACGAACAGGGTGCGAAATTCTCGGCAAGGCCGAGTTCATGAATCCCGGTCAATCGGTGAAGGATCGCGCGGCGCTTTTCATTATCAATGACGCGATTGGCCGCGGGCTGTTGAAGCCGGGCGGCACGGTGGTCGAAGGCACGGCCGGCAACACGGGCATCGGCATCGCGGTCGTTGGCAACGCGCTCGGGTTGAAATCGGTGATCGTGATTCCCGACACGCAGAGCCAGGAGAAGAAGGACGCGCTGAGACTTTTAGGCGCCGAGCTGATCGAAGTGCCCGCCGTTCCCTACAAGGACCCCAACAATTACGTGAAGGTTTCAGGCCGGCTGGCCGAGCAATTGGCAAAGGGCAATCCCAACGGCGCAATCTGGGCCAATCAATTCGACAATGTCGCCAACCGCCAAGCCCATATCGAAACCACGGGACCGGAAATCTGGCGCCAGACCGCGGGCAAGATCGACGGATTTACCTGTTCCGTCGGCACTGGTGGCACGCTCGCGGGAGTCGCTATCGCGCTGAAAACGCGAAATCCCGATGTCACCATCGCCGCGGCCGATCCCTTGGGTGCGGCGATCTATTCCTGGATCAAGACCGGTGAGCTGAAGTCGGAAGGCAATTCGATCACGGAGGGCATCGGACAGAGCCGCGTTACCGCCAACCTCGAAGGCGCGCCGATCGACGATGCCTATGCGATTCCCGACGAGGAGGCGCTGCCGCTGATTTTCGAGCTGCTGGAAAAGGAAGGTCTCTGTCTCGGCGGTTCCAGCGGCATCAATGTCGCGGGTGCGATCCGTCTGGCCGAGCAACTCGGACCGGGGCACACGGTCGTCACGATCCTCGCCGATTACGGCAACCGCTATCAGAGCAAGCTGTTCAATCCCGAATTTCTGCGCTCCAAGAATTTGCCGGTGCCGCCTTGGCTCGATTCGCCTCCGCCGCTTCCCAAAGTGCCCTATCTATGAACGAAGAAATGCCTCTTGTGACAACCGAGTGGCTGGCGGCACATCTTGGCGAGCCAAACGTGCGCGTCGCCGACGCGTCCTGGTATTTGCCGCAAGCGCCAAGAAATGCGCGCGCCGAATACGAAGCCGCGCATATTCCCGGCGCGGTCTTCTTCGATATCGATGCGCTTTCGGACCGCGCGACCGATCTCCCCCACATGCTTCCGAGCCTGGAAGTCTTCGCCAGCGGCATCAGAAATCTCGGTCTGGGCGACGCCGATCTCGTCGTCTTCTATGACGGCGCCGGCGTCTACTCGGCGCCGCGCGCGCTGTGGATGATGCGTGCCATGGGCCACCGCGAGGCGGCGGTGCTGGATGGCGGCCTGCCGAAATGGCGACGCGAAGGCCGGCCCGTGGAGAGCAAGACCGACGGACGAGATGCGATCGGACGGTGCCATTTCACGGCAAAGCTCGACGGCAAATTGCTGCGCGATTACTCCGCCATGCAGAACAATCTTCAGACCGGACACGAACAAGTGCTGGATGCGCGCAGCGGACCGCGCTTTCGCGGCGAGGAGCCCGAGCCGCGCGCAGGCGTGAGGGCCGGTCACATGCCGGGCGCGGTGAACGTGTATTATGGCGATGTGCTGGCGCCGGACGGCACGCTGCGTCCCGCGAATGAATTGAGAAAGCTCTTTGCCGAACGCGGCGTGGATCTGGAGCGTCCGATCGTGACGTCCTGCGGGTCGGGAGTGACGGCGGCGATTCTGTCGCTGGCACTCGAGATTGCGGGCGCCAAGAGTACTGCGCTTTACGACGGGTCATGGGCCGAATGGGGCGCGCGATCCGATGCTGCCGTAATTGCAGGCGGATGATCGGAGGCGAAGCTGCGCGGACGAGAACTTCCGGTCACGGTGACATATCTCGCGATGGAGAAGCGGCTTATTGGTCCGCCTCCGCCGCCGCCGTTGCTGAAAACCGCGCTCTTGCATTGCGGGCATCCGCCCGTGCACTTCTACCGCTACCTCTACGACGCGGTAGGCCGTCCCTATTTCTGGATCGAACGAAGATTGTGGAGCGACGACCAGCTCAAGACCTACCTCGCCAACGACAAGATCGCTCTTTACGTTCTCTACATCGGCGGAGTCCCCGGCGGCATGGCGGAGCTGGATTTCCGCGAAAAGGGCATCGGGCATATCGCCTACTTCGGAATGATTCCGGAATTTACCGGGCGCCGCATCGGGCCGTGGCTGCTGCACCAGACGATCGAGCTTGCTTGGGCGGAGCCGATCGAGAAATTGGTCGTCAACACCTGCACGCTCGATCACAAAAAGGCGCTCGCCATCTATCAGCGCGCGGGCTTCGTGCCGTATGCGCGCGCCGAGCGCGTGGTGGTCCTTCCGGCGGATTTCCCCAAAAAATAAGAGACATAAGCAAAGGACACGGGCTTGATGGCATCTGAGAGTAAGACCGTCCACAGCGAACTTACCACTCGCGGATTGGTGCTCGGCGCCGCGATCACGCTCGTCTTCACCGCAGCGAATGTCTATCTCGGTCTCAAGGTGGGGCTGACCTTCGCCTCCTCGATTCCCGCCGCGGTCATCTCGATGGCGGTTCTGAGTTTCTTTTCCGGCTCCAATATCCGCGAAAACAATATCGTGCAGACCGTCGCATCGGCGGCCGGCGCGATTTCGTCGATCATCTTCGTTCTGCCGGGCCTCGTGATCATCGGTTGGTGGAACGGTTTTCCGTTCTGGGTTTCGTTCCTGGTTTGCGCGTCGGGCGGAACGCTGGGCGTGCTCTTCACGATTCCCTTGCGGCGCGCGCTGGTGACCGCGTCCGATCTTCCCTATCCCGAGGGTCTCGCGGCGGCGGAGGTGTTGAAAGTCGGTTCTGCCCTGCACGAGAGCGGCTCGAATGCCAAAGCGGCGCGGGAAGGCTTACACGCGATCGTGCTCGGCGCATTGGCCTCGGCAGGCCTCGCGATATTTGCCGCAACTCGAATTGCGGCCGGTGAGCTGCAGAGCTTCTTTCGCTTGGGCGCCGGTGCAACGGGATACAACCTCGCCTTCTCGTTGGCGCTTTTGGGCGCCGGCCATCTCGTCGGTATCTCCGTCGGCATGGCCATGCTGCTCGGGCTCTTGATCGGCTGGGCCGGCGCGATTCCCATCCTGACCGCGCTTACGCCCACGGGAGGCCCATTGGAAGCCCATGTGATGCAGGTGTGGACGACGCAAGTCCGCTTCATCGGCGCAGGCGCCATGGCGGTCGCCGCCATCTGGACGCTGGCGCGCCTGGCGCATCCGCTGGTTTCCGGGTTCGTGCGCACGATCGCGGCGTCACGGGCGAATCTGACGGCTAGTGCCGACCAGACCGACCGCGATCTGTCGCCTCAGATGATCGTCGGACTGACGGTTATCTGTCTCTTCGTGATCGTGGGATTGCTGTGGGGTTTCGCGCGCGGAACTCCAATTGCAGCCTATGCACTGCCGCTGACGCTGGCCGCGCTCCCCTTTGTCGTCATCGCGGGATTCATCATCTCAGCGATCTGCGGCTACATGGCCGGACTGATCGGTTCCTCCAACAGCCCGGTTTCGGGCGTCGGCATTCTTGCCATCGTCACCTTTTCGGCGCTGCTGCTGCTCATTGTTCCGGCGACCGGCCAAACAGCGCCTGCTCTCGTCGCGTTTGCGCTGTTTACGACGGCGATCATCTTCGGCGTCGCCGTGACGTCCAACGACAACCTTCAGGATCTCAAGACCGGTCAGTTGGTCGGCGCGGCACCGTGGCGCCAGCAGGTAGCTCTGATCGTCGGGATCATCGCAGGCTCGCTCGTCATACCGCCGATCTTGAATCTGCTGGCCCAGGCCTATGGCTTTGCCGGCGCGCCCAATCTCGCCACGATCACAGAAAAGCCGCTTCCCGCGCCTCAGGCGAGCCTGATTTCCACGCTTGCGCTCGGTGTGATCGGCCGGACGCTCGATTGGAAGATGATCGGCATCGGCGCGCTTATCGGCGCGATCATCGTCGCGCTTGATAGCTTTCTCGGCCAGAGGAAATTGCTGCGCCTTCCGCCGCTGGCGGTCGGGATGGGTATCTACCTCCCGATGTCGGCAACGCTGCCGGTCATGATCGGCTCACTGATCGGCTGGTGGTACAATAGACAAGCTGCGAAAGGACCGGATGCGGTCCGCGCGCAGCATTTGGGCGTCCTCGTGGCATCGGGGATGATCGTCGGCGAAAGCCTCTTTGGCGTGGTGCTCGCAGGATTGATCGTGGCTTTGAACACTGACGCGCCCTTCGCCATCGTCGGAAGCGATTTTTCGCCGGCAAAGGCAGTGGGGTTCTTGAGCTTCCTTGCGCTGATCGTGCTGCTGTACGGCTGGATGATGCGCCGCACGAAGGCTGCCTCGTGACCTCGCTCGACGCTGCCAATCGCGCCGGGGGCTTAAGCCGTTCGCGCGAATATCTCGGGCACCCGCTCGGTCTTTCCGTCCTTTTCGGCACCGAGATGTGGGAGCGCTTTTCCTATTACGGGATGCGAGCCCTATTGGTCCTCTATCTGACGAAGTACTTGCTGCTGCCCGGCCATGTTGAGAATGTCTGGGGTTATTCCGCCGTCAAAGACGCGTTCGAATTCCTCGCCGGCCCGCTCGACGTTCAGCCGCTTTCTTCGCTGATTTACGGCCTCTACACCGGTCTCGTTTATTTCACGCAGCTTCCCGGCGGCTGGGTCGCCGACCGCTGGCTTGGACAGAAACGCGTAGTGGTCATTGGAATCGTCCTTGTGGCGATCGGTCACTTCATGATGGCCTTCGAGGCGCTGCTGTTCGTGGCTCTCTCCATCCTCGTCATCGGCGTCGGCATGTTCAAGACGAATACGACGAGCCAAGTGGGTTCGCTCTATGCGCCGGGCGATCACCGCCGCGATCGCGCCTACTCCATTTTCTACGTCGGTATCAATATTGGCGCGTTTCTCGCGCCGTTGGTGTGCGGGACGCTAGGCGAAGAAGTGGGCTGGCACTTCGGTTTCGGCGCCGCGGGCGTCGGCATGCTGATCGCGCTTGCGATCTATTTGATCGGCTTCAACGCGCTTCCGGAAGACGAGCTGACCAAGGCAAAAGCCGTGCACAAGGTCAAAGCGCCGCTGACAAAAGAGGAACGCCGCGCCGTTGTCGTACTCATTCTCCTCTGCATTCCGATGACGCTTTATTGGGCATGCAATGAGCAGCAGGGCAACACCATCGCCCTATGGGCTGCGGACAACACGGACCGCACGATCGACCTATTTATTTGGCGCGGCGAATTCCCCGTGACCTGGATCCAGTCCTTCAATCCGTTGATGATCTTCGCATTCACGCCCTTTGTGATCGCGCTGTGGGCACGGCAGGCAAAAAAGGGAAACGAACCCTCCAGCATCAACAAGATGACGCTTGGCTGCTTATGCATGGCCGCGGCGAATGTGATCATGGTGTTGGCGGCAGTACTTGCCGGCGAAACCGGAAAAGCGAGTTGGCTGTGGCTGTTCGTGTACTCGGCAGTGCTTACATTGGGCGAAATCTATCTTTCGCCGATCAGCCTGTCGCTGTATTCGAAGGCGGCTCCGCCGCAAATCCTGTCCACGATGATGGCCGTGAATTTCATCCCGAATTTTCTAGGCGGCGGGTTCCTTCAGGGCTGGCTGGGTTCGTTCTGGAGCAGCATGGACAAGAGCAATTTCTTTCTCATGATTACCGCCATTTCAGGCGTGGCGGCTGCCATCGTTTGGCTGTTCAATAAGCCGCTCAAGCCGATCTTAAAGGAATGAGCTGATTCATGACGCGCAAGGAGACCAAGCTCGTTCAGGTCGGCCGCCAGCCTTCGCTGCACGCGGGCGCGGTCAACACGCCGGTTTACCGGATGTCGACGGTGCTGTTTCCCGACGTGGAAACGCTGCTCTCCGGCGGCCAGCCCTACACCTACGGCCGGCGCGGCACGCCGACGACGCGGGCTCTCGAAGACGCGATCTGCGAATTGGAAGGGGGTGCCCGAACGGTGCTCACGCCCTCGGGGCTTTCGGCGTGCACGCTGGCAATCTTGAGCGTTTGCAAAGCCGGCGATCACATCCTGGTTGCGGATTCGGTTTACGGCCCGACGCGCGTGTTCTGCGAGCGTGTGGCGCAGCGCTACGGCGTCACGGCGAGCTATTTCGAGCCGACGATCGGCGCCAAGCTGAAAGACCAATTTCGGCCCGAGACCAAGGCCGTGTTCCTGGAAAGTCCGGGCTCGCTGACATTCGAAGTCCAGGACGTGCCCGCGATCGCGGCCGCCGCGCATAAGAAGGGCATCGCGGTCATTCTCGATAACACGTGGGCCACGCCGCTTTATTTCGATGCGCTCGGCCACGGCGTCGATCTCTCGGTGCAAGCGGCGACCAAATATATCGGCGGTCATGCCGATGTGCTGCTGGGCACCGTCACCGCCAACGCGGCCTACAAGGATCGTCTGCTTCAGACACATGGCGATCTCGGCCTCTGTTCGTCGGGGGACGAGGCCTTCCTCGCGTTGCGCGGGTTGCGCACGCTCTCGGTGCGCTTGAGGCGCCACCAGGAGAGCGCGACGGAAATCGCCGCATGGTTGAGGTCGCGCCCTGAAGTGGCGCGCGTGATTTATCCGCCCCTGCACAACGACCCGGGACACGTGCTGTGGAAGCGCGATTTCACCGGCGCTTGCGGGTTATTCGGCGTCGTGCTGCGCGAGGCCAGCGACAAGGCCATCGCCGCCATGATCGACGGCATGAAGCTGTTCGGCATCGGCGCGTCCTGGGGCGGTTTCGAAAGCCTGATCCTGCCCGCCCGCTTCCACCGCGCTTTTCCGCCCGACCTGGAAGGACCGCTGCTGCGTCTCCATATCGGCTTGGAAGACGTGGACGATCTGAAGACCGACCTCGTCGCCGGGTTCGAGCGCCTGCGGCAAATTCCGTAAAGGTGCTATGGATAATCGGCGCAGGTTTTGAGGAGAACGTGATATGGCCGTCGATGGAACGTGGAAGCTCACGGTGAACACGCCGATGGGCGCGCAGGAGAGCACGCTCGTGATCTCCGCCTCCGGCGCGACGCTCACGGGGACGCAAAGCGCGGGCTCGAGCCAGGGTCAGCCGATCGAGGAAGGAACGGTCTCGGGCAACAGCATCAGCTGGAAATCGTCGATCTCGCGGCCCATGCCGATGACGCTGGAATTTTCCGGCACCGTCGATGGCGATACGATCTCGGGCGAGGTCAAGCTCGGCATGTTCGGCAAGCAGACCTTTTCGGGCATGCGGGTCTGAGAACGTGTCGTGACGACGGAGCAGATATCCGCTGATAGGTTTGTCGCCGAAGTAGCGTTCGACGCGGCGGGTCTCGTGCCGGCGGTCGCGCAAGATGCAAAGACGGGCGAAGTGCTGATGGTGGCCTGGATGAACCGGGATTCGCTCGAACGTACGCTATCGTCCGGCGACGTGACCTATTGGTCGCGTTCGCGGCAGAAATTGTGGCGCAAGGGGGAAACCTCGGGACATACGCAGCGACTGGTCGAAGCGTTCGTCGATTGCGACGGCGACACGCTGTTGTTGAAGGTCGAACAGACCGGTCCCGCCTGCCACACCGGTGCGCCGACTTGCTTTTTCCGGAAAGCCAAGAGCTGACGAGGACATCATGAGCGAGAGTCAAATGAGCCGCAGAACCACGCTCAAGACCGGATTGCTCGTCGGTGCAGCCGCAGTGACGGGAAGCGCAAAGCAGGCGGTCGCGGCCGCCGCGACGGCAAATCCGCTGACGCCAATTCCCATTCCGGCTCAAGCGCCGGCCAAGGAAGCAATCGCCGCCCTGCCCGGCGCGCGCATCGGCTATTGGGACACCGGCGGCACCGGCGTGCCGGTGGTCCTGCTGCATCCCGCAACGGGAAGCGCAGGTATCTGGGTTTATCAGCAGCCGGTCTTCGCCAAAGCCGGTCATCGCGTGATCGCGTTTTCCCGGCGCGGCTATGCCAATTCCGATCCGGTGCCAAAGGCGAACCCAGGCTCGGCATCGGCCGACCTGCACAATCTCATGGAGTTTCTCAAACTGCCGAAATTTCATCTCGCGGGTTCAGCGGCCGGCGGCCAGATCGCGATCGACTATGCGTTGTCCCATCCCGACCGGCTGCAC
>Ga0137361_10001237_pt1 | contig 15573 bp, 9 predicted proteins | sample Mad1_80_16metaG_FD_104923 | JGI IMG/M metagenome (GOLD analysis project Ga0137361, IMG submission 104923) | Vadose zone soil microbial communities from Angelo Coast Range Reserve, California, USA - Mad1_80_16 metaG | ecosystem: Environmental > Terrestrial > Soil > Vadose zone | place: USA... | reverse complement strand
GCGGATTTTCGTGCCGGGCAAGGCGCGCCGACGAGGGAATATTTAAAGGGCACGGGCGAGGAGGCGCAACGCCGCCCGGCGCGAAAAGACGCGGCGCAGCGAGTAACGTATTGATGATTCAGGACACTAGGGCTCCCCGATGACGACTGGACGCTACTTCAGCAAGCCCGATTCCTTCAGTGCTCGTTGAACCGTGGGGCGCGGCGCAATGCGCTGCTGATAGGCGTTGAGCACCGGCCATCGCCCAAGATCGATTTTCAAGGGCCGGGTCCAGCTCAAGACGGTGAACAAATACGCATCGGCCACCGTAAACGCGTTCCCCATGAGGAAGGTCTTGTCTTTCAGAAAACCGGACAACCAATCGAATTTCTTCTCGAGGTTGGCCTGCGCGGAAGCCCTCCAGTCGGCCGATATCTTCGGATTGAACAGCGGGCTGAATCCCTTGTGCACTTCCGAGGTGATGTAATTCAGTATTTCCATCAGCTGATAGCGTTCGAAAGTTCCGGCACGCGGCGCCAATCCGGAATCGGGTTTCTGGTCGGCAAGGTACTGAACGATGGCCGGCCCTTCGGTCAGCAGGCGGCCGTCGTCGAGCTGCAGCGCCGGCACCGTGCCCTTGGAATTGATGGTGAAATAATCGATTCCCGCCGGGGTTTTCTTGGTTGCGAAGTCGATTCTTTCGAGCGTATAGGGCAATCCCGCTTCGAGCAGGACAACATGAGGGGAAAGCGAACAAGCACCGGTAGCGTAGTAGAGCTTCATGTCATATCCTCGATGAACTGGTCGAAAGGGACGCAATGGCGCGAGCCAACTATAGCCGACTCACTGCGCGATGATGATGCGCCGCGCACTCATGAAGCCGCTTGCGTAGGGCGGTGCCGCGAGCGAATCGATGCGCACGCGGCCGCCCGTGGACGGCGCATGAATGAAGCGTTCGTCGTCGATGGCGATGCCGACGTGCAGTTCCTTGTGCGCGAGATGCATGAAGACAAGATCGCCTTCATGCACCTGGCTGCGCGCGATCGGCATACCGGCGTGCAGCTGTTCGTGCGCGGTACGCGGCATCGGAACACCCGCGTGCTCCGCCGCATACGCGACCAGGCCGCTGCAGTCGAACCCACCGGGCGCAGCGCCGCCCCAACGATACGGTTGGCCGATCATGGCCTTGGCGTGATCCACCATGATTACCCGAGGATCCGGGGGCGGGCGGGTGACGCCGGGGGACTGCGCACCGGAGGCGGTCGGCGCGCCCGGCGAATTGCCGTGCTTCAGCGAAGTGCTCGCGCATGCCGCCAGCGCGATCGCGAGAGCGGCCGCGAGTGCAGCTTGGATCAGACCACGGCAGTTGCCCATGCGGCGCCGACGATGCCGGCCTCCGAGCGCAAGGTTCCCACGCACAACCGCGCCTCGCAGTGCAGTTTGTCCAAGAATTTCTCCGGCTCCTCGGTGATGCCGCCGCAGAGCACGATGAGATCCGGCCACAACAATGCATGCAGTTCGTGCAATACCAGATTCAATTGCTCCGCCCACGCGTCCCAGCTCAAGTGCTGATCCACCTTGGCGCGGCCCGACGCCCGCAGTTCCGCTTCGCGCCCCGCGACCTGAAGATGGCCGAATTCGGTATTCGGCACCAGCTTGCCGTCGATGAACAATGCGCTGCCGATGCCCGTGCCCAGAGTCAGCAAGAGCACGGTGCCCGCTACGTCGCGCGCGGCGCCATAGCGCAATTCCGCGAGGCCCGCGGCGTCGGCGTCGTTGATGGCGATCACGGGCCGTTCCAAACGCTCGCTCGCCAGCGCCGCCAGGGATTTTCCGATCCATGCCTTGTTGAGGTTCGCCGCCGTGCGCACGGTGCCGCCGCGTATCACGCTGGGAAATGCCAGACCCACGGGATTATCGCCGGGCACATTCGACACCACGGTTTCAAGAGCGTTCAGCAGGGTCTCGATCGAATCCTGCGCCGGCGTCGGCGTGCTGAAGCGCTCGCCGGCGAAGGCACCCGTGCGGAGGTCGACCAGTGCGCACTTGATGGATGATCCGCCCACATCGATGCCGATGGCCAAGGGGGAAGTAGTCAATTTAGGTCACGCATTGTGAGTTTCGCCCGCCGTCCCGCAGATTACGACCCTATAATAACCCGTAACATGAGCTCGATTGATACCCACTTTACGACCCGCCGGAACGTCGCTTTGCAGCCCGGCACCTTACAAGCCGCTTTGCTGGACCGCCTCACCCGAACGCTCGGCAAGAACCCGGACTCGGCGACGGCGCGGGACATCTACGATGCGTTGTCGCTCGCCGTACGCGAAGAGCTGACTTTACGCTGGCTGGCCACACAGCGCCGCGTGGCGAACGCCCACGTGAAGCGTGTGTGCTATTTCTCGGTTGAATATCTGCCGGGCCGGTCCTTGTTGAACGCACTGTCCAGCCTGGAAGGCGGCCTGCTGCAGGAGGCACGGGTCGCTTTGCGCGATATGGGCCATGATTTGGACGACATCGCCGCGGAGGAGGTCGATCCTGGCCTCGGCAACGGCGGCTTGGGCCGTCTGGCGGCTTGCTTCCTCGATTCCCTGGCCACGCTGCACTACCCGGCCGTCGGCTACGGCATTCGCTATGACTACGGCATTTTCACGCAGGTCATCGGCACGGACGGCGGACAGCGCGAGGTCGCAAGCAGCTGGCTGCGCCTGCGCAATGTCTGGGAAATGCCCAGCGGCAGCGCACGCTTCATCGTGCGATTCGGCGGCCGAATCAAGGCCCCGGAGAACGCGGGTCCGGGCGATTTGCACCGCTGGGTCGACACGACGGATATCTACGCCATCGGATTCGACCAGCTGACTCCGGGCAATCGCGGTCCCACCGTCAATCATCTGCGCCTCTGGTCCGGCCGGGCCATTACCCCGTTTCAGATCGATGCTTTCAACGCCGGCGACTATGCCGCCGCCGTGCAAGAGCAGGTGGAAGCAAAGAACCTGTCGCGCGTGCTGTACCCGGACGATTCGACGCCTCAGGGCAAGGAGCTGCGGCTCAAGCAGCAGTATTTTTTCGTCAGCGCCAGCCTGCAGGACATCCTGGCGACGCATTTGAGCGAGGGACGCACGCTCGCGTCAATGCCCGACTCGATCGCGATTCAGCTCAACGACACGCACCCGGCGGTGGCGATCCCGGAGCTCATGCGCCTGCTGGTCGATGAACACGGCTTGCCGTGGGCCGAGAGCTGGCAAATCACGACCGCAGTATTTTCGTACACCAACCATACGCTGTTGCCGGAGTCGCTCGAGACCTGGCCCGTGGCGATGTTCGAGCGCCTGCTGCCGCGGCATCTGCAGATCATCTATTTGATCAATCGCGATTTTCTGCAGTCGGTCGAGACCCGGTACCCCGGGGATGATGAGCGCCTCCGGCGTTTGTCGATCATCGACGATGGCGGCGATCGCCGGGTGCGCATGGCGCATCTGGCGGTCATCGGCAGTCATCGGGTCAACGGGGTCGCTCAGCTGCACTCCGATCTCATGCGCATGCATGTGTTCTCCGGTTTTGCCGACATGTATCCCGATCGATTCATCAATGTGACCAACGGAATCGCCGTGCGCCGCTGGCTGAAACAATCGAATCCCGGCCTGTCGGCACTGCTGACCGAGCATTTGGGGTCATGCTGGGAGAACGATCTCGAGGAGCTCGGGCGGTTGACCGGCGCCGCCGATGACCCGGAATTTCGCCGTCAGTTTCGCGGCATCAAGCGCACCAACAAGCAGCGGCTTGCCGACGAGATCATGCGGCGCACCGGCGTCGAGATCAGCGTCAACTCTCTGTTCGACGTCCAGGTGAAGAGAATCCACGAGTACAAGCGCCAGCTCTTGAACTTGCTCTACGTCGTGACCCGCTACCAGCGCATTCGCGAGAATCCGAGCGCCGACTTCGTGCCGCGCACCGTGATCTTTGCCGGCAAGGCGGCTCCGGGTTATGCCATGGCCAAGGCCATCATCAAACTCATCAACAACGTGGCGCGCACCATCGATGCGGACCCCGCCATGCATGACAAGCTGCGTGTCGTGTTCCTGCCGGATTACGATGTCTCTCTTGCGCAAAGAATCATGCCGGCGGCGGATCTGTCCCAGCAGATTTCCACGGCCGGCATGGAGGCGTCGGGAACCGGCAATATGAAACTGGCCCTGAACGGAGCGCTGACCATCGGCACGCTGGACGGGGCCAATATCGAGATTCGCGACCACGTGGGAGCGGAAAACGTGTTCATATTCGGTCTCACCGCGGAAGAGGTTGCGGCACGGCGCCCGGGCTACCGGCCGCAACGCGAGCTCGACGCCAATCCGGAACTCAAGAGGACTTTGGATCTCATCGAATCGGGATTCTTCTCGCCGGGGCGTCCGGACGACGCCAAAGCGGTGGTCAACCGCTTGCTGAGCGACGGTGAGCCCTTCCTGGTGCTCGCGGACTTTGCGGCGTACGCCCTGGCACAGGACCAGGTGGATGCCTTGTACGCCTCGGAAGACGAATGGAGCCACAAGGCGATCGTCAATTGTCTGAACATGGGCTACTTTTCGAGCGACCGCAGTATTCGCGAGTACGCGGACCGCATATGGGCAGTGAAGCCCGTCATGTGAAGGTGCGAGCATTTGACCGACTCAGGACTTACCGACTTCGATCTCTATTTGTTCGGCGAGGGCAAGCACGAACGCATTTACGACAAGCTCGGCGCGCACGCGCACGGCCACGGTGCGGCGGCGGGCACCCGCTTCGCGGTATGGGCGCCCAACGCCGAGCGGGTCAGCGTGGTGGGCCCGTTCAACCAGTGGCATGGGGACGTCCATGTGATGCACCCCCGCGCGACGAGCGGCATTTGGGAATTGGCGATTCCCACCCTCGGCGCCGGCACCGCCTATAAGTACGAAATCCGCGACCGTGCGGGGCACCTCCACACCAAGGCCGACCCCTACGGCTTCGCGATGCAGCTGCGGCCGGAGAACTGTTCCGTGGTGGCGTCTCTCGACGGCTATGCTTGGGAGGACTCGGAATGGCAGGCTATGCGCGAACGCAGCGATCCATTGCGCCGTCCCTTCAATGCCTACGAGGTGCACTTGGGCTCATGGCGGCGTCCGTGGGATCGGCGGGTACCGCCCTTCATGAGCTGGGTCGAGGCGGTGGATCAGCTGATTCCCTACGTCGTGGAGATGGGTTATACGCACCTCGAATTGATGGGGGTCGCGGAGCATCCGCTCGACGCATCCTGGGGCTACCAAGTGGCCGGCTACTATGCGGCGACCGCGCGCTACGGATCTCCTCATGACTTCATGTTCTTCGTCGACCGTTGCCACCAGGCCGGCATCGGCGTGATTCTGGACTGGGTGCCCGCGCACTTTCCGCGCGACGATCACGGATTGGCGCACTTCGACGGCAGCGCGCTGTACGAGCACGCGGATTCCCGGCTCGGCGAGCACATGGAATGGGGCACCAAGATTTTCAATTACGGACGCCATGAAGTGCGTAATTTCCTCATCGCCAATGCGCTCTTCTGGCCGGATCGCTATCACGTGGACGGGCTGCGCGTCGACGCCGTGGCGTCCATGCTATATCTGGATTACAGCCGAAAACCCGGGGAATGGCTGCCGAACCGCGACGGGGGACGCGAGAATCTGGAAGCCATCGATTTCCTGCGCCAGATGAACGATGCAGTGCACCGGGCATTTCCCGGCTTGTTGACGATCGCCGAAGAATCCACCTCGTTCGCCGGGGTGACGCGGCCGCCCGAGCACGGCGGTCTTGGATTCAATTTCAAATGGAATATGGGCTGGATGAACGACACCTTGCGGTACGCGGCGCTCAATCCCGTTTATCGGCGTTACAACCACCAGTTGATCACGTTCTCCTTCGTGTATGCCTGGTCGGAGAATTTCATCTTGCCGATTTCGCACGACGAAGTGGTGCACGGCAAGCGCTCGCTGCTCGCCAAGATGCCCGGCGACGATTGGCAGAGGCGCGCGAATTTCCGGCTCTTCCTCGCGTACATGTGCGCCCACCCCGGAAAGAAGCTCTTGTTCATGGGTTCGGAATTCGGTCAATGGCAGGAATGGCGGGATGAGAGCCAACTGGAGTGGTCGCAGCTGGCGGCCGTGGAACACCAGCGCTTGCGCGACTGCGTGCGCGATCTGAATCATCTGTACCGCGCGACCCCGCAGCTCTACGGCAGCGACTGCGATCACAATGGCTTCCGCTGGGTGGACCTGCACAATGCCGATGAAAGCATCTGGGCGTTCGCCCGGCGCGCCGTCGGCGAGGATGCCGGCGCTCCCATCACCTGCGTGTTCAATGCGACGCCCGTGCCGCGGGACGACTACGGCCTCGGGGTCGCCGAACGAGGGGCTTACCGAAAGATTTTCGATTCTGACGACGTGAAATTCGGCGGGTCCGGTTACAACCAACAATCGCAGTTGAGCGCGTCGACTGAAGGCGCTCAAGGGTATCCGTACTCGTTGCGGCTGAATCTGCCGCCGCTCGGGGCGATGTTTCTCATCGGGCCGGCGTAGTGAAGCTCATTCAGCCGGGAATGCCGCGTCCCTTGGGCGCCACGTGCACGAGCCGGGGAGTCAACTTCGCCGTGTTCTCGAGCAATGCCAGCCGCGTGGAGGTTGCTCTGTTCGATGCCGACAGCGGCGCCGAGGTCGCACGCTGCGATTTACCGGCACGCACCGGAGATGTTTGGCATGGCCTCATCTCGCCGCGGCGCGCGGGCCCGGGAACCTGCTATGCGTTCTACGTTCACGGACCGAATGAGCCTGAGAAGGGTCATCGCTTCGACGCCACGGCGGCCTTGATCGACCCCTATGCGCGCGCGCTCTCGCTCGAGCAGCCGCTGCGTTCGCGGGTGATCGACAGCGGCTTCGATTGGGGCGGCGACCGGCCGCCCGCCATTCCCTGGCGTGATACGCTCATCTATGAGCTGCACGTGAAAGGATTGACGCGCCTTCACCCCGCGGTGCCGGCGGACTGGCGCGGTAAATATCTGGGAATGACGGTGGCTCCGGTGATCGAACACTTGAAGTCGATCGGCGTGACGGCGGTCGAGCTGTTGCCGGTTCAGTCCTTCGTCAGCGAGCAGTTTCTGGTCGACCGCGGACTCCGCAATTACTGGGGCTACAACTCGATCGCGTGGTTTTCGCCGGCGAACGAATACGCCGTGCAAGATGCCGTCGCCGAGTTCAAGACCATGGTGAAGGCGCTGCACGCCGCGGGAATCGAAGTGATACTGGACGTGGTGTTCAATCACACCGCCGAGGGCAATGAATCCGGCCCGCTCCTGTCATGGCGGGGAATAGACAATCCGGTCTACTACCGCCTCATGCCGCAGGACAAGCGCTTCTATGAGAACGTCACCGGCTGCGGCAACACCGTCAACTGCGAGCACCCGCAAGTTCGTGCGCTGATCATCGACTGCCTCAAATACTGGGTCGAAGAGATGCACGTGGACGGGTTCCGATTCGATCTGGCGACGGTGCTGGCGCGCGAAGGCAACGGCTTCAACGAGCACAGCGCCTTTTTCAAGGCGTTGCGCGCCGAACCCTCGCTCACCTACGTCAAGTTGATCGCCGAACCCTGGGACGTGGGCTGGGGCGGCTATCAGCTCGGTCGATTTCCCCCGGGCTGGGCGGAGTGGAACGACCGCTACCGGGACGCGGTTCGATCGTTCTGGCGGCGCGACGGCGGGAAAATCGGCGAGTTCGCCGAGAGATTCGCCGGTTCCAGCGACGTGTTCAGACACAACGGCCGCAAGCCCACCGCCGGCATCAATTTTCCGACGGCACATGACGGCTTCACGCTCTGCGATCTGGTTTCCTACAGTGAGAGACATAACGAAGCCAATCTCGATGCCAACAGCGATGGTCACAACGACAATTTGAGCTGGAATTGCGGAGTCGAGGGCCTTACGGACGATGCCGCCATCATCAAGCTGCGAAAGCGGCAATTGCGCAATATATTGGCGACGCTGTTCCTTTCGCAGGGCGTGCCCATGCTGCAGGCCGGCGACGAATTCGGGCGCACGCAGCGCGGCAACAACAACGCCTACTGCCAGGACAACGAGATTTCCTGGGTCGATTGGCATCTTCGCGCGGTCAACCAGGATTTACTGCGGTTCGTGCAGCTGCTCGCGCGGCTGCGCCGCCTGCATGTCGAGTTTCGCCGCGAGACCTTCCTCAAAGGGGCGGCATCGCGCGCCAGCGTCAAGGATGTGACGTGGTTGAATGTGGGCGGCACCGAGATGAAACAGGGTGAGTGGCAGGATGGGAATCTGCGCACCTTGGGGATCTGGTTCGGTAAGCGGAACGATTTGCGAGGTCGCCTGCTGTTGTTGCTGAATGCGGACGATACCGAGCGGAAGTTCACCCTGCCGGCTGCTCCGGCCGACGAGCCTTGGATCCGGCAATTCGATACGGCGCTCGATACCTACCAGGCGACGAGTCTTGGGCACGCGCGCGACTATCGCTTGGACGCCAGCAGTGCCGCTCTATTGGAGCGCTGAAATGATGCACACGACAGTGATCGAGAGGTTGGCACGGCTGCGCGGCATCGGCGACGCCTACCATGACTATCGCGGTGAGTTGCGGCACTTCAGCCTCGAGACGAAGATAGGCCTGCTGCGGGCGATGGGGTGCAAGGTGGACGACCCCGCCGCCCTGGCGCTCGAGCTGAGCCAGCTCGAGCTGGTTCGCTGGCGCAAATTCCTGCCGGCGGTCGCGGCCGCGCGCGGTGGGCGCATCGGGATCGATATCAACGTGACAGCGCGCGAATTCGGCTCCACGCTGGTGTGGTCGGTGCGCTTCGAGGACGGCTCGCGGCGCGACGGAGCGATCTCGACGGCCGATTGCCCGGAGATCTGGAGAGGCGAAGTCGAGGGATCCTGGGTCACGCGCAGGCGCTTCGAGTTGCCGGTCGATCTGCCCTCGGGCTATCACGAATTGGAGGCGAAAGTCGCCGGCGGCACCGCCGACCGCTGCCTGCTGATCATCTCGCCGCCGCGCTGCTATGAGCCCGCGTCGATCATCGCGGGCCGGCGCCTGTGGGGCATCGCCGTACAGCTCTACACGCTGCGGTCACGGGAGAATTGGGGCATCGGGGATTTCAACGATCTTCGCGCGTTGATTCGCTGGGTCGCTTCGCACGGGGCCGGATTCATCGGATTGAATCCCCTGCATGCGCTGGCGCCCGCGGATCCCGAGAGGTCCAGTCCGTACAGCGCCTCGAGCCGGCACTTTCTCAACGTGTTGTATATCGCGGTCCCCTTGGTGCCGGAATTTCAAGAATGCGCGGCAGCGCGCGAGCGAATGGCCGATCCTGCGGTCGCGGAGCGTCTCCAAGAGCTCCGCGGCCGCGAATTGGTGGACTACCGCGGCGTGGCCGACCTCAAGTTTGAGATTCTCGCGCTGCTGTATCGCGATTTTTGCGATCGGCATCTGGCCCTCGGGACGGACCGCGCGCGGGCTTTTCGCGCATTCACGTCGGCCGGCGGCGATCTACTGCAGCTGCACGCCCGGTTCGATGCGCTTGATCGGTATTTCCGCGCAACCTTAGGCGTCGCGTCGGGCTGGCAAAGCTGGCCGGAGGAGTTCCGAGATGCGAACGGCAAAGCCGCGGCGCGATTCGCCGCCGCACATCCTGGGGAAGTCGAATTCTATGCGTACTTGCAATGGCTCGCGCATGAACAGCTGTGCGGCGCGCAGGAACTGGCACGCGAACTCGGCATGCCCGTCGGCCTGTACGGCGACTATGCGGTGGGCGCCAACCCATCCGGGTCCGAAACCTGGGTTGATCAATTGAGTTATCGACTGGGGGCAGAGATCGGCGCGCCGCCGGATCCGCTGGCTCTCAAGGGTCAGGGCTGGGGTATACCGCCGCAGGACCCGCAGCAGATGCTGGCACAGCGGCTGCAAGGCTTCGTGGCGCTGATCCGCAACAACATGCGCTACTACGGCGCCATGCGCCTCGATCATGTGATGTCGCTGTTTCGCCTGTGGTGGGTTGCGGCCGGGTTCTCGCCCACCGAGGGTGCGTACGTCCATTATCCCTTGCAGCAGCTGCTCACGGTATTGTCGCTGGAAAGCGCTCGCGGCGCCTGCTTGGTCGTGGGTGAAGATCTCGGCGTGGTACCGGATGAAATGCGCCGGGCCATGCCCGAGTGCGGCCTCTACCACTACAAGGTGCTGTTGTTCGAAAAGGCGGCCGGCCGATTCCGGCAGCCCGACGAGTACTTGCGGGACGCGTTGGCCACGGTCACCACCCATGACATGCCCACCTTACGGAGCTACTGGGAGGGACGCGACATCGAGTTGCGCCGCCGCCTGGGCCTCTACCCCAGCGCTGACATCGAAGGCGACGTGATTCGAGAGCGCGAGCACGACCGAGAATTACTGCTGGGAGCCCTGCAAGCCCAAGGGCTCAAACCTGCGCAGCCGGCGACGCCGTTCGACGCATTCACCGCCGAGCTCGCGCACGCCCTGCATCTATACCTCGCGCGCTCGGCGACGGCGTTGGCCGCCTTGCAAATCGAAGATCTATTGGGCGAGACCCTCCCCGTGAACGTGCCCGGAACGGATCGGGAATATCCGAATTGGCAGCGCAAGGTGTCGGCGGATATCGAGGACATGGCGGCGCGCGCGGATTTGGCGGCGCAGTTCGACGAAATTCGTCTGGCGCGAGGCTGAAGGCTCACAGGGTTCGAATTCCCGTTGCGCTCATGCAAATGATGCACCCGACTCGCGGGGCGCTGCCGGCCTACGTGGTCGACCTGCGCGCCAATGGGCTGCTCGGGGACTGCTGCCCCAGCCGGCCGGCCGCCGCGGAGTGGCCGGTGGACTGTCTTTCCAGCTCCGCGCGCACGGCCGCGAAGTGCCTGACGCGCAGCGGCTTGAATACGAATAATGCGAGCGCTGCCGCCAGGACGTTGAAAGTCGTCGCAATCACGAAGACCACGTGCCAGCCCATGGATGCTGCGGTCGCCGCGGCAATCGGGACCAGCAACGCGGCCGTGCCTTTGGCGGTGTACAGCATGCCGGCGTTCGCGGCGGCATACTGGCCGCCAAAGGTGTCGCCTTGCGTCGCCGGAAACAGGCTGTAGATCTCGCCGAACACTCCGAAGTACAGCGCGCTGCCGAGCACGAATACCACCGGATCGCTGCCGGCCTGGCTGAGGGTAAAGAGCGCGACCGCGCCGATCGCAAACGCGATGGCCATCGTGTTCTCACGGCCGATCTGATCGGACACCCAGCCGAAGAAAGGACGGCCGACGCCGTCGAAGACACGATCCAGGGTAATCGCAAAAATACCGGCCGGCATGACCAGGCCCAACAGGTCGACGGGGAGGCTGTCGACCTTGAGGTCCTTGGCGATCGGACTCATGGAGGCGGCCATCATCAGGCCGCCGGACGCCACCAGCACGAACATCAGGTACAACACCCAGAACGCGGGTTTGCGCAAGACTTGCAGCGGCGTGAAGCTGCGCGCCGACTGATTGGCGCGCGGGGGCGTCGCGAGGAGCCGGGATGGCGCGACGCGCAGACCGCAGGCCATGACGAATACGATCAGCCCCTGGAGGATGCCGAAGTGGAAAAAGGCGTGCTCATATCCCGATGAATTAATCATTTTGGAGATCGGCAGGACGGTGAGCGCGGCGCCGGCACCGAAGCCCGCCGCGGTCACGCCCGCCGCCAGGCCGCGGCGCCCAGGGAACCATTTCAGCGCGTTGCCGACGCAGGTCCCATAGACCGAGCCGGTGCCCATGCCGCCGATGGCCGCGGCGACGTACAGCATCGGGAGCGAGCTCGCAACGGAGTTCAAGACCCAGGCGAGCGCAATCAGCATCGCGCCACCCAGCACCACGACACGGGGTCCGAATCGGTCGACCAGATATCCTTCGACTGGAACCAGCCAGGTCTCAATCAGGACGAAGATCGTGAATGCGACCTGGATGGCGGACCGGCCCCAGTGGTACTTGGCGTCGATGGGGGCTACGAACAGCGTCCAGCCGTATTGCATATTGGCGACGGCGGCCATACAGACGACCCCGAGCGCCAACTGAATCCAGGGGTTTCCGAGAATAGAATGAGACTGCGGCTTCAATTTGGGCTCCCCCCGTTGTTCACCGGATTCAGACAGCTTCGCGAGTTGCTGAACATATGTGATATATCAGAGACAGGTCAATACCAGAAGTTCCATACAGGGGATATGAGCGAGGGATGTGAACCGTAGGGCGGACAAGAAGTCGATCGCATGCTGGCGCGTGCGGACCGGCGGAAGCGCTTGGGCTGGATCTAGCCTGGGATAGTGGGTATGGCGGTGTCCATGCCGGCAACCGCGTCCGCGCGTGCCTGCGCGCGCGCCGCCCAGATCCAAATGCAGCCGCCGATCACGACCGCAATGGGTACTATTTTGACGGCCTGGGCCAGGGAGAAATGATCGGACAATGCGCCGATGAGGGGGGGCGAGAGTGCGTCGCCGAGGAGATGAATGGCGAAGACCGCCAGGGCGATCGCCGTGGCCCGCTCGGTGGCAGCGACCAGATTGACGATGGCCGCGTTGATAGGACCGGTCGACAGGAACAGGCATAATTGCGCGGTCACCATGCACACCAGGTACATCGTGTGTGAATCCGTAGTCAGAGCCAGCCACACGAAGGGAGCCGAAACCAAGGTAGAGATCGCGGATAACCAAAGGTGGGCCTGACGTGAGTACTTGGCGCAATAGTCGCCCAGCCAACCGCCCACGAATGTGCCGATAAACCCCGTGATCACCACGATGGCCCCAAAGCTCACCGTGGCCTCGCTGCGCGGGATGCCGCGGGCCCGCTCGAGAAACGCCGGCATCCACACGGCAAGTCCGCCCACCGCAAATGTATATGCGGCATATCCCAGAACGGTGAGCACGTACGGCTTGTTCTGCGCGAGCCGCCCATAAGTCGCCGACGTGTCCTTGCTCATGCTTGCAAACAGGGATTTCGACGCCGGTGCGGCGGCAGGCGCTGCGCCCGCAGCGTCCGCGTGCTGGGCGCCTGCGTCCTGCACCCCGCGGGGCGGATCCCTCAGCAGCAAGCACAGTGCCGCCAGCAGCAAGCCGGGAACGCCGGCAACGAAGAATGCCATGCGCCAGCCATAGTGCTTGTCGACCAGTCCCCCGACCACATAGCCCAGTGCGGAACCCACCGGTATTGCACAGAAGAAAATGGCCATCACGCGGCCGCGCTGACGCACCGGAAAATAATCCGAGAGCAGGCTCGGTGCGATCGTGACATAGGCCGCTTCACCCACGCCCACGGAGGCGCGCGCCGCGAGCAGGGCGAGATAGCTTCCCGCAAACCCCGACAGGGCGGTGGCGAAGCTCCAGCAGGCCACGCCGAGGGCGATCAATCGAGGCCGCGAACGCCGATCGCCCAAGGCGCCGAATACCGGCGCCGTCAGCGTGTACACCACCAGAAAGCCGGACATGAGAGATCCCAAGTTCGCATCCGAGAGACCCAGATCCGAATGCTTCAGGCTTTCGATCAGGGCGGAAACGACGTAGCGATCCAAATAGCTGAACAGGTTGATGAACGAGAGTATCGCGAGACCGAAACTCGCCGAGCGCACCCAGGACTTTGATGTTTGATCCGTCACGTCCCGATATAGTAACAACGCGTTTTACGTTGCGCGCGTTATACAATTCGACGGCACGGCCTCCTGCCGCGGTTGTTATGCACTGCCATGGTGCGTAACGGAGAAGTATGTCGATCCATATTGCCCTGAATCACGTCACTCATTATCGCTACGACCGATTGGTGGGTTTGAGCCCGCAGGTGATCCGCCTTCGCCCCGCCCCTCACTGCCGCACTCGGATTCTGAGCTATTCGCTCCAAGTGCGGCCGACAGACCATTTCATCAATTGGCAGCAAGATCCTCAGGCAAACTACCTGGCGAGACTGGTATTCGCGGACCCGACCCGCGAGCTTCGAATCGAAGTCGATTTGGTCGCCGAGATGTCGGTCATCAACCCGTTCGACTTCTTTCTCACGCCGTACGCGGAAAAGTTTCCCTTCAAATACGACTCGAATGAGCGCCGGGAATTGGTGCCGTACCTGGTCAAGGCGCCGCCGACACCGCTCGTCGCAGGCTACCTTGCCGGCATCTCCCGTCAGCGCTGCCGCACCATCGATTTCGTCGTGGGTGTCAATCAGCGTCTCGCCCACGACATTCGCTATCTGATTCGCCTCGAACCCGGTGTGCAGTTGCCCGAGGAAACGCTGGCGAACCGCTCGGGATCGTGCCGGGATTCAGCCGCGTTGCTGGTGCAGTTGATGCGCCACATGGGTCTCGCAGCCCGGTTCGTTTCCGGCTATCTCATCCAACTGGTGCCCGACGTGAAGGCGCTCGACGGACCCGTCGGAGCCAAGGAGGACTTTACCGACCTGCATGCCTGGTGCGAGGTGTACCTGCCCGGCGCCGGTTGGATCGGACTCGATCCCACCTCGGGATTGCTGGCGGGCGAAGGTCATATTCCCCTGGCTTGCACGCCGGAGCCGTCCGCGGCCGCGCCCATCAGCGGAGCGGTCGATGAGTGCGAGACGTCCTTCGAACACCGCATGAGCGTGCAAAGAGTCTGGGAGGCGCCGCGCGTCACCAAGCCCTACAGCGATGCAGAGTGGTCGGCCATCGAAACTATGGGCCGCGCGGTCGACGCGGACCTCGAGGCACAGGATGTGCGGCTCACGATGGGCGGAGAGCCCACGTTCGTGTCGATCGATGATCCGGACGGCGCTGAATGGAACACCGCCGCGCTGGGTCCCAATAAGCGCCGGCTGGCCGCGGATCTATATCACCGCCTGAAGACTAGATACGCCCCGACGGGCCTCGCGCATTTTGGCCAAGGCAAGTGGTACCCGGGCGAGCAGCTGCCGCGCTGGTCATTGAACTGCTATTGGCGCAAGGACGGGGAGCCTTTGTGGGCGAACCCCCAATTGATTGCCGACGAGCGAACTCCGTACCCGGTGACCGAGGATACGGCGCGGCGCTTCCTCGTGCGCGTCGCGGAGGAATTGGGATTGGATCCGAAGTTCGTATTTCCGGCGTACGAAGACGCTTTCTACTATCTATGGCGAGAGCGCCGTTTGCCGGCGAATGTCGATCCGCTCGATTCGCGGCTCGAGGATCCGATGGAGCGTGCGCGTCTGGCGAAGATCTTCGAACAAGGCTTGGGCGAGGTCGTAGGCCACGTGCTGCCCATTGCACGCACGGCGGAGGGCGATCGATGGCAGAGCGGATCGTGGCTCCTGCGCAGCCAGCGCTGCTACCTGATTCCCGGCGATTCGCCCATCGGGTATCGATTGCCGCTCGATTCGCAGCCCTGGGTCGCCGAGGGTGACTATCCGTTCATTCATGCACCGGATCCGTCGCGGAGCTTTCCCGCTCTGCCGCCGCACGCCGACATTCGCCGGCAGTTCCGCGAACACGACGCTGCGCGCGTGCAAGCGGCGGTCGAGCCGCCGGCGACCGCGGACGAACTGCCCGCGTCCGCAGGCGAACGGCCGCCCGCGTCCTT
>Ga0137361_10001230_pt1 | contig 15611 bp, 15 predicted proteins | sample Mad1_80_16metaG_FD_104923 | JGI IMG/M metagenome (GOLD analysis project Ga0137361, IMG submission 104923) | Vadose zone soil microbial communities from Angelo Coast Range Reserve, California, USA - Mad1_80_16 metaG | ecosystem: Environmental > Terrestrial > Soil > Vadose zone | place: USA... | reverse complement strand
CAGTGCATCGTCGGGGTCGCGTCGGCCATTGCGCGCGCGTTAGCCATGTAAGCCAGCGAATTGGTAAACGCGAATGAGCTTCCCGTGCAGGTAATGGGTTGCAGGCGAACAAAGTTGAAGCTCAACGTGGGCGCTAGCTTGGAGCCCTTCGGTTCATTCATCGCCGTATTCACGGTAACAACAAGATCGTTCACCGCCTTATTGTATGTGTTTACGCTTTCGACCAGCTTGTTGTAGCGGTCTACGTCTTTTCTGCGGGCTGCTTCACTTTCCAAAAGTGCTTTTATCACCACATTCTGGCCTTCCAAAGCCACGTCCGCCAACAGCCCCTCCGCCTGCGCAACAGTCATCGCGTCTTGTAACTGCCGGAGGTTGTAAATCCCCGAGTATCTTTCTTCCCTCTCCGCTAATTCGGTGCTGCATTGGCTATCGGCTGTGCTCATTTGCCCGCGTCCGCCCTCCACTACGTACCAACGAATGAACTCAGCGAGCTTGTCCGGTTGTAGGGAAATCCTATGATATTTGTCCTTCCCGCCGATGAAATAATCCACGCCCTCTTCCTGCGTGCCATTCTTGTATTTTTTCATGCCCTCATCGTAGTCACTCTTGCTGATTTCTTCGGTTTTGTAAACGGCATCCAATCGAGTGGCCATCCGGTTAAATGCGACGCATGGCAGCGGCTCGTCAGGAACAAATGTCCTTTCCACAATAGTAGGCCGTCTCTTTTGTTGGCCCAGCATCGGACTGGACACAAGCAAGATCGCTACGGAGATTAGAATCGCTCTCATGCTCCGCCTCCTTGAACCTTAAGCACGCAATCATCCGCAAGACATTTACCGCTTACAAATTCAAATCTGTCGCGCAGTGAAGTCAAGCCATATCCTAGCCTGGCCTAAGCCCCTGCTTAACGCGTAAACCGGAAGCTAATCCACCGTCCAAAAAACTCCTTGATTCTCCATACATCATCTGGTACTCTACTTTCTAGGTAAGAGTGCGGATTCTTTCCGAACGCGACAGTTTCTCTGCCGCTTTTTTTTCGGGCACTCCAGATTCCGGTAAATTCCTTCCCTTCCACCCCGTTCGCAGTGTTTTCTGTCTCGCTGGCCCGAAGCACCGGTCCGGCTAAGTTATGTAGAATCAACACTTCTAAAATGCCAAAAAAACACGACCCTAACTATCTTTAGAATCAACACTTATAGAAGTGTTCATTCTAAAGGACTTTATCCCCCTTTAGAATGAACACTTATGAAAAAGGGGGGGAGGAGGTGCCAGTTATTGTTAACTAGAAATCCGCAGGGCACTCCCCGATAAACCGGTGAGCTGTGCCCCAGACACTCCCCTTCGCTGGATGAGCACCCGGAAACGTTCTCCCATGCCTTCGGGATGGATCAGCGTCTTGAGTTGCAGCCGCGCTTTGGTGCGCTCCGCCTCGGACTGTCCTTCGTCGTAAAGGTCGGCGAACTCATTTCCCTCCCCGAGCGCCAGCAGAAACGCCGTCTGCGAAGTGAAGCCTGCCGTTTCCAGGCCCGCTCGTTTTCCCCAGGATTCCAGTGCCGTGAAATTGACGTGTGCCGTCAAATCCTGCTCTCCGGGCAAGGCATAAAAATCCTCGCTCGCTCGGTGATTTTGATAAGCCAGAAGCGTGCCGCGCATATGGTGCTCGTCAAACAGGTCCGCCGCGGGATGGCCGTAGTCGATCGTGAGCACGTAGCCGCGCTTCAGTCGCCGGCCGATCTCACCGATCCAGTCGCACGCTTCCAGTCCCGCTTCCGCGTGCTGGCCCTCCTGCAAGGTAGCTCCTTGCGCCGCAAAATATTCGGAAATGGCGCAAGTCGAGAGCGGTCCCAAAACGTCTGTAAAGCGCCCGTCGCGGAAGCCAACGAGAATCTCTTTCATCGCGCCGCCATCCATCACCACCCGATGCACCGGCAGCGCATCGGCCAATTCATTGGAAAAGAAGCATCCATCATCGGTGTGCGCGGGAACTTCGGCCGCAGCCGTGAAATGTCCCGCAGCCGTGTGACGCTTGGCTTGAACTGTTGCCTGTTCGCGCCGCAAGGCGGAGCGCTCCACGGCCACGTAGCGGAGCACAGAATAAAAATCGGCTAGCTTCGCCTCGCAAAAATCGAGAACCTGGCCTGCGAACCGCCCCACTCCCGCGCCCCCCTCAACAAGGGCAAATTCCGCTGGACTACCGAGGCTTTGCCACATCTCGAAAAACTGTCGCGCAAGAAGACGCGCAAAAATGGGATGCACGTCCACGCTGGTGTAGTAATCAACGAATCGCTGCGACTCTGCTTTGCTGTAATAGCCGTGCGCCGGATGGTACAGGCACTCGCGCATGTAATCCGCGAATGTCAGCGGGCCGAAGCGCCGAATGCGCTCTGCAAGCAATTCCGCGAGCGGCGTCACGCGCCCTTGGCTCCCGCAGAATCTGCAGCGGGTTCGGCCTGGATTTTTCGCCAGGCTCGCTCAAACACTCCTTGCGCCGCTTCGTCGAAAAGTACGAAGTAAACTGTTTCGAGGGAAGTTTCGCCCCGCAGGTGTTGTGCCGCTTCGCGAAGCATGATTTCCGCGCAGTCTTTCAATGGAAATCCCGCGATGCCGGTACCGACTGCCGGAAAAGCGATCGTCTTCAAGCCTCGCTCATTGGCGATTTTCAGGGAATGCGCTGTCGAACGCCGCAGCGCGTCTGCGTTCGTCTTGCCGCCGAGTTGCATGCTGGCCGCGTGAATCACGAATCGCGTCTTCAGTTTTCCTCCCGTGGTGATCGCCGCGTAGCCCACCGGAATGCTGCCGATCGCTTCGCACTCGCGCTGGATTTCTTCTCCGCCTTTGCGGCGAATGGCTCCCGCGACGCCCGCGCCTAGGATCAAGTCGTTGTTCGCCGCGTTGACGACGGCGTCCGTAGCCATTTCCGTCAGGTCGCCCTGCTGAATGACGACTCTTTCTGCGAGTGGTTTCATCGTGGAATCAGTCCATTCTCTCCGGCCCTCACGCTTTTTTTTCTGCCGCTTTTTGTTTCGGGTAATCGTAAACGCCGCGCCCACTCTTCCGGCCCAGCCGTCCTTCTTGAACGTATCGCCGCAGCAAGGAATTCGGCCGGTACTTTTCGCCCAGCGTTTGATGCAGATATTCCAGAATCTTGAGCCGCACGTCGAGCCCCACAAGATCAACCAACTCGAATGGGCCCATGGGGTGATTGAGGCCAAGTTTCAGCGCTTTATCAATGTCTTCCGGCGTGGCGATTCCCGCTTCGAGCATGTTGAATGCTTCGTTGCCGATCAGCGCGTTCACGCGCGTGGTGATAAATCCGGGAGCCTCGTTAACGATCACCACTTCTTTCCCCATGCGAACCGCGACTTCTCGGCACGTGGCCACCGTTTCATCCGAAGTATGCGGCGTGCGGACCAGTTCGATGAGTTTCATTTTCGGCACGGGATTGAAAAAATGCATGCCTATGCAGCGATCCCGCGAAACGGTGACGTCGGTGAAATCCGTGATCGAAAGCGAGGAAGTGTTGCTCGCAAAAATCGCGCCGGTCTTTGCGAATTTGTCGAAGATGGTGAAGAGTTCCAGTTTCATCTCCAGCTCTTCCGGAACCGCTTCGATGATCAAGTCCGCGTCGCGGATGGCATCTTCCACGTTCCCCGCGGTGGAAATCAGCGAAAGCGCTTTATCCCTGACGCCGCCTTCGACCTTGCCTCGTACAACTCCTTCTTCGAAGGATTGCCGAATCCACGCGACACCCTGTTCGAGCACATGGCGCGAAACGTCTTCGAGGACCGTGTTATAGCCGCCGAACGCAGCCGCGTAAGCAATTCCCCGCCCCATCGTGCCCGCGCCAATCACGGCGATCGTCTTCACATGCATCCGGCGCTCTCCGATCGGAGAATCATCGCTGCAAGAACTCTTGCTAGGCTGGTTCATCAGAATTAGTATCTCGGAACTTTGGGATCGATCTCCACGGACCAGCGTTCGATTCCGCCGGACAGAGATTTTGCCTTTTCGACGCCTTGAAACCGCAGCCACGCCGCTGCATCCAGACTGCGCATGCCATGATGGCAATAGCAAATCACTTCGTCCACATCCGGAAGCGTCGGCAGGCTCGCCGCCAGCGAACCGAGCGGCACAAGTTTCGCGCCCTCGATCCGGCAAAGCTGGTGCTCCCAGGGTTCGCGAACATCAAGGAGAAACAATTTTTCTCCACGGTCCAGCCGCGCCCTTACGTCGGCTGGCGCGATTTCCAATTCATCCATCTATTTTCCCTTCCAGATCGGTGGGCGCTTTTTCATTAAAGCAAGAGTTTCTTCGCGTGCGTCTTGCGTCTTCATCAGCTTCGTCAAGTATACGCGTCGTGGAGTTGGAAACGGGAATGCTACTGGCCCTGAAACTTCGGCGGCCGCTTTTCGAAGAACGCGCGGATTCCTTCGTTGCAATCTTCCGACAAAAAACAACGCATCTGTTCCTGCACTTCATTGTCGAGGGCTTGGGACAGCTCGCTTTCTCCGCTGGCAAAGAGAGCTCTCTTCACCGCGCGGATAGCGAGCGCAGGACCACCGGCGATCTTTTGTGCAAGCGCCTTCACTTCCGCTTCGAGCCGCGCGCCAGGGACGACCTGGTTGACCAAGCCGATCGCGAGCGCGCTTTTCGCATCAATGATGTCGCCGGTGTAGAAGAGTTCCGCGGCTTTCGCGCGCCCCACCAGCTGCGGCAGGAAATACGTTCCGCCATAATCCGGAAATAATCCAACCCTCGAAAAAGTCTGCCCGAAGGTGGCTTCTTCCGCCGCGATTCGCATGTCCGCAGCCAACGCAATGTTCAGTCCTGCGCCCGCCGCGGCGCCGTTCACGGCCGCGATCACCGGCTGAGGCATGGTGCGCATCTTGAGGACCATCTGCATGCCGGCGCGCAGCAGCGGCTCCACTTCTTTGATCGTGCCGCTCTGGCGGCTCTTTCCTAGCGCGCCGAGGTCTCCTCCGGCGCAGAAGGCACGTCCCGCGCCCGTGATGACCACTACTCCAACACTCTGATCCTGCGCGATGCGGCCGAGCGCGTCATTGAGGGCCATCGCCAGTTCGTTGTTCAGCGCATTCAACCGCTCCGGGCGGTTCAATACCAGAGTGGCGATGCCATCGTGCTTTCCTTCCAGAATGACCGGTGCTTGCGCGGGTTGTGGAGTGTTGCTCACGGCGAACTCCGTTCAGTGGCTTCGCGTCTCGTGCTCTTTCGCAATGCGGGCCACGAGTTGCGCCAGCTTTCTAAAATGCCTCAGCTTCTCGCTCCTGCCCGCGGTATTCGCGCCGCTGGTGGAAGGCAGCACGTACACGCGCGCGCCGTAGAGCGCTTCTTTTTGAATGCCGTACTTGCATTTTCGCTGCGAAAACTGTTCGTAAGTAAGTTTTCCGTTAAAGGCTACTACGTGAGGAGCAAATTCCTCGAGCTTCTGCGACAGGACGATGCGGCCTTCGGCGTAGTCTTCGCGCTTCAGTTCCTCGATCCCTTTCGTGGGGCGCTTCACCAGGTCGGTAAGTCCCACGCCAAATTCGATCACCCGCTTGTCGTCGTGATAGTCGAAGGGCTCGGGCACAACTCCGCTCTCATAAATCATGGGCCAGAATTCATTTCCCCGCCCGGCATAGTAATGTCCAACGCGGACCGAGGACTCGCTCGGATTACAACCGACGATCACAAGCTTCATGCCTTTGCGGAGGTGGTCTGGGAGTGTTCGCATTGCGCCAGCTTTCTTTGGCTTTTGATTTTACTACTTACTCTTGAACTGGCTAGCGCGCTTTTCGCAATAGGCGGCCAGAGCGTCATGGGCATCCTTGCGGGGCACCGGAAGCATAAGGGCGGGCTCACAAGCATTCTAAGTAATTCACAACAAATAACTTGTGTGCGGTTTTGCATCGGCACGTGATGCCGTGCTATTTCCGCCATGTCATTTTCACTTTGTGCCAGGCCGTAACTTTGCGCGATTTCCTGAATCTCATTGATAGCAGCATCATCAAAAGAGGAGGACGGAGAAGTGTTCGATGCTCTGTGCTACCTTTGTAACTTCGAAAGCGATGACGTGGCCGCCAATCGGCGCGTTTAAACCATTGAGCACACCGAATCCCCACCGCCTGCCTTCCGCCGTCGCGCGCGACGACGAACATCTGCTTGTGGCCGCCGCCAAGCGCGGCGACGCGCAAGCATTCGAAGAACTCGTGAATCGCTACGAAGCAAAAATCTTTCGCTTGACCATGAATATCACTCGCAACCGCGAGGATGCCGAAGACGCGATGCAAGACGCCTTTCTCAAATCTTATTCCCACTTGAAGGATTTTCAGGAAGATTCGCGCTTCTACACCTGGCTCGTCCGCATTGCCGCGAACGAAGCGCTGATGCGGCTCCGCAAACGGCGCCCGAATCAGTTCTCTCTCGACGAACCGGTCGAAGGCGAGGAAGACCTGATGCCCCGCGAAGTTGAGGACTGGGGGCCCAGCCCGGAGCAGCGGTTTGCGCAGACGGAAATGCACGAAATCCTTTCCGAGGTCATAGACAAGCTCGAGCCGGATTTTCGTGTTGTGTTCGTGCTGCGCGACGTCGAAGAACTTTCCACCGAAGAGACTGCCAAAGTTCTAGGTATTTCGATTCCTGCGGTAAAATCCCGGCTGTTGCGGGCTCGGCTCAAACTACGCCAGAAGCTGAATCGCTATTTTCGGCAGGGTGGCATAAATTGAATTGCCAGGGCGTCATTCTCGAAATTTCGAATTATATCGACGGCGATCTCGATCTAGCCGTAAAGCAGGAACTCGAACGCCATCTGGAGTGCTGCGAGGAGTGCAAGATGGTGGTCGACCAGACCAAGCTGACCGTGAATGTTTTCTGCGGTTCGAGAGCGGTTGAACTACCGAACGAATTGAAGGCGCGTTTGCATGACGCCTTGCGGCGCAAGCTCAAGCAAAAAGATAAATAGACTGCCCGCCTAGCCTTTCGCGCCATCGCTCCACAGCGGCAATTCCCTGCCAAGCTTTTTTTCTCGTGCTATCGCATAGACCTTCATGGCCACGGCAAGATCCCAGGACGCGATGCCATTCGACTTAAAAAGAGTGACCTCCGAATCGCTGGTTCTGCCGCTGGCTTTTCCCGCGACAATTTCGGAAAGTTTCTTGACCCCGGTCCAGCAAATCTCATCGCCATGAAAAGCAATAATCAGATCGCCGGCTTCCTGCCGCGACTGTTCCACGGAATCCACGACAATGATGTCGGCGCTCGCCACTGCCTCGTCGTCCAGTTCGCGCTTGTGTGCGTGATTGGCTCCGATGGCGTTGATGTGCGCTCCGGGCGCCAGATCCGCCCCATTGACAACTGGCAGTGAGGCTGTGGTGGCGGTGGAGACAATGTCCGCGCCGCGCACCGCCTCCGCCGCCGACGTGCATGCTTGGACAGGAATGCGCAACCGTGCAGACATCTCCGCGCAGAACTTTTCACGCTTCCCCGCATCGCGCCCATAGGCACGCGCGGATTCCAGCTTTCGAACGGCCGCAACCGCTTCGAGCTGCGTTTTCGCCTGGCCGCCGGTGCCGATGATCGCCGCCACGCGTGAATCTTTGCGCGCCAAATATTTTGTGGCTACTCCCGAGGCTGCGCCCGTCCGCTGTTGACCCATGTAGTCCGCTTCGATGAGCGCGAGCAAGTCTCCCGTGGCCATCTCGTAGAGAGGAACAAGAAACCGAAGCTTGCCGCGCACGTAGGTGTATTGCTTCATGGCCACAAAGCCCATCGAGAAATCCGCCGCGGCCATGTAGTGAAAAAATCCTCCGCCGGGCAATTCGAATCGCCTGCGCGGGTGCACGACCACTTCTCCCGTGGCTTGCTTGCGGGAGATCTCTTCCACGGCTTCCACCGCCATGGGCATGGTTAACACCGCCCGCACTTCGGCTTCGCTGATGTGCAGCGTCATCGTCTCGCTCTCTGTCTAGGCGCTTGAATCTTGAAACTGCATCTCACTTCCGTGCGCGTTTGGCGGGTTTCGTTGGAGCCCGTTTCCCTGCAGCCTCGCCCGGTTGCCGCACGCGCCGGACAACGGTCTGCATCAGCCGGTAGACACGTTCGTCTTTGTTTCCGCCAATCACATTGAAATGAAATTGGGGCTCGCCCTTAGGGCCTTTGCCAATGCGCACGGGCATCTCCCCGCACAGATCGTTTTCGATGAACGCCGTCTCATACCGGCTTTTTTTTACGTACCAGGTGTACACGCGAAGGGACGTAAAGTCGCAGACCTGGCCTTCCGGCCCGCGCCCTGCAGCGACAAGATACTGTGGTTTGTCGCCCGACGGGTCGCTCACGCGATTCAGTTCAAACCATGCCACCGGGCGCAGATTTGCCGATGCCGCGCCTTCGCGAACGGGATCCGGCAGATCCAATTCGACGAACCGGGCGACGACCCAGCCGGCGATGGGAACGGTTTGATCTCCGGGTTGCGTGGTGTTTGTGGATTCGGCGCCTCGAGCCGAAGGTTCCCCCGGAGGCCGCGTAGCGACGCCGCGGACCAGAAACCAGTCCTCTTTTTTCGTTTCCTGCGGATCATTCGAAACGTCTTTTTCATCCGCGACTTGCACCCAATCGGCTACGGCGCGCCCCATAACCTCCACGGGAACGTTTCGCCCGAACTGGTAGAGCCGCGCCTCTGTCCGTCCAGGCAACACCTTCAAATTGGTTGAGACTTTGGTTCGCCCGCGCGCCTGCACCGGCATTCCGCGTGTTTGCTCCACCAGCTTGATGCTGCGCTGCCACAGGGCGGGTTCCATCAACTGCTTGCTCTCCACCCAGCCGACTGTACCGGCGTTCGTCCGCACCTTTATGTAGTCATTGCGCCTGCCGACGACATCCACGCGCTCGCCGTAATGCAACATTCCTACTTGCTCGCGGACCTGCGCGATACCGCTCAAAAGAGGAGCGACTTTCTCGCTGACAAAGGCTTCGCCCAGCGTTTCATGCTTGGGACGCAACATCCAGGCGACCAGAGTCACCAGGGCGAGCAACGGCACGGCAATCAGGAGTTTCCTTTTCATGCATGGCCTTCGAACGTGGCGCCCTCGTCGTTGAGAAAGCAGATTCCTCGGGCAACCCCACCCTCGGAATGACAAGTTGATTAGTATTTCAGCAGCCTGTTTAAGATTGTACCTGAAACGCCGCGGACACCGCCGTCGCACGTGGGCGGTTTGTTATCTGCTAAAATCCCCAAGCGTTCGAAGCAAACTCTTGCAACGAATCGCGGAGGAAACTTCATGAAGTCTCTCAATTCCCTTCAGCCGGCGGGGCTGCTCGTTCTCCGCCTGTCTCTCGCGTTGATTTTCTTTTCCCATGGCTATCCAAAGCTGGCACACCCCGCGGCGGCGATGCAGGACTTCTTTGTGCAGCACGGTTTGCCTGGATATTTCGTGTACATTTCCGGCGTGATGGAAGTGTTTGGCGCCATTCTCCTGGTCTTGGGAGTGTTTACGCGAGTGGCGGCGCTGCTGCTGGCCATCGAAATGGGCGTGGCGATTTGGAAGGTCCACAGCGGCGGGGGCTACCTGGCAGTCCACAACTACGAATTCCCGCTCGCTATGCTGGCCGGAAGCTTTGCGCTCGCCACTGTCGGCGCAGGACGATTGTCTCTCGACCATCCACTCTTCGAGGGCGGGGGCAGATCGCGCTCCCCGAAATAATCAAAACTAGCCAAGCAGAGCGCTTCCCAGCGAATCATTCGCCGGGTCACTGGTTCGCGGTTCTTTCGAGATGAGTTCGCTTAATCTTCGTCCCCGCCACGGTAGACGGCTCCCTCGTCGTATCGTACTATTCCGGTCCCCGCACCAATTCCGACTCGGCTGGAGGATGGCAATGAAACAGTTGGTCCCGATTCCTTGTGGGTGTGCAGAACACCTGAAAAGCGCGGAAGAGACTGGCATCGGTTATCAGGTTGTTTCCGTGCAACTCAAGGATGAAAAAATTTTCGAGCAAGTGGTCATAAGCGAGGGCTGCATCATCGAGGTTCGTGGGTATAAGGAAATTCCATTTTCGCCCGATGAAGTTGTATCAGTGAACCTTACACACCAGCACTGGAATTTCAGAGACCAGTCGGACACGCGCGCCAAGAGCAGAGCTGCAACCGCTTGAGCCGCGAAGATTCCGTTGCGACAGCCCTTCTGGAAGTTCTAAGAAGCCGTGGCCGCCGAGGCCGGTATTACCCCAGCCGGAGCTACCGGGAGCACGATCCGAAGAATGATGTAAGCAAGTCCACCAGTCCCGGCGAAGAACACGTGCAGGCACTCTGAGCTTCGGGCGTATAATGCCGGCAAGTGCACCGGCTGGACAATTGGCGCGTATTTCTCGCCCTAGCCATTTTTCTAATCGCTGGGGGTGTGCTTCGCTCGGCTTGGGCTACTCGGCGGGATGGCTTCACGGTCGATGAGCCATGGCACATCACCGCCGGCGTCGCCTACCTTCGGACGGGCGAATACTACCTCAATCCTGAACATCCACCGTTGGCTAAACTAATTGCGGGGTTAGCCGCGCCGCGAAGCATTTTTTACTTTTCCGAGCCTGGCCCCTTGCATGACAAGACGGATGAGCGCAAGTTCGTCGAGGACGTTGTGTATGGCAGAAATGACGCCGACCTTGTACAGACGCGAGTTCGCAGGGCGATGTACCTTTTCAACGGTTTGCTGCTGTTGCTCTTTGCACTGGTAACTTTCCGCGTCTTCGGAGGAACGGTTGCCCTAGGATCTCTGCTATTTGCGCTAATCGACCCGACGGTGGCCGCCCACTGGCCAGTGGTGATGACCGATCTGCCCGTGGGGCTCCTGTCCGTGACTAGTGTCCTTGTTTGTATCCGTACGCTTCGCAACTGGTCGGTCCCAAATCTCTGTCTACTCGCCGTCACGCTTGGGATGACGCTCTCGGTCAAACATTCTGGATTGATTGCGTTCGGCTTTATAGGATTGCTCGGCTTAGCCACTCTCCTATGGCAGTTCCGGAACTCTAAGCTCACGGCACTTCGCAGATCTGCGATTTTCTTAGTCGTGCTTGCCGGGGCAGTGGCTTTTCTTTGGGGGACGTACCGCTTCCGCTACTACGAGGGCAACCAGGCGCAGGAGAAATTCAATCGCCCGCTCGTTTCAAAAATTGATGATGTCCGCTCTCCAATTTGGCGGGCCGCTCTGACCGGCCTGGTAAAGGGGAAAGTTCTGCCGCGCTCATACATCTGGGGCCTTGCCGACATTGTCCGCACCGGCCTGGAAGGGCGTGCGTACTCTACTTATGCCTTTGGCCGCCTGACCTTCATGCAGCCGCGCCCGCTAATTTTTCCAGGCTACATTGCGGTTAGGCTGCCCATCGCCCTGGCATTCTTGTCCTATTTCGGTTGCGTGATAGTGCTCAAGCGAAGCACATCAAAGCGAGACAAACTTGCTGTGGCTGCTCTCTTGTCCCTTGGCGTCGCGATTCTCGTCATTTTGGCGCGATCGGGCGCCGACTATGCCGGCGTAAGGCACACACTAACGATTTATTTTGTAATGGCAATCTTGGCCGGGTTTGCGACCCAGTGCCTGATGCGGCTGCGTTCAAAAGTGATTGGCACTGGCGTCCTGGGAATCGCTCTGCTCACTTGCTTACCGGCCTTAGCCGTTGAAAGGCCATGGGAATACCACAACATCTTCGTCGGCGGAACCAGCCAGGCCTATCGCTACTTTCGCAACGATGGGATTGATCTCGGCCAGTGCGACAAGGAAATTGCCGAATACTGCCGCCGGAAACTTGAGCCGGTTGGAGAAGTGCCCTATCTGATCTATTACCCTTCTTTCATTAAGCCCGATCTGATCGGCTATCGGCATCTAAAGGTCAGGCCATTGATTGACCGCGATGGAGAATCTCTGCCTCCTGCCACTGTTTCCGGTACGTTCATTGTGCTTGCAACCGCTGTCGCTCCAGCAATATGGACAGACCTCAAAGCCTTGCGAGAGACGCCGCCCATAGATCGCATGGGAAACATTCTCGTATATCGCGGCACCTACTATTTGCCTAATGGTCGGGCTGACGCGCTCTTTGACAGGGCGCAAAGGTTGCTGGAGGATCCCAAACCAGATTTGGCGAAAACCGAAAGTCTCTTGAAAGAAGGCCTGGCCCTCCGTCCCACTGACTTTGGCGGGTGGATGATGATGGGAAACCTGAATCTCCTGCGCGGCGATCGCGAACAGGCTGTGGCTGCTTATCGGAAGGCAAAGGACGTGACTCCGCCGAGTCCTATTCAGCAGTTATTCGCAGACCAGATCCGCCTCGTCTCGACTCAGCCCCTCAACTCCATCGCACCGATGCGCGATCCAAGCATCGAATAGGGCACGTCGTATTGTCCGAAAGAACGCCTAAGCGTCAAATGGGCAGGTTAACGAACTGGACGGGCGGACCGCTTAACGCAGTCTACGAAGCCGTGGCCGCTGAGGTTGGGATCACGCCAGCTGGTGCAACGGGCAAGACGATCCAGAGAATGATGTAAGCGAGAAAGCCGGTTCCAGCGAAGAACACGGCGAGAAACCAAATCACGCGGACGATCGTGGGATCAAGGTCAAAATAATCGGCGAGGCCGGCGCACACACCCGCAATCTTTTTGTCGGTGCTGGAGCGCATCAGTTTCTTCTTGCCGCCCGTTTGCGGCGAGAAGCCGGGCGGAGGAGTTTCCGGCTGCTTGGCGCCGCAGTTGTAGCAAAACCTGGAACCAACGGCGATGTCTTTTTGGCAGTTCACGCAAGTCATGGGGTCACCTCCACAGAGCAATTTTATCTGGCGTCCCTAATTATAATTATATATACGCAAATGAAGTCGAAAAAGTTGCCTCACGAAATAGTGTAAGGCCAGTCAGCTCAATATTCCAGAAGCTGCTTCACCGCCGCTGTAATGTGATTGGTCTGGGGCAGGATCACGTCCTCCAGCTTGGGCTGATAGGCGCAGAAGGTGTCCATGGCGGCGACGCGGCGGACCGGGGCGTCTAGTTCCTCGAAAAGTTCGTCGGCAATGCGCGCGGCGATTTCCGCGCCATAGCCCCAGCTCAGCATGTCTTCGTAGGCTACGATGACGCGGTGGGTCTTTCGAACGGTCGCTGCAATGGCCTGCCAGTCGTAGGGCGAAAGCGAGCGCAAGTCAATGATTTCCACGGAAATGCCTTCGCGCTCCAGTTGTGCCGCCGCGACTTCCGTTCGATGCACCAACGCGCCATACGTGATGATGCTGAGGTCGCTGCCCTCTTTCACCGTGCGGGCTTTGCCGAACGGAATCGTAAAATCGGGCCCGGGATTTTCCGAGCGATTGTAGGGCTGGCGGTAAAGATGCTTGTGTTCGAGGAACATCACCGGATCGTCGCAGCGGATGGCGGTGCGCAAGAGGCCGGCGACATCCAGCGCCGTCGAAGGCATCACCACTCGCAGCCCGGGGCAGTGCGCGAAAATCGATTCGCCGCTCTGGCTGTGATAGATTCCGCCCCCGGTAAGGTATCCGCCGATCGGCACGCGAAGGACTACGGGAGCCTTGAACGCTCCGTTTGAACGCCAGCGCATCACGCACAACTCATCGCGAATCTGCATCATCGCCGGCCAGATATAATCGAAGAACTGGATTTCCGCGACAGGCTTCAATCCGCGAGTGGCCATCCCCAGCGCGCGCCCCACGATGCTGGCTTCTGCGAGCGGGGTATTGAAGACGCGGTCGTGGCCGTACTTGCGTTGCAATCCGGCGGTGGCTTTGAAAACGCCGCCCTTCCCTTTCACCTGCTTGAGGCTTTCTTCGCGGCTGGCGTCGGCGACGTCCTCGCCGAAAACGGTGATGCGCTCGTCGCGCGCCATTTCGTCGGCCAGAGTCAGAGCCACCATTTCCACCATGGTCTTCGGCGCACCATGCAATTTTGGTTCGGCTTCGAACGCCGCCGAGGCCGGATCGATGGACGGCGAATAGACGTTCATTCGAATCGAATCAGTGGACGGCTCTTCGGCAGCCAGCGCCTGGTCAGCGGCTTCCCGCACTTCATTGTCTATTTCCGCTTCGAGGTTTTCGATCTGCTTCTGATCCAGAATGCCTTCTCGCACTAGAAATAACGCAAACTTTGAAATCGGATCGCGGCGCGCCTCCTCTTCGCGTTCCTCAGCGGACTTATAAAGTTTTTCGTCATCGGAAAGCGAATGGGAATACGGACGCGTCACGTGCGCATGGATCAGCGCGGGACCGCGACGCTCGCGGCAATACTGCACCGCTTCCTTGCACACGGAGTAGCTTTCGACCGGATCGGTGCCGTCGCACTCGGCCACGTGAAGGCCGGGGAATCCGCGCACGAGTTTCGAAATGCTCCCGCCGGCCGTCTGCACTTCGACCGGCACGGAAATAGCGTAACCGTTGTCTTCCACCAGGTACAGCAGAGGAAGTTTCTTGCCGCAAGCCACGTTCAAGGATTCCCAGAATTCGCCTTCGCTGGTCGCTCCGTCTCCGCCCGAAACGTAGACGATTTCGTCGCGATCGTGATGGACGTGTTCGCCAAGCGGCGCGCTCTTCGCTTGCGCCAGCGCCTTGGGACGTCCTTCGTAATAAAGCGTCGCTTCCGCCGCACCCACCGCCTGTACGAATTGCGTGCCGGTACACGAAGACTTGCTCACGATGTTCAACTTGGGCTGTCCCCAGTGCGAGGGCATCTGGCGGCCTCCGGAGCTGGGATCGTCCTTCGCCCCCGCAGCCGCGAGAAGAGTTTCCAGCGGCGTTACGCCGAGCATGAGGCAGAGCGCGCGGTCGCGGTAGTACGGATAAATCCAGTCAATCCCCGGCCGCAGGAAGAGTCCCATGGCGGCACAAACGGCTTCGTGCCCCGCGCTGGAAATCTGGAAGTAGATCTTGTTTTGGCGTTTCAGCTGAATCTCGCGGTCGTCGAGCCTGCGCGAGAGGAACATCGTGCGGTAAATCCGAACCAGCGTATCGGGATCGAGGCCCTGAAGCTTGGGGGCGTCAAGCTTTGCCACTCTGACGCGCGTTTGTAACGCCATTCGTTCTGCCCTCGAGTTGAAGTTTGGAATTGCGCCTCCGCGGGATTCAATTATACCGGAATTCCATCAGCGTCAGTCCAAATTGGTGCTGGGGGCCAAATCTGATGCTCGGAATTTTGAGGCCAATTTGGCCTTGAATTCACAAATCAAGAAAACCATGCCTCGCTCAAATTACGCGAGAGTTTCGAATTGCTGGTCCGTCGATTCGAATTCCGGATCGCTCTGATAGACAACTCTCGGTGAAGCGCTCTTGAAGGGCTCTTCGGACGGAATGCGGTCCAGCCAGCGCTGCTCGGAAAGCTTTTCGTGCGAAGAAAAATACAGCCTCACGAGCAAGGCGACCTTGCCGTCGGCGCTTGACGATGATTTCTCTGCTGCAGGCTCGCTCGCTTTGGCGGCGGATTTTGCTTTGGAACTTGCCGCCTTTTTTCCTGCAGATTTCGCGGGCGGGGCGGGCTTCTCTACCGGCTCGGACCTCGAAACCGACTCCCCCGCTTCGCTCTCCGGACGATCAAGTTTGTAGAGTAGCCGCTTATCCAGACGAAACGCCTGCTTCCAGCCGTCGAGCTT
>Ga0137361_10001220_pt1 | contig 15650 bp, 13 predicted proteins | sample Mad1_80_16metaG_FD_104923 | JGI IMG/M metagenome (GOLD analysis project Ga0137361, IMG submission 104923) | Vadose zone soil microbial communities from Angelo Coast Range Reserve, California, USA - Mad1_80_16 metaG | ecosystem: Environmental > Terrestrial > Soil > Vadose zone | place: USA... | reverse complement strand
TAGGTTTGGTTGGGGTTACGCTGTTGTTTGCCGGTCCGGCGCTCGCGGCTGATTTGCCTGTGAAGGCGCCCAGGGCTGCGACTTTGATGCCTGTCCTCAGTTGGAGTGGCTGGTATGTCGGAGCCAACGCTGGTTGGGTCGGTTCGGCGAACGACACGGTCACGAACACCGGAACCGATACCGACAGCGGCGGGCTTGGCACCGGGCTCGCTAACGGCGCTCTACCCACATCGATCAATGTCAAGTACGATGGTTTTATAGGGGGCGGTCAAATCGGCTACAACTGGCAGGCCGGCAATTGGGTCTTCGGTCTCGAAGCGGATATTGATGGGGCCAGTGCCAAAGGCAGCACCACCCGGATCTTCCCCGGCGGTGCTTTTGTACCAAACACGTCGACATATAGCCGTGAACTTGACTGGCTCGCTACGGTCCGTGGTCGCCTCGGCATGACCGTAACGCCATCGTTCCTGATCTATGGAACTGGCGGTCTTGCAATCGGGCAAACAAAGATTGGCAGCACCGAAGACTGCCCGCTCGCGAACCCGCCCTGCGCCAGCGAGCCCTCTATGAACACGAAATCCACGCACACTTCGGCCGGCTGGACGGTCGGCGCGGGTGCCGAGTGGATGTTCGCTCCGAACTGGAGCCTGAAGGCCGAATACCTCTACGTCGACCTTGGCAGCCACAGCAATACGATCGTTTACACATACGGTCCGTTCACCAGCTCCATGACAAGTACGGCCCGTGATACCATGAATATCGTGCGCGGCGGCATCAACTTCCACTTCTGAGACCGTCGCTGTTGGAGAGCTTCGTGCGGCGCGGCCCCGAGGAATTCCCTCGGGGCCGCAGGCATTGAGGGCCCCTGCGGCCGAACTTTAGCGTTTAGTTTCAGATTCAGCTTCCGCAATCAATGAACGGGCATTCGCCCGGTGCTTTCGTTTTGAATTGCGCCTCACTCGCCCAGCCCCTCCATATACCGCAGCACCTGCGTGTGATTCGCCTTCTCATCCAGCGCGTGCGCCGCGTTCTCCCAGAGCTGGACACATAGATCCGCCATCGGCGTCGCAATCCCGAGCGCGTGGGCCATGTCGTCGGCAGTGCGCACGTCCTTGGCCATCAGGCGCAGCGGGAAGCCGTCGGCGAAAGTTTCGGAAATGATGAACTGCTTGAGCTTGCCCTCGGTGGTGTTGTTCTTCCCCGATGAAGCATTGAGAATGTCGGCCATCAGCGCCGGATCGAGCCCGAACTTGCGGCCGATCAGCACGGCCTCGACCACAGCGATCAGGCCGGCCGACGAGACGTAGTTGTTGAGCGCCTTCATGGCGTGGCCGGAGCCGAGCGCGCCGGTGCGGAAGATCGAAGTCCCCATGGCGCCGAGCAGCGCCGCGATGCGGTCGACGGTGGCATCGTCGCCGCCCACCATGATGGCAAGCGTGCCGTCGGCGGCGCGCCTGACGCCGCCCGACACCGGCGCATCGACGAACGCGTGTCCGGCCGCGATGAGCTCCGCGCCGAGCGCACGGGTGCCGATCGGATCGGACGAGCTCATGTCGACCACGATGGCGGCGGGCTTAAGGTGTCCCCGCAGCCCGTTCACGGCCTCGCGCACGATCCTGCCGTTCGGCAACAGCGTCATGATCACGGCGGCCGAGGCCACCGCAGCCGCCACATCGGCGGCGCTCCGCCCGCCGGCCGCGGCGAAATTCTCCCGCGCCGTCTCCGACACATCAAAGCCCGTCACCGTAAAGCCCGCCTTGATGAGGCGCAGACCCATGGGCACGCCCATATTGCCGAGGCCGATGACCGCGACGGCAGCCTGCGGAACGATGGCGGAATGGGCGGTCATGGGGCGGTCCTTTGCCATTGGGGACGTGATAATTGTCGGATTCAACTGAGTGTTCATAAGCATGAGCAAGCGGCCATCCTTCGAGACGCGCGCATCCTTCGACAAGCGCTCAGGAGCGCGCTCCTCAGGATGAGGTCGGTGTTTGTTGGATGCCGATCAATACAACTCAGACCTCATCCTGAGGAGGCCGCCTTCTTGGGCGGCCGTCTCGAAGGATGGCCACAAGCTCGGCACGTGCCACATCCTCTCTCTATCCATGGTCTTTGCGCTTGGGAGATCGATTCCGCCGCTTTGCCAGTTCGGGCAAGCGGTCCCATTCTCCCCTAATCATCGCTTCCTTCTTGGCACGCGACCATCCCTTAATTTGACGTTCTGCCGAAACCGCATCGGTAATGGTTTCGAAATGCTGCGCGTAAACCATGGTGACCGGACGTCGCGTTGCGGTGTAGCCGGCATGAAGGCCGGCGTTATGCTCAGCGAGCCGTTCTTCGAGAGTTTTTCGCGTAGTGCCCACGTAGTAACTACCGTCGGCGCAGCGCAAAATGTACAGATACGCGCCAGAACTCATCTACTTCCCCGCAACGCATAATTACAGCTCGCGAATAGATTGGTGCACCCCAAATGCCGTTCCGGTGGGTGGGCGTAGAGGTGTACGTCTTGTGCGGTGGCCATCCTTCGAGACGGCCGCCCAAGAGGGCGGCCTCCTCAGGATGAGGTTTGAAATGGTGGCTGGCCTACCGCACCGCCGTGGCAAGCTCCAGCACCGCGGCTGCGGTTTCCTTCGGGGCTTCCTGCGGCACGTCGTGGCCGATCACCGGGATGAGCCGGTACTGGTAAGGTCCGGTGAAGAAGCGCGCTTGCGCGGCCGAATTGCGGCCCGCCCCGATGCCGTCGCCTTCGCCCTGCAGCACGATGGTCGGCACCGCGATGGGCGGCCGCTCGGCAAGCTGGCGCTCCAGTACGTCGTAGGCCGGATCGCCCGGCACATAACCGAAGCGGTGGCGGTAGGAGTGAATGACGACGTCGACGAAATCCGGGTTGTCGAACGACTCCGCCGTGCGGGCATAGGTTAAGTCGTCGAACTTCCAGTTCGGCGACCACAGCTGCCACAACAGCTTGCACAATTCGCGCCGGTTGGCCTGCAGCCCGGCGCGGCCGCGTTCGGTGTGGAAATAATACTGATACCACAGCCGGTGCTCCTGCGCCGGCGGCGCCGGCACCACCGATCCGGCAATGTCCTGGATGTTGTAGCCGTTGGCCGATACGAGGCCGCGCACGCGCTCCGGCCACAGGGCGGCGGCGACGCAGGCGGCGCGCCCGCCCCAGTCGAAACCGGCGAGCACGGCAGCGGGCAGCCCCAGCGCGTCCATCAGCTCGATGAGGTCGCGGCCGAGCGCGGCCTGCTGGCCGGAGCGCGGCGTGCCGGCGTCGAGAAAGCGCGTCTGCCCGTAGCCGCGCAGATAAGGCACGATCACCCGGTGTCCGGCCGCGACCAGCGGCGGCACCACCGCGTCGAAAGCGCGCGGATCATAGGGGAAGCCGTGCATCAGCAGCACCGGAAAGCCGGTCTGCGGCCCGCTCTCCTCGTAGGCAATCTCCAATACGCTGGTGCGCGCGCGTTTGAGCATAGCAGCCCCGGCTTGCTGAGAGAACGCGGCGGGCGCCGCGGCGGCGGCAGACATGAGGCCGATGAAGAGACGACGGTCGATCATAGCGGCTCCCCCGTGGTAGTCGCAAGGGAAGGAGAATATCACGCGAGTAGGGTGGGCAAAATCGCCTGCCACGGCGGAGAAGACTTGCGCCAGCATCGATGGCGATTTTGCCCACGCCGTCACACCTCGCCTCCGACAGCGTGGGCAACGGCAAAGATGCCGTTGCCCACCCTACCCTTCACACCGGCTTGATGAGCACGTGGCGCTTCTTGCCCGCCGACAGCTTGATGACGCCTTCGAGGCTCAGGTCTTTCGGCGTCAGCACCATCTTCTCGTCGGTGACGGTGACGTCGTTGACCTTGAGCCCGCTCGCCTTGATCTGGCGGCGGGCCTCGCTGTTCGAGGCGACGAGGCCGGCCGTGTGAAAAGCCGTCAATACGCCAAGCTCGGCGTCGAGATCGCGCCGCGCGATCTCAACCGTCGGCAGCGTCTCCGCAAGGGCGCCTTCCTCGAACGTCTTGCGCGCGGTGGCGGCGGCTTCCTCCGCGGCGGCGCGGCCGTGGAGGAGCGCAGTCGCTTCGGTTGCCAGCACCTTCTTGGCCTCGTTGATGTCCGCCCCGCCGAGCGCGGCGAGACGCGCGACCTCGTCGAGCGGCAGCACGGTGAACAGCTTGAGGAAGCGCGCCACGTCGCCATCGTCGCTGTTGCGCCAGTATTGCCAGTAGTCGTAAGGGCTCACGAAGTCGGCGTTGAGCCACACGGCGCCGGCGGCGGTCTTGCCCATCTTGGCGCCCGAGGCGGTGGTGATGAGCGGCGAGGTCAGGGCGAACAGCCGGGCGTTCGCGATCCGGCGGCCGAGGTCGATGCCGTTGACGATGTTGCCCCACTGGTCCGAGCCGCCCATCTGCAGCACGCAGCCCTGGCGCTTATGGAGCTCGACGAAATCGTAGGCCTGCAGGATCATGTAGTTGAATTCGAGAAACGACAGCTCCTGCTGGCGCTCGAGCCGCAGCTTCACCGAATCGAAAGCAAGCATCCGATTGACGGAGAAGTGGCGGCCGACGTCGCGCAGGAAATCGACGTAGTTGAGGTCGTTGAGCCAATCGGCATTGTTGGCCATCACGGCCTTGCCGTCGCCGAACGACAGGAATTTCCCGAATACCTCGCGAATGCCGGCGAGATTTTGTGCGATCATCTCGTCGGTGAGCAAGCGCCGGCTTTCGTCCTTGCCGGACGGATCGCCGACCCGCGTGGTGCCGCCGCCCATGAGCGCGATCGGCCGGTGGCCCGTCTGCTGCAGCCAGTACAGCAGCATGATCGCGACCAGGTTGCCCACATGCAGCGACGGCGCCGTGCAATCGAACCCGATATAGGCCGTAATCTCTCTCTCGCATGCCAAGACATCGAGCGCGTCTGGCTCCGATATCTGTTGGACGAAGCCGCGGCTCGACAGCACGTTGAGAAAATCGGACTTGAAGGTGGTCATCCGCGTGGCTCGTTCGCTTCGGCGTCGGAAATGTGATTCGATGTGATCGGAACCGCTCCACGTCGCGCTCTGTCATCCGCTTTTTCGATTCCGGCCGCGTGGTTTATCAGGTCCGGGAGGAGAATCAAACCGGACAGCCGCGAGTCGCAAAGCGCACGGACCGGAATCGCGCCGTAAGCGTTGGTTTGTCTCTTCACATACTGCTGCGCCGGCCATGACCATGACACTGTAAAACCATTTTGGAAACAACGTGCATGCTGCATTTTGCCTATGGTTCCAACATGAGCGCCGCACTGATGCGGCGCCGGTGCCCGGGCGCGCGGCTTGAAGGCCGCGCCTGTCTACCGGACTACCGTTTCGTCATCATGCGGTCCGGCTATGCTTCCGTGGTGCCGGCGCCGGGCTCAAGCGTGCACGGGTTGTTGTGGCGCGTGACGCCGCGCGATGTGGCGGCGCTCAATGTCTATGAGAACCTCACCGGCGGGCTCTACCGCGCCGTTACGATGGCGGTGGTGTCGCACCGCCGCCGCCGCGCCGCGTTGGTTTATATTGGGTGCGACCGCGTGCGTGGCCGGCCGCGGCCCGGTTACCTGGATATCGTCACGCAGGCGGCACGCGAGGCCGGGTTTCCGCCGCGCTACCTCAAGTGCCTAACGCGTTGGGCGTCGACGCAGAACAACACCCCCTCCCTACCCTCCCCCGCAAGCAGGGGAGGGTTGGGAGGGGGCCGGAGCGTCTCTTCATGGCGATCGGACCACACGACATCAAACGGTTGACGATCCGGGGCGTCGTCCAAAAAATTGGTTTTCGCGTATGGACCGAACGCAAGGCCTTGCGGCTCGGCCTCGACGGCTGGGTCCGCAACCGTCTCGACGGCTCCGTTGAGGTTCTGGTCGCCGGTCCGCCGCCCGCCGTGGCGGAACTCATCGAGCAATGCCGAGACGGGCCGCCGCTCGCTCGCGTCGACTCGATCGCCGTCGAGGAGGCGTCCGAACTCGATCTCGGCCGTCGCCGCCCCGGGGAGGCGTTCTCGCTCTTGCCGACCATGTAGACGGTGTAGGGTGGGCAACGCGCCCACGCCGTAACCTTGCATTGTATGCGAGAGCGTGGCGGCGCGTTGCCCACGCGGTCGAATCGGTCGGTCTGACAGCGTGGGCAAAATCGCCGACGATCATCGCGCAATTACGACCGCCGAGGCAGGCGATTTTGCCCACCCTACGACGCTACGGCGCGCCCTACCCCTCCGCCCGCACCAGCCCGAACACCTCCACGAATGCGCGCCGCAGTGCCATGTCCACCTCCGCCATGCTCGCCACATGACCGAGGTCGAGAACGCTCGTCACCCCGAAGCGCGGCTCGCCGACGCCGCACGGCACGATGCCGCCGAAATGGCTGAGATCGGGATCGACATTGAGGCTGACGCCATGCAGGCTCACCCAGCGCTTCACCCTGATGCCGATGGCGGCGATCTTGTCCTCGCAGCCCTCGCCCTTGTCGCGCCGGCGCACCCAGACGCCGATCCGGTCCTCCCGGCGCTCGCCGCGGATGTTGAAGGCTGCGAGCGTGCGGATCAGCCATTCCTCCAGGTCGGCCACGAACCGGCGCACGTCGCCGCCGCGCCGCCTGAGGTCAAGCATCACGTAGGCGACGCGCTGGCCCGGCCCGTGATAGGTGAACTGGCCGCCGCGGCCGGCGGCAAACACGGGAAACCTCGGCTCGACAAGGTGCTCGGGCCGGGCACTCGTCCCCGCCGTGTAGAGCGGCGGATGCTCGATAAGCCAGACCAGCTCGTCGGCCTCGCCGGCCGCAATGGCGGCCGCCCGCGCCGCCATGACGGCGAGCGCGTTCTCATAGGCGACCGGCGCAGTTTCGACCCGCCAGGCCGCCGGCGCACCGGGCGCGGCACGTGCGAACACCGCGATGTCGTCGCGCGTTTTAGCCATTCGTTAACCCTCTGCGCCCTGACGACGCCCGTGCAACCGCGATGATGCCGCACCCATGTGGGCCCGGCTTTGACTTGAAGGTAGCCGCTCTTGTACCAGCACCCCCAATTTGTTACATGCTGCGCGTTGCCTCGACGCCCTTGCCCTTGTAGGGCTCGGCGTCCTTCCCGGTGCGGTCGTGGCGGAACTGGTAGACGCGCTAGCTTGAGGTGCTAGTGGGGCAACTCGTGGAGGTTCGAGTCCTCTCGACCGCACCAGCTAACGTATTGATTTTGCTTCATGTGATTCTGACCTTTCGGTTGTTCTGACGTTGTTCTTGTCAGCCATTCTCACGGTCTGTGCTCGCCCCCTTCCTCTGTCGACCGCCGCGTCTGCCGCACCGCTCGCGGTTGCGATCTGTCAACCTCCTCGCGTTGCGGTGACAAAATCACAGGCTTGCTGAGTGCTGATTCAGCCGCGGTTCAACGCATTCACCGTAAATTTACGCGCCAGCGGCGCGCATAAAATTTACGCTCAAGTGACGCACGTTCACACAAGAAAAGCGCCCGCGGAGAAAAGCCAAACATGGCGTCCAAATCTCTCTTTGAGAGTAACCCGCTCCTGACATTGGGCGCGATTGTCGTCCTCGCGGTTGCCGCCGATGCTGTAGCCGCGCGCCGCGGCGGTGGAGGCGGCGAGCATGGCGGCGGCGGGGGTTACCACGGCGGCGAACTTGGCAGCGGCGGGGGCGCATTTCGGTCCGGCGCGCCGGTCCACGGCGGCGCGTTCACGGCCCATCCCGACACCGCAGTTCGCAGCGGCCAAGGGAACGGCCAAGGGGGCCAAGTGAACGCACCCGTGAACGCGCCAGTGAACGCACCAGTGAACGTCCACCGCGGGGTCGCGTTTCACCGCCACGTCGCCCACCGTCGCTTCAGCCATGGCGGTCTCGGCGTCGATCGGTACGACGGCTGCTATCGCTGGCGTCGCGTCGGTACGCCGTTCGGCTGGACGCTCCGCCGCGTCAACATCTGCTCTGCGTACTACGTCCCGTATTATGACTGAGTGTGCCCAGATGGGCCGCAATCATCGCCCGGCCGCCTGGCTCGCCGATGGCGCGCTGGTCTCGTCGGCTGTCATGGCACGGGCGAACACGCTTCCGATCATCACCACCGCCGGGCCGGCGACGGCCGCGGCGGCGAGATGTTGCGGCAGTTCCGCGATGGTGGCCGCGATGACGGTTTCATCCGGCCGGGTGGCGTTGATCACCGCCACCGCGGGGGTTGCGGCATCAAGCCCGGCCGCGATCGCGGCGGCCGCAAAGGCCGCGTGCGTCTTGACCGGCATGTAGACGATGGTGGTGGCGCTCGGGTCGGCAATGCTCTTCCAGTCGATGTCGGCCGGCAGACGGCCGTCGGAACCGTGGCCGGTGACGTATTGGAGGCGCCGCGCGCGCTCCCGGTGGGTGAGCGAGACGCCGAGCCGGCTGGCGGCGCCCTGGGCGGCGCTGATACCCGGCACCACCTCGACCGGAATGCCGGCGGCGCGGCAGGCGGCGATCTCTTCCGTCGCCCGGCCAAAGATCATCGGGTCGCCGCCCTTGAGGCGCACCACGCGCTTGCCGGCCTTGGCCAGCGTCACCATCAGGGCATTGATCTCGTCCTGCCGGCAGGAGGGGCCATGGCCGGTCTTGCCGACCAGCATTTTCTTCGCTTCGCGGCGGGCGAAATCGAGAATGCCCGGCGCCACCAGGTCGTCGACCAGGATGATGTCGGCGGCCTGCAGCGCCCGCACCGCGCGGAGCGTCAAGAGCTCCGGATCGCCCGGGCCGGCACCGACCAGCGTTACGGACCCGTTGTCGTCCCGCGCGCCTTCGTCCGTGGTCTCGGCCAAAAAACCGTCGAAATCCGACCGGGTCGGCTCGTGGTCCGGGTGAATGGCGGCGTAGCGTGAAAAAATCTGCCAGAACCGCCGGCGGCCGGGGTGGGAGAGCCCGGTCGCGAACAAGGCGCCGCGCCACCGCCGCGCCGCCTCCGCCCAGCGCGCAAAGCCGCGCGGGATCATGGCCTCGATCTTGGCCCGCACCGCCATGCCGAACACCGGCGCGGCACCATCGGTCGAGATGCCGATGACGAGCGGCGAGCGGTTGACGATCGCCCCGAAGGCAAAGTCGCAGAAGGCGGGCTTGTCGATGACGTTCACCGGCACGCCGCGTGCGCGGGCGGCGGCGGCAAACTGTGCGGCGTCGCCGTCGTCCGCGAACGCGCCGACCGCCACGGCGGCGCCGGCGAAATCGTCGGCCGTGACGTGGCGGCGGTTGATGGTGACGGCGCCGCGCGGCGGGTTTTGCGCGAGCCCCACCAGCTCATCGGCCGGTGCTTCCGCAAATACCTCCACGCGAGCCCCGGCCGCCGACAGCAACTCGGCTTTCCACGCCGCCTGCGCATTGCCGCCCGCCACCACGGCCCGCCTGCCTTCAAGGGCCAGAAATACCGGCAGCCGCGCCAGTGCGTCCATGCGCGGCGGCTGAACATCGGTCGGGAGGCGCGGTGCAGTCATCGGGGTTTCCGTATGACTGATGTGGTACGACACGCGAGGCGCGTCAATCGGCATTATGGTGCAATACAGCAAATCCTGTGCCGAAATGAAATCGGCCGCCGGCCGCCGATGCGGCTGATGCCGGGCGGCGCCCGGCATGCTTCGGCCGCCCATCAGCGGCCGTTCAACGGCACTGCTTGATGGGATTCGCTGCCGCTCAACCCATCCTACAAAGCTGCACCGCAGCAGCCTTGATCAGGCCCTCGACTTGATGCAGTTTGCCGGACCGTCTACCTCCGTCCTCCTCAGCCAAACCGAACTAAACATTACGCCAAAGCGCATCGAGCATAATCATGTACGTCGCCGCAACGAAGCGTCTCACTCACCAAGGAGCCAAGCACATGGCCGCCGTCGCGGTGGAGCGGGCGCAAACGGCCGGCATCGCCATTGCGGTGGCGGTTGCGGATGCGGGCGGGCATCTGGTGGTGCTCGAACGCATGGACGGCGGGCGGTTTCACACCGTCCATTCGGCCACCACCAAGGCGGTCTGCGCCGCCTCGAACAAGCGTCCGACCTCGGCCCGGGGCGCGCAGGCGCAGCCGCTCGATGTCGCCCATGCGATCGGGCTCGCGCTCGCCGCGGGCCCAGAGCGGTGGACCGCCATGGAAGGCGGCTTCCCGGTGATCGTCGAGGGCGAATGCATCGGCGGCATCGGGGTCAGCGGCGGCGATTGGGAGACAGACGCCCGCATCGCACGCGAAGCCGTCGAGGCGATCGGCGCCGCATGGTCGGCGTGAGGCCGCGCATGGAAGCACAGCAGGCAATGAACGTCATGACGCAATCGAAACCGGCATCCGCGGACACCCGCAAGCTGCGCATCGCCGTGGTGGGCATCGGCTGGTGGTCGGACGTGCTGGCGGACGCGGCCCTGCGTTCCGATGCCATCGACATCGCCGCCTGCTACACCCGTTCCGACGACAAGCGCGCCGCGTTCGCGAAAAAATACCGCTGCCGGGCCGCCGCGAGCTACGAGGAAATTCTCGCCGACCGCGATATCGAGGCCGTCATCAATACGACGCCGAACAGCGTCCATCTTGCCACCACCCGCATGGCCGCCGAGGCCGGCAAGCACGTTTTCCTCGATAAGCCGATCGCCAACACGGTCGCTGAAGGCCGCGAGATCGCGCGCGTCTGCGACGCCGCCGGCGTGGTGCTGGCGCTCGGCTATCAGCGCCGGCGGGAGAGTCATTTCCGCTGGATCAAGGCCGAGATCGACGCCGGCCGCTTCGGCAAGCTGGTGCAGGCCGAGTGCAATATCAGCCGCGACCGGCTCGGCAAGATCGATCTATCGTCGTGGCGCTATCAGGCGGCCGGCATGCCGGGCGGCGTCATACTCCAGATCGGCATCCATTACGTCGACGTGCTTGAAATGCTGATCGGGCCGGTCCGGCGCGTCCGCGCCGCGTCGGCGCAACTCGTGCTGCCGGGCGACAATCCGGATGTCGCAAACCTCATCTTGGAGCATGGGTGCGGCGCCATCTCCAACCTCACGGCGTCCTATGCGTCGGCGTCCGAATATTACATGATGAACGTCTACGGCAAGGAGGCGAGCGCTTACTACGACCTTTTTGGCGGCCTGCGCTACCTGCGCCGGGGCGAGGCGGCGCCGCGCACTGTCGCTACCGCGGCGAACGATACCATCCGCGACGAGCTTGAGGAGTTTGCCGCTTGCATCCGCAACCGCCGCAAGCCTGAAACCGACGGCTGGTGGGCCGCGCGAAACCTGGCCGTGGTGACGGCAGGCATTCAAAGCGCGCGCGAAGGCCGCGCCGTCGACGTGGAGCTGGTTGCGGCGGGTTAAGGAGACTGTGCGCTGACCAAATCCTTTTTCGAAACATTTCGAAACAATTGATGATTTGCTAGATGGGGGATTCAATTGTGGAAAATCTAGGTCGGCAACTTGGCCGCCCTATAAAGTAAATCTGAATCTCAACACAAAATAGGCTGATCGCACATGCAAATTACAATGCAAGTTTTAGTAGGTGTTTGTACTTGGTAGGGAGCATACCGTCATGACGAGCGCGTGGAAGGAGCCGCCCGGCGGGGACGATCGCGCCGAGGGCTCGGATTCTGGGCCCGACGAAAATCAACTTGAAATGTTCGAGGTCGCGCCGCCCGTCGGCGCCGAGATGCTTCTGCCGCCTGGGGACGACTTCGTGTACGGCAGCGCCCGCCACGAGGGCGCCGGGCGGGGCCATTTTCTTGATGTGGGCGGGGGCGATTCTGATGAATTGCGTCGGCTCGAAGACAGCATTCGCTGGCTGATGAACGAGAGCGGCGTGCGCCACATTCCGCGGGCAGCAACTTTGCCGCCGGTGCGTGGGCTGTCGCCGGTCGAATTACAGGACGACGATTCGCTCTTGCTCAACCCCGAAACCCTGTTTCCGCCGCAGTTGTCGCGGCGCCCGGGAAGCCTGGCCAGCGGCGCGGCGAAAATTCTGCTGGTGACCGCCGTTGCGGCACCGACGGCGTATTTCATCGCCAACTGGATGCAGTTTCCAGGCACGGCGGCGCCTTCCGATTCGGCGACCATCTCCGATTCAGCGACCATTTCCGCTTCGGCGACCATTTCCTCTTCGGCGACGATGCCGGGGCTGTCCGAGGAGCGGGTTGCGGCCGTCGTTCCAGGGCTGGGGCGTCCGACGCCCGAGGCCGCGCCAATCGGCGACAAAATTCCAGGCGCGGCGCAACCCGAGCCGACGGTCAAGCGCGGGATGCTTCCGGCTGAAACAAGCCCAGAGGGGTCCGCAGATGCCGGTGCCGTCGAGCCCAAGAGTACGCCGAAGAGCGCGCCCGAGCAGGCCCCTGTTGTCGTGTCGGCAACGCCGTCTGACCCGGCGTCCGGCCCCGTCGTCACCAAGGTGACTGAGCCGAGCAGTCCGCCGCCGGCCGTTGCAGCGCCACGGAAGCCCGGAATGAGCGCCGCGGAGATTACGCTTATGGTCGAGCGTGGCCGGGTGCTTTTCGATGCCGGTGACCTCGCGGCCGCCCGCTTGTTCTTCCGTCGCGCGGCCCAAGCGGGCGATGCTGCGGCAGCGCTTGCCATGGGGGCCACATACGATCCGGACGTTCTGTCGAAGCGCTTCATCCGTGGGATCGAGGCCGATGCCCAGGAGGCGCGGATGTGGTACGAAAGAGCGCGGGAATTGGGTTCGCCCGAAGGTCCACGCCGTATCGAGATGTTGGCGCAAAAACTGCGCTAACATTGGTGCAGCGCTGCCCGACCCTGCCTTGCTGATTTCAAGTGGTTGAAGCCCCGCCGGCGAACCGCCGCCACAACGGCGGATAGATCGCTGCCGCCAACATACTTGACGTAAATTAGAGCGGATTTCGCTCGCTTTAAATCATATGCGAGCGTCGTCGCCGGGCTTGTCCCGGCGACCTCCCCCACCCTACCCTCCCCGCTTGCGGGGTAGGGTGAGGCGCGAGAATGATCGTCTTGGCCGAGACAAGCCCGGCCACGACCCGGGGAGAGATGGGTGGGCGCTTCAACCTGACCGGAACACGCCGCAACTGATGCCGAAGCCATGACGGCGAGGAAGACTGTGACTTGTCACAGTAGACCTCCCGGTTGTCGCGCGGCAGTTCTTATCTTTCAGTTGGTACGGCGTATGGCTGCCGGGATCTGGCTTGTGCGCATGAAGACCAAGACACGCACCATCACGCTCGGCGCGGCAGCAATCGCGATTGTTGCGAGCTTCTTGGCCGGGGTCTATGTGGCGGGCGGATATCGAACTCCGCGCAATGGCCCGTTTGGCGTAAGCGATGCGGTCGCGGCGCCCGAGGCCATCCCGGGCGCAAAGGCTGCCGCTCCCGCAGCCAACATCGTCGAACTTCTGGAAACCCAGCTCAAAGCCGTCAAGGTGGAAGTCGCCGCGGAACGAGAATTCCCGATCGAGAAGTCGGCGGTCGGCAGCATCGACTTTAACGAAGAGATGCTGACCCAGGTCTTCACCCCCTATCAGGGCCGGATCGTCGAGTTGTTCGCCAAGATCGGGGACGAGGTGAAGAAGGGCCAAGCCCTGTTTACCATCGACAGCCCTGACCTGGTGCAGGCGTCTTCGACGCTGATTTCGTCCGCCGCGGTGCTGGAGTTGACCACGCGCAACGTCGAGCGCTTGCGGATGCTCTATACGGCCCGCGCCGCTGCGCAAAAGGATTTTGAGCAAGCCACTTCCGACAATCGAACCGCCGAGGGAGCCTACCGCGCCGCCCGCGACGCCGTGCGCCTCTTCGGCAAGACCGATGACGAGATGGATCGTATTGTCGAGAAGCGTCGGGTCGACCCGATTCTGGTCGTCCCCAGCCCAATTTCGGGCCGCATCACGGCTCGTAATGCTTCTCCGGGACTTCTGGTGCAGCCGGGCAATGCGCCGGCGCCCTTCGCGGTGGCCGACGTTTCGACCATGTGGATGCTGGCGAATGTCGCGGAGAGCGACAGCCCCTCCTTCCAGGTCGGGCAGGACGTCAGGGTCTCCCTGATGGCGCATCCTGGCCGCGTGTTCGAAGGCCGGATTTCCACCATCGGGTCGACCGTCGATCCGATCACTCATCGGGTCCTGGTCCGCTCGGAAATCGACGATCCCAAGCACGAGCTGCGATCCGGGATGTTTGCCAATTTCATCATCCGCACCGGCGACCCGATGCGCGCGGTCGCGGTCCCGCTGGATGGCGTGGTGCGGGAAGGCGATGGAACCATGACGGTATGGGTGACCGCCGACCGCCGCCGCTTCACCATGCGGCCGGTGAAAATCGGCCTGCTGCGCGACGGCTACTATCAAATCCTCGATGGTCTGCGGTCGGGCGAACTGGTGGCTACCGAAGGCGCTCTGTTTCTGAGCAACGCGCTTGCGATCGCGGCGCGCTGATACACCAGTGGCGCAGTCGCCTCAGACCGACGAAACATGTTTGCAGCGACCAAACACCGGCCTCATCCTGAGGAGCATCGCGCAGCGATGCGTCTCGAAGGATGGAACGAGTCAGTGCCTGGGTCCATCCTTCGAGACGGCCGCGCAAGAGCGCGGCCTCCTCAGGATGAGGTCCGTCGGGTATGTCGGGCAAACTTGGCACATTTACACCAGGTCTCGTTCGGAACGCTTTAGAAGAGGTCGCCGGTGATCAAGGGCCTACTTATATTCGGATTGACCCGGCGACCGATCGTCCTTCTCATCCTGATGATGTTCGTCGGCGGTGGTCTGATCGCATTTACCCGCCTGAACATCGAGGCCTATCCCAATCCGGCGCCGGTCATTCTGGAAATCACTGCGCAAACGCCCGGGCTCTCGGCCGAGGAGATGGAGCGCTACTACACCATCCCGATCGAGGTCGGGCTCGCCGCGACGCCCGGCGTGGAGAACATCCGTTCGACTTCGTTCTACGGCCTGACTTTCGTGCGCGTGACTTTCGCGTACGGCATCGACTACTACTTCGCGCTCACGCAAGCCGAGATCAGCCTGCAGCAGAACGTCAGCCTGCCGAACGGCGTGTCGCCGCAAATTCTCGGATCAAGCCTCGTCGGCGAAATCTTCCGCTATCAGCTGACGGGCCCGCCGCACTTCGGCCTGACCAACCTGCGCACCGTGCAGGATTGGGTCCTGCAACGAAGGCTGCTGTCGGTGCCCGGCGTCGTCCAGGTCAATACCTGGGGCGGCACCACCAAGGAATACGAGGTCGAGGTCGATCTGAACCGGCTCGATGCTTACGGCATCACGCTGCCCCAGATCACCGCCGCGATCGGGAACGCCAACACCAATGTGGGCGGCCGCACCATCAACATCGGCCAGCAATCGGTGAATATTCGCGGCGTCGGCCTCATCGACAGCGGCGGCTCGACCGATCTGACCCAGGGGCATAACGTCGAGGATATCGAAAATATCGTTCTGGCCCAACAGAACGGCATTCCGGTGACCGTGAAGGACGTCGCCAAAGTCTACGTCGGCAACGCACCGCGGCTCGGCAAGGCCGGCCGCGACCACGAGGACGACGTGGTGGCGGCGATCGTGGTGATGAACCGCACGCTGCACACCAACGACGTCGCCGCGCGCATCAAGGCGGAAGTCGAGAAGATCAACAGCGACGGCTCGCTGCCGCCGGGCGTCAAGATGGTGCCGTTCTACGAGCGCACCTCGCTGGTCGCCGTCACC